>ENA-ORCZ01000283-ORCZ01000283.1-marine-metagenome-genome-assembly--contig:-NODE-283-length-28753-cov-4.377528_pt1 | contig 28753 bp, 23 predicted proteins | sample MGYA00237785_ERZ508519 | MGnify/ENA primary metagenome ERZ508519 (study PRJEB26189, sample SAMN06268790) | marine metagenome | isolation source: Bioluminescent Bay, La Paraguera, Puerto Rico | place...
CGCGGTCAAGGGGTTGGCGGGACTTGGTGTGATGGGCGAGGCCGCATCACTTCGGGGTGTCGAACAGAGCGAGAAAAAAGCCGCCCCTACCCAGCCGATCTGGCATGTCGCATCAAGCCAGGGCAAGGCCTTTGTTGACTTCCAAAATGACGTTGCGGCGTCTGACATCACGCTCGCCATGCGTGAAGGCTATGATCATGTCGAGCTTGCCAAACGTTATACCACCAATGGCATGGCAACCGATCAGGGCAAGACATCGAATGTAAACGCGATCGGCATATTGGCCGAGAACAAGGGTGTCTCGCCCGGCGAAATCGGCACAACAACTTTCCGCCCGTTTTATACGCCGGTATCTTTCGGCGCGCTGGTTGGCGCATCCAAGGGAATGGATTTCCAGCCGGTGCGCAAATCCCCCCTGCATGGTTGGGCAGAGCGCAATGGTGCAAAGTTTGTCGAAACCGGGCTTTGGTATCGGTCAAGCTGGTTCCCGAAGGACGGCGAGACCTTTTGGCGTGATAGCGTGGATCGTGAAGTCAACGCGGTTCGGACCAAGGTTGGCATCTGTGATGTGTCCACCCTTGGCAAGATCGAGATTTTTGGCGCTGATGCGGCAGAATTCCTGAACCGGGTTTATTGCAATGCCTTCCTGAAGCTGCCGGTGGGCAAGGCGCGCTATGGCATCATGCTGCGCGAGGATGGTTTTGTGTATGATGACGGCACGACAAGCTGTCTTGGCGAAAACCATTACTTCATGACCACGACAACGGCCCTTGCCGCCGGGGTTCTGACTCATCTGGAATTCTGCGCGCAGGTCCTGTGGCCGGAGCTGGATGTCCGTCTCGCATCGGCAACCGATCAATGGGCGCAGATGGCAATTGCCGGACCCAAATCGCGCGATGTGCTGTCCAAGATTATTGATGACGATATCTCGAACGAGGCTTTTCCGTTTTTGGTGGCGCGCGAAGTATCGATGTTTGGCGGGCGCCTCAAGGGGCGGTTGTTCCGAATTTCGTTCTCGGGCGAGTTGGCCTATGAGGTTGCGGTGCCGGCGGGATACGGTGAAAGCATTGCCGATGCGATCATGGCTGCCGGAAAAGAATTCGGCATTACGCCATACGGGACCGAGGCCCTTGGCGTCATGCGGATTGAAAAGGGCCATGTCACCCACGCGGAAATCAACGGCACGGTCACACCGGCCGATCTGGGTATGGGCAAGATGGTGTCCGCCAAGAAGGATGATTTCATCGGCCGTGTCATGAACCTGCGCGAAGGGCTGGTGGATCCATCACGCCCGGCGCTTGTCGGGATCAAGCCGAAATCACCGTCTGACAAGTTCGCCACCGGATCGCATATCCTTAATCCCGGTGATGAGGTCAGTCTTGCCAATGATCAGGGTTATGTTACCTCGATGTGTCATTCCCCGACGCTTGGCCATGCGATTGGTCTGGCGCTGGTCAAAAGCGGCCCGAACCGCGTTGGGGAGGAAGTCGTTATCTGGAATGGTTTGGCCGGAACGACCGTTACCGGTATTCTTTGTGATCCTGCCTTTGTCGACCCGGAAAATGAGAAACTCCATGCGTGATTATCTGTTAGAAAATCGTTCGCCATTTCTGGATGTCGCGGCGGCGGGCAAGGGGGCATCAATCCGTCTTGCCCCTGTCACCGGGGGCTTTGTCTTTCACGTGCTGGGCGATGCGAAAAGTGATGAAGTCGCCCTGACGCGGGCCATCAAAAAGGTTGCCCCGGAACTTGGTGCGGATGTACGACAATCTTCGCCAAATCAGTGGTTATGGGTGGGCAGGACGGATGTTTCTGACGCCCAGCTGGCTGAAATCCAGTCGGCACTTTCCGGTCAGTTTGTTCTCTGTGATCAGACACACGGGCGGGTGCGCATGGTGCTTTCGGGGGTGTCATCACGAACGGTTCTGGCCAAGGGCACCATGGTCGACCTGTCGGCTGATACGTTTGCCATCGGTCAGTCGGTCATGACCCAGATCGGGCATATCGGTGCGATGATCACCCGTGTTGAGGATGACAGTTTTGAACTGATTGTTTTGCGAAGCTTTGCAGGCAGCCTTTGGGATGAACTCCATCATATGATGGCAGAGTTCAGCTAACCCGGTTACTTGACCAGAACGGCCAGAAGTTTATCGAGGAACACTTCACAACGGCCCAACTGATCAAGCTCGATGAACTCGTCAGGCTTGTGGGCCTGTTCGATATTGCCCGGACCACAAACAACGGTCGGAATATCGCCAAGGGCCGAAAATGCGCCGGCCTCTGTGCCGAAGCTGACCTTGCCGGTGGTGTTGGCCCCCGTGAGCGCCATGACAAGTTTGGTGACTTCTTCGTCATCGCCAGTCGCCAGGCCCGGCATATCGGAAATCACTTCAACCTCGATGCCGACATGATCATAGATCTCGCGCATTTCGGGTTCGAGGGTATTTTCGATATAATCGTAAATCTTGGCTTTAAGCGCTTCGCGATCATCATTGGGCAGATTGCGGAATTCGAAATCGACAAAGCAGTTCTGCGGAATGATGTTGAGCTGCGTGCCGCCCTTGATCACGCCGGTATGGAAGGTGGTGTGGTTTGGCTCAAACTCGTCATCATGCGGGCCATTTTCGCGACATTCCCGGCCAAGCTTGCGCAGGAACACCACCAGTTCGGCGGCAAATTCAACCGCATTGACCCCTTCACGCGGTAAAGACGAGTGCCCCGAACGACCGGTGAAATGTGCACGCGCCGAAAACTTGCCCTTGTGCTGGGTGATGACCTTCATTTCGGTCGGTTCACCAACGATGCACATGGCCGGTTTGTGCGGCAGGTTGTTGATCGCCTCAACAAGGCTTGGCACGCCCAGACAGCCGACTTCCTCGTCATAGGTGAAGGCCAGATGGATGGGGACGCGCAGATCGGCGTTTTTAAAGGTTTCCGCCTTGGCCAGAAGGCAGGCCAGAAAACCCTTCATATCGCACGAACCGCGGCCATACATCTTGTCGTCGCGAATATCGATCTCATAGGGATCAGTTGCCCAGTCCTGGCCTTCGGTCGGGACTACGTCACTATGGCCTGACAGGATGACACCACCTGCAACGTCGGGACCGATGGTGGCATAAAGATTGGCCTTGGTTTCAGACGGATCCCGCACCACCAGCGTGGCATAGCCCAAGCCATCCAGGAATGCCTTTACCTCGTCAATCAGCGCCAGATTGGGCGTCATGCTGACGGATTGGTGGCGGATCAGTTTGCGGCACCATTCAATGGTATTTTCTGACGTGGCAAGTGCGGCAGTGGTCATTCGACGAATTGTTCCTTGAGGATACGTTCTTCAAGATTGTGTTCCGGATCAAACAGCAGCTTGATTTTCATGCTGCGGTCTTCGCGGATTTTCACGCTCGAGACATCGCGAACCTCGGTATAGTCGGCAACGGCCGAAACCGGGCGCTTTTCGGGGTTCTCGATCTGGAAAACGACTTCTGCGCCATGGGGCAGAAGGGCACCGCGCCAACGACGCGGGCGAAACGGGCTGATCGGTGTAAGTGCTAACAACCCGCTTCCCATCGGCAGGATCGGACCATGTGCCGACAGATTATAGGCCGTACTGCCCGCAGGCGTGCAAACAAGCGCGCCATCGCAAACCAGTTCGGCCAGACGTTCGACGCCATCAACCTTGATGCGCAGTTTCGCGGCCTGACGGGTTTCACGCAAAAGCGATACTTCGTTGATTGCCAGCGCACACAGGCTTTCGCCCGAAACGGTGTGGGCTTCCATCTGAAGCGGGTGCAGCTCGACCGTCTGGGCCTCTGCAATCCGGTCGGTCAAATTCATTTCGCGGAATTCATTCATCAGAAATCCGACCGTGCCCCGGTTCATGCCATAGATCGGCACCTTGCGGCCCATATAACGGTGCAGGGTTTCGAGCATGAACCCGTCGCCGCCAAGGGCTACGATCACGTCGGCCTTGTCGGGCGCAATGTGGCCGTATCTGTGTTTTAGCCGGTACATCGCATCCTGTGCGATTTTGGTTTCGGCTGCAACGAAGGCGATGGAATCAAGCTGCATCTTCGATCCAACGGATGTTTGGGGCTCGCCCGAAAGGGCATGGCCGAACAATAGAGTACGCTTTGCACTGAATTGCAAGGGGCTGCGTGATGTTCGTCCCCATGCAGATGTTTTGACTAAACACCAGTATGATTGACGGCACGAAAAAAACAGTGGAACCTGAAAGTTACGGGTTCCGATCTCCGGTTCAAATCAAAAAAACAGAACGGCGCGATGTCAAAAGAACCATTCAGCTTCTCTGCCGCCCTTTCCCGCATTTCACGTCCTGAAGAAGTTCATGACGATGATGTGCTGGAAGTCGGCGAAAGCATGGAACTTGATGGTTCGTCCGAAACAGCACTCGTCCCCAAACGGATCCGCAACCCGGATGCTACCCGTCAAAAGCTTCTGGATGCCGCGTTTGGCGAAATCCGCCGCGCCGGGTTCGGCGGGGCGTCAATCAATAACATCCTCGAACAAAGCGGCTGTACGAAAGGTGCGCTGTATCATCACTTTTCCGGCAAGGCCAAGCTGATTAATGCCGTGATCGAGGAATGCCTGCCGGGCTATGTCGATGAAGTCTGGCTGGATGACCTTGAAGGGGCTGAAGACATATTGCCCGTTTTGATGGGGCAGGTGGATCGACTGGGCGGTGAAAATGCACCGAAAATGCTGGCAGGCGGATGTCCCCTGGCGCGTCTGGCATCCGGTGCCGGTGAACTTGATGAAAGCCTGCGCAAACGTATTGATGGTGTTTACCGTTATTGGCGGCGCGGGCTTGCGTCCCATATCGGCAAGGCGCAGTTCAACAAAACAGTCCGTACCGATATCGAACCGTCTGCCGTGGCGGAATTCATCATTGCCGCCCTGCACGGGTTCCTGACCCGCCCGCCCGCCTTGCGCAATCTGGAAACCCAGGATTCATTTGCGCGCGAATTTGCCCGTTATCTGAACAATCTTCGCCCCTGAAAGACCTGAGTTCGGTGCGTTGTGGCGCGCATTGTCCCGTCCTTAGCTCAATTAAAACAAAAAAATAGTGTATTTATTGATCTATTGACATTTATTTATGTTCAATTAGGTATAATGCACAAAATCATGATGAATTGATCATTGGAGACAGTCCCATGCGTTCCCTTATCCTTTCTGCCGTTGCGGCGGTCACCTTTGCCTTTGTGGGCAGTGCTGCGCAGGCGGAACGTCTTACCGAAAAGCCGCTGGTTGATGCCAACTGGGTGGCGGACAATCTTGATAACCCGTCGATGGTTGTTGTCGATATCCGTTCGCTGACCAAGGAGGGCAGCCCCTATGATGCGGGTCACATTCCCGGTGCGGTATATGCGCCCTATGGCAAATTCGGCTGGCGCGCCAAGGTCGATGATGTGGTCGGCATGTTGCCGCCGGTTGATGTGATTTCCAAACGCATCGGCGCACTTGGTATCGATAATGACAAACAGGTTGTCGTTGTTCCGGCGGGTGTTAACAGTTCCGACTTTGGGTCGGCCACCCGCGTTTACTGGACCTTCAAGGTGCTTGGTCATGACGCGGTCACCATCCTTGATGGCGGGCAGCGCGCCTGGCTTGCGGCAGGCAAGGACGTTTCGACCGATCCGGTGACGCCAGAGGTTGTTGCATTCAATGCCAATTTCCGCCCGGAACTTGTTGCGAGTGCCGATGATGTTGCCAAGGCACGGGCAGAGGGTGTTGCACTTGTTGATGCCCGTCCGGTGTCGCAGTTCAAGGGCGAAGCCAAAAGCGGTGTTGTTGCCCGTCCGGGCGCCATTCCCGGTGCAAAAAACATTCCGCAGTCAGAGTTCTATAGCGATCAGGACGGTGCCTTTGTCGCGGCGGATGTGATTGAAAACCTTGCTGCCAATGTCGGTGTTTCCAAGGATGCCAAGGAAATCACCTATTGCAATACCGGCCACTGGGCATCGGTTGCATGGTTTGGCCTGTCTGAAGTGATGGGCAACAAGAACACCGCCATGTATGATGGGTCCCTGACGGAATGGGCGGCAGATCCGAACCGTGAAATGGTCATCCCGGAATAACCGGATCGCCATACGGTTTCCACCAAACCGCAAAATTTCTGGACGGAACCGCGCAGCCGGTTCCGTTCGTGTTTAAGCATCTGATTTCAGGTAATCGAGCCTCACCATGTCTGAAACAACCCTGAATGCAAATCCGGCAACACCGGGTTTCACCTTTGACAAGGGACCGGCTGCCATCACCGCCGTCCTGTTTGTCCTTGTCGGGATCGCCATTTCACAGGCGGTCGACCTTAAACAGGCCGTGCTTTATGGCCTTGGCGGACTGCTGGGCATTGCGCTTTATCACGCATCCTTTGGTTTCACCGGCGGTTGGCGCCGCTTTTCGGTTGAGAAGCGCGGGCGTGCCTTGCGCGCACAGCTTCTGATGATCGGGGTTGCGGCGGCGGCCTTTATCCCGTTGCTGGCGCTTGGCAATCCGTTTGGCGGATCGGTCGTTGGGGCGGTTGCGCCTGTCGGCATGTCCGTCCTGATCGGTGCGTTTCTGTTTGGGCTTGGCATGCAGCTTGGTGGGGGCTGTGGTTCGGGCACGCTGTTCACGGTTGGTGGCGGCAGTGCGCGAATGCTTGTCACGCTTGTCTTCTTTATTATTGGTGCGGTGATCGGCACGGCCCATTTGCCGATGTGGCTTGAACTGCCATCCTTGCCGCCAATGAGCCTTGGTCGTGAATATGGCATTGGTGGCGGACTTGCCGTGACGTTTGGTGGTCTGGCGCTGGTGGCGTTGCTGACCGTGTTCGTCGAAAAGCGTGCCCATGGCGGGTTGGAAGTTGTTTCAACCGCACCGCGCGAAGGACTGGCACGTTTCATTCACGGTCCATGGCCGATGATCTGGACCGGCTTGCTTTTGGCCGGGCTTAATGTTGCGACGCTTTTGATTGCGGGTCATCCGTGGTCGATCACTTTTGGCTTTGGCCTTTGGGGCGCAAAGATCGCGCAGGTGATGGGCATTCCGGTTGAAACCTGGGAATTCTGGAACTGGGCTGGCCCGGCGCGTGCGCTTGGCAATTCGGTCCTGCAGGATAATACGTCGGTGATGAATTTCGGCATCGTGATCGGGGCTGCCTTTGCAGCCGCGCTTGCGGGCAAGTTCGCGCCGAAGGTTTCTGTTCCGCTTGCATCGCTTATCGCGGCCGCGATTGGCGGGCTTTTGATGGGCTATGGTGCGCGTCTGGCGTTTGGCTGCAATATCGGCGCGTTCTTTAGCGGGATTGCGTCCGGCAGTGTGCATGGTTGGCTGTGGTTTGTGCTGGCCTTTGCCGGTAGCTGGATCGGCATTGCGTTGCGTCCTGTCTTTGGAATGGATGGTTTCCGGAAATGAGCGAGAAAAACACACTCCTGTTTGGTGCGGTATTCCTTGCGGCAACCGGTGCCGTTGCGCTGGATCACTACAGCCACACCGCAAATATCCCGGCAGTTGCCAATCCGGCCCCGGCCAAACTTCCGGCAGCGGGCAGCAATCCCTGTGCTGCCAATCCCTGTGCTGCCAATCCCTGTAGCGCAAATCCATGTGGGGTGAACCCATGTGCTGCAAACCCGTGTGGCGCAGGATATAATCCGTGTGGGGCGAATCCATGCGGTGCAGGGTATAACCCTTGTGCGGCAAGCCCGTGTTCGGCCAATCCGTGCGCAGCCTACAACCCGTGTGCGGCAGGAAACCCTTGCAGCCCTTCCAGTCCGTGCGGTGGCTTTAACCCCTGCGGTGTGCGGTCGGTTAACCCTTGCGCCGCTGCGCCATGTAGCGCCAATCCCTGCGCTGCTGCAAACCCATGTGCGGCAGGAAATCCGTGTGCCGCTTATAACCCGTGTGGTGCTTCGCCCTATGCTGTTTCGCCCTGCGCCGCGTCTCCGTGCGCGCCAGCGGCAAGTAACCCATGTGCTGCCAGCAATCCGTGTGCGGCGTATAATCCGTGCGGGGCAGGGAACCCATGTGCGGCGTATTGATGCTGCCAAAGGCAGCATGCATTTGAATTTACAACGGCATGGCAGCGCAATTCTGCCATGCCGTTGTGCGTAAAACGCGGGGCTGTCAAAAATAAGCTGTTTGACAAGGGGATAAAACTCTGCGCATGGTGTGGCTGTTATTTGATCGCTCCAGAAGCGTAGAGGGGAATTAACGCCCCTACTGTCGAGTGGTTAACCCAAGAACGCATTGAAGTATCCAGCTACGCGGGTGCTTCCAGAACTGCAAGGCGCAGACCTGATTACTAATTTTCACCGGGCGAAGTCCCAGCTGTCTGCAGCCTCCAATTTACGAGTTACCCTTATTTGACCCAGTTTTCCGAACTCGGCCTCGCCGAGCCGGTCCTTCGCGCGCTTGCCCAAGAAGGCTACGATGCGCCGACCCCGATCCAGGCACAATCCATTCCCTCTCTTCTAGACGGTAAGGACCTGCTTGGTATCGCACAGACCGGTACCGGCAAGACGGCAGCGTTCGCATTGCCGATCCTTGACCGCCTTTCCAAATCCCAAACCCGCACGCCCAAAGGGGCATGCCGTGTACTTGTTCTTGCGCCGACGCGTGAACTTGCCGCCCAGATTGGCGAAAGTTTCCGTGCCTATGGCCGCTTTCTCAATGTTCGCACGGCTGTCGTTGTTGGTGGTGTTGCCCCTGGTCCGCAGATCAAGGCGATAACCCCGGGTGTTGAGGTTCTTGTCGCAACACCTGGTCGATTGCTTGACCACGTCGACAGCGGCAAGCTCAGCCTTAAATATGTTGAAGTGGTGGTGCTTGATGAAGCCGACCACATGCTTGATCTTGGCTTCTTGCCGCCGATCAAGCGTATCATCAAGATGTTGCCGCGCGATCGCCAGAACCTGTTTTTCTCTGCCACCATGCCGACCCAGATTGGTCAGCTGGCGGGTGACATGCTGTCTGATCCTGTCAAGGTGTCGGTCACCCCGGTTGCCACCACCCAGGAACGTGTCGAGCAGTCGGTCTATTTGATCGAACGCACGCGCAAGCGTCAGCTTCTGGCAGAGCTTCTTGATAATCCGGCTTTCAAGCGTACGCTGGTCTTTACCCGGACCAAGCGCGGTGCCGACCGTGTCGCGCGCCATCTTGAAGCCAATAAAATCAGCGCGGCCGCCATTCATGGCAACAAAAGCCAGAACCAGCGTGAACGTGCTCTGAACGCCTTTAAGGATGGTCAGATCAACGTGCTTGTCGCAACCGATATCGCCGCGCGCGGTATCGACGTCGATAGCGTGACCCACGTTGTGAACTTCGAACTCCCGAACGTGCCCGAAAGCTATGTTCACCGTATCGGCCGTACGGCCCGCGGTGGTGCCAGCGGATCGGCGATTGCGTTTTGTGATGAAGAAGAACGTGGTCTGCTGTGCGATATCGAAAAAACGACCCGCCAAAGCATTCCGGTGATTGATCGCCGTGATGCAAAGGCCGCAGCCGAGCAGGAAGCACTTTCCGACGAAGCGCGTGAAAGCAACCGTGGCCGCCGCACTAGTGGTGGCAATGGTGGCGGTCAGTCGCGCGGAAATGGCGGACGTGGTGCATCGGGCGGCAATGGTCGCGGTGGGCGCCCGGCCAATGGCCGGAATGCCCGCAATGATCGTTCAGATCGCAGTGATGTGCGCACTTCTGCGCCGCGTCGTGATCGTGATGATGCCCGCAAACAAACGACCCAAAGCCGCGATGGCGCAGACAATGCTTCAAGAGCATCGGCTGACCAGGCCCCTTCGAACCCGGCACTGGAAAAATCCAAAAGCCGTTACAAGGGTGGCCTGAAGTCGAAACCTGCCAATGGTCGTGGTGGTAACGCCGAAAACGGCCCCCGTCAGAATGATGGTGGCAAGCGCCCGACGAAACGCGTTGATTCCAATGGAAATCGTCGCGACGGGGCGAAAGCTGACAATTCAATTTCTTCCGGTTTGTCCTTTATGGGCAGTGCCGAGGAACGCCGCGCGACTGGTAACGGGAGCAATAGTGCCCGAAATACCGGACCGCAAGGCAAGCGCGGCGGTGTAAACCGCAATCGCAATCATCGTGGCGCACAGTCCGGCGGGCAGCCGGGTGGTGCGGGCCGCGAAAACACTTCTGGAAAACAGCCGAGGCGTGAACGCGCCTGATTGTTTTTCAAACCCCTATAGGCGCACCCACGCGGGGTGTGTCGAAACGCCAATCAATACTCGATAGGAGATCTAAAGATGGCAACTGGTACCGTTAAATGGTTCAACGCAACTAAAGGTTTTGGTTTCATTCAGCCGGACGAAGGCGGAAATGACGTATTCCTGCACATCAGCGCCGTTGAACGCGCTGGCATGGGCCACCCGCAGGAAGGCGACAAAATCAACTACGAACTGCGCACCGACTCACGTTCGGGCCGCGTTTCGGCAGATGATCTGACCGCTGCCTAATTCGGCTTGTCCTTCCTTGTGAAGGGCACCGTATTAACGAAACCCCCATCCGGGAAACCGGGTGGGGGTTTTGTTTTAGGTGCCCTCTTTAAGATGATGCTTTTGTGACATCTTTTGTCCAGCGCCCCGAAAGGCTTAGCAATTTCGAAACAAGTCGCTAGAAACGTCTTTAAGAATTGCAATCAAGACGATAAGGCGCCTTTAATGAACCATGATGCCAGAACAAATGTGCAGGCAAAGCCATCGATGCATCACTCGCCAATCATGGCAGTTCTGGATCGCTATCCGTTTCTTGTGCTTGGCTTGCTCCTGGTTGGGGCTTTTGCCTCGTCGAGTGCTGCACCCTTGGCCGGGCTTTATGTTGTCGAAGGTTTGGGGCAAGCGCCCTGGAAGCTTAGTCTGGTGGCGATTGTTCAGGTTTGCGTGACCCTGATTGTGAACCGCACTTTTGGCCGCGCGATTGATCGGGCGGTGCCCGTCAAGTTCCTGCTGGTGACCAGTATTCTGTGCTTTGGCATTGGCATGACCCTGCTGGGTCTGTTTCAGATTTACTGGGTTTATCTGGGCATTGCGTCGGTCCTGCTGGGGATTGGGTCGGGTGCGCTATCTGTCATGTACAGTTTTGGCCGTTTGTTTGCCGAACAGACCGGGCGTGATGTCGTCAAGTTCAATGGTTTCTTGCGGATGCAGACATCGCTTGGCTGGATGGTTGGGCCGGCGGCGTCCTTGTCATTTTATGGCGTCTATGGTTTCGCGCCGACCTATTACGCAATTGCCGGACTGGCCGCGATCTGGTGTGTGACCTGTTTGGTAATTGTGCCGGCCGCATTTAAAACCCATCATCCCAATAGCCTGAAAACCGGGCAGAAAGTCCCGTTCAACTTTGGGCTGTTATCGGCCTGTGTGCCGGTATTTTTCATCGGGGCGGCCAATGTGGTTTTTGTCTCAGCCATGCCGCTTTATTTCTCGACCGAATTGGGGCTTGTCGCATCCTCGGCAGGTTTCGCCCTGACGGTGAAATGCTTTGTCGAAGTGGTGGTGATCTATTTCTGCGCCACGCTCATCAAACGGGTGGGCGAGCGCAAGGGCATGTTGATCGCGGCCCTTTTGGGGGCGGTGTTCTTTGGCCTGATTTATCACGCCACAACACTTGTGGATGTGCTGGCCCTCGCCGCGATTGATGGTCTTTATTATGGCATCTTTGCCGGGATCAGCATGACATTCGTTCAAAACTTCGCCCCCGATCAGCCCGGTGTTGCGACCAGTTACTATGTCAGCACGCTGTTTGTCGGCGGGCTGATCGGCAATCTTTTGACCGGGGTGGTGGCCAGTGCGTTTGATTTTCAGACAACCGTTTTGATGGCATGCAGCTTTGCCTTTGTCGGGGCGGTGGTTTTGGCGGTCATGCGCGATGCAAAGCATTCTGCGCTGGTCACGACGGGATCATGACTACTTGACTTTGATCGCGTCCCAGCGATTATCGCGGCATGAACGAAAATACTGAAAATGGCCGTTCACGTTTGTTTGTTGATGCCGATGCCTGCCCGGTCAAGGCAGAGTGCGAACGGGTGGCCGAACGCCACCGGATCGAGATGATCATGGTATCAAACGGCGGCATTCGCCCGTCGCGCAATCCCATGATCAAGATCGTCATAGTCCCGCCGGAACCCGATGCCGCCGATGACTGGATTGCGGGAAACGCGCGCGCACGTGATGTGATCATCACCAATGATATTCCGCTGGCATCGCGTGGGATTGAAATCGGTGCCAGGGTTCTAAAAGCCAACGGTCAGGAGTTTACCGAGGCCAATATTGGCAATGCGCTCGCGGGTCGTGAAATTGCTGCCCACATGCGCGAAGTTACGGGTGAACAGGGGCGCAATGCTTCGTTCACACAGAAAGATCGCTCAAAGTTTTCCAGTGCGCTGGAAGTTCTGGTGCAGGCTGTTTTGCGCGGTTGATCAGACATCCCCAAAAAAAACACGGGCCGCCAGATGATGCATCTGACGGCCCGCACACAGGTCCTGATTTGGTGAGGGAACAGTTCTAACAAAATCAGGCTTCCCCCCTGCGTATCTTTATGAACGGCAATGCTTAGAACGGGTAGTGGCGCTTGCCGCTCTGGATCGTGATCCAGCGCATTTCGGTGAATTCATCAATCGAAGCCCGGGAACCAAACCGGCCATAGCCGGAAGACTTCACACCGCCAAACGGCATCTGTGCCTCATCCTGAACGGTCGGGCTGTTGATGTGGCAAATGCCGCTTTCGATGCGTTTGGCAACGTCCATCGCGCGCGGAATGTTGGTCGAGAAGACCGCCGAGGACAGGCCATATTCGCTGTCATTGGCGATGCGAACGGCCTCATCCTCGTCCCCTGCACGAATGACGACACAGATCGGGCCAAAGCTTTCCTCGGAATAGATCTTCATTGCCGGGGTGACGTGGTCAAGCAGGGTGGCATCCATCAGTACGCCGTCCTTGGCCTTGCCCGAACCTGCCACCAGTTTCGCACCCTTGGAAACGGCGTCTTCGACCAGTTCCTCGATGCGATTGACCGCCTCGACACTGACCACACCGCCAAGGATGTTTTCGGCCTTGGCCGGGTCACCGGCGGTGAGCGTTTTGGCCTTGGCGGCCAGTTTGGCGACGAAGTCATCGGCAACCGCATTGTCGACGATCAGACGTTCGGTCGACATGCAAATCTGGCCCTGGTTCATATAGGCACCAAAGGCCGCACCATTGACCGCTTCATCCAGGTCGGCATCATCAAGCACGAGGAACGGCGCCTTGCCACCCAGTTCAAGCAGAACCGGTTTAAGGTGCTCAGCGCCAAGCTTAGCGATGATGCGACCAACACGGGTCGAGCCGGTGAAGTTGATGCGGCGCACTGCTGGATGGGCAATCAGGGCTTCAACGATTTCCGGGGCATCTTCCGGGGCGTTGGTGACAACGTTAACCACACCCTCGGGGGCGCCGGCCTCGACCAGGCATTCCGCGATCAGGCGATGCAGGGCCGGGCAGAGTTCGGACGCCTTGAGGACCACGGTATTGCCACAGGCCAGCGGCATGGCAATCGCGCGCGTGCCCAGGATCACCGGGGCGTTCCAGGGCGCAATGCCCAGAACCACACCAACCGGCTGACGAATGCCCATGGCCATGAGGCCGGGCGTGTCGGACGGAATGACATCACCCTGAATTTGCGTTGTCATGCCACCGGCTTCGCGCAGCATATTGGCGGCAAGATGGGCGTTGAAACCGCCCCACATGCGCGTACTTCCGGTTTCATCAAGAACCAGCTGACCGAACTGATCGCCCTTGGCCTCCATGATGTCGGCGGCCTTAAGCAGGATCTTGCGCCGTGCACCCGGACCCATTTTCGACCATTCCGGGAAGGCCGCGGCGGCCGCATCAGCCGCCTTGCAGGCATCGGCGGCATTGGCAGCCGCCGCCACAGTTGCGACTTCGCCGGTGACAGGGTTCTTGCGTTCAAAAGTGCGGTTGTTTGACGCACCTACGTCCTGATTGTTGATCAAAAGTTGGGCCTGATTCATGACGTTTCTCCTGAGTTTTCATTATCTGCCGGATCGCAACGACGCAAAGCGTTGGTCATGGCCAACAGCCCAAACATCGCCTGACCCAGCAGGGTGCTGACCCGGACCTTGGCCCGGTTGACGTATTTTCCGGAGGATGAAGTCGTATTTTACCAAGAAACATCGCGTCGCGATGTGAAGTTGGTGGTTATCCTCCCGCCTGTTGTTTTGCAGATTCAAAATAACAGGTTTGTATTTGTTGTGTTTTTTTGGTTTTCGACGGTTTCTTTGACCTTTTTTCCAGTAGGCAATGGAACAACTCTAATGTAAAGGTGCTCAAATTGACATTTTAAGACGAAAAATTGTATATTTATACCTATAACTATTTGGGAATAGATGGGCGATAAAAGGGCATGATTGATCGACAAGGTCATCCGTTTTCGGCCTCAGACCACGTGCAAGGTGCTGATAACCTGTTCGATGATCTGTTGCCCGTCACGACACAGGCGGTGATGGATCGTTTTGATCATCCATTATCGGCGCAATCCTGGGTGATGAACGATCCGGGGCGCCGGGACCGTTGTTATGCTGTGCTGTTGCTGAGTGGTCGGGCCGAGATCGGCTTGCGTCAGGGAACGATTGCCTGCAAGGCGCCCGCCCTTGTCTGGTTGCCGCTTGGCGAAACGCAACGTTTTAATGTTGCTGCGAGTAGTGACGGGTATTTGCTTTCCGTTGCCGAGGATCTGGTGGCGCGTCATTGCGGTGATGGCAGCGGAATGGCTGGTGGTTTGCCTGCCGGGGGCGGCCTGCCACTGCGTTTTGCTGCCGATACCGTGCATAACGTCAGCCCGCCAGAGGGCAGTGACAACCTGTTGCTTCTGGAACGCAGCTTTGAGGCCATCCGGGCGGAGCTGATGGGAAATGCGCTTGGAGCCAGTCTTGTGGTTGGTGCGCATCTTCAGATCATTCTGACCATGGTGGTGCGTCTGGCCGAAGGTGTGATGGCCCAGCGTACACAGCATGGTCCTGGTTCGATCACGTTCCAGCGGTTTTTGCAGGTGCTTGAACTGCATTTCCGTGAACACTGGAATGTGGCAGAGTATGCGACGGTGCTTGGGATTAGTGAACGTCGGCTGGGCTCCGCAGTGTTGCGCGCAACCGGTAAGCCGCCGCTTACGATTATTCATGAACGTGTATTGCGCGAAGCCTGCATGCGCCTTGAACAGTCCCCTTTGGGGGTGGCGCAGATCGCCTATGGTCTGGGCTTTCGCGATCCGGCCTATTTCAGCCGGTTTTTCAAACGTTATATGGGCGAGGCGCCTGGTGCCTATCGCCGGTTAAGGCGTTCGCTTGAGCGGGTGCGTGACGATACCTTTGCTGCCTGGCCTTAGGTCGGCGTTGGCCACCTGCGTTGGAATGCTGGCGGTTTTCCCTCAGGATTGAAGGTTGCGTTGCCTTTTTTTGATCCTACTTGTCTGCTTTAACCGTAATAATACTGAAATGCAGACTCAGATTGGATCGATCGTGCGTAAAGGCAAAACCCTGATACTTGGCCTGTTGGCTGTTCTTGTCCTGCCATTTGGTATCAGCCTGGCAGAAGACCCGCCAGGCGAGAAAGCCAAGGAACGCTATACTTGGCGCAATGCACCGCGCCATTCTTCGGGCATTGCACCCGATCCAGTCGCACATGCCGATCAGGCGATTGTCATGGTGATGGCGGCCGAAACGTTTGGCTGGCGCAGTTATTTTGCCGTTCATCCGTGGATCATCTTTAAGCGTCCCGGTGAAACCCGCTATACCCGCTATGACGTGGTTGGCTGGGGCAGTGGCAATGTCGTGCGCCAGAATTACGCGATCCCGGATGGTCTTTGGTATGGCTCGGAGCCGGAACTTCTGGCGGATCATCGGGGCGAGGCGGCCGAAAAGCTGATCCCCCAGATCGAAAATGCGATCAAATCCTATCCGTTCCCGCGCGAATATCGCAGTTATCCGGGGCCAAACAGTAATACCTTTATCGCCCATATCGGCCGTGAAGTGCCGGGACTGAACCTTGATATGCCGGCCAATGCCATCGGCAAGGATTATCGTCCGATCACCAACCCGGTTGGGCTTTCTTCCAGCGGGCAGGGCGTGCAGGCGAACCTGCTCGGCGTTCTTGGTATGTCGCTTGGTCTGGAAGAGGGGATCGAGCTTAACCTGCTGGGGCTGAATTTCGGGATTGATTTCAATCGTCCGGCCTTGAGGTTGCCGTCTATCGGGCGGCTGGGGATGGATAGCGTCGCACAGGTCAAGGCCGAGGACACGGACAAAGATAAAGCGGCCAAAGCCGAAAGCGCGGAAGCAGCCCTTGAGCCAAGCAGTTAACGGATTTTGCATCGATCCGTTCCGCGGTTAAAACGATAAAACGCCACCCCTGAAAGGTGGCGTTTTTGCTTGTGTGTCTTTGATCAGGCAGCTGCCCGGCCCCAACGCGGGAACGGATCGGCAAGGCCTGCATAGCGCGCCGGATCAAAACCGAGTGACAGGCTGTCTTCGTCCTCATCAATCAGGCATTCCGACAGGCGGGCACGCAGGGCGGCTTCATCCATCTCCTGTCCGATAAAGACGATTTCCTGTCGTCGGTCGGCAAAGACCGGATCCCATTTTGACAGAACCATGTCCCGCCATGCCGGATTGTCTGGCCATTGTTCGCGTGGAACCGCACACCACCAGGTGCCAAGCGCCTCGGTCTTGACTGCCGCACCGGCCTGACTGATTTCACCAACCCAGTTCGGACGGTTGGCCAACCAGAAATGACCCTTTGCCCGCAGAACACCTGGCCATTCGCTGTTGATGAAGGCGTGAAAGCGTTCGGGGTGGAAGGGCAAGGAGGTCCGGAAGGTAAAGCTTTTGATGCCGTATTCCTCGGTCTCGGGAACATGGTCGGCGAAGCCATAAAGCTCCTTGGCCCACAGCGGATGGCTCTGGGCACGGTCAAAATCAAACCGACCGGTATTCAGGATCCGTTCGGGCACCACGACGCTGTTGCTGGTTTCAATCACTTCGGCATCGGTATTCAGTGCCTTGATGATCGCAAGGACGGTTTTGCGTTCGTCGTCCGAAATCAGGTCAAGCTTGTTCATGACAATGACATCGGCAAATTCGATCTGATCGACCAGCAAATCAACTATGCTGCGATTGTCCTCGTCGCCAAGGCTTTCGCCGCGGTCTGTCAGCATGTCGGTCGAGCTGTAATCGGCGATCATCCGCGCGGCATCGACAACGGTGACCATGGTGTCGAGCTTGGCAATGTCACCCAGCGACTGACCATTTTCATCGCGAAAATCAAAGGTGGCCGCAACGGGGAGCGGTTCGGAAATGCCGGTTGATTCGATAAGCAGGTAGTCAAACCGGTCTTGCTCGGCCAGGCGGCGAACCTCGGCCAGAAGGTCATCGCGCAGCGTGCAGCAGATGCAGCCATTGGTCATTTCAACCAGTTTTTCGTCGGTTTGCGAAAGCTCAGACCCGCCATTGCGTACAAGGTCGGCGTCAATATTGACCTCGCTCATGTCATTGACGATCACGGCGACCCGCAATCCACGGCGGTTGTTCAGGATATGGTTCAAAAGGGTTGTCTTGCCCGCACCAAGAAAGCCGGACAGAACAGTAACGGGAAGGCGTTTCATCAATCGTCCTCGGTTGGATGTTGCGATAAATGTTATGTTATAACGTAACATTTATCGATCAAGCATGAGGAACGCAAACAAAAAGTCGGCTGCCCGGCGAATGTTGGAATGTGATTTTAGCCGTTAAGGTGCCAGATGGCGGCATTCAGAAGGGTGGCAAAGCCGACCCATACTGCATATGGCAGCAATAATATCCCGGCCAGACGGTCAATCTTCCAGAACGCAACCATGTTGGCGATGATCACGACAAGCAGGATGACAATATCAATCAGGCCAAGAAGCGGTGACTGCGCACCAAAGAATAAAAACGACCACGCAAGATTAAGTGTCAGCTGTACTGCGTAAAGCGCGAATGGGCCTTTTGCGTTGCTGATCCCGGTTTTCAACCAGACCCGCCAGCCACTGAACGCGATCAAGAAGTAAATCAACGTCCACATCGGCCCAAACAGCCAGTTGGGCGGATTGAAAAACGGTTTGTTCAGTGCTGCGTACCAGTCATTGACGCTGGTTGCAGTCACCGCCCCGCCAGATGCCGAGATGATCAGGCACAGCACCATAAAGGCAATCAGGGCAAACACCCGTGTGCGGTGATTGGGGCGCGGGGTGATCGTTTCCTGTTCAACGCTGGTCATGATATTGGCGGGTCCTCTGACTTATTGGGTGACATCACCGATTGTGTCGATCATCGCATCGAAATAGGGGTTCCAGGTTAACCGGCCGTGGTATTTTCCGGGCTCGGTATAGCCCCAGCTGCTGCGCCAGATGGTCGATAGATCATCTGGCAGGGCGATGTCTTCCTGACCGTTTTCAACAAAAACAAAGCTGCCCTTCACGCCATAATACGGGTTGTCGGGCGAGAACAGCAGGCTCAGATGCGAAAATGAGCTGATCTGTTGTTCTGGCAGCTTGCTGTTGAGCGTTTTAACCCGGTTGTCGTTGCTTGGTGCTGGTGCGTCATCGTACCAGACAAAGCGTGATTCGGGGTGAGTGAAACGTTTTTCAAAAACCTGAAGTGTCTCATAAGGATTGAGCACACTGTCATCAGCACTCATGGCGAGAAGCACGGGGCGATCAAACGGCGTTGCCTCCAGATGGTCTTGCGCATCCTGTACGGTTCGGTAATAGAGCTCCGCTGCACTGGTCGACAGTGATTGATAGTTGATGGCATTGTCTTCGGGATCGGCATCAACCCAGTCCCACAGATATTTGATAATCGGCGTCAGAAAAAGGAAGCCGTTATCGGGATAAATGCCCGGCGAAAACAGCAACAATCCGGCTATTTCGGAATGTTCCGCCGCATAGCTGGTGACAAGGTTTCCGCCGGTTGAAAAGCCGCCAAGCCAGACTTCATCGACTTTATCTTGCAAAAGCGCGACCTGATGGGCAACCGCCTGTTTCCAATCGGCATAATCCGGAATGCCAAGATCGGCCGGACGTGTGCCGTGACCGGGCAAAAGCATGGACCGTGCCAGCCAGCCCTTCTTTGCTAGTTCGGTGGCGATGTCATGGAAATACCACGGGCTTGCCCCCAAACCATGGATGAACAGGATGCCACGCTTTGGCGCGGTGCCATCCGTTGTCGTCCGTCCCAGTTCAAAAGGAATGTTGCGCGCCAGTTCGGTGTCGCGATCATCGGTGATAAACACGCGATGTGCAGCAACCCAGTCACGAGTTTCTGAAACATATTGCGCAAAACTGTCCTGCTTGTAAGGCGGGATGTCAGGGGATTGCTGATAAAGCTGGCTTTCGGGTGGAAAGGCGCAAGCCGTCAGGATCAATGCCGGTGCCAGCATCAAAAGGGCAAAATGAGACTTGCGAATGAATCCGACAAATTTCTTGGGGAAGGCCCGGTGATCCGGCGTTCTCGGGTGCATCTGTTCTCCGCTGGTTGATATGGGGACGGTGTTGGGCCGGAATCGTTTGAATTGTTACGGAGACTGCAAGCGTAGCGATCACATCGGTTGGTGATCTTAGCATCGCTTGGATCGCCGTATCAACGTAGGCGTGTAATAGGTTGTTCACAAAGAATGTGTAGAAATAAATTGTTACATATCTTGAAAAAAAACCATGAAAACAAACATATCCGCTATCGTATTATGATACTGAACTGGGGACGTTCATGCTAAAGCTCGGGTCTATCAAAATCGGCACACGTTTGTTGCTGATCGTTGGGGCTGCAATCATCGCGGCTCTTCTGGTTGGGGCATTCGGCCTTTATGAATTACGCAACAACATGCTCGAAGACCGCAAGGCCAAGACACGCGGTCTGGTGGAAACGGCGATCAGCATCGCAGATTTCTATCACTCCAAGCAGCTTGCCGGAGAATTGACAGAAGAAGAAGCGCAGAAAACCGCCGGCGCGGCGATTTCAAGTATGCGCTACGATGAAACCAACTACTTCTTTGTCTTCGACTATACGCCAGTTGTGCTGTTCCACGATATCAAGCCCGATCTGATCGGACGCGACATGAGCGAGGCAACCGACGGTGCCGGCAAAAAACACTATGCCGCCTTTGCCGACATGGCCGCGAAAAACGGTCAGGGTTTTGTTGACTACACATACAAGAAACCCGATGGCACCGGGACTCGCCCCAAATTATCCTTTGTGAAAAAGTTTGAACCATGGGAATGGATCATCGCGACCGGCATTTATATTGATGACGTCAATGCGGTCTTCATCAACAGTATGATTGTGATGGGGATAGTCGCCGGCGGCATTTTGCTGGTTGTGATCGCAGGTGCCCTGATGATCAGCCGGGGTATCGCCATTCCGTTGTTTGCCATTTCCGATAACATGTTGAAGCTGTCAGGCGGCGATCACAACGTGTCGGTCGAATATACCGATCAGAAAAGCGAAATCGGTGATCTGGCCCGTGCGATGGAAGTGTTCCGCGAGAAAACCATCGAAATGGAACAAATGCGTGTCCAGCGTGAAGAGCAGGAACGCCAGGCCGAAATCGAAAAACGTCAGGCCCTGCACAAAATGGCTGACAATTTCGAAGCAACGGTTGGACAGGTGGTTGCACAGGTTATCAAGGCGTCGGGCAATATGCAGTCCTCAGCCAATGCGATGACCGATACTGCCAAACAGGTTGGCCAAAGATCGACTGTTGTGTCCGCTGCATCACAGCAGATGTCAACCAATGTTGAAACCGTCTCCGCCGCGGCCGAGGAACTCAGTGCCTCGATTGCGGAAATCAGCAATCAGGTTTCGCAGTCGTCCTCGATTGCCAATGGTGCGGTCCGCACATCCGAAGATACCCATCAGAAGATCGAACTTCTGGCAGATGCGGCCAATCAGATTGGCGAGGTGGTTTCCTTGATCACCAACATTGCCGAGCAAACCAATCTGCTGGCGCTTAACGCAACGATTGAGGCAGCGCGTGCCGGTGACGCAGGCAAAGGCTTTGCCGTTGTGGCAAACGAAGTCAAAAATCTGGCAAGCCAGACCGGCAAGGCAACCGAAGATATCCGCTCTCAGGTCGAGGATATTCAGGTCGCAACCCGCAACGCTGTTGATGCCATCGCTGAAATTGCCGAAACCATTCGTCAGCTCGATGGCTCGACAACCACGATTTCCGCTGCAGTTGAAGAACAGGGGGCCGCGACCCAGGAAATCGCCCGCAATGTCGAGCAAGCCGCCCAAGGTACACGTGAAGTGACAGAAAACATCACCGGTGTATCAACTGCCGCCGACGAGGCAGATCGCCTTTCGAACGAGGTTCTGGCCCTTGCCGATGGGCTTGGCGGGCAGGCAAATGATCTTAACAAGGCGGTCGAGGCCTTCCTTGCAGAAGTCCGCAGTGCCTAAAGCAGCGGATTGATCAAAAATCATATGACACAAAAGCCGCCGGAGAAATCCGGCGGCTTTTTTAATAATCAGGATATTCTTAGCGTGAACTGGTGCTTTTTGCCGTTTGGCCAAACAGTACCTTTTTATCTTCTTCCGACATCTCGCCAGCGCGCAGACCTTCGCCAGCCTTATAGGCCGCAATCGTTGCCGGACGGGATTGTATGGCTTCGAACCAGCGTTTCAGGTTCGGGAACTCATTCAGGTCCTGCTGCTGTTTTTCGTGGCTGACGATCCATGGATAGCAGGCCATATCGGCAATCGTGTAGTCATCACCGGCAATGAATTTGCGCCCTTCAAGACGCTTGTTCAGCACACCATAAAGACGGTTGGTCTCGTTGACATAGCGGGTGATCGCATAGGGGATTTTTTCCGGTGCGTAGGTGCCGAAATGATGGTTCTGACCGGCCATCGGGCCGAGGCCCCCCATCTGCCAGAATAACCATTCCATCACGGTTTTCTTGGCACGTACATCGGTCGAAAGGAATTTGCCGGTCTTTTCGGCGAGATACTGCAAGATCGCACCGGATTCAAACACCGTGATCGCCTCACCAGCATCGGCCGGATCGTGATCGATGATCGCCGGCATGCGGTTGTTTGGCGAAAAGGCGAGGAATTCCGGTTTGAACTGATCCCCGGTACCGATATTGACCGGTACGATCTTGTAGTCCAGTCCGGCTTCTTCAAGGAACAGTGTGATTTTGTGGCCGTTGGGGGTTGGCCAGTAATACAGATCAATCATGGGCCAAAGGCTCCTTTAAACTATTCGTGATGGCGAATTCGATAATCGAAGCTTGCCAATCAGGTTGTTATCGGTCAATTTAAAACGATCATTCCAAAATACAAGAGCCGGTCACGCCATTGTGTAACGGCGATACCTGGCAAGGAGACGTGTCATGATCCGCTTCTATTACCATCCGACCCCAAACCCGCAGAAAATCTCGATGATGCTTGAGGCATGCGGCCTTTCATATGAGGTCCTGCCGGTTGATACCCGTAAAGGTCAGCAGCATGACCCGGCATTCCGTGCCATCAACCCGAATGGCAAGGTTCCGGCAATCGTCGATACCGACGGACCGGGCGGCAAGGAAGTGCGCGTGTTTGATTCAAACGCGATACTGCTTTATCTCGCCGAAAAGTCCGGCAAGTTCCTTGGCAAGCCGGAAGACCGCGGTGAATTTCTGTCCTGGTTGATGTTCATTGCCACCGGTCTGGGGCCGTTTTCAGGGCAGGCGGTGCATTTCCAGCATGTAGCACCCGAGGGCAGTGATTATGGCGTAAACCGTTATCGCAACGAGATCGCCCGCCACTATCAGGTGCTGGAAGACCATATGGAAGGTCGCCAATTCATCGTCGGCGATGAAATGACGATTGTTGATATCTCGGCCTGGGGCTGGATCGACAAGGCCCCGTTCGTGCACAAGAACCCGGATGTCTGGGACAAGTATCCCAACATCAAACGCTGGTTTGATGCGATCAATCGCCTGCCGGCAGCCGTCAGTGCGCGCGAGGTTGGCAAGGACCACACCTTTAAGACGGAAATGGACGAAGACGCAAAACGGGCCATGTTCCCGTCGAACTACGCATAAGCCGACGAAACGGCCCAGCAAACGAAAACACCCCGGCCAAACTGGCCGGGGTGTTTGCTTTGATGTGTATGTCTTTGCAATCAGTCGGTGGTTTTTGCGCCGAACTGCTTGTTGAATTGCAGCACCAGCAAGGTGACAACCGCGCCCGAAAGCAGGTAGGCACCAACACCGGGCAGACCAAACTTGTCGCACAGATAAAGTGCGATCAGCGGTGCAAAACCAGCCCCCAGCAACCATGCAAGGTCGGATGTCAGGGCCGATCCGGTGTAGCGATATTCACGCTTGAAGTTGGATGCCAGTGTACCGGCCGCCTGACCAAAGCACAGGCCAAGAACCGCAAAGCCACCCAGAACAATCATGCCTTCATTGATGATGTTATAGGTGTAAAGCAGCGGTGTCAGGATTGCACCGAGCAGGATGATGCCCGCGCTGTATCCCAGCAACCGGCGACGGCCGAGCTGATCGGCAATAAAGCCCGATGCAACGATGCCAAAGGCACAGAGCACCGCGCCAACACCCTGGGTCAGCAGGAACTGCCCCGGATTGCCGTTGGCATAAAGATAAACCCAGCTGAGCGCAAAGACAGTGACCAGATGGAACAGGGCATAGCTGACCATCGGGACCAGCGCACCCAGCACAACGGTACGACCGTTATGTTTGAGTGTGTCGATGACACGCGCAGCTTCGAGCTCGTTCTTTTCAAGCAGATGGCCGAATTCGGACGTTGCCACCAGACGCAGGCGGGCAAACAGCGCAACAACGTTGATTGCAAAGGCAACGAAGAACGCATAGCGCCAGCCAAAGGCCAGGAAGTCATCAGGATGAAGGGTCAACAGCAGGAAGGCAAACAGCGAAGATGCCAGCATGAAGCCAAGCGGTGCGCCCAACTGCGGGATCATCGCGTACCAACCCTTGCGGTTGTCCGGTGCGTTAAGGGCTAACAAGGACGCAAGACCATCCCATGCGCCACCCCATGCAAGCCCTTGCAGGAAGCGGAAGGCACACAGAAGGTAAATCGCAACCACGCCTGCCGAGGCAAAGCTTGGCAAGAAGGCCATTGCGGCGGTGGACCCGCCAAGCAGGAACATGGCAATCGTCAGTTTGACGCCGCGGCCATGCTGACGGTCAACCGTCATAAAGACAAGCGACCCGACAGGGCGTGCGATAAAGGCCAGAGAGAATATGGCAAAGGAATACATGGTGCCCATCAGTGCGGTTTCACCGGGAAACAGCAATTGCGGGAAGACCAGTACCGATGCGATGCAATAAACGAAGAAGTCGAAGAATTCAGATGTCCGGCCGATGATCACGCCAAGCGCGATTTGTCCCGGATCGTTGGTGGCGTCGGCATTGTGATGCCGCGCATCGCGTTCCAAACCCGAAGAGGTGGCGGTCGCGTAGTGTTCTGTTGTTTGGGTCACGCCGTTCTCCCTTATTCACTGGTCGGGCCTTTGGGCCCTAACTGCTTTTGATTGGATCACAAATCCGGCTCGAAGGACGATACGACTTTGGATCGAGTCTAAGTATAGACATGTGAATTGCAAACGTCAGTGTCAATTATTGTGATGCACCGCACAACGCGTGGTTTACATCCGAATGATAATTGTCATTGCGACCCTGCTATGCGCCGCGGGTAGCTTGACATTGCTGCAACGCAGCTATAGCAATTCCCGCGAATTTCCGATTTGGCATTTTTTTGAAAAAAAATTGCTTTCTTTGTGCCCTTTCCGTGGATGTCTGGAATTATAATTCCTATATGCGTTTGCGGCAGGGTACGACGCGTGGCGATCTTTGGTGGGTCGCTATGCGGCTCGCAGGCATATGGTTGTCTGTGAGAACATCTTCCAGAGATGAGGAAGTATGAAGCGCATGCTTTCAAAACTTGTACGTGGCGTCGCCTTGACCTCGATGTTCTCGCTTTTGGCCGGTTGCAACCTGGTTGTGATCGATCCGTCGGGTGATATTGCGTCCCAGCAGGCCGACCTCATTATCGTTTCGACCATCCTGATGTTGCTGATCATCGTTCCGGTCATGGCATTGACGGTATTCTTTGCCTGGAAATACCGCCAGGGCAACAAGGATGCAGAATACGATCCCGAATGGCACCATTCCACCAAGCTGGAAGTTGTCATCTGGTCCGCGCCGCTGGTGATCATTATTGCTCTTGGTGCGATTACCTGGGTCACGACCCATACGCTTGATCCGTATCGTCCGCTCGACCGTATCGATGCTGAACGTCCATTGCCCAAGGATCACGAACCGATGGTGGTCGAAGTCGTTTCGCTTGATTGGAAATGGCTGTTCCTTTACCCGGAGCAGGGCATTGCGACGGTCAACGAGCTTGCAGCTCCTGTCGATACGCCGATCCAGTTCAAGATTACATCTTCGGGCATCATGAACTCGTTCTTCATTCCGGCCCTTGCAGGGCAGATCTATTCGATGGCGGGTATGGAAACCAAACTCCATGCCGTGATCAACGAAGAAGGCGTGTATGACGGGTTCTCCGGGAACTACAGCGGTGAGGGCTTCTCTCACATGCGCTTCAAGTTCCATGGTCTGAGCCAAGACGGCTTTGATGCCTGGGTCAATGATGTGAAGTCCGACGAGAACTTCCTGGGCCGTTCGCAATATCTCGAACTTGAAAAGCCGAGTGTGAAGGAACCGGTCCGCTACTACAGCTCTGTGGACCCGGAACTCTATCAGGCCATTCTCAACATGTGCGTTGACCAGTCGAAAATGTGCATGAACGAGATGATGCACATTGACGAAAATGGCGGTGGCGGTCTTGCCGGTGTCTACAACGTCATGTCACTGACCTATGACGTTCCGCAGATGCGTGGCAGTCAGCCGTTGCCTGATAGCAAGTCGTTCGTTGCGACGCTGTGCACCACCCCGGAGGGGGGATTGTCTGGCGAAATCGCGAACCTTCCGTTGTTTGACAATGGGCCGGTTTCGCGCGCGATGAGTGTTGCACCCGCAGGTGTTTCGACAGGGTTCTAAAAGCAGTGCCGGTTGGTGAATGCCAACCGGCCCTTCGCAGTTTCGGCATCGGTTGCGGTGCCATTCTGCATTTGAAAGAAGAGTAATCCGATGTTCTCCAATCCGGACCTTTTACATTTTATATTTGGCCGGCTGTCCCTCGACTCCTTCCCGTTTCTCCATGATCCGATCATTCTTGTGACGTTTCTGGGTGTGGTTGTGGGTGGCATCGCCGTTGTCGGTGGTCTGACCTACTTCCGTCTGTGGGGATACCTCTGGCGCGAGTGGATCACGTCGATCGACCATAAAAAGATCGGCATCATGTACATCATTCTGGCAATTATCATGCTTCTGCGTGGCTTTGCCGATGCCCTCATGATGCGTGCCCAGCAAGCCATCGCTTTCAATGGTGCCGAAGGTTTCCTTCCGCCGCACCACTACGATCAGATCTTCACCGCCCACGGCGTGATCATGATCTTCTTCGTTGCGATGCCGCTGGTGACCGGTCTGATGAACTTCGTTGTGCCGCTGCAGATCGGTGCGCGCGACGTTGCCTTCCCGTTCCTGAACAATTTCAGCTTCTGGATGACTACCTGTGGTGCCGCGCTGATCATGGCGTCGCTGTTTGTCGGCGAATTCGCAATGACCGGTTGGCTGGCCTATCCGCCGCTGTCTGACATTGTCTACAGTCCGGGGGTCGGGGTTGATTACTATATCTGGGCCTTGCAGATTGCCGGTGTCGGTACGCTTCTTTCCGGCGTGAACCTGATTGTGACCATCGTAAAGATGCGCGCACCGGGCATGTCGATGATGAAGATGCCGGTCTTTACCTGGACCGCGCTTTGCACCAACATTCTGATTGTTGCAGCCTTCCCGGTTCTGACCGCAGTTCTGGTTCTGCTGGGTCTTGACCGTTACGCAGACACCAACTTCTTCACCAACGACCTTGGCGGTAACGCCATGATGTACATCAACCTGATCTGGATCTGGGGTCACCCGGAAGTGTACATCCTGATCCTGCCGGCGTTTGGTGTGTTTTCCGAAGTTGTGTCGACCTTCTGCCGCAAGCGTCTGTTTGGTTACAGCTCGATGGTTTATGCCACCGTGGTTATTACCATCCTGTCCTACATCGTCTGGCTGCACCACTTCTTCACCATGGGGTCGGGTGCAAGCGTGAACGCCTTCTTTGGCATCACCACCATGATCATCTCGATCCCGACGGGGGCCAAGGTCTTCAACTGGTTGTTCACCATGTATAAGGGCCGCATCAGCTTTGATGTCCCAATGCTGTGGACCATTGGTTTCATGCTGACCTTTGTGATCGGTGGCATGACCGGTGTTATGCTTGCTGTTCCGCCGGCCGACTTCGTCCTGCACAACAGCCTGTTCCTGATTGCCCACTTCCATAACGTGATTATCGGTGGTGTGGTCTTTGGGATGTTTGCCGGTATCGTTTACTGGTTCCCGAAAGCATTCGGCTTCAAGCTCGACGAGTTCTGGGGCAAGATGTCCTTCTGGCTGTGGACCATTGGTTTCTACTTTGCCTTCATGCCGCTTTATGTTCTCGGCCTGATGGGCGTCACCCGCCGTATGAGCCAGTTTGACGATCCGTCGCTTCAGATCTGGTTTATCATTGCGGCCTTTGGTGCGCTTCTGATTGCCGGTGGTATCGGTTCGTTCATCATGTCGATCGTTGTTGCGGTGATCAAACGTGACAAGCTGCGCGATGAAACCGGTGACCCGTGGGGTGGTCGTACGCTGGAATGGTCGACTTCGTCGCCGCCGCCGGCTTACAACTTCGCCTTTACCCCGGTTGTTCATGATCTGGACGCCTGGGATGACATGAAGAAACGTGGTTACGTCCGTCCGACGTCGGGCTTCCTGGATATCCACATGCCGAAAAATACCGGCGCTGGCTTTATCCTGGCTGCGATCTCGCTCGTTCTTGGCTTTGCGCTGGTCTGGCACATCTGGTGGCTTGTTGCGGCAAGCTTCATCGTTCTGATTGCCGGTTCCATTGCTCACACCTTCAACTATGACCGCGATTATCACATCCCGGCATCCGAAGTTGTGAAGACCGAAGAAGAACGTACCGCCCTTCTGGCAAAACAGCAGGCGTAAGGGAATGACAATGGCGAATACAACTGCCGCGCAGACCGAAGCGCCGGTCTTTTATCTGAAAGAAGAGCATCACCCGGAAACGGGGACGATGCTCGGCTTCTGGATCTATCTGATGAGCGATTGCCTCATCTTTGCGATCCTGTTTGCAACCTATGCCGTTCTAGGTCAGAACTATGCTGCTGGTCCTGCACCGGCGGATCTGTTCGACTTGGAACTGGTCGCGATCAACACCTCGATGCTGCTGTTCTCGTCGATCACCTATGGCTTTGCCATGCTGGCGATGGAAAAGGGCAGCATCAAGGGTACGCAGGTTTGGTTGGCGATTACCGGCCTGTTCGGTATCGCGTTCGTGGGGCTGGAACTTTATGAGTTCCATCACCTCTGGCACCTAGGTGCGACGCCAATGCGTAGTGGTTTCCTTTCAGCATTCTATACGCTGGTGGCAACCCACGGTCTGCACGTGACCTTTGGCATCATCTGGCTTGTCACCTTGATGGTTCAGGTCGCCCAGCGCGGCCTGATCGTCGAGAACAAACGTCGTCTGATGTGCCTGTC
>ENA-ORCZ01000287-ORCZ01000287.1-marine-metagenome-genome-assembly--contig:-NODE-287-length-28458-cov-4.210141_pt1 | contig 28458 bp, 27 predicted proteins | sample MGYA00237785_ERZ508519 | MGnify/ENA primary metagenome ERZ508519 (study PRJEB26189, sample SAMN06268790) | marine metagenome | isolation source: Bioluminescent Bay, La Paraguera, Puerto Rico | place...
GGCTGAGCAGGTCGAACTGGGCGGCGAGCCACAACCCGACGGAAAACGCGAACGCGGCCGGAACCGAGTAGCGGGCTATGAGCATCATCACCGGGATCAGCGACAGGATCACCACGTACATCGGCAGGATGTCGAAGTAGTTCGGCACCCAGGTGAGCGTCAGAATGCCGGGGAGCGCCTGGGCAGTGTTGTCGTAGAGATGCTGGATGTTGAGCGAGGCGAGATAGTTCTCGGTCAGATTGCAGCATTCGGTGAGGTAACCGCTGTAATGCACGAGGGCAAGGCCGACGGCAATCACGAGGAACTGGCCGATATGGGCCCAGTAAACCTGCCACATGCGGTGCACGATGCGCGCGGCGCCGATACCCCAGCCGTGAATGTCGAAGATCTTGCCGAAGGCGATGGCGGATGCCATCCCCGAGCAGAAGACGAAGATCTCCGTCGCATCGGAAAAGCCGAAGCGCGCCGGGATCCACAGGGTCCACCAGTTGTTCGGCAGATGGGCGACATAGATGATGAACATGCCGAGCCCGCGGTAAAAATCCAGCCGCGGGTCGCGGGGGCGTTTGGTTTGAGTGTGAGCGTTCACGTCGGTTCCAGAAGTAGGCCCGGATAAGGGCAATGAAAGAGCTGTCCGGGCCGGGATCAGACCGAGCCGGTTGCCCTCAGTTTTTGATCTTCCATGACCCGCTGGGCGCGATGCATCCTTTCGCAGGTTTCAAGGCGTTGTTCGGCGAACCTGTCGAGTGCGCCGCGCTTGCGGGAGCGGCTCCTAATAAGCCCTTCCGCGTCGTCGGGCAATCCGGCTCGAAGGGCCGCGTCGATGGTGATCCGCTCGAAGACGTCGCGCTGGGCGTGGGAACCGCCGATCGTATGAAGACTGTCGCGCGCCGAGCTCAGGAGCGAAAAGGCCGAGGCGTAGTTGCCCTTTCGGTACTGCTCCAGGCCGAGCCCCGTCGGCAGGCCGACTTCAGTCGTGATGCGGCCGATATCCGTCTCTGCCCGAGCGCGCTGCTGGAAACCGCTCAGAAGGCGCTCGACGCCCATGCGCCGGCCGCCGTTCAACAGAGCCATCAGATAGTGCAGGTCGGCAAAGACATTGCAGCCGTCCTCGGCCCGCTTGTCCGACAGGAGGGCCAGTTCGTCCCAGCGCGAGCCGACATTCACGCCGTCCAGTTCCAGGCGCACCAGCAGCGAGGCGGCATTGGAGATGTCGCGATAGTCATCGGTCTTGTCCTTGCGGATATCCGAGTCGTAAAGCGCCAGAGCCTTGTCCGCGTCACCCTGGTCCAGATACATCAGCGCCAGGTGCCACCAGACGTGATAGCCGAAGTTGTTGCAATGGGCCCAGCCGTCGGGATGGTTTTCCAGCCAGCCGGTCCCTTCTTCCGACCGACCGGTCATGTCGTGGACATGGGCAACCGCATGCAGGCCCCAGGCGTCGTCGCGGGCAAATTCCAGGCCCCTGCGGCCGGTGGCTTCCGCCTGGCGGTAGTCGCCGGTTTCCTCCAGCGAAAAGGCGCGGCAGCCAAGCAGATAGCCATAGGAAGGGTGGCTCTCGTCATAGGCCGACTGGATGCGTTCGATGGACTGGCGCATGCCGGTGGCGTCGCCGAGAACGAAGCGGATCGCATGGACGAGCTTCATCATCAAGGCGTCCTCCGGAACCTTCACCAGCATCGCGTCGAGAAGGTCTGCGGAGCGGGTGGGAAAGCCCTGCAGCCACGATCCGAGTGCGTCGATCACGGCTGTCTCGCGCGCTGTCACCGGCGTATGGGCGGCCGAAGAGCGGGCCATGGCGAGGCATTCGCTTGCCGTGCCCGTGAGTTCCCGGCGTCCGAGCAGCAGGCAGAAAAGGCCGCGCGCCGCGTGACCGAGAGCGAAGTCCGGCGCGAGGCTGAGGCAGGTCTCCAGATGTTGCGGTGTCGCTTTGCCATGTGCCAGAAAGGCCTTCACGGTCTCGTTCCACGCGGCAAGGGCATCCTTGTCCGACAGGGTGAGTTCGTATCCGAATTGATCACAAAGACGCATGAGTGGCCTTTTCGTTTCCCGGACGAAGGTCATCGGACCTGTTTCCGCCGGCTGCGGTAATAAACGTCCAGCTGCATGATTGGTTCATGCTAAAAGTTCCGCAGGTGCCTCATGAACTGCAAAACACAAAAAGGTGTTGGCATTGTGTAGAACCGCATATGGGAGCTCCGTTGCGAAATTATGGCCGGAAATGCGAACCTGGGGTTCTGACGGCTGATATCCTCCCGGTCCTGAATGGCTGAACTTGAGACAATGACCCTCGGCGTTCATAAATCGCAGGCTGGCGTTGCCGGGTTTGCCGTGGTCCTATTGGCCCTGTTGGCGCTGGGCGCCTATGGCGAGGCCGGACCGCGTCAGGCCGCGGCAACGCTGATCGGCGGCTTCGCCGGCCTGTCGCTCTACCATGCCGGCTTCGGCTTCACGGCGGCCTGGCGCAGGATCGTCACCGAAAGGCGCGGCGGCGGCCTGCGGGCCCAGTTCGTGCTCATCTTGCTGACCAGCGCAGTGTCCTTTCCGCTGATTGCATGGGGCGAAGCACTCGGTTGGCCGGCAAACGGCTTCGTCTTTCCCTTTGGTCTCGCGTCCGCCCTCGGCGCCTTCATGTTCGGCGTCGGCATGCAGCTCGGCGGCGGCTGCGGTTCCGGCACGCTTTTTACCGCCGGCGGCGGTTCCACGCGGATGATGATCACGCTGGCTGCCTTTGTCCTCGGTTCGGTTGCGGCAACCGCCCATCTGCATCTGTGGGGAAAGCTGCCAAGCCTGCCGTCGGTCTCCCTGATCCGGGAATTCGGTCCGCACGGGGCGTTTCTGCTGACCGTGCTGGTACTCGGCGCGCTGGCAGTCGCAACCCTTGCCATCGAACGCCGGGCCCATGGTGACATCGTCCCGCAACGCCCGACGGAGTCGATCCTGAGGGGCCCGTGGTCGCCGATGCTTGGCGCTGTCATGCTGGCCATCGTCGGCATTGCCACCTTTGTGGTCGTCGGACGCCCCTGGGGCATCACGTCCGCTTTTGCCCTCTGGGGCGCCAAGATCTTTCAGGGCATCGGCATTCCGGTTGCCGATTGGCCCGCATGGCAGTGGCAGCGCACTGCGCTTGAAAGCCCGGTGCTGCGCGACACCACCTCGGTCATGGATTTCGGCATCATTCTGGGCGCCATGGCCGCAGCGGCGCTCGCCGGCCGTTTCCTGCCGGTGTGGCGGCTCAATCGCCGCGACGTGCTGACGGCGATCGCCGGCGGTCTGCTGATGGGCTACGGCGCGCGGCTCGCCTATGGCTGCAATATCGGCGCCTATCTCGGTGGTTTGGTCTCCGGCTCGCTGCACGGCTGGCTGTGGCTGCTGTTCGGCTTCCTGGGCAGTCTTGCCGGCACCCGTCTGCGGCTGAAGCTGGGAATGGACGAGCGAGCCCTCCCTCACACCGCATTGTGAAATCACCGTGACCGCCGCACCGCTAAGGTGCACGAAAATTCGTGCAACCTCATCTGGAGGCGTCCATGACACGCGTGCTTCTGTCGCTCCTTGTGAGCCTCATCTTCAGCGTTCCGGTCCTCGCGGATGGCCTTTCGGGCCGCGAATGCTGGGAAGCGCTGGTCACAAACAAGAGTTATTCCGAGCTTGTCGAGGACCTGAAATCCGCGATCACGGCGGAAGGAATGGGGCTGGTCACACAGGCGAGTGCCTCAGACGGGGCCAAGGGGCGGGGCCTTTCCATTCCCGGCAACCGCGTCGTCGGCGTCTACCGCAACGATTACGCGGTGCGAATGCTGGAAGCGTCGGTGGCGGCCGGCATCGAAGCACCGATCCGCTTCTATGTGACCGAAAACGCCGACGGCACGGCGACGCTCTCCTGGAAAACGCCGGGCTTCGTCTTCGCGCCCTACATGGCCGAGGGCGGGCAGGCGCTGGCGGATCTTGCGGGTGAACTCGACGCCGTCTTCAGGAAGATTGCGGACAAGGCTGTGGCGGCAAGGTGACAGTCCTGTGCATAGCGTAAGCGATTGGCAACCATGCCCGAATTTAGCACTTGTGAAACGCGGCCGGCGACCCCACACTATTATTGTGTTTAACAAGCGAAAGGAGGTGTGCCCATGTCTAATGAGTATCGGTGCGTGACCCAGGTGTCTGGGCGGAACGGAACGGTGCTGGAGCAGCCTCTGGTATTGAACGGTTTCGCTGGGATCTGATCCGGACCTTATGTCACGTCGATCTCATGGGAGGGCCGCAATGCGGCCCTCTTTTGATTCCTGCCTCATCAGTCGGAACCGGCGCTGCCGATGATCCGAGCCGGCAGAAAAACCGGAGTTGCACGACCGCTCTCGCCGTCTTCGGCGCTCCCCTCAAGCACTTCGCGTTTAACGGAAACATCATGTATCGCTTGTTGCGTTGAAATCCTTGATTTCAGGCAGCAAAAAGCGATGCCGAATGGACGCGACGTGCTCTGGCGTTTCACGTCAACCCGACGGACTTGCGCACGTCCTCGTCGCGCAGCGAGCAGTCGACGCCGCGATAGGCGTCGCCGGCCTTCGTGCAGAGCCACGAGATCGCCTCGCCCACCCACTCGGCCGGGATGTGGGCTGTGGGGTCGAGCTGGCTGACCGGGTTGATGCCGGAAGCCTTGATGTCGACCTGCATCTGGGTCGCGACCGTGCCGGGGCTGAGGCCGACGATGCGCAGGCCCTTGTCGCCGAACTCCTTGTCGGCACAGCGGGTGAGCGAAAGCGCGGCTGCCTTGGAGGCGCAATAGTGGCTCCAGCCTTCCAGCGCGCCGACGGCGGCGCCCGAGCTGATGTTGACGATGGTGCCTGCGCCCTTTTCCAGCATCAGCGGCGCGACGGCGCGGATGCCGTAGAAAACGCCCTTGACGTTGATATCGATGACATTGCCCCAGGCCTCAGGGTCGCTTGCCTCGATGCGGGCGATAGGTTCGATGACGCCGGCATTGTTGACCAGGATGTCGAGGCCGCCGAAAGTATCGACGGCTGTCTGCACCGCCTTGACCACGTCGTCATAGCTTGAGACATCGCAGGTGACCGCTGCCGCTTCCCCGCCGGCTGTCCTGATTTCCCCCGCGATGCGCTCGATGTCGGTTCCGGAGCGGGCTGCCAGGACCACCTTGGCGCCGTATTTGGCAAGGCTCCTCGCCGCCGCTTCGCCGATCCCGCGGCTCGCGCCGGTCACCAGCGCAACTTGTCCCGACAAATCAAACATGTAAGCTTCCCGTTCTTATTGGGCCCGGTGGCCTCATTTCGTTCTGAGCGGACCTTAGTTCGGACGGGCCGCGGAATAAACAGCTTGTTTGCAGGAGGTTCATGCGGCACCTGCATGAATGGACGCCAGAAAACGAACGCGACGGCGGGATAAAGACAACGGGCCGGACAAGAGCAAAGAGCCGGACGATCGCAAGGGGACCGTGAATGGCGGAAACGAAACCGAATTTGCAGGCCCGCTTGCGGCGCCTCTACTTTGGCAATTCCACCACTGCCCGCACCTTCCGCTATGCCTTGCTTGCGTTCGACCTGGTCACGATCGGCTATTTCATCGTTTCCTCCATGCTCGATCCGGCCAGGCACCACCATGAGCTTGACTTCGTCATCGCCGCAGTCCTGACGCTCGACTACGTCGCCCGGCTGATCGCATCGGCTTGGCCTCGCCGTTACGTCTTCAGCTTCACCTCTCTGGCCGACGTCATCGTGATCGCATCGCTGATCGCTCCGGCATTCCTCGAAAACTTCGCGTTCCTGCGCGTCGTGCGCATGTTGCGGCTGATGCGCTCCTACCATCTCCTGAAGGAGTTGCGCGACGCGTCCAAATGGTTCCGGCGCAACGAGGAGATCTTCCAGTCGACCATCAATCTGATGGTATTCATCTTCGTCGTCACGGCCGTCGTCTTCGTCGTGGAGGACGACCGCAACCCGAACATCAACAATTACCTGGACGCGCTGTATTTCACTGTCACCACGCTGACCACCACCGGTTTCGGCGACATCACCATGACCGACAGCCTCGGCCGGCTGCTCACGGTGCTGATCATGATTTTCGGTGTCGCGCTGTTTCTGCGGCTGGTGCAAACCATCTTCCGGCCGTCCAAGGTCAACCTGCCGTGCCCGGACTGCGGTCTGAACCGGCACGACCCGGATGCGGTCCACTGCAAGCATTGCGGCCGGGTGCTCAACATCCCGACCGAGGGGGCCTGGGACTAGAGACGACCCTGTTGGTGCCCGTTTGAAGTGGCCGGGCAGATATCTTGGCGCGGGTGCCACACGCTGCTTCCGGTAGGAGAGGAGCCTTTCCGGCGCACACTCACGGCGTTTTCCGTTTGGCCGACGCGAGGTTGCCGCCAGGCCCTGATCGCCGATTTGTGAAAACCGGCGGCTGGACAATTTCCGGCCGCAAGTCATTCTTTCTGGCGAAACGGATCATCGGTCTTAACGCACGCAAGGAGCACGTCATGCCGGCGGCGAACTTATCCCTTCTGGCGAGGCAAGCCGGCGCGGGCGTCGCTCTTGGCCTCGGCATCCTTGCGGGCACCTGCGCCCTTGCCGCCACCACGCACAGCCCCCCGGCAAGCGCGGCAGCGGAAGCCGGTTGCGGCGAGGAAATGCCCTGCGAGGTGGAGGACGGAGAATATTACGTCCATCTGCCGGCAAACCCTCCTTCCAGCAAACCGCTCGGCGCGATCTTCTTCCTGCACGGGCACCGCGGCAAGGCGATCAACGAAATCCGCAACAAGAGCTTCCGCGATATGGCGGACCAACTCGGCGTAGCCTTCGTCGCTGTCCAGGGCAGGGAGGGTCGCTGGTCCTTCCCGACCTCGCCGCGGAGCCTGCGCGATGAACCCGCATTCTTCAACGGTGTGTTGCAGGACCTTTCCGACCGCTTCGGCATCGACCGCAGCCGCACGATGCTTTCCGGCTTTTCCTCCGGCGGCTTCATGACCTGGTACTTGGCCTGCGAGGATTCACATCTCTTTGCCGGCTATGCACCGATCGCCGGCGCCTTCTGGGAGCCGTTGCCGCAAGCCTGTCCAGCCGATACGCCCTATCTCTTCCACGTCCACGGCACGGCCGACACGGTGGTGCCGCTGGAGGGCCGCTGGCTCGGCGGCGGCAAGTGGAAGCAGGGCGACGTCTTTGAGAGTTTCGACGTCTGGCGCCGCCAGACCGGCCTTTCCGATACCAGGCCGAAGACCTATACCGACGGCGGCCTCTCCTGCGAGACCTGGCAGCCGCAACAGGGCTTCCTTGAACTCTGCCTGCATGACGGCGGCCACAGCGTCCGCGCGAGCTGGATCGAACGCGCCTGGAAGGAACTCGCCGAGATGAAGGGCTGGAGTTGAGGGAAAAGGCCGTTTTCGTCCCGACCCGCCTTGTCGCCTGACCAAACGCGAACCTCTCATCCCGGTCAAGCGCAGCGCGAGCCGGGAAAGGAAAGCCCCGGACTTTCAACAGCTCGAGATTGCGAACCTTTCTGGCGCCCCGGCTCCGGATCTCTTCGCAGCTGCGTAGGCGATGACGCCGGAGAGAAAGGGACATCCTGCGAGAGCCGCGTCCCCGCTCCCACATCTAACGAGAATGTGAGCCGGCTTGTTCGCGCTCCCACCGGGCCCCCATTGACGCCGCCTGTCTGCCGTGGCCTTTACCGGGGAAAGATCTCTTAGAAGGTGTGCCTTGTCAGACCCCCTTGCTGCGCCCGGTGCCCTTGCCGGCCTTGTCGTCCTCGACCTCTCCCGCATCCTTGCCGGCCCGACCGCAACCCAGATCCTCGGCGACCTCGGGGCTGAGGTGATCAAGATCGAGCGGCCGGGCCGGGGGGATGATACCCGCGGCTGGGGCCCGCCCTTCCTGAATGACGCGGAGGGCAACGAAACGGCGGAAAGTGCCTACTATCTTTCCTCCAACCGCAACAAGGCCTCCGTCGCGATCGACCTTGCGAGCGAGGAAGGCCAAGGACTGATTGCGGACCTCGCCGCAAAGGCCGATATCCTGGTGGAGAATTTCAAGGTCGGCGACCTGAAACGGCGCGGGCTGGATTATGACACTCTCAAGACCCGCAATCCTGGCCTGATCTACTGTTCCATCACCGGCTTCGGCCAGACGGGTCCCTATGCGCATCGGGCAGGCTACGATTTCCTCATTCAGGGCATGGGCGGGATCATGTCGCTGACCGGCTTCCCGGACGAGGAAGGCGGCACGGAGACCAAATGCGGCACCGGCATCGCCGATGTCATGTGCGGCATGTATGCCACCGTGGCGATCCTTGCCGCACTCAACCATCGCAACCTGACCGGCGGCGGCCAGCATATCGACATCTCGCTGCTGGATGCCCAGGTCTCCTGGCTCATCAACCAGGGCGTCGCCTATCTCACCTCCGGCAAGGTTCCGGGCCGGCTCGGCAACGGCCATCCTACGATCGTGCCGTATGAAACCTTCCCGGGATCCGACCGCTCGTTCATCCTTGCCGTTGGCAACGACAGCCAGTTCAAGAAATTCTGCGCTGTTGCCGGGACGCTAGAACTGGCGGACGACCCGCGATTTGCCAGAAACGCCGACCGGGTGCGCAACCGCAAGGAATTGATCCCGATCCTCCGCCGCCTCACCATCGAGAAGACCGCTGCCGAATGGATCGCCGGGCTGGAGACGGCCGGCGTACCCTGCGGTCCGGTCAACGACCTGGAACAGGTCTTCGCCGACCCGCAGGTTCTTGCCCGGAACATGCGCATCAGCCTGCCGCATCCTTCAAGCGGCACCGTCGATCTCATCGGCTCGCCGATCAACCTGGAAAAGACGCCGGTCTCCTACCGCGCCGCGCCGCCGCTTGTCGGGGCGGATACCGCAGATGTGCTCATCCGCCATTTGGGCCTCAGCTCAGATGCCCTTGAAGATCTCGCCGCCCGCGGCATTCTCGACCTCGGACCAACTGCAACAGGACACAGCCGCAAATGACCACCGGAGCCGATATCATCGCGGGCAAGCTTCATGCGGCCGGCTGCCGCCACGCCTTCGGTATTCCGGGCGGCGAGGTTCTGGCGCTGATGCAGGCGCTGGACGAGGCAGGGCTGAAATTCGTGCTGGTGAAGCACGAAAACGCCGGCGGCTTCATGGCCGAGGGCGGCTGGCACGCGGACGGCGCACCGGGCGTGCTTCTGGCAACACTCGGGCCGGGTGCGGCGAATGCCGTCAACGTGGTCGCAAATGCCTGGCAGGACCGGGTGCCGCTGATTTTCCTGACCGGCTGCGTCGACCAGGCCGAGGCCGAGAGCTACACCCACCAGGTCTTCGATCACCAGCAGCTCCTGCGCCCCATCGTCAAGGCCAGCTTCTCCGCCCGTCTCGGCGCGCTCGACGTCATGATGGAAAAGGCGCTGGCGATTGCCCTCGACGGCCAGCCGGGTCCGGTCCATATCGACGTGCCGATCCGCGTCGCTGAAGCCGAAACGACGGAAACCTGGAATAGGACCTTCCAGTCCACTCCGGTGGCACCGTCCGCCGCCGCCGGTACGGATCTCGAAACCGCACTGAAGCTGTTCGCCAAGGCGGAACGGCCGATCGCGATCGCGGGGGTTGATGCTGTCAACGAAAATGCATCCGCCGAGATCACCGAATTCTGCGAGAACTACCGGATACCACTGGTCACAAGCTACAAGGGCAAAGGCCTTCTGGACGAAAACAGTCAGCTCGCCCTTGGCGGAGCGGGACTGTCGCCCAAGGCCGACGGTCACCTGCTTCCGCTCATTAACAAGAGCGACTGCATTCTGCTCCTCGGCTATGACCCGATCGAGATGCGCGTCAACTGGCGCAATCCTTGGGAAGAGAATGCACCTGTCATCGACGTGACGCCGGTGCTCAGAACGCACGGCATGCATTCAGTCACCGCGACGCTCCGCAGCGCTGTAAAGCCGGTACTGGACTATCTGCGGGTCGTCCGTAAACGGGCCCAGACCTCCTGGCCGGACGGGGAGCCGCAAAAAGTCCGCGCCGATCTCGATGCCGCTTTCGCCCCGGAAATATCTGGCTGGGGCCCGGGCACGATCTTCCACACTCTGAGAGCCGTGATGCCGGCCGACACGGTCGCGACCGCCGACAGCGGCGCCCACCGCATCCTCGCCAGTCAGATCTGGCGCTGTCCCGGCCCACGCCAGATGCTGCAATCCTCGGCGCTCTGCACCATGGGCTGCGCCGTGCCGCTGGCAATCGGCCACCGGCTGGTGGAAGGGCAGGCTCCCGTCATCGCCTTTGTCGGTGACGCAGGTCTGGAAATGTGCCTCGGCGAACTCTCCACCCTGCGCGATCTGAAGATACCCGTCATCATCTGCGTCCTGGTCGACACAAGCCTGGCCCTCATCGAACTCAAGCAGCGCGGCAGCCAGCGACCCAATGTCGGCGTCGATTTCGGCGAGACGGACTTCCCGGCCGTCGCACGCGCCTATGGCGGGCACGGGGTCTGGATCGACGACACGGCAACGCTCCGGTCCGAAGCCGAGGACGCGCTGCGTCGCGACGGGTTCACGGTTCTGGCGTGCCGGATCGAGCGGCGGGCGTATGACGGGGCTTTCTGAGGGGCGAGAAGGGCTGGAACGAACGGGGCGCTCGTTGCTGGCGCAATGACAGCGGCCGCCGGGAGCGGTAGGGACCCTGCAAAGAGGCACGACGCCTGATCCCGGTTTGATGTTCAAGGCACTCAGGACAGCTTCCATGCGTTGGTAACAGCCTGGATCAGGGCCGTTACCAGGCTGGAATTCCGGTTGTCGCGAGCCGTGAACAGAAAAAACTGAGCGGAATAGGTTAAGTCAGGCAGCTCGAAACGGCGCAGTTCGCCCTTGGCGCACCAGCGTTCCGCCAAATGGTCGGGAAGAAACCCCACATACTGACCCGAGCGTATCAGAAGAAGCTGAGGTTCAATTTGAATCACGGTTGCGGCAATATCCCGGAAGGCGTTCTGGCGGGATGTCTTGTTTCGCAAGTACCCCCGTTGCACAAACGGCAACTCCAGAACTTCCGCTTGAACAAGGTCCGTCGAATCTGTCCCGAACAGGGGGTGCGTTCGGCCGCAGTATAGGCTGTGCGTTTCCGTGTATAACGGTATCTGGTCGAGACCGTCGACAGGCGACAGGTCGACGCCGATCCCGCAATGATACGTTCCGTCACGGACCTTCTGCTGAAGATCTTGCGCAGGTTCTTGCGCGACAACAACCTTCACATCGGTGGCAACCGCGCGGAATTTTGCCAGAGCTTCTGGTAGCAGGTTTTGAGGATCGTCGGACACCGCATCCAGAATGCCGACACGCAGCTCACCGCTGATCTTCCCCTTGACCGTGCCGACGTCCGCCGAAAAGTCATTGAGTGCTGCGTTGAGCCGGAACGCGGCCTCATGAATGGCCCGCCCTTGCTCCGTCAGTTGGAAACCGCCACGGCCGCGCCGGCACAAAACGACACCCAGGCGGTCCTCAAGTGCCGACATGTGGTTGGAGATTGTCGATTGGCTGAGGTTCAGCTCCGCCTCGGCAGCGGAAAAGCCGCCGTGACGCACGACAGCATCAAAGACTTGCAGCAATCGGAGATCGGCTCCAGAGGGGCGCATGCGCTCTCCATTACATGGATGATTCTCAATGTTTTGATTGATAAGTTTCTATTTTACAAGTTTTCGCGAGCGCTATGATCATTTTTTGCGCGTGCACAATCGATGAGCGCGCCATTCGTTCCGAGGCGAGCGTGGCATATTCGAACTTGAACCAGAAACTGGTCGATACAGGCAGTCCGCCAATTCCTGAGGCGGCGAACTGGCTCTCTGCCTATGATGGCCGGCTTGGGCCTGCGCTCAACCTCAGCCAGGCGGTTCCCGGCGATCCGCCACCTTCGGAACTTCTGGAACGCATCTCCTTCGCCGCCCGGTCCGCGGACGCATCCCGCTATGGAGATATCTTCGGCGACGAAGGTCTTCGCTCTGCCTACGCCGCCGAATGTTCGAAGGTCTATCAGGCCCCGATCGGCTTTGAAGAGGTCGCAATTACCGCGGGATGCAATCAGGCCTTTTTTGTCTCCGTCATGGCTTTGGCCGCTGCCGGAGATGCCGTCCTCTTGCCGTCTCCGTGGTATTTCAATCACAAGATGACCCTCGACATGCTGGGGATTGAAGCGAGGCCGTTGCCGCTGCATGCGGAGAAGGGTTTTGTTCCGGCGGCGGCCGATGCGGCGGCGTTGCTGGACGCCAGGGTCAAGGCGATCGTGCTGGTATCGCCCAACAACCCGACGGGCGCGGTCTATCCGCCTGAGGTAATCAGCTCATTCCTGGACCTTGCCCGGGACCGTGGCATCCACCTGATCGTCGACGAGACATACCGCGATTTCCGCCTCGATGACGCCGCGCCGCACGGACTTTTCAAGGACCCCAGGTGGCGGGAGACGGTCGTCAGTCTCTACAGCTTCTCCAAGAGCTATGCCATTCCCGGCCACCGGCTCGGGGCGCTGATCGCCGCCGAAGCCGTAGTCAAGGAGATCGGCAAGGTTCTGGACTGCCTTCAGATCTGCCCGGCGCGGCCCGCTCAAATGGCTCTTCCGTGGGCGCTGGAAAACTTGCGCAGCTGGCGACTGGAGACCCGTGCAGAGATCGCCAAAAGGGCAGAAGCCTTCCGCGACGCGCTTGCGCCATTCCCGGCGTGGCGGATCGATCAGATCGGCGCTTATTTCGCTTACCTGAGGCATCCCTATCCGGGCGTAAAGGCTGCCGAAGTGGCCGAACGTCTGGCAAAGAAATGCGGCCTTCTGGCACTGCCCGGCTCCTATTTCGGTCCTGGACAGGAGCAGCATTTGAGACTGGCATTCGCCAATGTCGGCCGCAGCACAATTGAACAGATCCCGGATCGCCTGGCGGCTTTTCCGCAAGCGCCCTTCGGCAATGATTTCGAACGGAAAGACTATCGACATGGATAAGGACAAATTGGCAGCCATTCGCGCCAAATTCGGCGGCGAGAACGAAAGCGTCATCTACGATCCCGAATTCCGGGCAGTGGCGGACAAGTTGTTCGATCCGGCCGGAACGCGGGTCGCCCCTTACGCCGGCCTTCCGACCTTCCTGGACTTGCCCTACAGGCCGACGGACTGGAAGAACCCGGATTTTTCTAGCCTCGACGTTGCTCTTCTCGGCGTGCCCATGGACCTTGGCATCACCAACCGCAACGGCTGCCGCTTCGGCCCGCGGGCAATCCGCGCCATGGAGCGGGTCGGTCCGTTCAATCACGTGCTCAAGTGCATGCCCGGCTCGGACCTGAGCGCCGCGGACATCGGCGATGTCGCTTTTCGCAGCCGGTTCGATCTTCAAAAATCGCATGAGGATATCGAGGCCGCGATATCAAAACTGATGGCGGCAGGCGTCGTGCCGCTTTCGGTCGGCGGCGACCACTCCATTTCGCTGCCCATTCTCAGAGCGCTTGGCCGCGACAAGCCGGTCGGCATGATCCATATCGATGCCCATTGCGACACGTCCGGCCCGTTTGACGGCAGCCGTTTCCACCACGGCGGACCGTTCCGCCAGGCAGTGCTGGAAGGCGTTCTCGATCCCGAGCGCACGATCCAGATCGGCATAAGAGGCTCCTCCGACTATCTCTGGGAGTTTTCCGCGGAGACCGGTATGACCGTGATCCACGCGGAGGAAATCTCCGGGCTCGGGTGCGAGAAAATTGCAGAGCTCGCGCGTGCAAAAGTCGGCGATGGCGCCGTCTACCTGTCCTTCGATATCGACAGTCTCGATCCGGCCTACGCGCCGGGAACCGGCACACCGGAAATCGGCGGACTTACCACGCGCGAGGCGCAGGAAATACTGCGGGCACTCAAGGGCGTGAACCTGATCGGCGGCGATGTCGTGGAGGTCGCCCCACAATATGACGCAACAACGAACACTGCTCACGCGGGCGCACAGATGCTGTTTGAAATCCTGTCGCTCATGGTGTTCAGCCCCGCGCTGAAAACCGGCAGCTAGCGCTCAATCGGCAGGCGAGCCCCATCAAGAACGGGCAGCCTGCGATGTCTCTGGCCGATTCAGGTACGGTCAGCAAAAGAGGGGAATTGCAATGACTGACAAAATGAACTTCACGATCTCGAGACGTTCCGTCCTGGCGGCCGGCGTCGCCGGCGCTTCCGTACTGGCGATGCCAACCGTGTTGCGCGCGCAGGACCGGTCCTTGAAAGTCGGCGTCTATGGCGGCTACTTCAAGGACAGCTTCGACAAGCACGTTTTCCCGGAGTTTACCAGCGCGACCGGAATTGCGGTTGAATCGATCGCCGAGCCGACCGGTGAAGCCTGGCTGGTTCAGCTGGAACAAGCCGCCCGCGCGGGTGCCGCCCCGGCCGATCTTTCCATGATGTCTCAGGTCGCCATGCTCAAGGGCCAGTCGACCGACCTCTGGGCGCCACTCGATCTTTCCAAGATCGCCGACGCGGACAAGGTCCTGCCGCAGTTCATCAACAGCTATGCGGACGGCAGAGTGGCAGGTGTCGGGGCCGTTGCCTGGTACATCACCCTTGTTTCCAACACCGAGAGCTATCCGGATGCACCCGATAGCTGGGCGTTCATGTGGGATCCGGTCAATGCGGACAAGCTTGGCCTGCTGGCTCTTGTCTCCAACTCCTTCCTGCTGGAGGTCACCGCCAAGACTTTCTTCGGCGGCACCGAAATCCTGGATACCGAAGAAGGCATCCTGAAGGTGATGGAGAAACTGGCGGAACTGAAACCCAACGTCCGGCTGTGGTACCGCGATGAGGCTCAATTCGAGCAGGCCCTGAAATCGGGCGAGATCCCGATGGGTCAGTATTATCACGACGTGACGGGCCTTGCTGCCGCCGATGGTTTCCCGGTGCGCTCCACTTTCCCGAAAGAGGGCGGTATCCTTGATTCAGGTTGCTGGGCGCTGTCCCGTGCATCGGACAAGAGCGACGAAGCACATGAATTCATCAGCTACATGACCCAGCCGTCCATGCAGAAGCTGATGTCGCTGAAGGTGGGGACCGCTCCGACGCTGAAGCGCGACACACTCGATATGACCGACGCCGAATTCGCGTCCGTTTCGTCGGACATCGATCCGGTCATTCCGCGATACGATCTCTATACCAGCAAGTCCGACTGGCTGAACCAGAAGTGGACGGAACTGATCGTCGGCTAAGCCCTTGGTCCGGACCGGAAGCAATCGTGTTTCCGGTCCGGCGTTCAGGTTCAGGAAGTACATATGTCCGGTCTTCAACTGATTGACATCACCAAGCGCTATGGGGCGGTAACGGCTGTCGATGGCATTTCGCTCGATGTCGACGATGGCACGTTCGTCTGTCTGCTGGGCCCGTCGGGTTGCGGGAAAACGACGCTGCTTCGGATGATCGCGGGCCTTGAAGACCCGACTGCGGGAGAGATCCGCCTGCAGGGCGACCGCATCAACGAGACGCCTGCACACAAGCGCAACCTGGGCATGGTTTTCCAGTCCCTGGCCTTGTTCCCGCATCTTTCCATCGGCGAGAACATTTCCTATCCCCTCAGGATCCGCGGCACCAACCGCGCCGATTGCGAGGCGCGGGTGCGCGAATTGCTCGACATGGTCCAGCTTCCCGGCGTCGAGAACCGTGCCATCACCCAGCTTTCCGGTGGCCAGCGCCAGCGTGTTGCCATCGCCCGGGCGCTTGCCGTCTCGCCGCAACTGTTTCTGCTTGATGAACCGCTTTCCGCGCTGGACGCCAAGCTGCGGGAAGCCATGCAGGTGGAACTGCGCCAGTTGCAGCAGCGCCTCGGCATCACCACGATCGTCGTCACCCACGACCAGCGCGAGGCCATGTCGATGTCCGACCAGATCGTCGTGATGTCCAACGGCAAGGTCGAGCAAATGGCGACGCCGATCGAGGCCTATAAGAGACCGGCCAGCCCGTTCGTTGCCGATTTCCTCGGCCAGGCAAACCTGATCCGCGTGCGAGGGTCTGAAGCGGGTGCCGCCTTTTCCGGCGGTCACATCCCTGGGCTTGCTCTCCCTGACAGCGGTCAGGCGCTCGTTTCCATCCGGCCGGAAGACATTATCGTGACTGCCGATGAAAGCGGGCCTGTGAAAGCCGGTATCGTCTTCATTCGGGAGATGGGGTCGACCATCGAGATCCATCTTGACGCAGGCAATGAGCGTATCATCGCGCTGGCGCCGCCAAAATCGCATTGCGATCTGCGTGTCGGGTCGTCGGTCTCACTCACCTTGCCGCCCGAAGCCTGCGTCGTTTTCGGCGCAGATGGAGCGAGTTGATGCGCCGGAGCCCCCCTCAAAGACTTGCCGACTATCTGCCGATTGCCTTCCCGGCGGGCATGCTCGGGCTGTTCTTTGTCATCCCGTTCGGCATCATGGTGGCGATTTCCGTTTTCAAGCGGGTCCAGGGCGGGTTTTATGAACCCTCTTTCACACTCGCCAATTACGCCCGGTTCCTGACGCCGTTTTTCGGAGAAGTTCTTTCCTTTTCCCTCGGCCTTGCCGCACTCGTTTCAGCCCTTTGCCTGCTTATCGGTGTTCCCTTCACCTACATGCTCACCCGGCTTGGCCGCCGTGCCCAGGTGTTCTGGCTGATCGCGCTGCTCGGCGTGCTTTCCCTGTCCGAGGTCATTATCGGTTTCGCCTGGTCGACCCTTTTGAGCCGTACGGCCGGTCTCAGCAATCTCTTCGTTTGGCTGGGCCTGATGGAGAAACCGGAAGCCTGGGCGCCGGGACTCGGCGCGGTTCTGACCGGCCTTGTCTACCAGGCGTTTCCCTATACGGTTCTGGTGCTTTACCCCGCCTTTTCAAGGCTGGATCCGTCTTTGATGGAGGCTGCACGCACACTTGGCTGTTCGCCGCGGCGCGCCTTTTTGAACGTCGTGCTGCCTGTCATGCGCAAGACCTTGCTGGCAACTTTCATTATCGTCTTCATTTTTGCGCTTGGCGCCTATCTGCTGCCCCAGATCCTCGGACGGCCGCAGCATTGGACATTGTCCGTTCTGGTGACCGATCAGGCGATCTACCAGTCCAACATGCCCTTTGCCGCTGCCATGGCCGTGTTCCTTGTCATAGCCAGCCTTCTGCTCGTCGGGCTGTCGGTACTGATTTCGGGGCGGAAAGGGATCGGAGAACAATGAGCAAGGCCGCCGGAAGATTGTTCTTTGCCTGTGTGGCGCTTTTCCTGGCCCTGCCGGTGATCGTCGTCGCCGGCGTCGCGCTCAACGCCAAGAAGACGCTCGCCTTTCCGCCTCAAGGCCTGTCGGCGGACTGGTATCTGAGTGTTCTGACCGATCCCGCATGGCGCTCCGCCCTGACCAACTCGGTGATGGTTGCCCTGGCTGCCTCCACGATCAGCGTCGCGATCGCGCTGCCACTGTCCTGGTTCCTCTGGCGCAGGGTGGCGCCCTGGGCCCGGCTTGTACAAATGATCGGTTTCTCGCCCTTTGTCCTGCCACCGGTCATCACCGCGCTTGGAGCGTTGAGTTTCTGGGCGACGACCGGCTTTTACGGTCAGGTCTGGACGGTCGTCATCAGCCACGGGATATTCTTCGTCAGCCTGCCTCTGGTCACGATCACGCTCGGGTTTGCGACCATCGACCGCGAGATCATCGAAGCGGGCATGACCATGGGCGCCGATGATAAAACGCTGATGAAGACGGTGATCTTTCCTCTGATCCGGCCCTTTGTGATTTCCGGCTTTGCCTTTGCGTTCGTCCTGTCGCTGAACGAATACATCGTTGCCTACATGACGGTCGGCTTCACTCTGGAAACCATCCCGATCAAGGTGTTCAATGCGCTGCGCTACGGCTATACGCCCACAATGGCGGCGGTCTCGGTGTTTTTCGTTCTGATCGCGGTCCTCGTGTTCGGCACTGTCGCCCGTTTCGGAGACCTGCCGAAGCTGATGGGCGCCTGGAGCAAGGGTGAATGACGATGCGGATCGCCGTTGCGCAGATCGACGCGGCTCTGACCGTCCCTGAGGAGCGCAAGGCCGCAATTGCGGCGGCGGTTGCAGACGCGGCAGAGCAGGGCAGTGAATTGACTGTCCTGCCGGAACTGGCGCTGACCGGCTATGGCGCCGGAACGGGTATTCCGGCGAACGCCGACGGGCCGGATGGAGCGGACGTTCGATGGCTGGAGGATCTTTCCGCGCGTACAAACTGCGCCCTGGTTGCGGGACTGGCGCTAAAACTGGGTGAGGACGTCTTCAATTCGGCGCTTTTCGCCGCGCCGGATGGCCAAAGCACCGGTTACAACAAGATCCACCTTTATGGCGATTACGAGAAAGCCCTCTTTTCCAGGGGTAGAGCGTGGCCTCCCATCATCCAGTTCCGCGGCCTCAAGCTGGGGCTGCTGGTTTGTTTCGATGTGGAATTTCCGGAAAGGGTGCGGGATCTGGCAACACGCGGTGCCGATGTCGTTCTCGTGCCAACGGCGCTTCCCAGGAGCGATGGCGGTTCATTCATCGCGCAAAACGTCGTGCCTGTACGTGCCTTCGAAAACCAGCTTTTCCTGGCCTATGCCAATCACTGCGGGAGGGACGAACGCTTCACCTACCAGGGACAGTCCTGCATCGCGGCTCCGGACGGAAGCCTCCTGGCGCAAGCTTCCCGCGACCATGCCGGTTTGATCCTGGCCGATATCGATCCGGACGCGTTTGCAGACTGTCGCGAGCAAAATCCTTATTTGGCAGAAGTGCAACTCACGCAGTATCTGGAAGACAGCACTATGGCGAAACTTTAGGGGTCCCTGTTCCTTGCGACTTTCCGGTTTCATTTCGAGCGCAATCTTGGATCCAGACTTGAGGTAAATGTCGGCGATTGGTTCTTCGGGAAAGATGCTTGACCTAGGAACGTCAGGAATTTCCTGAACTGCAGCCGGTAGAACAGCGCCGCCCTGCCGCAAGCAACCGCAAACCAGCGCTCGACTGCCATCCCTTCTTCAGCCCCCTAGACATTCCCCCCGTCGTCATTATGCTGCACCCGCGAAAAGAACGGCCGGCGCGGGAACAACGGCCGCGGGAGGGATAGCAACATGATCATCTGCCGGACGAGAGCGGAAGTACGCGCGGCTGTCGGGGGCTGGAAGCGCACGGGCGAGAGCGTTGGTGTCGTGCCGACCATGGGTTATCTGCACGAAGGGCATCTGGGGCTGGTGCGCCTGGCGCGGCGGAAGGCAGACCGGGTGGTCACCACCATTTTCGTCAACCCGACCCAGTTCGGCCCCAACGAGGACCTTGCCACTTATCCCCGCAACGAGGCGCGGGACCTGGCGCTGCTCGAAGCCGAGGGTGTCGATGCGGTGTTCGCCCCGGATGTCACGGAAATGTATGGCGCCGGCGGAGATACCTATGTCGAGGTGCCGGGGCTCTCCGGCATTCTGCAGGGGGCGCTGCGGCCCGGACATTTCCGCGGCGTCGCGACCGTCGTCACCAAGCTCTTCAATATTGTGACGCCCGATATCGCCGTCTTTGGTGAAAAGGACTATCAGCAGATCACTCTGATCAGGCAGATGGTCCGCGATCTCGACATGCCGCTGGAAATCGTCGCTCATCCGACAGTGCGCGAAGCAGACGGTCTGGCAATGTCCTCGCGCAACGTGCGCCTGACACCTGAGCATCGCGCGGAAGCCGTGCAGCTCAGCCGTTCGCTTGCCGTTGCAGAAGAGCTGGCGAAATCGGCGCCGGCGATTGCGGCGCTCGATGCCGCCATCCGCGACACGCTGGCAAAGGCGCAGTCGGCCAAGGTGGAAAGCGTCGATATCCGCGACGCGTTCACCCTCGGCGAGCTTTCCGGCAAGCTGGATCGCCCGGCCGTGGTGTTGCTGGCGGTGCGCTTCGGTACCGTTCTCCTGATCGACCAGCGGGTGATAGCCCCGGGAGCCTGATCGCAGTCCGTCTGAGGCCCGCACAATAATTCTTCCGAAAGGACACCGCATGAGCAGTCAGAAACCGGTCCGCCGCATCACCGCGCCGCAGATCACCGCGAAAAAGGGCGGCGAACCGATCGTGTCGCTGACCTCCTATCACGCCCACACGGCGGCGATCGTCGACCGGTACGCCGACTTCATTCTTGTGGGGGACAGCCTCGGCATGGTCATGCACGGCATGGAATCCACCGTCGGGGTGTCGCTGGACCTGATGATCATGCACGGCAAGGCCGTGGTGCGCGGCACCAGCCGGGCGCTGGTCGTGGTCGACATGCCCTTCGGCACTTATGAGGAAAGCCCGGCCGAGGCCTTCCGCAATGCCGCGAGGGTGATGAAGGAGACCCAGTGCGGGGCGGTGAAACTGGAAGGCGGTGCCCGCATGGCGGAGACGATCCGCTTCCTCACCGAACGCGGCGTACCGGTGATGGCCCATATCGGTTTGACACCGCAATCGGTCAACGTCATGGGTGGCTTCAAGACGCAAGGACGCGACGAGACAAGCTGGTCGGTCCACGAGGAAGACGCCCGAGCCGTTGCCGAAGCCGGCGCCTTCGCGCTGGTGCTCGAAGGCATGGTGGAGCCGCTGGCGGCGAAGATCACCCGGCAGGTCGAGATCCCGACCATCGGCATCGGCGCCTCGGCCGACTGCGATGGCCAGATCCTGGTCCTGGAAGACATGCTCGGCCTTAACCCGGCCCCGCCGAAATTCGTCAAGGTCTACGGCAATCTCGGCGGCCAGATCGAAGCCGCGGTCAAGGCCTATGCAGAAGAGGTCAAGGACCGCAGTTTCCCGGGAGACGGTCAGGTTTACAGGTAGAAAGATCGCCTCCTGCCTTTCCGTCATTCCGGAAAAGTGCAGCGGAAGCTGCGCGCCGATCCGGAATCCAGAAGGCCAGGTAAGCAAGGCGAGCACTTTGAACATGAAGAAGGTCCGCATTCGCGCAAAATTAGTCTGGGTTCCGGATCTGCGTACGGTTGCGCCTCGCCTGTCAGGAATGACGGCCGGGGGGGCTTGGCTCCTGTTTTCGCTCTTGAGCGGGCTCGCAAAAATAAACGCCCGATTTCCGGCTGCAGGATCGGCGGATCGCGCGTAGTCTCACAAAATGCTGATGATCCGACTCAGTTTCGATACGCTCTATGAAGCGCTCCTGAACCGCGATCCGTCCTATGACGGCCGCGTTTTCGTCTGTGTGGCCTCCACCGGCATCTTCTGCCGGCTGACCTGCCCGGCACGAAAGCCGAAGCGGGAGAACTGCACCTTCCACGACACCGTCGCCGAATGTTTCGACGCTGGCTTTCGGCCCTGCAAGCGCTGCCGGCCGACTACGCCGGAAGCCAGCGCCGATCCGGTGGTGAAGCCGCTGATCGAGGCGCTGGAAAAGCGCCCGGGCTATCGCTGGGGCGAGCCGGATCTGGTGCGCATGGGGCTGGATCTTTCGACCGTGCGCCGCGCCTTCAAGCGCCATTTCGGCATGACCTTCCTGGAAATGGCCCGTCAGCGGCGGCTGCAGGAAGGCTTTTCGACGCTCGCCGGAGGCGGCAAGGTCATTGACGCGCAGCTGACAGCGGGATTCGAATCGCCCAGTGCCTTTCGCGAGGCCTTTGCCAGGATCCTCGGCCAGGCGCCGGGCGCCTTCTCGCAAAAGCCGCTGCTTCATGCCGACTGGGTGGCTTCTCCTCTCGGCCCGTTGATCGCGGTCGCCGACAGGACACAGCTGCATCTGCTGGAGTTCCTCGACCGCAAGGCCTTTCCCGCCGAGTTCCGCAAGCTTCAGACCTATGCCCGGGGCGAAATCGGCTTCGGGCGCACGGAGGTAACCGACCAGATCCAGGCCGAACTCGACCGGTTCTTCGCCGGCAAGGGGGCGAGGTTCGAGACGAAGCTGGCCCTGCACGGCGCACCCTTTACTCGCGATGTGTGGCGCGAGCTGCTCACCATCCCGGCCGGCGAGACGCGGAGTTATTCCGAAATCGCCGAGGCCATCGGCAAGCCGGCGGCGGTGCGCGCGGTCGCCCGCGCCAACGGGGCCAATCAGCTGGCGCTGATCGTGCCGTGTCACCGGGTCATCGGCGCGGATGGTTCGCTCACCGGCTATGGCGGCGGCCTCTGGCGCAAGCAGCGGCTGATCGAACTGGAACGAAGTTACCGGGAGCAGACCGCGGCCTGAGTGCTGCAGTTTCCTGACCCCGGCCACGGCAAAATCTTCCAATTCGGTGGTGACCTTGCAGCAAATCCTGTTATGACGCCGCAAACCGGTTGCCGACGAGCCTGGCGCCGGAACGCGGGAGGGTTCATGAGCATTTTGCTGGTGCATGCCGGCGGCACGATCGGCATGGCGCCAACAGGCGCAGGCTTTGCGCCCAAGCGCGGCGTCGTCGAGGACGCGCTTTTGGCGCTGCAGGGTGAAGGCAGGCTTCCGGCCGGGATCGACATCAAGGTCCTTGAGCCGTTGATCGACAGCGCCAACGCGACACCGGAAGACTGGAATCGCATCGCCCGCGTCATTCACGCCGGGCAATCCCGCTATTCCGGCGTCGTCGTGACCCATGGCACCGACACGCTCGCCTATACGGCCGCGGCGCTCTGCTTTGCGCTCGAAGGCTTGAGAATTCCCGTCGTCCTGACGGGTGCAATGCTGCCGCTGACGGTCGAGGGCAATGACGGTGTGCGCAATCTCATAGACGCCTTTGCGCAGGTTCGTGTGACTGAACCCGGCGTCTGGGTGCAGTTCGCCGGCAAGAAGCTGCATGGCGGCCGGGTGCGCAAGTCCCATTCGCGCGCCTTCGACGGATTCAACGCCGATCCCAGCGACATCCCGCCGCTTCAGGCCGCAAGCGAGCCGCGCCTGCATGAAGTCGGACTGCCGGCCATAGGCATACTTGCCATGGCGCCGGGCATGCCGGCATCGCTGTTGCGCCATGCGGCGGAAACCTGCGACGGCCTGGTGCTGCGTTGTTTCGGTTCCGGCACGGCGCCCGATACGGAGGGTCTGAGGACCGCCCTCGAAATTGCCCGCTCGCGCAGGATCCCGGTCGTCGGCGTCAGCCAGTGCCCGGAAGGCGGCATTGCGCTCGGCACCTACGCGGCGGCAAGGATCTTGCTCGACCATGACGTTGTTGACGGACGGGACATGACGGTCGAGGCCGCCTATGCCAAGCTCGCCCACACGCTCGCCCTTTCCGCGGATCCGCTAAAGCGCAGGGAGCGGCTGGAAGCCTGCCTCTGCGGCGAATTCACGCCCTAGCAAAGTCACAATGCCCGCCGGACTGGCAGACCTGCCTCTATTTTTGCCGCGTGAAGGCGGCGGTTTCGGACTACTCTGACGCTGTCCCGGCACGGCCGGATCGAAGGACTGATCAAATGAGCGCAAAGACACAGGGCATGACGCTGACGGAGTTTTCCGATCTCGATCCGGATCTCTCCGCGCTCGTTCTCCACATTCTGGAAGCCTGCAAGGCGATCGCGGCGCAGGTCCGCCACGGCGCGTTTCAGCGCGACCGCGGCAGCACCAACAGGCAGAACGTCCACGGCGACACGCAAAAGCATCTCGACATCATCGCCAACGACCTTTTCACCGGCCACTGCCGGAAAAGCGCCCGCGTCGCGGCTCTGGTCTCCGAGGAGGAACACGAGGTCATCTGGCTGAAGGCGCCGGAAGAAGGCGATTTCGTCGTCTGCTTCGATCCGCTCGACGGCTCTTCCAACATTGAGGTCGGCATGTGCGTCGGCACGATCTTTTCCGTCTTCAGGCTGCAGCAGGCTCTCGAGCCGTCGGATCTGAAAAGCGCGCTGCGCGGCCGTGACCAGGTCTTTGCCGGCTATGCGTTATATGGCCCGGCGACGGAACTGATCGTCTCGGACGGGAGCCAGGTCGACGGCTATTGCCTGGATCCGGACGACGGTGCCTTCAGGCTGATCCACCCGGACATCCGCATCGAACCCCGCTCGAAGGAAGTTGCCATCAACGCCTCGCGCCGCACACTCTGGCCGGAGCCGGTCGCCCGCTATGTCGACGAGTGCTTTTGGCCGGACGAGAAAGGCCTTGCCCGCTGCAACATGCGCTGGACCGCCTCCATGGTTGCCGACATCCACCGCATCATGCTGCGCGGCGGCATCTTTCTTTATCCGCAGGACGCCCAGAGCAGCGGCCGTCTGCGCCTCGTCTACGAGCTCAATCCCATTGCCTTCCTGGTCGAGACCGCCGGCGGCAAGGCAACCGACGGCCGCCACGACATCCTGTCGCTGGAAGTAGAGGACTTCCACCAGCGCAACGGCGCGGTGCTCGGCGCGAAGGAAGATGTCGAGGAGATTAGACGGCTTTATCAGGATTTTTGAGGCTTGGCATCAAGTGCGTTTTTCCAAAAACCTTAGAAGGGTTTGCGGATGAGCCCGAACTTACCCGAAACAATTTCTTCCGGGACGTTGATTTGCGCGACAAATTCACGATAAGCGATGATTGCACCTTCCCAATAAGGATGATCGGGGACACAGTCGTCCACCACGATCACGCCTCCTGCGCTCAGTTGCTGGTAGAGCTTTGGAAGGATATCAATAATTGGCTTGTAAATATCGACATCAAGAAGGGCGAAGGCAATCGAGCCACACTCGCGGTAATCGAACTTGGTGGCATCGATTTTGACGACTTCAACGTTCTTAACGCCGGAAGCTTCGAGGCTTGATCTCATCCAGCTTTCGTCATTGTTTCTGAAGAACTTGCGAAGCGAAGGATTTTTGCCGAGTTTCTCGATGTCGTGATTGGCCTGAGACTCCACAAACCCTTCAAATGTGTCTAGAGCAAAACCTTGCCGGGCCGTCCCAACTTCTTCGAATGTCTTCATAAGAAGCACGGTCGAAGCTCCGTAAGCACATCCGACTTCAACATAGTTGCCGGGAACGTTCCGGGTTTCGCCGGCGAGTTCCACAAGCTTTGCAACCTGAAGTGGCGTATGCATATAGGGCCACCTGCCGAACAGGTCCTTCCGCCAGAAACCGGCCTTTGCGCAAAAGGTCTTAACAGCTTTTTTCAGGTTCATCTTAATTCCCGTTGCGCCGTTTCGAAGCGCGAAAGACATAGGTTCTCAAAAAATCCACGATCCCGCGATGTTGTTTTTCCACCACCAGCAATTGTCGCGCGTTGTTTAGCACAAGTTTTTTTCGGGGCAAGGCTGCATCTACATGAAAGTAAATGCAGTATCGGTTGACACCCAAACCGAGGCCGGTGTGCTCAAGATTTGATCGTCGGAAGGTTGCCGGGGCGACACGGGCCTGCACGATCAGCACCGGGACAAGATGCTTGCTTGGAAGGTTGAGTAATCGAGGAAGTAACTGGTGGAAGTAGCGACTCCGGAAGCATCTGTTCATCGAAGCGTGGTTCAGGCTGTCGGAAATGACGATGCAGCCGGGAACATTACGGGTACCGCTGGCCCCGGCGCCGCAGAGGCCGTTCGCCTCGTGCATGGCGGCAATCACCCTTGGGTGCTGGCCCATGCCGAGATAATCGTTGGAGCACCGATTGACGACGTCCTTGCGGTCCTCGCCGCTGGTCCAGTTGGCTTTGGGAAAGTTGCCGCGCTTGCGTCGCAGGGCGATGATGACCCGGTAGTCTACCGCCTGTCTCAGCTCCGACAGGCGGCTCTTGAAAAAGGTTTGATAGTCCACGACGTTCCCGCTTTCTCACATATCGCGACGACGCGGCAGCGTTGCCATTGTGCAAGGCCGCCGGGACACGGTAGAGGTGTTCCTTGTATTGCCTGAACCGGAAAGAGACGCATGCCGACCGATCACAAAAGGAAAATCGCGCAGAACTCGCTGCTGCTGAACAGCTCCCCGCAGGAGGTTCGCAACATGGTTCTCGGTATGTCGACATGGCGGATTCACGACTGCGGCCCAATGGCGGCTGCGAGGTCACACTGCCATATGACAATTTCCTGATTGCCGGCGTTCGGATCAATCGCAATCATGCGGAAATCAAGGATACAGAGCGGCGGCGGGCCTATTCCGAAGAGGACCCGGTCGAAGCCTGGCACCAGGGATGAACATGAAACTCGAAGAAGCTCTTGCCGCCATTGATGACGCCAACGCAGCCGATCCCAACCTGGAAGAGGGGGAACCGGCAGCGTTGCTTTATGGACGCCGGATGAGCGCGGAACTCGGCCGCCTGTTTCCCGACGCGTCCGATCCGCTCAGGATTGCTGCCAGGGGCCAGCATATCGAGCGCTGGATCAAGCCGCGGACCACCTATCCCGAAGGCAAGGCGGGTTACCATGCCTGGCGGCGCGACCTTGCCCGCCATCATGCGGAGCGCGTCGGCGCCATCATGGCGTCGGCGGGCTATTCGGCTGAGGAAATCGACGCGGCGGGAAAGATGCTGCGCAAGGAAGGCATCAAGCGGGACGCGGATGTCCAGGCCCTCGAGGATGTCATCTGCTTCGTTTTCCTGAAATGGTATTTCGCGCCCTTCGCCGCCAAGCATGCGGACGACAAGGTGCTCGACATCGTGCAGAAGACCGCTCGGAAGATGTCACACGAGGCACGGGCGCGGGTGCTGGCGGAATTCGACCTGCCCCATCCGCTTGCCGCCGCCTTTAAGGATTAAACCCGGTCACAGAGCAAAGACCAAGCAGCAACAGGCAACAAAGGCCGATCGCCCGGCTGAAGCCCACTGGCAATGATGGTGCCTGACTGAGACCAAGACAGCGCGACAGAATGATCCACGCCTTGGCCGAGGCTGACAGAAACGCCATTCGCCGATGCGGGCCGGGCGTGTCGAGCGGGAATGTATGGTAGCAATCGACAGCAACCCAAGGTGACAGGTGAACCCGGATCAATTCAGCTTCGTGAATTGCCGACCAGGTCGGCCCCACAGAGGCATTGCCGGAAAGAGGCGGGTCATCCGCTCTGCCTGAGGCGGTTACCGGCGTCTACGGGCCGGAAAAGGAAGAAATATGGCGGAGAGAGAGGGATTCGAACCCTCGGAACGCTTGCGCGCTCAACGGTTTTCGAGACCGCCCCGTTCAACCACTCCGGCACCTCTCCGCGGTACTTGCGATAACGGGTCTCAAGTGGCGCGGAACATAGACATAGTCTTGTCAGGCTGCAAGTCCGGAATTTGAGGATTTTTTCAGCTTGTGGATGAGGCGCGGACGAAGGCGAATTGGGCGCGGCGAGCCCTGGAAAAGCGAGGGTCTTCAGCGGCTTCGTGGGAGAGGTGAACGCTCGACGTCCGGGCTTGCGGCAGGGCGGCGCCAGGACAGGCCGATGGAGACGGTATCGGATCGAGGGTTCGTGGCCCAAGCGTATGCGATCCCGCGGTCAGCACCAAATCCGGCACTTTTCCGTTTTGCGATCCGGATTTCCGTTTGACAACGGGCTTTGTCCGACTATATTGCGCGGGCTCGAAAAGGTTCGCTTTTTCGGGAACTCTATGTCGTTCAAGGCCTGCCGGGCTTTATAAGCTTCACGCGCAACCCGACACCAAAGACTTGTCATTCAGGCTCCAAAGGCCTGCGGAGACAGGCGCCTCGGTTCGATCCGAAAACAGCCGGATGGTTGGTGTAACAGCCGTGTTCGGTGTGTCAAAAACGAAAAGAAGGACGTGCGAGACATGTTCGCAGTGATCAAGACTGGTGGCAAGCAGTACACTGTTGCCGCCGACGACCTCCTGAAGGTCGAAAAACTCGACGCCGAAGCCGGCAGCACCGTCACCTTTGAAGAGGTTCTGATGGTCGGCAACGGCACCGACACCACCGTCGGCGCTCCGCTCGTGGAAGGCGCGACCGTGGTTGCGGAAGTGGTCGAACAGGGCCGCAACCGCAAGGTCATCATTTTCAAGAAGCGCCGGCGTCAGAATTCCCGCCGCCGCAACGGCCACCGTCAGTCCTTCACCCTCGTCAAGGTGACCGACATCCTGACCGGTGGTGCAAAGCCGGCCAAGAAGGCAGCGCCGAAGAAGGCTGCGCCGAAGGCCGAGGAAACCGCTGAAGCCGCACCGGCCGCCGCCGAGGCAGCAGAGGGCGACGACCTGAAGAAGCTTGACGGCGCAGGTCCGGCAGCTGTGAAGAAACTGAACGAGGCGGGCATCACCACCTTCGCTCAGATCGCAGCCATGACCGCTGACGATGTCGCACGCGTTGAAGAAGAGACTGGCCTGAAGGGCAAGTTCGAACGCGGAAACTGGGTTGAACAGGCAAAGGAACTGGCCGGCAACTAAGCCGCCGCTCCCGAACCGTTAAGTAGAATTCGAAGAACGAGGAGTTCTCACGATGGCACATAAAAAGGCAGGCGGCTCGTCCCGCAACGGCCGCGACTCAGCCGGCCGCCGTCTCGGCATCAAGAAATTCGGCGGGGAAGCTGTGATCCCCGGCAACATCATCGCGCGTCAGCGCGGCACCACCTGGCATCCGGGTACCGGCGTTGGTATGGGCAAGGACCATACCATCTTCGCGACCGTGGAAGGCAAGGTTGAGTTTCAGGCGAAAGCCAACAAACGAACCTTTATCAATGTGGTCCCGGTAGC
>ENA-ORCZ01000289-ORCZ01000289.1-marine-metagenome-genome-assembly--contig:-NODE-289-length-28208-cov-4.285415_pt1 | contig 28208 bp, 26 predicted proteins | sample MGYA00237785_ERZ508519 | MGnify/ENA primary metagenome ERZ508519 (study PRJEB26189, sample SAMN06268790) | marine metagenome | isolation source: Bioluminescent Bay, La Paraguera, Puerto Rico | place...
CGAAGCTATTGCACTGTTCGCACTCGTCGTTGCGCTGATCGTTCTGTTCGGCTAATCGGCGCCTTTTGCGCGAATACACGGCCCGGCGAGGCACTCCCTCGTCTGCGTCGTTGAATTCGGGAGTAGGCTATGCCGCAGTTTGATATTGCGACGTTCTCGGAACAGATCTTCTGGCTGTTCGTCATTTTCGCCATCTTGTATTTCCTGATGTCGAGAATTGCGCTGCCGAAGGTTGGTGAAGTTCTTGAACGCCGTCAAAAAACCATCGAAGACAACCTTGGCAAGGCTCGGGCGTTGAAAGACGAAACCGATGCCGCCATCGCGAAATACGAGGCTGCTCTCGCAGAAGCTCGTGAAGCCGCTCAGGCTGACATTCGCGAAGCATCGGAAAAGGCTGCTGCAGAGCAAGCCAAGAAAACCGAAGCTATGGTCAAGAAGCTGTCTAAAAAGACATCTGATGCCGAGAAGGCAATTGCGGATGCCAAAGCGGATGCAATGACGGGTGTTGCAGAAGCAGCATCGGAAATTGCCCGTGAAGCAACCGACAAACTTATCGGTGTCAAGGTTCAGGCCAAAACTGCCGACAAGGCTGTTTCGGCAATCGTAGGAGAGTAAGACAATGGCAACCCAAGAGGTTACTTTCCTTACCGATCCATACACCTGGACCACGCTTTCTTTCGTGCTGGTCGTCGGTTTTGGCGGTTTCAAAGCCGTCAAAGGAATATCTGCTGCACTTGATAAACGTGCACAGAAGATTTCCGACGAGCTGGACGAAGCACAGCGTCTTCGCGAAGAAGCTCAGGAGCTTCTGGCCAATTATCAGGCCAAACAGCGTGAAGCGCTTAAGGAAGCTGACGAAATCCGTGCGCATGCCAAGGTGGAAGCCGACCGTATGCTCGAGAACGCCCAGGCAGAACTGAAAGCGGCGCTCAAACGTCGTGAACAGCAAGCTCTGGACCGTATCTCCAACCTCGAAAGCCAGGCTATTGCCGAAGTTCGTGCACATGTTGCCGAAATCGCAGCCAAGGCCACGATGGCCCTTGTTAGTGACAAGGTTTCTGGTGCAAAGGCAGACGAGTTGGTTGATAGCGCGATCGCGGAACTCAAAGGTCGTCTGAACTGATTTTTTCCGGTTTCCGGAAACTGAAAACCCCGCAGCGATGCTGCGGGGTTTTTTTATTGTCGACTGACAGGCTTGGTTTCTTCGGAAACGTTACTGCTTTTCAGCTGCAAGCACGAGGAATGGCGGACGCCGGCGATGATCATCCCAGCGTCCATCTTGTCCATGCTCCTGGGGTTCAGGCTCAAGAAGACTTAGAAGGTTAAACCCTGCGTCTAGTAAACCATTTACATAGCTTTCGACGGTCCTGTGATATTTGATGACGCCGTCAATGAACCAGCTCGTTTCGCGCGGGCCCTCATCGCGATAATTATCCAAAGGCCAGTGCAGCTTATTTCCATCGGCATCCAAAGCCCACTTTTGTGCCGCAAGCGCAGTGCAGATAGGATGTTCAACCGAAAACACAAGCCTGCCTTTGGCAGGAAGCCATGAATCGAGCTTAACCAGAATATCTTCGTAGTTTTGTACATAATGCAGCGCCAACGAAGAGATTATGCAGTCAAATTTGTCTGTGACCTGAGGTTCGAACGTTTCAACTGCAGCATTGAGATAGGTTACTGCATCGTCATCAGTCTTCTCGCGTGCGGCGGTGATCATATTCTGTGACGGATCAATTCCAATAACCGATGCGGCACCTTTTGACCTAGCAAAGCGCGCAAAATCGCCAAAACCGCATCCGATATCAAGCAGGTGCAAACCTTCGAGTGATTGAGGAAGCAGGCTACGAATTGCAGGTTGCTCGAGTACGTCGTTCAATGCAGTTCCCGACTTGCGAAGCTCTTCGTATCCCTTATAGAAATCGGGATCGTCGTAAATGTTTTGCGGCTTGGGCATATAGACCTGCATCTCGTAAGCACAAAATGGCATGGGTTCCGTCAGAACAGGCTATTCTGTTCTCACGGCACCTGCCAAGTTTTTGATCATTAATGATATGCGATTTGCCGCGGCAACGTCTTAAGAAAGCCGATCCCGGCTATGCGGTTCATCAAGGTCCGGGACCGGGCCCAATGGCACCACGCCGGACGGATTGATCGTCGGGTGGCTTTCGTAATAGTGGCCCTTGATATGGTTCATGAAGACCGTCTCTTTGATCCCAGGGTGCTGATACAGATCGCGGGTATAGGCCCAAAGATTGGGATATTCATTGAGCTTGCGCAGGTTGCATTTGAAATGGCCGTGATAGACCGGATCAAAGCGCAACAACGTCGTGAACAGCCGCCAGTCAGCTTCGGTGAGCTGGTTGCCAACAAGGTAGCGTTGCTTTGAAAGGCGTTCTTCCAACCAGTCCAGCGCATCAAACAGCGTGGTGACGGCTTCTTCATAGGCAGACTGTGTGGTGGCAAAGCCCGACTTGTAAACGCCGTTATTCACATCGTCATAAACGCGTTCGTTCACTGCATCGATTTCGGTGCGCAAATCTTCGGGATAAAAATCAACCTCCGTTGCGCCAAGATCGTCAAACGCGCTGTTAAGCATGCGGATGATTTCAGCCGACTCATTGCTGACCAGCTTGTTGGTCTTCTTGTCCCAAAGCACCGGCACGGTGACGCGACCAGTGTAATCAGACATCGCATCGGTATAGACTTGATGCATGAAATCCCGGTCTTCGAGATGGTCCGGAAGGCCCGCATCGCGATCAAACTTCCAGCCATTCTCACCCATGTGCCAGTGTACGACCGATACGCTGATCATGTCTTCCAGTCCCTTAAGCGCACGGAAGATCAGCGTACGATGTGCCCATGGGCAGGCGTAGGATACATACAGGTGGTAGCGGCCCTTTTCGGCCGGAAATTCGGCATCCTGATCGGCAGACACCCAGTTGCGAAAAGCTGAATCCTGGCGTTTGAATTTTCCACCGTTGCTTTTGGTGTCATACCATTTGTCGTGCCAGACTCCGTCGACAAGTAATCCCATGTCCGTTTCCCAAATTTTGTTAATCGGTTCTGGCAGGCATTCTGCCGCGGTTAAGCTTTATTGTGCTTATTTGCGCGTTGAAGACAATCCGTTGATGTGACATTAATTTGTTTCCAATCGCGCAACAGTACCCCGCTCAGGAGCCGCATAATGCTGATCGGAAATCTTGACGGCATGACCGTCTTTGCCCGTGTCGTCGAGGAACGCAGTTTTTCCGGTGCGGCGCGCAAGCTTGGCATGTCCAAATCCGCGGTCAGCAAACATGTAACCAAGCTTGAAGATAATCTTGGCATCCGGCTTCTGAACCGCACCACCCGTCGGCTCAGCCTGACAGATGCCGGATCGACCTTCTATCAGCACTGCGCGCGTGTGGTTGAAGAAATCGAAACAGCCGAACATGCCCTGACCGATTTGCGCGGAACGCCGCGCGGTACATTGCGTATTTCAGCCCCCCTGACCTTTGGGCAGATGTATCTGCCACAACTGGTGACCGAGTTCATGGATAAGTATCCCGGGCTGCATGTCGATATCCATCTGGCCGATCATATGGTCGATCTGGTGGCCGAGGGGATTGATATGGCGATACGCATCACCCGGCTTAAGGATTCAAGCCTGATCGCCCGCAAACTGGCCGATTTTACCGGCCATGTCGTGGCCTCACCGGGTTATCTGGAACAGTATGGCGAACCCAAAACGCCGCAGGAACTGGCCGAGCACAGAACGATTTCCTACACCAACGTACCAAGCCCGAATATCTGGGACTTTGATGGACCTGATGGTCAGGTCTCAGTCCGGGTTAATCCGGTGATGTCATGCAACAATGGTGAATTCACCTCCGTTGCAGCCATTCGCGGCCTTGGTATTGCGCGTGAACCGGAATTCATCGTTGCAGAGGCGCTTAGCGAAGGGCGTCTTGTCTGCATCCTCCATGATTACGATCCGCTTAGCAGTGGTGGTATTTACGCGGTCTATCCCGAACGCCGCCACCTGCCCAGCAAGGTGCGTGTGTTTATCGATTTTCTGGTCGAAAAGTTCAAAGGCGGATTGTGCAACTTCCATCAGGAAGCCTGTGCGGAATACCATGAAGGACGTGGCCGTCAAAGACCACGACCCTAATCACTTGCTTTCGACCCGCCAGCCCAACAAACAGATTGCCCCGATCAAAAGCGCGACAAACGGGATCGGCAGCAAGTTTGTAATGCCGCCAATCACCGTCTTGAAACTGTTGGTCTGAACGAACCCGGCCCAGTTGCTGCCATGCCAGATACGATCATCGGGTACATGGCGGAAATCGGGCAAACCATCTTCGATCCGGCCGATATAGCCATCATTTTCCGCCACCAGCCCGGCCAACAGATCCGGGGTGGAGTTGGTGTTTCGGGTTTCGGCGGTCAGGACATCACGGTCGACATGCAACGCGGTTTGACTGCGATCATCCTGATCACGCACCCGAACCCGGATCAGACCGCGGGTTTCAATCGGAACAGTCGCCTGCCAGGATTGATCGGGCAGTTGTTCGAACGCAGCATTGATCTGCTCGCCTGTTTCCGGATTGATCACGCTGGCTGCTTCGGGGGCCGCGCCGATCTTGCGCCAATTGAGGATAAGGCTCTCGCCATCCGGGCTGCGTTCGGTCAGTACGGTGTTTTCATCAAGGGCCGGTTCCTTCATCAGCCAGTGTGACAAGCGCCGCAGCAACTCTGCCACGGGGCCACCGCCATCATGGCCACGCTGCCAAAGCCACATCTGATCGGAACTTAACATCGCCACACGGCCGTCCTCGACCCGCTGCATGGTCAGAAGTGGCAGCTCGTCGACACCGGTCAGAAGCGTCATGGCATCGGGATCAGAAATACGCGTTTCGATCTGACGATACCATTGGCCCCATTTCGGGGGCGTGTTCGGCGATCCAGCAATGGCGGTTGTGACCGGGTGCAGGCGGCCGGCCTGATTAACACGGGGGACAAAGGCCTGCTCGATAACCCGGCCGGTTGGCGCGGCAGGCATCAGATCGTTCAAGGCCGTGCTGGCAAGCCCGTCCGGTCCGACATATTCCGGCCCGGCGACGACCAGTGCCGCGCCACCCCATTTGACGAAATCAACCACCTTTTCAAGATAGTGCGGCGGCAGGACACCGCGCATCTGATAGCGGTCAAAAATGATCAGATCAAATTGACGCAGGCGCACTTCGAACAGATCGCGGATCGGAAACGGGATCAGCGCCAGTTCATTGATCGGCGTGTCATCGCCCTTTTCAGGAGGGCGCAAAATAGTGAAATGCACAAGATCCACCCCCGGATCGGCCCGCAAAAGGTTACGCCAGGCACGCTCGCCCGGGTGGGGTTCACCAGATAACAACAACACGCGCAACCGATCACGCACACCGGTGGTTTCAAGGATCAGCCGGTTGTTGGATTTGTCGGTTTCTTCCTCAAGCGTATCCATACGCAATTCGGCAAGAACCGATCCGGCATGCGGCACCGGGATGCTGACCCGGCGTTGTTCGTTGGCGGGCAGGGAAATTTCACGTTCCGTACCGTCTTCAAGCAGCATCCGAACCGGGATCGCCGTACCGGGCGGCAATTGCGGATCGACCGCCTCGATCATGAATTCGGCATCCTTGCCGACAATGCCGTAATCGGCACTTTGGCGGATGACCAACCGGCGATCACGTTCATCGCGCCCGCCACTGATCAAAACATGCAAGGGTGCGTTCAGATCAAGGCTGCTTGGCACGTCATGAACCTGCCCGTCGGTGATCATCATGACCCCACCCAACCGTTCGCGCGGCAACCCGCCCAGCAACCGGTCAAGGACGGCAAACATACGTGTATCGGTATCGCCCGGAACATCTTCAAAGCGAAGCTCAACCGATGGATCATCGGCAAAGCGATCTTGCAGTTCTGCGATCGCCGCATCGGTTTGTGCTGAGCGGTTTGCGATATTTTGGCTTGCCGACCGGTCAACAAGCACTAGAATGATATCGCTTAGTTTTTCGCTTTCGCGGTCGGTAAATTGCGGTGCCAGAAGGGCCAAAAGAACCAGCACCATCACCACCCCGCGCCAGACCGTGCCACGCAGCCGGAAGATGGTGAACACAATGACGGCAACCAAACACAGAACAGCCAACCCTTGCAGGATGGTGATGTCGAGAAGCGGGGAAATCTGAAGGTTCTGCCATCCCTGGTTCATCGGCCCAACCTTTCCAGAATGGCCGGAATATGGACCTGATCGCCCTTGTAGCTGCCGGTCAGGGCATACATCACCAGATTAACACCAAACCGATAGGCCATTTCGCGTTGCCGGGGTGATATGTCTTCGCTGCGCAGTTCATCGCGGCCTTCGGGAATGATCCATGCCGATGCCCAGTCATTGCCGCCGAATAAAACCGATGCAACCCCGTCCAGACGTTGACTGGGACGGGCATCAAGCCATAGCGGTTCTGAAAACCGGCCAAAGGCATGGTCAAGCAGATAGAAACTGCGAAACAGGATGTGATCACTTGGCGCGCGATCCAGAAGTGGGACTTCCAACCCGGCCAAAAGACGCCGCAACCGCGCCGGTTGGACTTCGCGATCGCGGCTGTCGATCAGGATCATGCCACCATTGTTCAGATAACGGTTCAGTCGTTCCTGTGCGCGTTCGGAAAACGGTTCCTGCCCGTCAACCAGCGGCCAATAGATCAGCGGATAGAAACTAAGCTCGTCGGTTTCCGGATTGACGCCATCGACGGTGTTGAGGTCTGCCGCACTACGCCGCCGCAGGATTTCGGTCAGGCCTGTCATCCCGGCACGGCTGAGGCGATCTACCGGGGCATTCCCGGTTTCAAGATACGCCAGACGCGGTTGCAGAGCTGCTTCGGGCAGTGTTGCCGCCATGGACTTTACGGGTATGATCAAGCTGGCGGCGGCCACACCCGTCAGGACGGCGGCCAGCAAAAGCGATGTCAGGGCGTTGCTGCGTCGACTGCGCCGCAGCGACACGTTGTTCAGCACCAGCAAAATCGCGGCATCAAACAAGATCAGGATGAAGGCAGCCAGAAGACAAAGGGCGGCAAGATCAACCTGGCTTTGATCGGTGATTTCGCGTGTGCTGATGCCCGATGGCCAGACCACATCGCGGCCGATATCGGTAAGGGAAGGACCAAGGTTCAGCGCAACCGCCTGACCATTTTCACCATAAATGCCCGGTGGATGGCGCGGGTTGGGTGTCGGAAGCGGGGTTTGAACCGGCAGGATCAAGGCGTCTGGCTGATGCGGTCGGCCAAAGCCATCCAGAATGGTTTGGGCTGGCAGGCTGCTTTGCAGTTCGGCATCGCTGCGATTGCTCGGACTGGCAAGGGGAAGAAGCCGCTGCCACAGCTCGACAAACAGGCCCGACATCGGAAGGTTCGACCAATCTGCCCATGGTGTGACATGGAAAAGCACAATTCGCCCGGCATTGCGCGGTGTGCTGGTGATCAGGGGCGTCCCATCGGTCAGACGTGCCCACGTCTTGCTGACAATGTCGGGGTCGGGTTCGGCCAGCAATTGGCGAGAGACCGTGATGTCGTCAGGCACTTCGACCCCGTGGAACGGGCTGTTGTCTGGAAAGTCGAGCAACCTTTTGGGCTTTTCCCACGACATCGATCCGCCAAAGTCGCGGTTGCCCAGCCTGAGTGTGACGGGCAGGAAATCGTTACCGATCTGCGATGAACTGTCGCCTGCAAACCGCACCAGCATACCGCCTTCATTGACCCAGCGTTCCAGCGCGTCAAACTGGCTGCCCAGCCCTGAAATCGGCCCGGCGGAAACCAGAACATCGACCTTGTCTTCAAGCAATGTTCCAAGCGGCGCATAAGTTACATCGGCATAGGGCGAAAGCGCCCGATCAAGGAAGAAATACTGATCTGACAACACCCCCGGACCGTCGCCAGAACTGACCACGACACCAACCCGGCGTTGTTGCCAGCGCGCACCGGTCTGAAATACCGATGCGGCACTTTCGACCCCCTCAATGCCAACGGATTGAATGGCATTGGAAATGTCACGCGGCAACAGAATGGCGACATCGCTTTGATCGCTGTCAGGCGTGATTTCCACCGTATGGCGCAAGATGACATTGCCGCGTTCGCCGCGGGCCAGAAGATTAATCTCGCGTGGTTGATCATCGCGATTGTGGGCCAATGTTGCCAACATGCCGGTACCGGACCGGCTAAGCGACCGGATGGCGATACGGTCGGTAATAGTCGGTGAAATCGTTGTGATTGGCGCGATATCAAGCAGTTCGGATGCGATTTTGGCCTTGCCGGGACTGTCCATCTCGCTGGTTAGCCACAAGATGCTGCCAACAGCCCTGTTCATTTCGGGGCGTTCGGAAATCAAATCCGAAAGGGCAGCATAATCCGAGGGCCAAGGACGTGGCTGCAAGCGATCAAACAGGTTTTTGGTATCGTTGGGCGATACCGGCCCGACAATGTCTGGGAGTTTCCATGTGGTCGCGCCTGCGGCCTCGGGCGCGGTTTGGGCAATATAGACCGTTTGCAACTCGAACCGGGCCTGATTGGCGATCTGTTGCAATGCTGTGCGGTATTGCCGCCAGTTTGCCGCACTGTCCCAGCCATTATCGGCAATAATCAAAATCGCGCCATCATTGGCGGCAAAATCATTGCGGTTCATCACCGGGCGGGCAGCGGCAATGATCAGAAGGGTCAGGATCAAACAGCGCAGAATGGTTTGCCAGATTGGCGCACGCTGAATATCGCGGCGGTTGCTTTTAAGACCGCGCAAAATGCGCGCAGCCGGGAAGATAACGGTTTTGGGTGACCGCGGTGCCGATCTGATCAAAAGCCAGACAATCGGCAATGCCAGCAGCCCGGCGAGCATCGCAGGATACAGGAATGTGATGGCCGACAGGCTCATGACATCTCCTGCATGTTATGGCGATGCAGGTTAGGACGGCCGCGCCCGTTCGATCCGCTTTGATTTTGCCGTTCGCTCAGATGCTGATAAAGGGCCAGCAATGTCGGGCTGGCACTTTCGGAAGTGACATGCCGGTCATAAAGCCAGTCATTCTGGCGCGCGGCATCGCGGACCAATGCCCGCCATTTCTGGGCGCGAAGTTTATAGCCCTCCGTGAGGTCTTCGAACTTTTCGCTACGAAAAATCATCTGATCATCGGTATCAAACAGATCAACCCGCCCCTGAAATGGCGGGGCGATTTCCGCAGGATCAAGAATTTGCACCAGCGCACCGTCATTCTGATATTGGCCCATACGCCGCACCGTGCGTGCCGACTGTTCGCTTTGATCCGCAAATTCAAGGAAGTCGCCAAGGATCAGCACCGAATGTTTGCGGCCGGGGTGAATGTTTGTCGCCTGGCCCGCGATGCTTTGCGGACTTGCCAGCATCGCGTGACCGAGTTTTTCAAGATGCTCTGCCGATGCGATGCGCGTACGTTCGCCATCAAAGGTGCCAACGGTTTCGCCGTTGCGGATCAAAAGGTCGGCCAATGCGATGGAAATGATCAGGGTGCGTTCGGCCTTTGACGGCAGCTTGTCACTTGATGCCCAATAGGTCGACGGCGAAAGTACCGGCCAGATCCAGTAATTATGACTGGCCTGCCATTCGGTCTGGCGGATGAAGGTATGTTCGCTGCGCGCAGATCGGCGCCAGTCAATCTGGTTGGTTGGATCGCCGGGAACATAGGGGCGGAATTGCCAGAAATCACTGCCCGGTCCGACCTTGCGATTGCCATGCAGGCCGCTGCGCAGACTGATGGCCGTTCGGCGCGACTCATCAATCAGCTGTGGCAGTTTGGCCGCAAGGGCGCGGGCGGCGGCAACATGATCCTGCACGGGGGCGGTGACCAATTAGTTTTTCTCCTGCAGGTGGGCAAGTGCATCGGTAATTAGCCCTTTGGCGGTAAAGCCTTCGGCGCGTGCGCCATAGGTCAGGCCAAAACGATGGCGCAAAACAGGAACGGCGAGTTCTTCGATATCCTCGATTGATGGCGCAAAGCGCCCAAACAGCATCGCACGTGCCCGACACGCCAGTGACAGGGCCTGTGCCGCACGTGTGCCCGGGCCCCAGGCGACATTTTCGCGAATATCGGCAAGTGATGTGCTTTCCGGGCGGCATTCGCGACACAGGGCAATGATAGTATCAAGAACGCGATCCGGCATCGGCAGGCGGCGGACAAAGTCCTGTGCCTCTACCAGATCATCGGTTTGAAGAACCTGTCGCGGACGGGCGGGATAACGTCCGGTGGTTTCTGTCACGATCTTGCGTTCTTCATCGGCATCGGGATAGCCGAGCCGGACTTCAAGCAGGAAACGGTCAAGCTGTGCTTCGGGCAGGGGATAGGTGCCTTCCTGCTCCAACGGGTTCTGGGTGGCCAGAACATGGAACGGTTCGGGCAGTTTGTGGCTGTAACCTGCAACCGAGACTTCGCGTTCCTGCATCGCCTGCAACAGGGCGGACTGGGTGCGCGGGCTGGCACGGTTGATTTCATCGGCCAAAAGCAACTGGCAAAATACCGGTCCCTTGATAAAGCGAAACGCGCGTTTGCCGTCTGCCCCTTCTTCAAGAACTTCGGAACCCAGAATATCGGCGGGCATAAGATCGGGTGTGAACTGGACACGCTTGTCAAGCAGGCCAAGAACCTTGCCCAGCGTGTGCGCCAGAAGCGACTTGCCAAGGCCCGGCGCACCGACCATCAGCACATGTCCACCTGATAAAATGCCGATAAGTGTTTGCTCTACGGCATCATTCTGCCCAAATATAATACTGGAAATCATTTTGCGGGCTTCGGCCAGCCGTGCGACACACTCGTCCAGACGGGCTGCATCGCGTTCAAGACTGCTTTCCTGGGAGAAACCCATTTCTTCGGGGAATTGTGGCGCGTTTGTCATGGCGGTTGACTGTGCTTCCTATGTTGCAGTGCAGGCGTTGGCAGGCCAGAGAACGCAGATGAAATCGCATAAGCATAACGGGAAAACGTCTGGTTCAGGATCAACTCTACAGCATGAATGAAAACCAAAAAACCATCGATCTCGCCGAGAAGTTGTGGACGCGCTTGCGCGGGCAGAAGCCCGACACCGGGCGGCACCCACAAATCTGTGGCGATATCCCTATGTCTATAGGTCGGGATGGAACCTGGTTCTATCAAGGTGGTCCGATTGGCCGAATTGAGCTGGTTAAGCTTTTTTCTTCCGTGTTGCAGCGTGATGAGGAAGGCGGGCACTGGTTGGTGACCCCGGCCGAGATGGCCCGGATCGAGGTCGAGGACGTCGCCTTCATTGCGGTTGAAATGCAAAACGAAGGCGAAGGCAAAGATCAGAATATCCGTTTTCGGACCAATATCGACCAGTGGGTGGAACTTGATGATGATCATCCCCTGCGCGTCGAACACGACCCCGAAACCGATGAACCATCGCCCTATGTCGGGTTGGAGCGCGGCCTTGAGGCGCGCTTGAACCGGGCGGTGTTCTATCAATTGGTCGAATTGGCCGAAGAAATTCGTGACCCTGACCACAACATGATACGTATCGGTGTTTACAGTCATGGGAAGTTTTTTGAGATCGGTCGGATGGAGGCCACGGAATGACACCCGATGACATCGTTGCCGCCTTGCGCGCGCCAACTGGCGATGTTTTGCAGCGCCGTGGCGACCATGCGGTGGACTTTCCGGGTTCGAAATCGCGCGCACGTGCATTTGCTGACGGGGAACTGATTTCGCGTCCGGCAGCTGTTCTGGTGCCGTTGGTCAAACGCGATGCGGGTTTGCATGTGATCCTGACAAGGCGTACTGATCATCTCAGCGACCATGCAGGTCAGATCAGCTTCCCCGGCGGGCGGCAGGAAGAATTCGACGCGACCCTTGAAGAAACCGCGCTCCGCGAGACGGAGGAAGAAATTGGTCTTGCCCGCCGTCACATCGATCTGGTGGGTCGAATTGATGATTATTATACCGTGACCGGTTATCAGGTGACCCCGGTCGTCGGTCTGATTACACCGCCATTTGATCTTAAGCCCGATGACCACGAAGTGGCCGAAGTGTTTGAAGTACCACTCAGTTTCATTCTTGATCCGCGAAATCAGAAACTGCAAACCGTGACATTCGAGGGCACCCGCAGGCGGTATTTTGCGATCCCGTATCGCGAATATTACATCTGGGGCGCGACCGCCGGGATGCTGGTCAACTTCTCTGAAGTCATCCGGGCCAATGCGCCATCGCTTAACCGTTAATCCGAATATTAGGACAGAGCTTTATGTTGCGACAAATCATCCAGATCGGTCTTCCTCTGATCCTGCCCTTTGTGATTTACGGGCTGTGGCTGAAATGGGCCCGTGCCAAGGCCATCCGTGAAGGTCATGACATCATCCCGCCATGGAACAAGGGGCCGTGGCTTATGCTGTTTGGATTGGGCGTGTTGCTGACCGCAGCAATCCTGATTTTCACTGCACTTGGGACTGGTGCGCCGCCCGATTCCATTTATCATGCGCCGGTATTGCGTGACGGCGTGGTCGAGCCAGGCTATTTCGAACCCAAGGAATAGAACAGCCCAGCCACCGTCGTGGCACTTGATATGACAGGTGGCAACAAGGCAGCGATGACAGCACTCGAAGTAACCGGCAGATTGCGGCCATACGGTATCATGGTCGCCGATGATACCGCCCGCGTGTTTGATGCCATTGCGCAGCAAGGCGGTTGCGCGCGCTTTGTCGGTGGTGTCGTGCGCGATGCGTTGCTGAAACGCGATCTGGTCGATGTCGATATCGCCTGTGATCTCGCGCCTGAGGAAACGCAGGCCGCGTTGGAAAAGGCGGGTATTCGTGTCATTCCCACCGGCCTTAAGCACGGAACTGTCACCGCAATTACAGATGCCGGGGCCTATGAAATTACGACGTTGCGTGTCGATGTCCTGACCGATGGCCGCCACGCCGAAGTCGCCTTTACCGACAGCTGGCTTGAAGATGCCAAGCGCCGCGATTTTACCTTCAACGCCATTTACTGTGACCTTGATGGCACGATCTATGACCCGTTTGATGGTGAAACCGATTTGCGTGACGGTCGGGTGCGGTTTATCGGGGTTGCCGAACACCGTATTGCTGAGGATTTCCTGCGTATTTTGCGGTTCTTCCGCTTTCAGGCGTGGTTTGGACGCCCGCCGATTGATCCCGTCGGAGCAGAAGCCTGCCGCAAGGCGGTAAACGGCCTTCATGATATTTCGGTCGAACGTATTCGCGACGAGATGTTCAAGCTTCTTAGGTCGCGCAGTCCCGCTGGCACGATCAATGACATGATCGGGTTTGGCATTCTACCCGCCATTCTACCCAAACTGATCCACACCGATTGCCTGCGCATCATGCAGTGGCTTGATAGCACCGCCCTTGCCGATCCGGCGATCCAGCCCGATCCGTTGCGCCGCCTTGCGGCACTGTTTGCGCCGGGGGGCGATAGACGCAACAGCGATGATGACGAAGACAATCTGGCAGCAGCCGAACGCTTTGCGCGGAACTTGCGCCTGTCGAACGAAGAAACCGACCGTTTTGCCGAAATGGTCGCGCATGCGCCGCTGATTGATCCGAAATTGCGGCCAGAAATCGTGCGCCGCGATCTTTACCGGATGGGGGCCGCCGCATTTCGTGATGCCGTCCTCTTGGCGTGGAGTGCGCGCGCCGCGGTGCCACCACGTTGCACGCGCGCAGAAAATGACGAATGGAAAGCCTTGATTGCGGCCGCGGCAAACTGGCAACCGGTGAAATTGCCAATACAGGGCCGCGATATTCTAAAGGCTGGCCTTGCACCAGCGGGGCCGCGTGTCGGGGTGCTTTTAAGACAGGCCGAGGAATACTGGATCGATCGCGATTTCAAACCCGGTCGGGATGAATTGATGGACTATATTGCCCGCCAGATCACGGCAGGCGATGAGGAGAAAGAATGACCACAGGCGCAATTGGACATCGGATTTGCTGTTTTGGCGACAGTCTGGTCAATGGTGTTCGCGATGGTGAAAAGGGCGGCTGGCCGATGCGTTTGGCCCGGCGTCTTCTGGACGAGGCCGGGCGTGACGTCACAATCTATAACCTTGGTATCCGTGCGGAAACGTCCGAGGGGCTCAAGGCCCGCTGGCAGGTTGAAGCCAACCTTCGCATGGTTGAAGAATTCCCGACGGTTCTGATGTTCAGTTTTGGTGTCAATGACGCCAACCACGCCGAAGACCGCGGCGAAGAAACCACCATGCGGGTTTCACCGGCAAAGTCGGCTGCCAATGCCGCCGAGATTATCGGTGCGGCTTCCAAGCTAGCACCGACCCTTTGGGTTGGGCCGCAGGCCGTGATTAACGGCAGCAAATCCAGTCAGGAAATCAACCAGCGTCTCGAAGGGCTAAACCAGATTTATCTCGAAACCGCGCGTGGGTTTGATGTGCCCTATCTTGATCTGCTTGCCGCGACGCTTGAAGACGATACATGGCAACGCGCATTACGGCGCGGCGATGGATATCATCCCGACAAGTTCGGCTATGACCGTCTGGCAGATTTGATCTGGGAATGGGGCGCAGTACAAAAGACCATCGGTCTTTCGTCATCGGACGATTGATGGGTGGCTAACCGGTCAGGTCAGAATGTCAAAATACTGACCGCGACCGCCGGAACCGGCTGTCAAATTATGCAGCGGATCACCAGAGGCGCTATAGGTCGGCGACGAGATCTTTTCGATATATTGGTCCGACTGCGTTTTCTGTTCGCCGTCTTTCAGGAACTGATTTTGTTCATTGCGGTCGCGCTGATAGGACTGAACAGCGCGCTCGATCTCCTGATCCGATGTCAAGACAGAGGCGCGTGTCCCATCAATAATCCGGTTTTGCTCGGCAAAGCGTTGCTCATCGCCACGTTGCTGGGCGATGGGGCTGGTCTGGCGGACGGGATTGGACAGCGAAAGATCAGAAAAAGGCGCGATATTTACCATTGACGGAACTGCTCGTTTGAACCGATTGGTGTTTTTAATTCGGCCGGAATATTACTCAGAGTGACTCGGATTTGAAGCCCTAATTTGCGCTTCAGAGTGACAAAAATGACAAGTCTTTGAAAAAGCGATTAAAGAAGTTTTGGTTCGTTGGCGTTGTTGCTGTCCGGGTCATAGATACCTGCCGCGAATCGGCGTGGACTGGTCTTTGCAAGCGCCTTGAGTTTTGCCGCTTCGACCGAAATATGATCAAGGGTGATGTCGGTGCGTTCTGCCGGAATCCGGATCAGCGCGGCACTGACACTCATCAGATCAAATCGTGCGGGTTGGCCATCGCGTCCCTTGCCCGTCAGGTATCCACTTTCACGCGTTTCCGGGTCATAGAAACTTTTAATCTGGGCATCGAACATGGCCTGAACCCGTTGGACAGCCGCGACCGCATCTTCGAAGTCAATCGATTGCACATAGGCAAAGAAATCATCGCCACCGATATGGCCGACAAACCAGTCATTCTGGCTAAGAACCTTGCCCAGAATATCCTTGAACAGAAGGATGGCACGGTCGCCCTGACGGAAGCCATACCGGTCATTAAACGGTTTGAAATTGTCGAAATCGAAATAGACGGCAAACCGGCGCCGCCGCGGTTCGGAAAGGGCGCGCGCAGCATAACGATAAATGGCACTGTTGCCTGGCAGGCGGGTTAGCGGGTTTTCATCGCGTGCATTCAATGTATTGCGTTCATTGACCGCGCGCAAAAGCGCGCTTTGATCAAGCACGCCAAGATACTGACCATTTTCGGTCAGGATCACACCATCAAGAGCCTCGGTCGCGACAAAGGTTTCAAGCAGTTCTGAAAGGCTGGTGCGGATATCGGCAATAGGGCAGCGACGCAAAAAACGTTTGATATTGGCTCGGTTGGCAGGGTTTTGCAGCAATTCACGACCGAACGGCGTGTAGATAAAGGCCTTGAATTCCGAATCCCGGACAATGCCCAAAGGTTCGCCGTCCTGATTGACCACTGGGATGAGCGAGATATCCGGGTTCTGTTGAAAATAGGTCAGGATATCGACCGGGTTGATGTCGCTTGGCAGGGCCGATGTTTCCAACAGGTAGGATCTGACAACATCATCATCGCGATCCGACTGGCGGCGTGAATCAGCCGCGATGTCGGCGGCTGAGGACACAATATCGGTTTGTTCGGGAATATCGAGTGATGGGCGCGCGATAAAGAAACCCTGCACCAGATCACAGCCCAAACGCCGACAGCATAGGAACTCCTCACGGGTTTCCACACCTTCGGCAACCACCTGGGCTGCGATCATGTGGGCGAACGCCGTGATTTGCGTAACAAACAGTTCCTTGCGACGGTCACGGTCGATGCCATCAATAAAGAACCGGTCGATCTTGATAATGTCAGGTTCGCATTCATAAAGCGCACGCAACTGGGCAAAACCACTGCCGTAATCATCAATGGCAATCTTGAAGCCCTGACTGCGGTATCGCACCAGAATGTCTTTGAGGTAGCCGGCATTGCTGATGTCGTGGCGTTCGGAAATCTCAAGGAAGATGGTATCGCGTTCAAGTCCGGCATCGCTGAGCAATGCGGCAGTCTGACCGGGTTGGTAATCCTCGGTTTTCACAACGCGATTGTCGAAATTGTAAAACAGCTTGAGCCGCTTGGCGCCCGGAAAGCGTGCGAATTTCTCAATCGCCTTGGCACGCAGCATCATATCGACACTGTGCAGATTTCCGGTGTCCCATGCGGTATCAAACAATGCCTGAATGGATGTAAACCCGGCTTCTTCCCAGCGCCGCAACAGGGCCTCATAGCCGAAAACATGACCGGTGTGTGGACTAACAATGGGCTGGAAGGCGAAGTCGACTTTTTCGACGACCTGCTGCCAGTTACGGAGCATGACCGGTTGGGTCATGGGGCGGTCGGATATCCAATGTTCATCTGCATCAAAGGTCAAATGCAGTACCCCGATCTTCAAAATGGTCGGCTTTCCCGGAAGTTGTGAGAATTAGAAGTTCCAGGGTTTGCTGTTATCCCAGATATGACAACAAGTTCATGACAGTGGGGTTACGAATATGTGACATCCGCAGAAAACATCCACTTTTTTATCAAGAAACGGCTGAGACACTATACAGAGGGATTAGACAAATCGGCGAACCCGATACTGCTTCGACTAACCGATAGCCCGTGTGGCCAGCGGATGATGTTCCTGAACCAGTCCGCGCAGCCGTGACTCGAGAACATGGGTATAAATCTGCGTCGTCGAGATATCGGAATGGCCCAGCATCTTTTGCAGGCTGCGCAAATCTGCACCATTGGCGAGAAGATGACTGGCAAAGGAATGACGCAAGACGTGCGGCGAAACCTTTGATGGCGGGACACCCGCCTCAATCGCCAGATCCTTGATCATTTTCAGAAACATCTGACGGGTCAAATGCCCGGTTTTCCCCCGTGACGGGAAAAGGTATGAGGATTGCCCGGGGCGATCAGCATGGCCGCTTGATTTGTCTGATGGAATGAAGGCATCGCGCACTTCAAGGTAATCACGCAGCGCATCGCGCGCCGGATCGGAAAGCGGCACCAGCCGTTCCTTGCTGCCCTTGCCACGCACAATCAGCATCTGTGGATCACGCGCCGCTGCCGCAAAGGGAAGTTCAACCAATTCGGAAACGCGCATGCCGGTGGCGTACATCAGTTCCACCATCGCAAGTAAGCGCTTGCCCTTGATACCCGGATGGTTGGTTGCGGCGATAATCAAGCGATCAATTTCCTCGATCGACAGGAATTTGGGCAGGGTCTGACCCTGTTGCGGACTGTCGATATTCGATGACGGGTCATCATTGCGATACCCATCGGAATAAAGGAACTTGTGAAACTGTCGCAAGGCCGACAGGCGCCGCGCCTGTGTGCGCGGGGCAAGCCCGGCAGACCCCAGTTCAGCCATATAGCGTCTGACATCTACATCGCTTGCCGATACCGGATCGGCTTTGCCCGCAGTCAGCGATGACGCATAATCTTCAAGATCGCGCCGATAGGCATCAAGCGTGTGCACACTGGCCCCGCGTTCTGCGGCCATCATTTCCAGAAAGGCCGATATCAACGAGCTTGTCAGTGCCTTGGCCATGACCGGTCCTGCCAGTGATTAAAGAGGCTACTGATTAAACGACATCAGCAGTTCTGTCGCCAGACGCCGCGCGTCATTTTCCTGCCCGATGATCAGAAGCGACGTAACAGTATCGCTCAGGACCTTGGGGTCGGCATTATCGACGGCTGCGACCTGCTGGGCCTGAATGGCCAATGCCGCGGTTTTCGCCTTTTGCCGCGCAGCCGCAGCAGCGTTGAGTTGATGCGATACCGCGCTGCTGGTTGTCATGCGTTGTTCGGCATAGGGTGCGGTCAGGATGCTGTCCCACAACGTATTGGGGACTTCGATGCCGAAACCTTCAAACAGGTTGAAGATCAGTTCGCTATAACGTCTTGCCGCGGCCTGATCACCGCGCGCGGCCTGCATTTCCTGCCATTCGACCATGCGGGCACGATGACGGGCAAGGGCGGCTGCGCGATCAGATGCACTTTGCACATCCTCGGCCGAGGCCGAGTTGGGCATGACGGTTGCCGATGCCATGCCGCCACTTGATGTCGGTGCGCCCGGCACGACGGCACCGCCAAGACCAAAGTTTTGCGTCGGGCTGGATTGCGGATCAGACCCAAAACTCTGCGAAGAACTTCCATCCATTGCCATCGCGGTTGGTCGAACGGCACCTGTTTCTTCAAGGCCAGAAATCGCCAGAACCGGATAAAGCAGGCTCAGGCGTGATGAAATGTCATTCGATGCATTGGCCGATGATTTGGCAACCTGAAGCCAGTTTTCTGCCCGCTCGAAATTGTTTGCGGCAATTGATGCCCGAAGGGCGGGAACAGCAAACCAAGAAAAGTCGCCATTCACCGGAATGTCGGTCATCAGCGGCGCTGCCAGCCTTGCGGCCTGCATGAAATCGCCTTCAAAATCGGCGGCTTCAAACAGGGCGGCCAGAATTTCGGCCCGTGCGGCGGCAACATCACTTTGTGCCGCGGCCTGATAAAGCTTTGCATACTGACGCGCCTGAATGCCTTCGCTGGCATCATCAAGAACGCTTTCCAATGCCGCCGGTTCGAAATTCACCGACTGATACACATCAGCCAGCTTTTCCGGGCTGATCAGGCCAAGATTTTCTGCCTTGCGGGCGGCTTCCAGGCGAACATCGGTCGCAGTCGCATCGGCAGTGGTAATGCCAATGATGGCGGCTGGATTGTCGGTTTCAAGCTGGTTGGTCGGGATCGATTGTTTGGCAATCGCCAGAAGTGCCAGATCGATCGGACGCAAATCGGTTAGCAAGTCGTCATCGGCATTACTGCCACTGCGGATGGCGGAAACCAGACCAAAGAAGGTGGCATCGCCTTCGCCACCCATTTCACGGACAAGATCGACGGTGAAGGCCGCCGAAGTCGGATCATTGGCGTAAAACGCGCACATAGCTGCCGCCTTAAGCCAGAAAAGCTCCTCGTAACTTGCGCCGTAACCTTCAATCGCGTCACATGCCGCATCAATTTTGGAGCCAATCAGAAGGGCATTGACCTCTGCCTGTGCAAGCATCGAGCCGCGCGATCCTTGCGGGGCGGCGCGCACGAGTTCGATGGCGTCATCAAGCGCACCCATCTCAATCAGTTTGGCCACACGTGCTTCAAGCAGGCTGATATCCGCCGACCCCTGAGGCAGGGCGGCTGTGGACAGAAGCATGCGTTTTTGCAAGTCACGCGCAGCATGGGTCGCCGGGGTCGCGGGCAATTCTGAAATCAGTTGTGCCGCAGACCGGCGGGTGGTGCCGTTCCACATATCGGTGCCAAGGCCGCCACGCGATTGATCAATGGTCCCGACGGCCTCGGCGTCGACTGCGCCAAGTGACAGCGATTGCACCGCGTTCGGATCCGACGGGAATGTATCAGTCTGGGTGGAACCAGATGACGTATTGCCAAAGCCGCCTGATAGCGGGGCTGATGTGGTCCCGGGATTTGTCGGGTTTGAGTCAACCTGGCGTTCCGCGTCCTGTTCTGCTTCCTGTTTTAAAAACAACGGCACGGGGGCCGAGTTTTGCGCGCTTGCAGGGGCGGAACCAAGTCCCGTTCCCGTCATCATGGCCAGTACACAGGTCTGCATTAACAGGCGGGAACGCAATGTCATCTTAGTTAAACCTCGAATTCGGGATGGTTTCTTCGATTTGGGCGGTCGGGGCAGGAATGTCCCAGGTCACCAGGAAAGTGGCACCGCCGGCAATCACGGCGATAACCAGCAACAGGATGATGCGCGATAAAATTCTCATTTTAATCCAGACTTCGAAGCGTTTAAGCGATGGACGCGAATACCAGTATGCGGACGAAAATCAAAGATGCAAGAACCGCAACCGCCAATCATTCTGGCCATCCGTCCAAGTTTCTTGAACCTGTCATCGCATTGGGTTGGTCGCACTCCAATTCGGCAACTTAAAGGCAGTATAAGTGCCTGTTACTCACAGAGAGTTAATGCCATCGCGCAGAACAACATTGGGCAAAACGATGCATAGACATGCCTAAAGTGACTGAAAGGGGCAATTTGGCGCAGTATTTTTGTCGTGTTTTCTGTCCGGTTTGCTTGCGTTCGGGGGCAAGCTGGCCTAAAGATTTGGGTAATTTGTATCTCAATGATTGAACCACAGGACTGCAAACCGAACATGGACAGCAACATTGCCGAGTCGGGTTTGCACGAAGACGTGATCGCCAAAATTCGGGACGGCCTGAAAGGCCGGACATTGGTGTTCATTGGACTGATGGGTGCAGGAAAAAGCTGCATCGGCCGTATGGTCGCCAAGGAACTCAAACTGGATTTTGTCGATGCCGACCGCGAAATTGAAGAAGCCGCTGGCTGCTCGATCGCCGATATCTTCAAGCTGTATGGCGAAGAGGCGTTTCGCGACGGCGAGGAACGTGTAATTGCCCGTTTGCTTGATGGCGAACAGATCGTGTTGGCCACAGGCGGTGGTGCGTTCATTCGCGAACGTACCCGACAATTAATCCTCGAAAAATCCGTATCGGTCTGGCTTCGTGCCGACCTTGATCTGCTGATGCACCGCACCAGCGGGCGGACCCATCGTCCGTTACTCAACAACGGTGATCCCAGACAAATTCTCGCGGATTTGATCGAGACGCGTTACCCGGTCTATGCCGGGGCTGACATTATTTTCGACTGTGATGAATCCTCAAAGGAAGCCACCCGCGATGCGGTTCTTGAACTGCTTGCGAATTCCTTTGATGACGATGGTCAATTGATCAAGACAGGAACCTGACAGAGTGAGCAATCACGACACCCTTCGCGTCGAACTTGGCGCGCGCAGCTATGACATCCTTGTTGGCAGCAACCTTTTGGCCGATACCGCCAAATATATTGCCCCGTTCGTCAAGAAGGCCGGTGTGGTCGTGATCAGCGATGCGGCACTGTCGGACAATCATCTGCCAACCGTGCTGAGTTCCCTTGACGGGGCGGGCATTCCTCACCGCGAAGTCGTCGTGCCGTCTGGTGAAAAGTCCAAAAGCTTTGCCATGTTCGAAAACGTCGTCGAACAGATTTTGGCGATGGGGATCGAACGGTCCACCCTGATCATTGCCCTGGGTGGCGGGGTTGTTGGCGATCTTGCCGGGTTTGTTGCGGCGTCTTTGTTGCGCGGTCTTGATTTCGTTCAGATCCCGACCACTTTGCTGTCGCAAGTTGATAGCTCCGTTGGTGGCAAGACCGGGATCAATTCCAAGTCGGGCAAGAACCTGATTGGTGCGTTTCATCAGCCGCGTCTGGTTCTGGCCGATACATCCGTCCTTGATACCTTGCCGGCACGTGAATTGCGGTCGGGTTATGCCGAGATAGCCAAATACGGCCTGATCGATGATCCGGAATTCTTTACCTGGCTTGAAGAAAACGGGCAGGCGGTTCTTGATAAAGACGGGCCCGAACGCCGTCAGGCCGTGATCAAAAGCTGTGCCGCAAAGGCCCGCATTGTGTCCGAGGATGAACGCGAAGGCGGCAAACGCGCGCTTTTGAACCTTGGTCACACCTTTGGGCACGCGCTTGAAGCCGAAACCGGATATGGCGAAAAGCTTTTGCATGGTGAAGCCGTTGCCATGGGCATGGTCATTGCCCACGATGTATGCGGTGCCATGGGTATGGCGCCTGCGGGCGAGAAAGACCGGATTGTTGCCCATCTGAAATCGGTTGGTCTTCCGGTGACGGCGTCCGAGGTCACGGGCATGCATTGGGATATCGACAAGGTGATCAGTCACATGTCGCGCGACAAAAAAGTTCGCGACGGCGAGATCACCTTTGTCATGACCCGCGGGATCGGCAAGGCTTTTACATCCAAGGCAATGGATGTTGAAAAAATGCGTGCCGCGATCACGCGATCTTGCCGCGGTTGATTAAGATTATTCTGATCCACAATGCGTGTGGGTCGACGGACGTGCAGGGTAGAGTCACTTCGCGGTGGTGACTTTGCCGCCAATGTGTTGTTGTTAACTTGTTTAACGGCATTTGACCTTATAGATGAACACAGAACAAACTTGCTCTGTTGCAATCACCGCTTGGAGACGGCCCTGAATGACGATCACGATTGTCGTGATTTTTTTGTTGCTGATGCTTTCGGCATTCTTTTCTGGCTCGGAAACCGCGCTGACGGCGGCGTCGCGTCCGGTCATGCATCACAAGGAACAGGATGGTGACATTCGGGCCGCGATCGTCAACAGGTTGCGGCGGTATCAGGAACGGTTGCTGGGCGCGATCCTGCTTGGCAACAACATGGTCAACATTCTGGCCTCTGCCCTTGCAACATCGGTGATGATCGAACTGTTTGGTGAAAACGGTGTCGTTTATGCGACGGCTGTGATGACCGCGCTTGTTCTGATTTTCTCGGAAATTCTGCCAAAGACCTACGCGCTTCAGCATGCCGATACCATGGCACTGCGGGTCGCGCGCCCGATGAGCATCCTTGTCGTTCTGTTCGCGCCGATCACCCAGACCATTCAGGTCCTGGTGCAGGCGACCCTGCGCCTGTTTGGCAGTGGCGAGGGCCCCGGTCTTGATAGCGAACGCGAATTGCGTGGTGCCATCGAACTGCATGCCGATGACGTGGTTGTCGGTAACCATCATGCGGAACGCACGATGTTGCACGGGGTGCTTGATCTTGAAGATGTCGGCGTTTGGGAAATCATGGTGCATCGTCGCAAGGTGCAAATGATCGACATTTCCCGCCCGATGGAAGAAATCCTTGATACGGTTCTGGCAAGCCCGCACACCCGTATTCCGATCTACGAAAAGGACCCGGACAACATTGTCGGCGTTCTGCATGCGCGTGAAGTTCTCAAGGCGATTGTACGCGGGGCCAAGCCCGCCAGCGCCGAGGATGTCCGCGAACTGAGTTCCGAACCCTGGTTTATCCCGGATTCAACAACCCTTGCAGACCAGCTCAAGGCGTTCAAGGAACGGCACGAACATTTTGCCATCGTCGTTGACGAATATGGCGCGTTCGAAGGCGTTGTGTCGCTTGAAGACATTCTGGAAGAAATCGTTGGCGATATTGCCGATGAAACCGACGTCGAAGTGGTTGGTGTACAGCCACAGGCCGACGGGTCGGTCATTGTGCGCGGCGATGTCACCATTCGCGATTTGAACCGTCGCTTTGGTTGGCGCCTGCCGGACGAGGAAGCAGCGACCGTTGCTGGTCTTTTGCTTTATGAAACCCGGCGTATTCCCGATGTCGGGCAACAGTTCCGGTTCCACGGGTTCGAGTTCGAAGTGTTGCGCCGTATCCGCAACCAGATCACCCGTGTGCGTCTGCGGGCAGTAACCGACCCGGCCGGGGAAGAGCAGGAATAAGAACCTGCGCCCGGCGGCAGTTGTGTTGTCGCAAAACCATTCCCGCGTAAAAAATTTCAGCTTTATCTACTTATGGGTTAAACTCTTGTTTCAGGGTCTTGACCCAAAGGATTGCAGGGCCACTTGCAAATAAGGGCCCGTCACACTGTGTCATCCAGTGACGTCATTTCTATATGACGTCAGGCAGTGTGAAACCAGATGATCTGATCGGGTTTGGGCATGTGGCAACAGCAACCTGCAGAGAGAGATGCATGGATACGAAAATTGTACCGGGTGTGGTCCAGGAACAATCCATCGCGACACTCAACCCCGCCGATTCAGTGATGAACGCCGTCAACATGATGAGTGAGCGCAAGATTGGCGCTGTCATCATCGTTGATGACAACGCCAGACTGGCTGGAATTTTTACCGAGCGTGACCTTGTCAACCGCGTGGTGGCAAAGGGGCTGGATGCGGCATCTGTGCCGCTTTCCAAAGTCATGACCGCTGATCCCGATACGCTCGGCCCGAACGATTCAGCCATGAGTGCGCTTGATTTGATGAGTGCACGGCGATACCGCCACCTGCCGGTTGTCGATGGCGACAAGGTTGTTGGCATGGTGTCGATCCGTGACCTGTTTAACGTGGTCAAACGCCAACTCGAAGAAGATGTGCGGGAACGCGAAAAGTTCATCTTCGGTTCGGACTACGGCGTGGCCTGAAGCCACCGGTTTTCTGGAAGCAGCATATTGCATCGGCCTGATGGGGAATTCCCCGTCAGGCCTTTGCAACGTGATGAATTCCGATGAGTTTCCCGAAATTCCGGTGATCGTCTTTTGCCGCCTGGCTTGGGCGGCGGGAATGACGGAAAATGCGTTTGCGACTTGACAGCGTGCAGGTGAACGTCTTTACGTTTACGTAAAGGAGAAATTCCGATGCCACTGTCCCGCCCCGCAGAACGCGAACACATCCATACCCGCACGGTGACCTGTCAGGGGTTCCGGCGCAAAGACGGCCTTTGGGATATCGAAGGTCACATCACCGATGTCAAAACCTATGGTTTTTCCAATCATGATCGGGGTGAAATCCCAGCCGGCGAGCCGGTGCACGGGATGTGGATACGCGTTACCATTGGCGATGATCTTGTCATTCGCGAGGTCGAGGCCGTAACCGACTATGCCCCGTTTTCAGCCTGTGATGCGATTGCCCCGAATTACGAAAAGCTGGTGGGTTTGAAGCTTGGCCCGGGCCTGCGCAAACAGATCCGCGACCGGGTAGGGGGCGTTCATGGCTGTACGCATCTGAATGAATTGATGGGACCGGTTGCGACCACGGCGTTTCAGACAGTTTTCCCGATCCTTGCCAAGGAATCCTTGCAGGCACGCGATGAAAACGATGACAAACCGCCACGACGCAATCCCTTGATCAATACCTGCCATGGCTGGCGCAGTGACGGGCCCGCCGTCAAACGGATATCTCCGGAACTCTATACCGGTGACGATTAACCGGGGCGTCTTGCAAGAGCATCTGTGCGGTCCAATATCCAAATGGTCCGTAACGTGTAATTGTCAGGTGGCGTGTGTTCATGTTGCGCCGGTGTGGAAACGCCAATAACGAGAAAGATTGCAAAGGTTTCTTGCACCCGTTTGAAATGGCGGTGTTCTGTTGTTGCGTGACGGCCATACTGCTTCTGACGGCATCCTTGGCAACCGCGCATGATCTTGTATCGCCACAGGCAGAAGCCGGACAAGCCAATCTTGATGAACAGGATGGCTTCTTGATCTTGCAGACCAACCTGCACCCCCCCTATCAGGAACTTCAGAACGGCATACTCAGCGGATATTCGGTCTCAATCCTGAACTGTGTGTTTGATCGGCTTGATATTGGCTATGGGCTGGCGATTGCACCCCGCCAACGCAACCGCGAAATGGTGCGCACCGGCAAGGCCGACGGGTTCTTTTTGGCCCGCATCAGCGACGCGATGGACGAATACGCCGTGGCGTCAAATCCGTTGGCGCTTGAAAAATGGGTGTGGGTATCGCCCGCAATCAAATCGGATGATCCCCGTGTCAGTCGGCGGCCCAAGCCCGGTGATTTTTCTACAGTCGGGGCGATACTGGGATCGAACGAGGCCGAATGGCTGCTTGAACAGGGTTACACCGATGTCATGCGGGTACCTTCCATCGCGTCACTGGTCGCGCAAGTCGCAGCAGGTCGGGTCGAATATGCCCTTGTCGATAAGCACAGTTTTGAATTCGCCCGCAAGGAACTGCAACTGACAGCCGATAAGTTCCGGATGCAGTTCGAACGCTATGTGCCACTGGTTGTGTATTTTTCCAAACATTACGTTGCGACTTTCCCGCGGCTGCTTGATGACCTCAATGCCGTTTTGGAATTTTGTGAAACCCGCCCGATGCATTTGGAAGCCTGGGAACGCGAAGCAATCCAGAATGTTCAACTACCCGGTATTCGCCAGTTTGCAAGTTCGCCGGAACTTTTGGGCCATGTTTTTAACCAGTTGGATGGGACAGAAATACAGAGTGCCGATCAGAAACGTCTGACCGATCAAGAATGGATCACGCTGGCGCGCGAAGGTGCCGCCAGTGCAATTGCGACGGAAATCCTTGGCAATGAGTTGTCAAAATACCTTCGCACGTTTCAGGCCAGTATTGGCGAACAAGTGGCAGAGGCATTCGTTTTTGATACCCATGGTCAGATCATAGGCATGAGCCGCCTGACATCTGATTTTGATCAGAGTGACGAAGCCCAGTTTCAGATGATCGATAGCCTTAATCGTGAAAAGGCACTGATCACCGATATTTGGTATGACGCCTCAACCCGTGCGTTCCTGTCGCAAATCACGGTGCCGATCATTGACCCGGATAGTGGTCAGACACTTGCCGCCCTGACGGTGGGCCTGAACGTTTCCGCAGCACTGCGTCCGGAAAGCTGAAATCAGGCATCGGCAAATCGCCCGGATTACTTGCCGGACGGCTTGGAAATTTCAATCGCGATATTACTGTACCAGTCCGCCGCAGCCTGCATCTCCGCATCCGTTAGGTCCGTGGCAATCGGTGTCATAACGTCATGAACCCGCTTGCCGGTGCGAAACGCCTTGAGTTGCGTTTCGATATAAATGTTGGTTTCGCCTGCCAGATTGGGGGCGTCTTCCAGTGTCGAAATGCCATTCGCACTGTGACAGCCAACGCAAAGCTCGGGTGCATCATCTTCGGATGTGTCGGCGGGCAGGGTGCCTGATACCTCAAAATGGCTAAACCAAAGCGCAACCTTGCTGATCTGATCATCAGACAGGCCGCTTGCGACCACGGTCATCATTTCATGTTCACGTTCGCCGGTCTTGAAGGCGTTTAGCTGGGCGATCAAATATTCGACCGGCTCGCCCCCGATATGCGGGGCAATCGGAATGCGTGCCAGACCATCAAGCCCGTGACAGGTACGACACATTCCGGCAACCTTGCGCCCGTCCTGAAGGGCGTCGGCATCTGGCGTGGGCGTATCTTGGGCCGCCACAGCAGACACGCCCCCGGCGGACAAAAGCCCGCCGAGGAGTGCGATCATAAATCTGCGCATCAATTGCCCTCATACCAGATGCGATACAACGCACCGGCCAGATCATCGGAAACAAGGATCGAGCCATCACGCAATTGGGCAACATCAACTGGACGTCCAAGATATTCCTCGTTCTCGTCAATCCAGCCTTCGGCAAACGGTTCGATGGTGGCATTGCCTTCAGCGTCGATGAAGGTCACCATCACCCGCGCGCCCACCGGGGTTGTGCGGTTCCATGACCCGTGCTGTGCCGAAAAGATCGCGTTCTTGTATTTGGCAGGGAACATGTTGCCGGTATAGAAGCTCATGCCAAGGTCGGCGGCATGTGCAACGGTTTCAACCGCAGGCATGACCACATCATACGGCACTTCCTGACCGGCATATTCATTGGTGCGGACATCACCGCCGCCATACCACGGATGGCCAAAATGTTGACCTGTGGCGGTTTGATGGTTGATCTCGCCGGGCGGGATATCATCGCCCATGCCATCGACCTGGTTATCCGTCCACCACAGTTCGCCGGTTTCCGGATGGAAGTCATGCCCGACGGAGTTGCGCACCCCATAGGTATAAACTTCGCGATCGGAACCATCGGTATTAATGCGGATGATGCCGCCAATTCCCCACTCGCGATAAAGATCCAGCTTGTCTTCCGGCGCCACGTTGAACGGCTGACCAAGCGAGATATAAAGCTTTCCATCCGGGCCGATTTTGCAAACGCGCGCGGTGTG
>ENA-ORCZ01000291-ORCZ01000291.1-marine-metagenome-genome-assembly--contig:-NODE-291-length-28193-cov-4.062598_pt1 | contig 28193 bp, 23 predicted proteins | sample MGYA00237785_ERZ508519 | MGnify/ENA primary metagenome ERZ508519 (study PRJEB26189, sample SAMN06268790) | marine metagenome | isolation source: Bioluminescent Bay, La Paraguera, Puerto Rico | place...
ATGCTCCAGGAACTGACGCGGCAGGACGTGTCGAACGAGAGCTTCAAATTCGGCCGCCTTCGCACGATCGGCCTGTCCGGCGCGCCGGTGCGGGTCCTTCGGATTACCTATGTCGGCGAACTCGGGTTTGAGCTGCACATTCCCGTAGAACACGCCCGGACGGTCTATTCCGACCTGATGCAGGCGGGGGCCGGATACGGGCTCGTCAATGCCGGCTACCGCGCGATCGAATCGCTGCGGCTGGAAAAGGGGTACCGCGCCTGGGGCGCGGATATCGGGCCGGATCATACACCGCTGGAAGCCGGGCTCGGCTGGGCGACAAAGCTGCGCTCGGACACCGGCTTCAAGGGACGGCAGGCGCTGGAAGCCCAAAGGGCGAGCGGCGTCCGCAAGATGCTGGCCTGTTTCACCGTCGATCCGAACGTGGTCCTCCTCGGCCGGGAAACGATTTACCGCAACGGCGAGCGCGCGGGCTGGCTGTCTTCGGGGGGCTTCGGTTACACCCTCGGCAAGTCCATCGGCTATGGCTACATACGCCATCCGGAGGGGGTGACGGCGGATCATGTTCTGTCGGGCGCCTATGAGCTGGAAGTGGCCACGGAACGGGTGCCGGCTGAAGTCACGCTGTCGCCGCTCTACGATCCGAAGATGGAACGAGTGAAAGCCTGACCGTCAGCGCCTCTGCTGAAAGAACGTCTTCAGAAGCTCCGCAGCTTTCCTTTCGCCGAAACCGGAATAGACCTCCGGCGCGTGATGGCAGGTCGGCTGGCAGAAGAAGCGCGTCCCGTGATCGACGGCACCGCCCTTTTCGTCGCCGGCGCCGTAGTACAGCCGGCGGATGCGGGCAAAGGAAATCGCCCCGGCGCACATCGGGCAGGGTTCCAGGGTCACGTAGAGATCGCAGCCGGGCAGGCGCTGGGAGGCCATCGCGGCGCAGGCCGCGCGAATGACCTGCACCTCGGCATGGGCGGTCGGGTCATTCAGTTCCAGTGTCCTGTTGCCGTCCCGGGCAATCACCTTTCCCTCAAGCACCAGCACCGCCCCGACGGGGACTTCGCCGCGCGCGGCGGCCTTCTCGGCCTCTTGAAGGGCCATCTCCATGAAGGTGGTCTGGCGGCTGTCTGCTTCCGGAAGGCTCATGCGGTTGGTCTTGACGGTTTGTGGCCTGGTTAGAGCCTTCTTAGTTCGATTTGCCGGCGCCGTCAGCCCCGGGGTGAAGACAAGCCATGCGTGGAGGGCAGGGGACCCTTGCGCCGATTGCCGAAAACAACAGATTCCCGAACGGCTCAAGCTCTGCTATGACGCGCGCATGACGACAAGAAAATCTTCTGAGCGCCCGGGGCCGGCAAAAGGCCGGGGGCGTGACAGCCGTGCACCGGAAAAACGCCGGTCCGCACCGAACGGCGCTCCCAAAAAGGGCCCAAGGAAAGCAGCTTCCGAGCGCTCCGGCCCGAAGCCCGCACCCGCGCGCGCGGCTGAGGAAGCAGGCGACCGCGGCGAGCGCATCGCCAAGGTGATGGCACGCGTCGGGCTTTGCTCGCGCCGCGAGGCCGAAACCTGGATCGAGAACGGCCGCGTCGAGCTCAACGGCAAGGTCCTGACCACGCCGGCCGTGACCGTGACGCCTGACGACAAGGTCCTCGTCGACGGCGAGCCGCTGCCGATGCGCGAACGCACGCGCCTGTGGCTCTATCACAAGCCTCGTGGCCTTGTGACCACCAACAAGGACCCGGAAGGCCGCCCGACGGTGTTCGACCGCCTGCCGGACGATCTGCCGCGTGTTCTGACAGTCGGCCGCCTCGACATCAACACCGAGGGCCTGCTGCTCTTGACCAATGACGGCGGCCTTGCCCGTGTCCTGGAACTGCCCGCCACCGGCTGGCTGCGCCGCTACCGTGTGCGCGCGTTCGGCAAGGTTACCCAGGCCGATCTCGACGGACTGAAGGACGGCGTTGCCATTGACGGCGTTCTCTACGGCTCGATTGAAGTCACGCTCGACAAGGAGCAGGGCGGCAACGTCTGGATGACGGTGGGCCTGCGAGAAGGCAAGAACCGCGAAGTGAAGCGTGTGCTGGAGCATATAGGACTCGCCGTGAACCGGCTGATCCGCGTCTCCTACGGCCCGTTCCAGTTGATGGACCTTGCCGAGGGAGAGGTGCGCGAGATCCGCGGCCGCGTTCTGCGCGACCAGCTGGGCGATACGCTGGCCGAAGAGGCCGGTGCCGATTTCGATGCGCCGATCTTTCATGCGCCCAAACAGGAGCCCGAGCGGAAATCGGCACCGGCAAAACGCGCCGGGGGCCGAACCGGTGAGCGATCCGGAGACAGATCCGGTGCCAGAACGGGCGACAGAACCGGCGAAAGGCGCGAATCGAGCCAGGGCCGCTGGATGTCGACACGCGAAGGCCAGTCTGAAACCGATCGCAGGCGGGCGGCCAAGACCGAGCGGAACGAGCAGCGCCAGGAGCGGAAGAAGTCTGACGGTGACCGCCCGCGCAAGAATGCAGGGCCGCGGCAGGAGAAAGTTTCGCCGCGCTCGCGTTTCCGGCTGACGTCCGAACCGCGGCCGCGCCGGGATTTCGGCGACGAAAGGCCCGCACCGCCGCAGCGCAAGATCTGGGGCGAGGAAGGCCTGGTCGAGGACAAGCAGCAGGAAAACCGGACCGCTGGGGACAAGTCCACTCGCGGCCGGCCGGCTGGCGGAAAGTCCTTTGGCGGAAAGCCAGGCGGCGGCAAGTCTTTTGGCGAAAGATCCGACGGCGACAGGCCGAGGGGAGATGGGCCGCGTGAATTCAAGTCTCGCGGAGACGGACCACGTGGCGACAGGCCGGGTCGTGGCGGATCTGGCCGTGACGGGGCCGGGCGCGGCAGTTCCGGGCGCGATGGCAGCGACCGCCGTGGTCCGCCCAAGGGAGGACGCGGTCCGCGTCGCGGAGACCGTTCGTGAGGATCGTTGCCGGCCGCTTCAAAGGCGCGGCGCTTGCCGCGCCGAAGACGCACGGCACGCGCCCGACCAGCGACCGGCTGCGCGAGACCATCTTCAACATCCTGGCACATGGCCTTGACGTCGATCTGGACGGTGCCCGGGTACTGGATCTGTTTGCCGGAACCGGTGCATTGGGCTTCGAGGCGATCAGCCGCGGCGCCCGTCACTGCACTTTCATAGAGGAAGGTGCGGAAGCCCGCGGGGTTATCCGCCGCAACATGGAGACACTCGGCCTCAACGGGGTCTCCAAGATCTTCCGCCGCGATGCCACGCGGTTGGGCGCTGTCGGCACGATCGAGCCGTTCGACCTCGTCTTCGCGGATCCGCCCTACGACAAGAAACTCGGCGAAAAGGCGCTGGCTTCCGCGGCCGAAGGCGGCTGGCTGAAGGCCGATGCGCTGTGTATCCTGGAGGAACGGTCCTCTGCCGAGATCGATGTCCCTGAAGGCTTTGAGGAGCTCGACCGGCGCCAGACCGGCGACAGCCAGGTCATCTTCCTGCGCTACGGCGGGTGAGAATAAAGTACTGCCTTCGAGCGGTCTTACCTTCAGGCGAACACCCCTCAACCTCATTCTGAGGAGCCTGGCAAAGACAGGCTCTTCAAATTGAGGGCGTTAAAAGGTCGAGGCTGCAGGAAAACGTCAGAGCTCTGACTTGGCGCTCTTCAAGCCCCTCCGGGCATCATGATGTAGACGGTTTTTCGTGCGGGCAGCGTCGACCGGCTGACGATGAACGCCGGCGTTTGCGCCCGCACGATCTCGTAGCCTGCCTCCTCCGCGCGCTCGGTAAAGGCCTGCAGGGCTCCCGCGAAATGGAAATGCATCGGAATAACCATCGCTGGCCCGATACTGGCAAGGACATCCATCAGGCTGTTCAGGCGCAATGTCGACGAATTGTCTATGGCTGCAAAAACGACATCGATCTGGCCGAGACGCTTGAGGTCCTCCTGCGTCAGCCGGTGATGCAGGTGCCCGAGATGGGCAATGCAAAGATCTGCGATTTCGAAAATGAAGATCGAATTGCCAAGTCGCCGCGATTCCCCGTCCCAGCCGCGGATGTTGGTCTGGATGTTGCGGATGCGCACGTCGCCGACCGTCAGGTCGTGGTCCATCGGCCCGCCCTCCGGGTTCCAGCCGTAAAGCAGATGCTCGATGCCCGGATCGGGATTGAGCGAGTAATGCGTGCTGTGGGCGCCGTTCATGGTCGCGACGGTGGGAGGCAGAAACGGGCGGTGAATGTCGTTGTAGTCGGTCGCGATGCGCACGCCCGTCGGCGTTTCCAGCTCGAAGGTGGAATGGCCGATATAACGGACCTGAACCTCGCCGGCTGAGAGCTCAACCCGCCAGACCCGGGCGTCGCCCGGTGCCGGCACATGGAAGGGGGCTTCCGCGACGAGCTGGCAGATCGCCTGAGCCGGGCCGCAAAGGCCTGCGAAAGTGGCCAGGCCGAGCAGAAGCCGAACGAGGCGCAGCATTCCACGACCTTTCTTCGCAAGCGTGGGAAACAAGATTGAGCATAGGTCCATGTCTGCCATCCCCGGAACAGGTCCTTTGCTTCATTGTAGAGGGCTGTCCCCGAACGACAAGGCGCCCTGCCGGCATCGGCCGTGCTTTGCCTGAAACTTGGAAGCCTTTAAGCGCAATTGCCAAAAGAAAAGGCAACCGTCTCGCGCGGGACGCAGCGAAGGCGGTTGCCTGAGGTGGGGGCGGGCGGGAGGAAGAACCTGCCCCGGATTGGCTTTTCAAACTGTTGTCGGTTCCGAGTTTTGTGCGCTCCGGAAACTCCTGCTCTAGACAACGTAAAGGCTGATCGGTGCCTTGCCGCTTCTTGCCTTCTGGTCGGAGCCGGTTTCAATTGGCTGTGCCATGTTGCTGGCCTGCCGGTGGATCAGTTCGCCCGCATGCCCGGCCTCCATCATCAGCGCCTGCCGACTGCAAAGCCCTGCGAGGGAAAGCCCCAGGCGCCGGAAATGGCTGCGGCGATAACAGTAGACCGCCAGCGCTGCCCGCTGTTGCTCCGGCAGCTGTCCGCCTACATCGGCGACCGCGTTCAGCGTCGTGTCCAGCAAGCGCTTCAGCAAATCGTCCGATACCGGACAGGCTTCCAAATCCATTGATCCCGAGGGTCGCATTGATCTGCTCCTAAACTTTTAAGAAAAGTATTTAGGAATTGGATTAACGATCAGTTAAACGTGCCTGCCGATCCAATAGAAACGATTTATCTGGTTAAATGTGCGAATGTTGCTCTCAAGTAACTTCCATTGTTTGTTTTGTCAGTTTCTCAAGTTGTTGCCGCGTTACGTCGCGTAGTGATTCCGCCTTGTCCAGGATCCGCTCCGCTTTCATGAAATCGAGCACGCGGATCGTGTCGTGCGGCGGGCTGACCAGGATATCCGGTTGATCCAGTTTCAGTTTTTGCTTCGTGATGGTCTGCATCAGGATCTGCGAGGAACCGAAAAGGGAATCCAGCACGCTGATGTCGTCCTTGTTTTCCCGCGGCACCGGAGCGCCGACGACATCGACAGCAATCACGATATCGCAGGTTTCGCGCAGGCCGTCGAAAGGCAGTGGATTGACAATGCCACCGTCGATCAGATGGCGTCCGGCAAAGCGAACGGGGCGGAAAAGGGCGGGAATCGCGATGGAGGCGGCAAGCGCCGGCAAAAGAGGCCCGCTGTCGAAATCGACTTCCTCGCAGCCGTAGAAATCCGTCGCCAGCATGCGCAAGGGGATATGCAGGTCCTCGAAAGTCGCGGGCAGATAGTCTGCGACGAACACCTCCAGCACTCTCAAGGGATCGAACTGGACCGGGCCGGCACGAAACATCTCCGCGAAGCGCCTGGGCCGGAGTTGCCACAGGCGGGAAAAGACGGAATTGCGGTCTGCAAAGATTTCCAGGGCGATCTCGCGGATTTCCTGGCCGCTGCGTCCGCTGGCATACGCCGCTCCCATGAGCGCACCGATGGACGTTCCGTTGATCTGCGCCGGCTTCAGGCCGAGATCGTCGAGCGCCTCCAGAACGGGTATATGCGCCAGACCGCGTGCACCGCCACCCCCAAGGGCAAGACCGATCCGGGGAGACGGGGAGGAAGGCATGGTCAGTGTCCGTTCAAAGAGGGCGTTATTGCCTGCACATGGGGACTTTTGCCGCGAATGCCAAGCTTTTTTGGCCGCGACGCCTTGTCTTGCCGAACGCGGGCTCAGACGACGAAATAGAGATCGTCGACGGAGGCGGACATCCAGTCAGTCGCCTCAGCGAACGGCATGGGGCGTGAGATCAGGTATCCCTGAATGGAAAAATCGCCCATCATCCGCAGCCGGTCATACTGCGCTTCGGTTTCGACACCCTCGCAAACGATGCCGATGTTCAGCGATCTGGCCAAGTGGATAAGCTGGTTGACGATGACTTCCTTCTTCGGATCCTGCAGCATCTGCCGCGTGAAGGACCGGTCGATCTTGAGGCCATTGATAGGCAGGTCGGCGACGTGCGACAGCGACGCGTATCCCGTCCCGAAGTCATCCAGCTCGATATGCATGCCCAGCTCATAAAGCTGACGGAGCACGGCCAGATGGCCGGAGCGGGTGTCGTTGAGGAAAACGGATTCCAGCACTTCCGCGGTGATACGTTCAGGACCGACACCGTGGCGGTCCATCGCCGCCTTGAAGTGATCCAGCAGCATGCCTGAAGCCAGATGCGCAGGAGAAATGTTCACCGAGACGCGGCCGAAATTCAGCCCTTCGTCCAGCCAGTGCCGCGCGGCCGCGAGGGCCTTGTCGATGACGATTTCTCCCAGGATCGGCGCAAGGCCGGACTTTTCGACGACCGGCAGGAAATCGCCGGGCGAAACCGTGCCGCGCTCCGGATGCTGCCAGCGCACCAGCGCCTCGACGCCGGTCACTGCCTGGCTTCTGAGATTGACCTGCGGCTGGAACACGAGGAAGAACTGGTCGTGCTTGACGGCATCCTTCAGCTCCAGTTCGATCTGGGCTTCCGTCTCGCTGTCCGTACGCATGTCCGGCTTGAAGAAGGTGTACCGGTCCTTGCCGTTTTCCTTGGACTGGTAGAGCGCGAGGTCGGCATTCACCAGAAGAGTGTCGAAATCCGCGCCGTCGTCCGGGCAGAGAGCGAGGCCCATGCTGACGGTCGGCCAGAACCGGTTGCCGTGATATTCCATCGGCAGTCGCATCAGCCGGCGCGCGCGTTCGCACAGTTCATTGGGATCCGACGTGCTGCTGTCGGCCAGAATGACGAATTCGTCGCCCCCCCAGCGATAGGCAGTTCCAAGGCCGCGGCAGACTTCCCTCAGCCGCTTGCCCGTCTCTTCCAGGCAATGGTCGCCGGCAAGATGGCCAAGCGTGTCGTTGACCCGCTTGAAGCCATCCATGTCGACATGAACCAGGAAAGCGGGCTTGTCGCCCTTCTTGAAACGCTCCTTGGCGTCGCGCTGGCAGCCCGCCCGGTTCGAAAGCTTGGTCAGGGGATCGAAATAGGCCAGCTTTTCCGCCCGCACCTTGGCCTCGCGGGTCTCCGTCTCCCGCTGAGCCCGTTCGGAAACGTCGTTGGCGATTGCGACGAAGAGGTCCTTGTCCTGGTCTTTCAGCATCTGCACCCTGAGATCGACCGGGTATTCGCTGCCGTCCTTGCGCCGGTGAAGGCTCTCCACGGAGAGGCTTTCGCGGTAGCCTTTCAGCAGCGGGCTTACATGGCGGCGCACGGTGTCGAGGTCGTAAACGGGATTGATGTCCCAGATGCGCTGGGATTTCAGTTCATCGAGGCTGTAGCCGAGGTTGCTGAGTGCGCAATGATTGGCGTATTCGATCTGGAAGCTCTTGGAATTGAGAATGTAGATCTCGTTCAGCGAGCTTTCCAGAATATTTGCAAGCAATTGGTTGCGGTGTTCCGCCAGTCTGCGGTCGGTGATGTCATGGACGGTTCCGATCAACTGTTCCGCCCCTCCGTGCGGTCCTGCCAGGACGTAGCCACGAAGGTGGAGATACTGGATACTGCCGTCGTCATGGACCAGCGAGTGCTCGATATCGAACTCGCCGCACCGCTTGACCGCGTCGGTCACGATGGCAAGGGTGCGCTCGTGTTCGTCCGCTGGAATACGGGCAAAGATAAAGGCCTGAATCTCCGCCGGAGGAACGTCGGGCGGAATCCTCATGATCCTGTAGTATTCCTCCGAACCGTGGATTTCATTGGAGGCGATATCACGCACCCAGCTGCCGACATGGGCGATGCGCTGGGCCTCGAGCAGTTGCTGGGTGCTGCGCTCGAGCTTTCGGGTGTTTTCCTGAACCTCTGCCTCGAGACGGTCGCGTGTGGTCTGGACGGAGGCCTGCAGGCGGGAGAGCAACCGGAAGACGACGGTCCAGGCAAGGAGAGCCATTCCCGCGCCGGCCATCAGCGACAACAACGTGCCTTCGGCGAAGGTCCAGACGTTGCCGGTGATGTCCTTTACAAGGACAAGCCGGATGTCTTCCCGCGGATTGACGACCTGGATTGGCAGCGTGCGCGCCATGAAGACCTTGCCGTCCTGCAGCGAGAACCCTTTGAGGCTGCCGCCAGCCGTCGCCGCCTTGAAATCGAATCCTGCCTGTGAGGTGTTCCCGAGAAGCTTGTAGCGCAGGGTGCCGTCGCCGGTGTCGCCCGCCTCGATGAATTCGCAGACCTTGAAGATACGGCCATTGACGGCCGAACCCGCAAGGGCAAGCGACTGCTCTATGTCGATGGAAAGTTTGAGGTAGCCGACCAGCGCGCCGTTGGCGGTCCAGGGTCGGAACACGCTGACCTGAAAACGGTTGTCGGGTCCCAGTTCGATTTCGTTCGACCGGCGCGACAGGCTCGCGTCCAGGTCGTCCTCGAAGGTCGGAGCCCCGACGCCGGGTACTCCCTGTTGCCGGGCACTGTAGACGAGTTGCCGATCCGCTGCATAAAGCGTCAGATCCGCAATGTTGAGACCGGCGGCCGTTCCGGCAAAGAGCCGCTCGGCAATGGCTTCGATCTTGTGCAGGTCCTTGTTGCGAACCGCGAATTCAAGGGCCTTGTTGGCGCTGACTTCGGCAACCGTCGCATCAAGGGTCGTTTCGCCAAGAGCGCGCTGGTGCATCAGCAGCCGCTCCGCGGTCTGGATCACCTGGTCCTGCGGTTCGCGCAAGTTCCGGTATTCGGCAACGATGTTCTGAAGCGTCAGGACGGTGACAGTCAGGAACAGAAAGGACAGAAAGACGGTCCGAAGCGGCTTCTCGAACCGTGCCTCGTTCTTGCACCAGCCGGCAAGTATACGGTCGAGGCCATCGCTAAGACCGTGCAGGCGCTGTTTGCCTTCACGCACGTCTTTCCGTTGCCAAAACTCTTGCTTGCCCACGCCTATTACCCGTACCCCCGAGCAGCCAAGGCTGCACACTTTCCGGCAAGGAAGGTCCGCTGCTTGTTATGGCCGCCGGCCGCGGTGAATTTAAGCAAACAATCAATGCCAATTTTCTCAATAGGCTGTATTGGTTAAATTGTCTTGAATGTGTTCCTTAAATCCTATTAAGCGTCGTATCTTGCGGTATCCCGGGTTTAATGGATTTTGCCGATGAATATGCTTTGAAGTTGCAGCGGTGAGGCTTGTGACTGCAGTTGATCAATCGAATTTCGTTCAGCGGGTGAAGAACTCGAGCAGGGCGTTGAGCGTTTCCGGGGCGGCCTCTTCGGGCAGAAAATGGCCGCAGTCGATCGCCTTTCCCTCTGCCTCGGTGCTCCAGCCCCGCCAGACATCCAGCGGATCGTCCACGCTCATGGCAATGCCACTGCTGCCCCAGAGCGCCAGCAGCGGCACTTCGATCCTGTGTCCGGCCTCCGCATCCGCCCGGTCATGCTCGTAGTCGACCCTCGCACCTGCCCGGTAGTCCTCGCAGGTGGCCGAGATACGGTCCGGGTCGCAGAACCAGGCCCTGTTGTGGGCAAGGGCCGCCTTGGTGAAACAAGACAGGGTCTTGTCGGCCGTCCAACTGGCCAGAGTGTGATCGAGAAAGCGGATCGGCGCCGCACGGATCATCTTTTCCGGGAACGGAGCTTTCTGCGCCAGGAACATCCAGTGATAGATCTTCAGGCCGAACAGCCGGTCCATCCGGTCCCAGTAGTCCGAGGTCGGCAGGATGTCGAGCACTGCAACGCGCTGCACGGCCTGCGGATGATCGAGTGCAAGCCGGTAGGCCACCCGTCCGCCGCGGTCGTGCCCGGCCAGAAAAAACGCTGAATGGCCGAGGACATGCATCATTTCCACGAATGTCTGCGCCATCGCCCGCTTGGAATAGGGCAGGTGATCGTCGGTTAGCGGCGGTACGGATGAACGTCCGTAGCCCGGTAGATCGGGCGCAATGACCGTGAAGCGTTCGGCAAGCCCGGGTGCCACCTTGTGCCAGCAAATATGGGATTGCGGATAGCCGTGCAGCAACAGGAGAGGAGGGCCTGACCCGCCCGTGCGGCAGAACAGGCTCACGCCGTTGGCGTCAACGGTGATGCTGTCAAACCCTGGAAACAGGTCCGGCAGTTTGCGTCTCACGTCTGTCTCCCCAGCACGGCTGCGAAGAGATTAGCTGTGATTTCAAGCCTCTGCCAAGTCCATAAAAGGATCTAAGGCCCGGAAGTCTCAACGCCCGCTTTCCCTTGCAATCTCGCGCCAGCCGATATCGCTGCGGCAGAAGCCTTCCGGCCAGTCGATTTGCCGGACTGCCTTGTAGGCGCTCTCCCGCGCTTCGGCCACCGTCGCGCCGACGGCCGTAACGTTGAGCACCCGGCCGCCATTGGCGACGATCCGTGTACCGTCCTTTTTGGTTCCGGCATGGAAGACGGCGATTTCGTCTGTCGGGGTCCGGTCGAGCCCGCGGATCTCGGTGCCCTTGTCGTAGCTGCCCGGGTAACCCTTCGCCGCCAGGACAACGGTCAGGGCGACCTCGTCACGCCAGTCCGCATGCATCTGCGCCAGGCGGCCTTCCGCGCTGGCCAGCAGCAGCTCCAGAAGATCGCTCTTCAGGCGCATCATCAGCACCTGGCATTCCGGATCGCCGAAGCGGGTGTTGTATTCAATCAGTTTCGGGCCGGCCTTGGTGAGCATCAACCCGGCATAAAGCACACCCTTGAAAGGCGTGCCGCGCCGGGCGAGTGTTGCAACGGTCGGCTCGATTATGCGGCGCATGACCTCGGTCACCAGGGCATCGGTCAGGACGGGAGCCGGCGAATAGGCCCCCATGCCGCCGGTGTTCGGGCCTTCGTCGCCGTCATAAGCCCGTTTGTGGTCCTGGGCCGTTGCCAGCGGCAAGGCGCTTGTGCCGTCGGCCAGAACGAAGAAGCTCGCCTCTTCGCCTTCCAGGTATTCCTCGATCACAACTTCCGCCCCGGCATCGCCGAAACTGCCGTCGAAACAGGCCCGTACGGCTTCCTCGGCTTCCCCCAGGGTCATCGCCACGACGACGCCCTTGCCGGCGGCCAGACCGTCTGCCTTGACCACGATCGGCGCGCCCTTGCCGGCCAGATAGGCAAGCGCATCGTCGGCATTGTCGAAGCGGCCGTAGCCCGCGGTCGGAATACCGGCCTCGTCGCACACACCCTTGGTAAACGCCTTGGAACCTTCAAGCTGCGCGGCTGCCCTGGATGGGCCGAATGCCTTGATGCCCGCTGCCTCGAGGTCGTCCACGATGCCGGCGACAAGCGGTGCTTCCGGCCCGACGACGACAAAGTCGATCGCCTTGTCGCGGCAGAAGCCGATCACCGCCTGATGGTCCGTCACGTCAAGATCGGTCAGCTCGGCCACTTCGGCGATACCGGCGTTGCCGGGAGCCGCGTAGAGCTTGGTTAGTCTGGGGGATTTCGCCAAGGCCCAGGCCAGGGCGTGTTCCCGGCCGCCGGAACCGATCAGGAGAAGTTTCATGAAGAGGCAGTCTCTTGGGTGATGGTGACGCGGAGAAAGTGACGTTGGGCCGGGACAAGACACGAACGAGACCGGCTTCGGGCGGGGTCTAACACGCAGGGCAGCACACCGCAATCGGCGGCGCGCCCGAAGGAGGCCGCTTTGGACGTTGAACGGCACCGCAAGCGCCTTCACCCGGGGTTTGCCGAATGCGGTCGCGGCACCTTGCCGTCTTGCGGGATGAATTTCCGATGCTTTATCGCTAGAAGGGCTCTTGAGGGGCTTGGGACGCGGCGAAAGCGCCCAATTCAGCAAAAGGACGGAATGACAGTGTTTTCCACCAAGGATACCGGGCCGGTCGCCGACGCGGTCAAGCGGCATTGGGTCGATACGCGCCTGCCGGCCGCCTTGAGGCCCTATGCGCGCCTCGCCCGTTGGGAACGGCCGATCGGTTGGTGGTTGCTGCTGTGGCCCTGCCTCTGGTCGGCTGCGCTGGCGGCGATCGCCGCCGGTCACGGCTGGCCGAACCCCTGGCATGTCCTTCTGTTCTTCATCGGCGCGATCGCCATGCGCGGTGCGGGCTGCACCTACAACGACATCGTCGATGTCGACATCGACGCCAAGGTGGAGCGCACGCGATCCCGGCCGATCCCGGCTGGGCAGGTGACGAAGGCACAGGCGAGGATTTTCATGCTGCTGCAGGCGTTTGCCGGGCTGGTGGTCCTGCTGCAGTTCAACACCTTCACCATCTGGCTCGGCATTGCCTCGCTGCTGCCCGTCGCGATCTATCCCTTCATGAAGCGGATCACCGATTGGCCGCAGCTGTTCCTGGGCTTCGCCTTTTCCTGGGGCGCCTTCATGGGCTGGGCCGCCGTCTTCGGCGCCCTGTCCTGGTCTCCCGTCTTCCTTTATCTCGGCGGTATCTGCTGGACGATCGGCTACGACACCATCTACGCCCACCAGGACAAGGAAGACGATGCGCTGGTCGGGGTCAGGTCGACGGCGCGCCTCTTCGGCGAATACACCAAGCCGGTGCTGGTACTGCTTTATGCCTGTGCCACCGCTCTGTTTTTCCTGGCGGCCATATTCGCCGACGCCGGTCCCGCCGCCTTTGCGGGCATTCTCGCAGGTCTTCTGCATCTCGGCTGGCAGATCGCCGTTCTCGACATCGATGACGGCGATCAGTGCCTGAAGCTGTTCCGCTCGAACACCACATATGGCTGGATCCTGTTCGCAGGCTTTTGCGCCGACGCGCTGATCGCCTGGCTGTAGCGGTCCGCCGACAACAAAAAAAGCCCCGCGCTGGCGGGGCTTCCATGATTGCGTATGACGGCTTCTCAGGATCTTGCGATGATTTCGCGTTCGTTCGCGTGCACCGTCGCAGCACTGGTCTTCAAGCCGGGCAGCCGGCGGTTCAGGAAGCGCGGGCGGCGGCCCGTCAGAAGGCGCAGCTTGCGGCGCGGCGCCGGCCGGGCAGCCGGAATGGCGCTGTAGGCTTCGATCGGCTTCACCTTGCCGCCGAGGTCGCAGACCAGCATCGGCAGATTGAAGACCTGGGCCCAGCGGCTCCACAAGATTGCCAGATCGTCGGATTTCTCGGTTTCGGCCAGCGTGATCGACAGCGCGCTGTCCGGATGTTTCAGGATCAGGGCGGCGAGGATCTCGCCCGGGACGGCTCCGGGGACGATCCGCACCATGACACCGTCGAAGCCCTGTGCCGGAACAACCACCGTGACCGGTACACCTGCGACGCGGCGCTTGATGACCGCCCGGTCGCGATCCAGAAAGATTTCGGCTGGCAGGGAAGGCGTTCCGGGCCGGCTTTCAAGCCTCTGCTCGAAGTGGGCCGGCAGGCAACCGGGGTTTGGCATGGCGTTGATGCCTGCCCCGGTTGCCGCCTGTTCCTGTATTTCTGTTTGACGTCTCAAATGACTCTCCACCGGACCTTTTGGTCGGACCATTTTTGGTCTCTCGATGACTTCAAACCTACAGAATAAAAGTCGTGAACCGCTTAAGATACAGAGTTAAAAAAGTCTGATTTTCAAGAGGGTTACTGGAATGTAATCAGCGCGGTAACGCCTCGTTCAGGTCTGAGGCGAAATGAGGGGCTTACAACCATTCCGGGAAGTTGGGCCAGGTTGGCCGCAGTCGGTATCTACCGGCGGCGCCTGAGGAAATCCGGTCTTCGCCTGCGGCATTGCAACCTCTTGCCCGCCGGCGGGTTGGGACCCATCTGTGCTGAAGTTGCCGGCGAGCGGCAGGAAAACGGGGTTCCGTAGCACACGGGTTGTTGGCAAACCGCCCCGGCAGTTGCGGCGCGGGCGCTCGGAGCGTAAACAACTGCCGGACCCCATGGCGAAAGAACGGACAGATGTCGGAACTGATCGATCAAAGCGAATTGCAATCCCGGGCCGCCCGTCTTGTCGAGGCCGCCCGCAGGGCCGGCGCCGACGCCTGTGACGCGATCGCGGTGACCGGAGTGTCGCTCTCTGTCGATGTTCGCGAAGGCAAGGTCGAGGAAACCGAAAGGGCCGAAGGCGACGATGTGACCTTGCGCGTCTTCGTCGGCAAGCGCACTGCGGCGGTCTCGGCCAATCGTCTGGACGATCCCGCGAGCCTTGCCGAACGCGCGGTTGCCATGGCGAAGGTCGCGCCGGAGGATCCATACGCAGGCCTTGCCGACCAGGACCTCCTGGTAAAGGACCTTCCGCAGCTGGAGCTTCTGGACACGAAGGAAATGAAAGCCGAAGCGCTGACGGAGATCGCACTGGAAGCGGAAGCGGCCGGGCTTGGCGTTGAGGGCGTCAGCAAGTCCGGCGGCGCCGGGGCCTCCTGGCGGCTGGCCGGCGTGGTGCTGGCGACCAGCCACGGCTTCGAAGGCTCCTATATATCGTCTCGCTACGGGATGTCGATGACAGCGGTTGCCGGCGAGGGCACCGCCATGGAACGGGATTACGATTTCGACAGCCGTACCTTCTTCGAGGATCTGGAAGCACCGTCAGAAATCGGCCGCCGCGCCGGCGAGCGTGCCGTCCGCCGCCTCAATCCGCAGAAGCTTTCCACCCGCACCACCAATGTCATTTATGAGTCGCGCGCCGCGCGCAGCATTCTCGGCCATCTGGCGGGTGCCATCAACGGCGCATCGATCGCACGCAAGACCAGCTTCCTGAGAGATCAGATGGGCAAGGCGGTGTTCGCACCCGGCATCAGGGTCGTCGACGATCCGTTCAAGCGCCGCGGCGCGGCGACGCGGCCCTTTGACGGCGAGGGCACCCGCGCCGACGTTCTCAACATGATCGAGGACGGCGTCCTGCAGCACTGGTTCCTCGACGGCGCCTGCGCGCGCGAACTCGGCCTGACGCCCAACGGCCGCGCCCATCGCAGCGGCAGCGGCACGTCGCCCGGATCCACCAACCTGACGCTGATGCCGGGCGAAAAGTCGCTCGAGGCATTGATGAAGGAGGCCGGTCAGGGGCTTCTGGTGACAGACCTCATCGGCCATGGCGTCAATGGCCTGACCGGGGACTATTCGCGCGGTGCGGCCGGTTTCTGGTTCGAAAACGGCGAGATCGTTCAGGCGGTCAGCGAAATCACCATCGCCGGCAACCTGAAAGACATGTTCCGGCGGCTTGTACCCGGCAGCGATCTGGACAACCGCTACTCCACGGCAACCCCGTCCGTGATGATCGAGGGAATGGCGCTTGCCGGAAGCTGACAAGGGCATCGACGGCGCGCCGGACCGGGACAGCAGGCAAGGCACCGGTTCGGCCGGGTTCGAGGCGGATCTGGACTTGCTGGAAACAGCCGCGCGCGAAGCCGGCGAGCTTGCCCTGAGCTACTTCGGCAAGGATCCGGAGAGCTGGTTCAAGGGCAGGGCCGGCATAGCGCCGGTTTCGGAGGCCGATCTCGCAGTCGACCGCTTCCTCACCGAACGGCTGCGAAGTGCCCGTCCCGACTACGGGTGGCTGTCGGAGGAAACGGCAGACGACCGTTCACGGCTGGAGCATGAGCGCGTCTTCATCGTCGATCCGATCGACGGCACAAGAGCTTTTCTCGCCGGCGGTGACGAATGGACGGTTGCGGTGGCCGTGGTCGAAGCCGGACGTCCCGTTGCAGGCGCTGTGTTTGCGCCGGTGCGCGGCGAAATGTTTTCGGGCCGAAAGGGCGGCGGCGCCTTTCTCAATAACCGCCCCATCATGGTCTCGCGGCAGACCGGGATCGCCGGCGCCACGTTGAGCGGGCCGCACTCGATCATTGCCAATGCCGATGTCCTCTCCGCCGGGTTCGTCGGCACGGGCATCCTGCGCTCGCTTGCCTATCGGCTCGTGACGGTGGCAGCGGGGCGGGTGGATGTCGGGGCAGCACGGGGCGGACCGAGCGATTGGGACCTTGCGGCAGCGGATCTTTTGGTGCAGGAAGCGGGCGGAAGATTGACCGACCTGTCCGGTCGCGACCTGATCTATAATCGCGCCAGGACCGGCCATCCGGCTCTGATTGCAGCACCTGCGGCATTGATCGGGCCCGTGCGGGCCGCGCTCGGTGATGTGATCGGCTAGAGAAACCCGCGTTCAACCGAACGCAGTTCAGCTGCTCGACCGCTTCACACGCGACCGGCTGATGCTGCCAAAGTGACGGAAAGCGAGAATATTCATGAGTGAGACCGGTACCCCGAAGCAGCTCTTGCACCTGGTGTTCGGCGGCGAACTGGAAACGCCGGAAGGGCTGACCTTCCGCGACCTGGACGACCTTGATATCGTCGGTATCTATCCGAATTATGCCGAAGCCTACAAAGCCTGGAAATCAAAGGCCCAGGCGACTGTCGACAATGCGCATATGCGCTATTTCATCGTTCACATGCACCGCTTGCTCGATCCGGAAACGGCTTCTTGAGGCAGGCGCTCTCAGGCGAAAAATAAAATGATCAAACGCCTCGGCCGCCAGCCATGGGTTCTTGCAACCATCGGCTCGCTGATGGCCGCCTACCTCAAGCTCGTCTATCGCACCAACCGCTTCGTCATCGAACCGGAAGGCGTGCACGCGCGTACCGAGGAAGAACTGCCCGTGATCGTTGCCATGTGGCACGGACAGCATTTCATGGTTCCCTTCGCCAAACCCTCCCACTGGCCGGCCAAGGTGATGATCTCCCGCTCCGTGGATGGTGAGGTCAACGCCATAGCCGCCTCCAAGTTCGGCCTGGGCCTGATCCGGGCTTCCGGCGGCAGGAATGCCCGCCAGATCAAGAAGCGCGGGGGCATGAAAGGTTTTATCGAGGCGCTTAAGGCGCTGCGCGACGGCTTTTCCATCGCCATGACCGCCGACGTGCCCAAGGGCCCGTCGCGCCAGTCCGGCATCGGGATCGTTCAACTGGCCAAGCATTCCGGCCGGCCGATCCTGCCGGTCGCGGTGGCCACCAGCCGCAGCATCGAGCTGAACAGCTGGGACAAGGCCAGCGTCAACCTGCCTTTCGGGCGGGGCAGTATTGCCGTCGGCGACCTGGTCTGGGTGCCGTCAGAGACGGAAGAGGATGCGCTCGAGGCCTACCGCCTGAAAGTGGAGGAGGGTTTGAACGCGGTTACTAGAAGGGCCTACGAACTGGTCGGAAGGGCGGATGGCTGAGCGGCGCCCCATTCTGATCAGCGCCTATCGGGGGCTCGCCGGCGCCCTGACACCCCTTTTTCATCTGCTGTTCCGCCTGCGCAGCCGGTCCGGCAAGGAAATCGTCGCCCGCAAGGGTGAGCGCTTCGGACGCGCCATACTTGGCCGCCCGCAAGGCCGGTTGGTCTGGATCCATGCCGCCAGCGTCGGCGAGACCGTGTCGGTTCTGCCGCTGGTCGAAGCCCTGACGACTTCCGGCAACAAGGTCGTGCTGACCACTGTAACGGTCACGGCAGCGGAACTGGCGCAGGTGCGTTTGCCGGAAGGGGCACTGCATCAGTTCATGCCCTATGACGCGCCGGGCCCCATCACCCGCTTCCTCAACCATTGGTCTCCGGACCTTGCAATGGTGGTGGAATCGGAAATCTGGCCCTGTCTATTCGATGCCCTGCACCGTCGCGGCACGCCTTTCGTCCTCTTGAACGGCCGCCTGTCGGACAGGTCCTACCGAAGCTGGGCGCGAGCCAGGAATTTTGCAGGCTATCTGTTTGCCTGTCCGGATGCGGTTCTCGCCCAGAGTGCGGCCGATGCGGAGCGCTTCCGCCGGCTCGGCTGTCGCCGCGTCGAAACACCCGGCAATCTCAAATTCGACGCGTCGGAGCCGGTTGCCGACCCAATCGAGAAACAGGCGCTCTTGAACCAGATCGATAACCGCCCGGTCTGGCTTGCGGCACTGACCCATCCGGGCGAGGACGAGATTGCCCTGGACGCCTTCCAGCAATTGCGGCGGGAGTTCCCTTCGCTGCTTCTGCTTCTGGTCCCGCGCCATCCGGCCCGGGCGGAGGCTGTCTGTGCCCTGTTGTCCGAGCGCGGTCTGACGGTTTCCCGCCGCAGTCTGGCGCAACACATCGACCATTCGACCGATGTCTATCTCGGCGATACACTGGGCGAGATGGGACTTTATTATGGCTTGGCGCCGGTCACCTTTCTGGGCGGCTCTTTCAACGATGCGGGCGGTCACAATCCGGTGGAGGCCGCCCTTGCCGGGTCGGCTCTGGTGACAGGGCCGAAGGTGGCCAACGCGCGCGCGGTCTACAAGGATTTCTGGATCAACGACGCGGCCAGCCGGGTTGAAACGCCGCGGGAGCTGGCGGACAAGGTAGCTGGTCTGCTGCGACAGGCCGAAGCTGCCAGAGATCAGGCGGAAAGAGCGCGCGCACTGGTGGAAGCAGGACGCGGCGCGCTTGCCAAGACCCTGGATCTGCTTCAGCCGTTCCTGCGGCCCCGCAAGGAGACAGCACCCGGAGCCGGTCCATGAAGACCGCGCCGGACTTCTGGTGGAAACGTGAGTTCTCGCTGACCGGTCTTCTGCTGGCACCGATCGGTCGGCTCTACGGGCTGATTGCCGGAAGGCGCATGCTGAATCGGCCAAGCGCCAAGAGCCGCCTGCCGGTCCTCTGCATCGGCAATTTCGTCGTCGGCGGCACCGGCAAGACACCCTTCGCGATCGAACTTGCCTACCGGCTGCAGGAGGACGGTTTCCGGCCGGGCTTTTTGCTGCGCGGGTATGGCGGGACGCGGAAGGGCCCGCTTGTGGTCGATGCCGCCGTCCATGATGCCGGCGAGGTGGGCGACGAGGCGCTGCTCCTGGCCCGCCACGGCCCGACGGTGACCGCCTCGGACCGTCCCGCGGGTGCGCGCCTTCTCGAACAGCAGCCGGTCGACGTGATCCTGATGGATGACGGCTTCCAGAACCCGTCACTTCACAAGGATCTCAGTCTCGTTCTGGTGGACTGCACCGTCGGGTTCGGCAACGGACGCTGTCTGCCGGCAGGCCCCTTGCGGGCTCCGGCCTCGAAACAGATCCTCAAGGCGGACTGCCTTGTCCTGGTGGGCGAAGGCGATGCGGCCGAAGAAGCGGCGCATCTGGCCGGCCGCAAGGGACTGCCGATCCTGCACGCTCATCTGCTGCCACAGCCGCGCGACGAGCTCGAAGGCAAAAAGCTCTTTGCCTTTGCAGGCATCGGCCGCCCGCAGAAGTTCTTCGAAACGCTGAAGGATCTTGGCTACGACTTGAAAAGGACCCGCGCCTATCCGGACCACCACGCCTATAGCGAAGCCGACGTGAAGATGCTTCTGACGGAAGCCGAAGAAGCCGGACTGACGCTTGTCACGACGTCAAAGGACATGGCGCGGCTGGAAACGGCGGCGGGGGAATTGTTCCACTGGGTCGCCGCCAGCGCACTGGTGCTGGAAGTGCGGATGCATATCGACGACGAAGACCGGCTCGCGGGCCTCATAAAGGAAAAGCTGCGGCGGCGGAAATTCGAAGGCTGAACGGGTCTCAGCGCGTTTCCAGATGGCGCTGCATCGAGGCCTTGGCGTCCACGTAGGCTTCCTGCCTCTCGACAGACCAGTACTTGAGTTCGTCGAGCGGGATGGCCGTACCCGTCACGGCGCAACGCACGAAAGTCCCCGGCGTTTCCACCTGGTAGTCGCCATCCAGATAGCGGACGCGGGCTTCACTGGGGATACGCGGATTTTCGTAGCGGTTCATCATTCTTCTTTTCCGGCGCGTTTTGTCACCTGTTTCAAAAGTCAGCTCTTCTATCGCATCCTGCATTCAGATGAACGCAGAAAATGATCCTAGCATCCAATAGGCGATCTGCTTCTGGAAGTTCAATCGGAATCGAATGAACTTCCGCTGATCTAGGCCAAAAGACCGAACAAGGGCAAGTGTCCCATATTTCCGGAAGTGTGGCTGTTGTTAATTGTGACTTCTACCGGAAATTTGATTGGCCTTTATGAAAGCCCGGAAGACTTTCGACCTCCTCCCGGTCAGTCATGCCTGCCGAGGCAGATCAAAAGACAGGTGTTGAGCGCCGGTCTCTGCCGATGAGGTAACGGCAGCGCGACATTACCACAGCCCGGTCCGGCAAGGTCTGGCTGACGCGTGCCATTTCAACGGTCCGGTCCTTGCGGCAGGTCTCGATGTCCGCCCAGCGTTTGCTGGCAACTGACATGTCCTCGCACAGGAGCAGGTCGGGTTGACAAGCCACAAGATGCATCGCGACGAGGACCGATTTCATTGCGCACCGGCGCGGTCGCGATTCCCGGACGCCCTTTGGACAGAAAAATCGACCCTGACGACGTTTTTATCGGTGAACTCGGAAGGAGCCGGTGGGCCGGAAACCGAACCGCTTTTCCGGAGCGCCGCAAGAAGCAGGGGATGTAGTCCATCGCAGCGGCCTGCGGCCAGATCGTGGAAACCGGCAATCGTCATGCCGAGGGAGGACTTCGGAGGCTGTGACATCAATTCAATATCCTTGCTGGCGCGCGGGACGCGGCCATCGGGCTGGTTTGGATCTGGGGGAACGTGGCGGCGGTCTGCCAAGCAGCCTGGCTCGTCCGGCCATCGGGACTGTGGCCGTCAATAAACATGAGTTTTATACTCAAGTTAAAAATCCTGGCAAGTGGATTTCGCAGGTTTCGGGATGAATTGCGTGACGAAACGCCTATGTTGAGGGAAAGACCAAGTTGCCGGTACCGTTGGTGGAACGCACCAGCCGGGAAAACCGGTTCGAATCAGGACACGCAGATGACCCTTTCCACGACCGATCTCATCGAATCTTCCGGCCTCGGCCTCGAGGCCGCGCGGCGGATCACCCGGGAGGCACTCGACGGTGCCGACGATGGCGAGCTTTTTGTCGAGTACCGCCAGACGGAAGGCCTCGTCTTCGACAATGGCCGTCTCAAGGGCGCAAACTACGATACTGCCCAGGGTTTTGGCCTCAGAGCCGTTGCCGGGGAAGCAGCCGGCTATGCCCATGCGGGCGACATTTCCGAAGGCGCCCTGAAACGCGCGGCGGAGGCGGTCGGCGCGGTCCGCAAGGGCTATTCCGGTTCCTATGCCGCAGCACCTTCCCGGACCAACCAGTCGCTCTATACCGACGCCAATCCGCTCGGCGGGCCGAGCTTCGAGGAGAAGGTTCGCCTGTTGCAGGAGATCGACGCCTATGCGCGCGCCAGGGATCCGCGTGTGCGCCAGGTCTCGGCATCCCTTGCCGGCTCCTGGCAGGTGGTCGAGATCCTGCGCGCCGACGGCCATCTGGTACGCGATGTCCGGCCGATGGTGCGCCTCTCGATTTCGGTCGTCGCCGGCAATGACGATCGGCAGGAAAGCGGTTCCTTCGGCTGCGGCGGCCGCGAGGGCTTTCAGCGTTTCATCACGCCGGAGAACTGGCAGGGCGGCGTTGACGAAGCCCTGCGCCAGGCGCTGGTCAATCTCGAAGCCGTGCCTGCACCGGCCGGGACTTTCGATGTGGTGCTGGGGCCGGGCTGGCCGGGGATCCTCTTGCACGAAGCGGTCGGCCACGGTCTTGAAGGCGACTTCAACCGCAAGAAGACTTCCGCCTTTGCCGGACTGATGGGCGAGCGGGTGGCCTCGCCCGGCGTCACCATCGTCGACGACGGCACCATTCCCGATCGCCGCGGTTCGCTGACGGTCGATGACGAGGGCACACCCTCCAGCCGCACCGTGCTGATCGAGGACGGCATCCTGAAGGGCTACATGCAGGACCGGCAGAATGCGCGCCTGATGGGCATGGAGCCGACGGGCAACGGCCGACGCCAGTCCTATGCCCATATCCCGATGCCGCGCATGACCAATACGGTGATGATGGCGGGCGACAAGGAGCCGGACGAGATCCTCAGCTCAGTGAAAGACGGCATCTACGCCGTTTCCTTCGGCGGCGGACAGGTCGATATCACCTCCGGCAAGTTCGTCTTCTCCTGTACAGAGGCCTACCGGGTGGAAAACGGCAAGGTTGGTGCCCCCTTGAAGGGCGCCATGCTGATCGGCAACGGCCCGGATGCGCTGACGCGCGTGACGATGATCGGCAATGACATGCAGCTCGACCCGGGCATGGGCACCTGCGGCAAGCAGGGGCAGGGCGTGCCGGTCGGGGTCGGCCAGCCTTCCATGCGCATCAACGCGATGACCATCGGCGGCACCGCGGTCTGAGGGGAGCGGAGCGTTGGTGGAATGTCCGGGATCGACTTCGTCATCTTCGATATGGACCTGGTGCTCTATGACTATGACCACGAGATCCGCCTGAAACTGCTGGAGGAGCTCACCGGACGGCCCGCCGCCGAAATCGACGCGGCCGTCTGGGGCGGCCCTCATGAAGCCGAGGCCGAAGCCGGAACGCCGGACACGGCGGAAGCCTATCTGCGGCAGTTCGGCAGGCTGCTCGGCTACCCGATCGATTTCGACACGTGGGCCGATATTCGTCGGCGGATGATGCGCCCGCGCCCGGATGTGCTTGATCTCGTGCGCCGGCTGAAAGAAAGAGCGGATGTGGCGCTCTTGACCAACAACGGCATGATGCTGAAGGCAGCCTTGCCGATCTGTGCGCCGGAAATGATCGAATTGTTCGGCGACAAGGCCCATGTCTCCGCGGAATTCAAGGCACGCAAGCCGGACGGTCACGTCTATCGCAGCATCTGCAGGCGCTATGGCCACGCCCCCGAAAATTGTGCTTTTGTCGATGACAAGGCCGAAAACGTCGAAGCGGCGGCAGAGATCGGACTGTCGGCGCATCACTTCACATCCGCCAAGGCGCTGGAAGAGTTTCTAAAGTCACATCGGCTGATTTGAAACGAGCGCGACAACCGGACCTCGCTGCCGGCCGTCACCGATCGGGAATGAAAGCGAACTCGCTCGGGCCATCCGTTTTCAGTGCCGAACTGTTATTTTTGACAGGCGCAAAGCGGGGCATCCGGCGCAAGTCGCAGCCTTAGGCAGCCGCGGAACCGGGGAAATCGCGTGCTGCGCGAGTTTGATTGAAAATAAAGCACTTTTCTGCTGCCATTTCTGGATTTGAGGCAGGGGGCAGGCGTATTCTTTGATATCATTCTAATGATTTGAATCGGTCCGTTTGCAAGTAGCGGACCCGGCGTGACGGCAAAGGAGATGCGATGGCCGCGGAAAATGCCCCTCCGTTCTTTGCAGAAGCGATCATCTTTCTCGCGGCGACTGTCGTCGCGGTTCCGATCGCCAAGCGGCTGGGGCTGGGGTCGGTCGTCGGCTATCTTGCCGCAGGGGCGGTCGTCGGGCCCCACGGATTTCGCCTCCTTGGATCCGGTGCCGACGTGATGCATGTGGCGGAGCTTGGCGTAGTGCTGCTGCTCTTCGTCATCGGACTGGAGCTGGATCCGCTCAAGCTCTGGCGGATGAAGCGGGACATCTTCGGCCTTGGAACGGCGCAGGTGCTTTTGACCGGTGCGACCTTCTATGGCATTGCCCGGCTTTTCGACCTTCCCTTCTCGACCTCACTGATTGCAGGTTTCGGTCTGGCCCTCTCCTCGACCGCCTTCGCACTGCAGATCCTGCAGGAACGAGGCCAGCTTTCTTCGGCCTACGGTCAAAGGGCCTTCGGCATACTTCTGTTGCAGGACATCGCCATCGTGCCGCTTCTGGCAATGGTGGCGATCCTGGCGCCTGGTGAGGGCGCGGGATCCTGGGAGCAGATCGCGAACGAGGTCATGCTGGTGCTGTCCGCGATCGCAATCGTCATCCTGGCCGGCCGCTACCTCGTTTCGCCCATCTTCCTGCTCTTGGCGGCGAGCCGCGCCCGCGAAGTCATGCTGACCGCTGCGCTGCTGGTCGCTCTCGGAAGTGCCGGCATCATGCATACCGTGGGTCTTTCCATGGCGCTCGGTGCTTTTCTCGCGGGGGTGCTTCTGGCCGAATCCAGTTTCCGCCACACACTGGAAGCGGATATCGAACCGTTCCGGTCGCTGCTGATGGGGCTGTTTTTCCTCGCGGTAGGCATGTCGCTCGATTTCTCCCTGGTAATCGAGCACTGGATGCTGGTGGTCGGCGCGGTTGCGGTCGTGATGTTGGTCAAGGGAGGGTTCTTGTGGGCCCTGGCGCGCGGCACCGGATCGCCCAATTCGGATGCCTTGCGCATTGCGGTGACCCTGCCCCAGGGCGGCGAATTCGCGTTCGTGCTCTTCACTGCCGCCGTCAGCGAGCGGCTGCTGGACTACCAGTCCGCCAATCTGCTGAACGCAGTTGTCATCCTCACCATGCTGCTGACGCCGCTCGCCTGTCTCGGTCTGGAGATGCTTGCCGCAAGGGCCAAGGCGCGCGGCGTCGAAAAGCCTTCGATCGAAACCTTCGAGGAGGCGACCCCGACGGTGCTCGTCATCGGGTTTGGCCGCTTCGGCATGGTCGTCGCCCAGTTCCTGACGTCCGAGGGACTGGAGATTACCGCCATCGACAACCGGCCGGACCGCATCGCCTATGCCCGCAAGCAGGGCTACAAGGTCTATTATGGCGATGCCACGAGAGCGGATGTTCTGGCGGCCGCCGGGGCCGGCAAGGCCGCGCTGGTTGCCATGTGCATCGAGAACGACAAGGTGATGGGCAGGGCCATCGACCTGGTGCGGGAGGGCTTTCCGGATGCACTCATCTTCTGCCGGGCGACCGACAGGGCCCACATGATGGACCTGACCCGGCGCGGCGTCGATTTCCAGATCCGCGAGACTTTCGAATCGAGCGTCGTCTTCGGCCGTGCCGCGCTGGAGGCGCTCGGAACGCCGCTTGACCGGATCGACCAGATCGAGGAAGGCGTTCGCGACCGGGACGAGGAGCGCATGGCCGAGCAGATGCGCGAGTTTCTGGAGGATGAAAAGCTCAAGTCCGGCAAGGTCGCCGCGCGCCGTTCACCGTCGAAGGATCAACAGGACGCCGCCGAATGACGCAGGCAAGCAAAAGGCGCCTCGAAGGGCGCCTTTTCCGTCTGCTCGGTTCCTGACGGATCAGGGCAGGGCATCGAAGCCGGCCGAGAAACCGCTCAGCGAGATCGGGATGCCGATGCCTTCCTCCGGTGTCTGGAAGATGATGAAGGTGGCATTCGTGCCGGCCTTCAGCTTGGTCAGCAGGTCATCCTCCAGGATCACCTCCGCAATGCAGCCGTTCGGCAGGCAGCGGACAAAGCCGGCGCGGCCGATATCCGCGTTGTCGACCCTGAGGCCCAGGCCCGAAGGCAGCAGCACGCCGAGCGGTGCCAGGACACGCAGGATACGGGCCTGCTTGTCGGCGGTCTTGAGGACGATCACCGAAAGTCCGACATTCTCGCGGTCCGCGGCGGTCACGTTCTGAATGAGGGCGCACTGTTCGCCGGTCGAGCCCGGAGGCGTATCGCAGCGCATCTGCCAGTCACCATGGGTCGCCCGGACTTCACCCTGCGCCGAGGCGGGCAGGGTCGTGCCGAGGGAGCCGAGCAGGATCCCGGCGAGGGCCGCGAATGTGGTGAAGGACAGCCTGGATCGTCCGGTCGGGCGGGCAGCGACTGGCTGCGGCAATTGGGTTGACAAGAAATCCTCCAGTCAATCGTTGTCCGGTCCGCAGGCCCGGCCGCCGCCGCGGGGGCCGAAATTGCGAATCAAGGTGTAATCCCGGGCCGACATTGCCGCATGACGGCGCGCGTTTCCAGTCCGGCCGGTTCTGGAAGTGCAGGAATATTCGCAATTCTTGTCGAAATTTCGCCTGTCCTTGACCGGTGTCAAATGCCGGGGTCCTCCGCAGGGCTGTGAAAAGTTTGAAATTCCGTTGCAGCCCGGCGGTTCTTGTGGTTTTTGTGCGGCTCGAAGATGTCGGTGGGATGATGCGGCACATCGCCGCTCTGCCATGTGGTAGCCATCGCCCTTTATGTGAGTTTGTGGTTATAGTCCGGCAAACTCATGAGCTTGTCCGATGCCTGGACGCGGGAGATTGGGCTTGCGCAGCCGCGCCAAGCCCGCTACTGCCGCACCGGATTGGGCCGGATCTGAGTCCGGAAATTAGCATATGCCGCCAGACGAGGCGGCTGAGGGAAGGGAGCGCGGACGTGAAGGCAATCTTCAAGCGTCTCATGACTATGGCCGGTGCGGCGGCGACTTTTGCTGGAGTGTCGTCGGTGGCCCTGGCAGCGGAATCCGGTATCAAGGACTGGCAGCTCGGCTATCAGGCTTCTGTTACCGATGTGATGGACGACATCGCCTGGTTCAACGGCTTTACGCTGGTGATCATCACCGTCATCACGCTGTTCGTGTTGGCGCTGCTGCTCATCTGTATCGTCCGCTTCAGTGCCAAGGCGAACCCGGTTCCCTCCAGGACGTCCCACAACACGCTGATCGAGGTGGTCTGGACCATTGTCCCGATCCTCATTCTGGTCGTGATCGCGATCCCGTCCTTCCGCCTGCTCTACAAGCAGCTGGACATTCCCGAATATGACATGACCCTCAAGGTGATCGGCAACTCCTGGTACTGGGATGTCGAATACCCGAACGAGGGCACGGAAGACCTGTCCCTTTCGGTCTACATGCTTCAGGAAGACAGCCTCTTGCCGGAGGCCGACAAAGACCAGTCGCGCCAGGCTCTGAAGCCCGACGAGCCCCGCCTGCTTGCCGTCGACAATGATGTTATCATCCCCGTCGACACGACCGTTCTCGTGCAGGTGACCTCGAACGATGTCATCCATGCCTTCGCAATGCCGGCCTTCGGCGTTAAGATCGATGCGATCCCGGGCCGCCTGAACGAAACCTGGTTCCATGCCCGTGAAGAAGGCATTTACTACGGTCAGTGCTCCGAGCTTTGCGGCAAGTTTCACGCGTTCATGCCGATCGCGATCCGCGTCGTCTCCAAGGAGCAGTTTGCAGCCTGGGCCGAGACCGCGCAGGACGATCTCGAGGCCGCATATTCTCAGCTTGCTGCGTCGATCGACGCGTCCAAGGCCACGGCTGACAATGCAGCCGCCGATAAACTGTCCGTCGCCGCGAAATAACGCGGCGGCCCGCCTGTTTGGCGATTGCGCGCGATGACACGCAGCGCCGCTGAAACCGTTTAAAGAGGGAGCCCCAAATGGCTGCGACCGAAGCACATGCGGCACACGACCATCCTACCGGATGGCGCCGCTGGGTCTATTCGACCAACCACAAAGACATCGGCCTGATGTACCTGATCTTCGCGATCATCGCAGGCATCATCGGCGGCGCGCTCAGCGTCGGCATGCGGATGGAGCTGCAGGAACCGGGGATGCAGATCTTCGGCGACCCGCATCTCTTCAACGTCTTCACCACCGCTCACGGTCTGATCATGATCTTCTTCATGGTCATGCCGGCCATGATCGGCGGCTACGCCAACTTCTTCGTGCCGATCATGATCGGTGCGCCGGACATGGCGTTCCCGCGCATGAACAACATCTCCTTCTGGCTGCTGCCGCCGGCATTTCTGCTGCTGCTGCTGTCGCTCTTTGTTGAAGGTCCGGCCGGCGGTTACGGCGTTGGCGGTGGCTGGACGATCTATCCGCCGCTTTCCACCAATACCGGCCAGCCCGGACCGGCAATGGATCTTGCGATTCTCTCCCTGCACATCGCAGGTGCTTCTTCGATCCTCGGTGCCATCAACTTCATCACGACCATCTTCAACATGCGCGCACCGGGCATGACCCTGCACAAGATGCCGCTGTTTGCCTGGTCCGTGCTGATCACCGCGTTCCTGCTGCTCCTGTCCCTGCCGGTTCTGGCAGGCGCCATCACCATGCTGCTGACCGACCGCAACTTCGGCACCACGTTCTTCGATCCGGCCGGCGGCGGGGACCCGATCCTGTTCCAGCACCTGTTCTGGTTCTTCGGTCACCCGGAAGTGTACATCCTGATCCTGCCGGGCTT
>ENA-ORCZ01000292-ORCZ01000292.1-marine-metagenome-genome-assembly--contig:-NODE-292-length-28146-cov-4.225872_pt1 | contig 28146 bp, 32 predicted proteins | sample MGYA00237785_ERZ508519 | MGnify/ENA primary metagenome ERZ508519 (study PRJEB26189, sample SAMN06268790) | marine metagenome | isolation source: Bioluminescent Bay, La Paraguera, Puerto Rico | place...
TGGACTTCAACCAGGATCCGCTCCAGGGGGTCTTTGAAGCCGTCTCCTCGCCCGAGCGCCTGGACGAGACCTATCTCGACCGCATCCTTTCCAAGTGCAACGAGCACCTGAGCCTGCTGGCGGCGCCCGCAACGCTCGAGCGCACCTACGATCAGGGCGAAAAGAGTTTCGAGCTGCTCATGGACACGATGCGTGCCAGCGTGCCGCATGTCGTCCTTGACGTGCCGCATGCCTGGAACGCCTGGATCAAGCACACCCTGCTCAATGTCGACGAGATCGTCCTGGTCGCGGAGCCTGATCTGGCAAATCTGCGCAATGCCAAGAATACGGTCGACATGCTGAAGCAGATGCGGCCGAACGACCGGTCGCCGCATCTTGTCATGAACAAGGTGAATGTGCCCAAGCGCCCGGAAATCAAGCCGGACGAATTCGCAAGTGCCCTGGGTCTGACGGTCCAGGCGGCCATCCCCTTCGAGCCGCAACTCTTCGGCACTGCGGCCAACAACGGGCAGATGATCGGCGAAATCGACGGCAAGCATGCAATATCGCGCATGTTCGACAATCTGGCCCAGGCGATGTCCGGGAAAGCGCAGCCCGCCAGGACGGCGCGCCCGGGTCTCGGCGGCCTCTTGTCAAAACTGAAGCGGAAGACCGGCTGACCGGTCCGAGAGCGGAGCAGATAGTTCGTTATGTTCGGAAGACGTGGCAGTTCATCGTCTGGACCCCAGACCCTCCAGCCGGGCGGCGTTCCCGGCCTGCAGGACATGCCTGCGCCGGCCGCACCGGTCGAGCGGCAGGAACAGCCGGCGCCGCAGATGACCCAGAGCGAGCCAGCGCCGCAACCGAAAAAAGCTCCGCCTGCACCGCCCCCGGCGCCGGAACCACCGGCAGCGCCCGTCCAGCGGAAGAAAAACAGCGAATATTACGAGACCAAGGCCCAGATCTTCAACGCCCTGGTCGAAGCCATCGACCTGTCGCAGCTTGCCCGTCTCGGCGTCGAGGATGCGCGTGACGAAATCCGCGACGTCGTCAACGACATCATCGCGCTGAAGAATGTGGTCATGTCCATTTCCGAGCAGGAAGACCTGCTGGAGGACATCTGCAACGACGTGCTCGGTTACGGTCCGCTTGAGCCGCTGCTGGCGCGCGACGACATCGCCGACATCATGGTCAACGGTGCCCACACGGTCTATATCGAAACCTCCGGCAAGGTGGAGCAGACCGGGGTTACCTTCCGTGACAACGCCCAGTTGATGAACATCTGCCAGCGCATCGTGAGCCAGGTCGGCCGCCGCGTCGATGACAGCAGCCCGATCTGCGACGCGCGCCTGCCCGACGGTTCCCGCGTCAACGTGATTGCGCCGCCGCTGGCCATCGACGGTCCCGCCCTCACCATTCGTAAGTTCAAGCGCGACAAGCTGACCCTCGACCAGCTGACGAAGTTCGGCTCCATCACTCCGGAAGGCGCGGCGATCCTGCAGATCATCGGGCGCTCCCGCTGCAACGTGCTGATTTCCGGCGGTACCGGCTCGGGAAAGACGACGCTCCTGAACTGTCTGACGGCTTATATCGAAAGCACGGAACGCATCATCACCTGCGAAGACAGTGCCGAGCTGCAACTGCAGCAGCCCCACGTGGTGCGGCTCGAAACCCGGCCGCCGAACCTGGAAGGCGAGGGCGAGATCACCATGCGCGACCTCGTCAAGAACTGCCTGCGTATGAGACCTGAACGCATCATCGTCGGCGAAGTGCGCGGCCCGGAGGCCTTCGACCTCCTCCAGGCCATGAACACCGGCCACGACGGCTCCATGGGCACGCTGCACGCCAACTCGCCGCGCGAAGCCCTCTCGCGACTGGAATCCATGATCACCATGGGCGGCTTCTCGCTGCCTTCCCGGACGCTGCGCGAAATGATCGTGTCGTCGATCGACGTGGTTGTTCAGGCCGCGCGCCTGCGCGACGGCTCGCGCCGCATCACCCATGTGACCGAAGTGATGGGCATGGAAGGCGATATCATCACCACCCAGGACGTTTTCGTCTACGAGATGATCGGCGAGGACCCCAACGGCAAGATCATCGGGCGCCACCGCTCGACCGGCATCGGCCGGCCGAAATTCTGGGAGCGCGCGAGATATTTCGGCGAGGAAGCCCGTCTCGCCGCGGCACTCGATGCCGCGGAGATGCCCGAATACATAAGGGATTGAGGGTCAAATGTCCGGATTTGAAGCGTATCTCACTCCCGAAGTCAGCGGACTGGCCGTCGCCTTCCTCGTGATGCTGGCCGTCGGCGGCATCATCTACAGCATCTTCCAGCCGGCCCTTTCCGGCACCAAACGGCGCGACCAGCGGGTGCAGGCCGTCTCGGCCCGGCCGCAATCGGAGAACCAGCGTAAGGCGATGCGCGACGTCGATCGCCGCAAGCGCTCGATCCAGGATCAGCTGAAGGAATTCGAGGACCGGCAGAAAGCCAAGCAGAACAAGCAGAAGAACGTCTCGCTCAAGGTGAAGATGGAGCAGGCGGGGCTCGAATGGGAGATGAAACAATTCATCATCTTCAGTGCCCTGTGCTGTATCGTCTTCTTTTTCGTCGGACTTGTGATCTCAAGCGGCAACATGCTGATTGCGGGTGCACTCGCCTTTGCCGGCTGTTTCGGCGTGCCGCGCTGGTATGTTTCCAGCAAGCGCAAGCGCCGCTTCAACGCCTTCCTCCTGGAATTGCCGAACGGCGTCGACATCATTGTGCGCGGCGTCAAGGCCGGCCTGCCCCTCGGCGACTGTATCAAGGTGGTCGCCCGCGAGGCGCGCGAGCCCGTGGCAACCGAATTCCGCAAGATCACCGAGACCCAGGTCATGGGCATCTCGCTTTCCGAAGCGGTGGCGAGGCTGCCGGATCGCGTGCCCCTCGCCGAGGCGAACTTCTTTGCCATCGTGATTGCCATCCAGCAGAAATCGGGTGGCGGTCTAGCCGAGGCGCTCGGCAACCTGTCCAAGGTTCTGCGCGGCCGCAAGGCCATGAAGGGCAAGATCAGGGCGCTGAGTTCGGAAGCCACGTCTTCCGCAGGGATTATCGGATCCATGCCTTTCGCCGTCGGCAGCATCATGTACCTCATTGCCCCCGACTACATCTCTCTCTTGTTCACGACGACGACCGGCAACATCATCATCGCAGGCTGCCTGTTCTGGATGTTCATCGGCGTCATGGTCATGCGCAAGATGATCAACTTCGATTTCTAGGAGGACGGGATGAGTCTGGAGACCATCGCATCGAGCCAGTTTCTGGCGGCGCTCCTTGCCATGGTGGCGGTTACCGGCACAATATTTTCGCTGGTGATGCCGCTGCTGTCGCGCGACACGCTGAAGACGCGCATGAAAACCGTCGCCCTGGAACGCGACAAACTGCGCGCCCGGGAAAGGGCACGCCTGCAGGCGCAGCAGTCGGATGCACGCGCCTCGCTGCGCAACCAGCCGAAGGCGCAGATGAAAAGATTCGTCGACCGCCTGAACCTGAAGGAAGCGCTTTCGGACGAAACCACGGTCGAGCGGCTGCGCATGGCCGGCTACCGCGGCAGTGCGCCGCTCTACTATTATCTGACTGCCCGCATCGCGCTGCCGGGCGTCATCTTCCTGTTCGCCCTCTTCTACACATTCCTGATCCTCAAGCCGGATCTGCCGTCTATTACCAAGTTCGGCATATGTCTTTCCTGTGCGGGTGTTGGTGCGTTCGTGCCCAACCTTTACCTCAAGAACAAGGTCGACAAGCGCAAGCTGATCATTCAGCGGGCCTGGCCGGACGCGCTCGACCTGATGCTGATCTGTGTCGAATCCGGCATGTCCATCGAGGGCGCGTTTCAACGCGTGGCCGAGGAAATCGGCATCCAGTCCGTCGAACTGGCGGAAGAACTGTCGCTGACGACGGCCGAGCTCTCCTACCTGAGCGAGCGTCGAACGGCCTATGAGAACCTTGCCAGGCGCACCGGCGTCGACGGCGTCAAGAACGTGATGATGGCGTTGATCCAGGCCGAGCGATACGGCACCCCCGTCGGCTCGGCGCTCCGCACGATGGCCGACGACACCCGCGAACTTCGCATGCAGATGGCCGAACAAAAGGCCGCTTCCCTGCCTCCGAAGCTGACCGTTCCAATGATCCTGTTCTTCTTGCCGGTTCTCTTCTTCATCATCATGAGCCCGGCAGTCATGCAGGTGATCGACCTGTTCGGCCCGCCGGAATGATGCCGGTGCGGGGTATGAAAGCGTGAACACAAGCGGACGCCGGGTATTTCCCGGCGTTCTTTGTTTGGGGCAGGGAGGAGGGCGGAGCAACGATCGAGCGCCCGAATTCCGGTGCGCCGTTCCGCAAGAATTTGCTCCGGAATTGAACGCCTTCCCCTTGGCTTCGGCAACTCGGCAGGCATCGGCCTATCCGTATAAGGCATCTGTGGCAAAGGAGGTTCGTCAGGCCTCGATGTCCTGACCTCTGATTGGGTCGGCCGCATCGATGAAAAGCCGCCCCTCCGGCTTAAGCGCGGCCTTCAGCCGCTTCAACGCGCGCCTGCCGGCAGCCGGGTGGCGGCCGTCGAGAGCCCCGACACGCATGGCAAAGGCGAGATCGAACCGGTCCTCGCCCCGCGCCAATTCAAAGTCCTCGATGGCAGTGTTGCGAAATTCGAGCCGGCCCGAAGCGAGCTCCGCAGCCGAGCCGGCCTCAGCCAGCGTGATGGCTTTTGCCGAGCGGTCGATCGCGACGATTTTGCCGTTTCCGATCCGTCTTGAAGTCTCCCGCGCCGCCACGCCTGGACCGCACCCGATTTCCAGCACCCGAAGCCCGGGCCGCAGTGGCAGGGCGTCGACGTAATCCGCGATCCTTGGTGATGTTTTCGACGCCATTGACTGACTTTCACGGTGTGAGTGCTCCGGAGAGCACGATCCTTGCTGCTTTTCGCATTTCTTGGCGGAGCTTGGTATTACTCGGGATCCGGCGCCGGCCGGCGGACGACCCGCAATTTTCCCGAGCCGCCGCCACCGCAGAAAAAACGGTCGCCGCCATCGGATTCAAGTCCGGAAACACCGGATCCCGGTGGCATTTGCAGACGCTCCAGCACGTCTCCCGTCGCGGCGTCGATGCGGCGGATGTCGCTTTCGTCGTCCTGCCAGGTGCCGTGCCAGAGCTCGCCGTCCACCCATGTGACGCCGGTGACGAAACGATCGGATTCGATGGTGCGATGTATCTTGCCTGTATCCGGGTCCACCTGGTGGATTCTGCGCCCGCGATACTGACCGACCCAGAGGAAACCCTCGGCCCAGGCCAGCCCCGAGTTGCCCCCGTCGCCGGGCGCCGGGATTGTCGCCAGCACCTTTCCGGTCTTGGGATCGATCTTGTTGATTGAGGTAGCGGCGATCTGGAACAGGTGCGTTCCGTCAAAAGCGGTACCTGCGTCGGCGGCGATGTCGATCGATCCGGTAACCTCTCCGCTTTCGGGATCGAGCGCATTCAGCTTGTCGCCGGATGCGAACCAGACCCGGGCGCGGTCGAAACTGACCCCGGCGACATCGTCGATGCCGGGGAAGGGGCCGAATTCGCGGATGATCTCTGCAGCTCTGTGTTTCATTTGGCGATCCTAGCCGGTGGCGATTGCCAGGGGGAGTAACAAGCTTGTCGGGAAACCGGGAACGTTCGATGCGATCCAGCGGCAGGCGCGCCCGCGCCCGAAGGACCGGACCTTGCCGGCAAGAGTCAGGTCTTCAAGCGCCCTTTGAACCGTGCGCGGACTAACGTCGAGCGCAATCGCCAGCGCCGAACTCGACCAGGCCTCGCCGTCCGCGAGCAGGGCCAGCACCTCCGGGTGGTCGCTTTCGACGGGCGGCGTCAGCACCGCGACATGGCGCTCACCGTTCGGCTTGAGGGCAAAGCCCAGGCTCGTTGCCTTTACCGCGGCGAAGGGTTTGATGATCTTGCGAAGACGAGCAATTTCGACGCGCAGCCTCGCGCGGTGCGATTCATCCGCGTGCTTGGCTCCGAAGGCGCGACTGAGAAGTTGTTCGCGCGAAACATCCTCCGGCCACGCCTCGGCCAGCGTCCGGGCAAGAGCAAGCAGGACGGGGCGGCTGTCGAGGATGATTATCCTCTCTCCCGCGCGCACGGCATTCCGGCAGGTATCGACAATAAGTGCATCGGAGGCGATCAGGGCCTCGACCCCGTCAAGCTGCAGCAACTCATACCCGTTGCGGGAGACAAGACGGGCTGCCGGTGCTGCCAGAGCATGCCTTGCCTTTTCAACCTCGGCGATGAGGGCGGGAATGCCGGCATCCTGCGCGGCCCGCGCGGCCGCTTCGAGCGCGGCTGTCGCCGGCCCGGTCCGGATGTGCCGCATGGCGATGCCGGCCGCCACCAGGCCGCAGCCGGCGCGCGATGCCGGCGGCAGCGCGTCGGTGTCGATGCTGTCGAGTATAGCCCGGGCATCGTCCAGCCGGCCGATCAGCAATAGCTGGCGGGCTTCAAGATAACCGGCATGTGCGGCATTCACCCGGTCGCCCTCGGCCTCGAGTGTCGCCCTTGCCGCGCCGAGCGCTTGAAAGGAACGACCGAGGTCGCGCGAGACGAGAGCGATCTCGGCTTCGGCGACAACGCAGCGCGCACGCGCCATCGGCTCGTTCGGCCCGAAGGCGCGGGCCGCATCCTTCAAGAGCTCTCTGGCGCGTTGGAGATCACCGAGCTGGGCCATGGCAATGCCGCGCAGGGCAAGCGACGGCGCATCGTTGCGCAGCGCCACCCGTTTCAATGCGGCCAGGGGATCTCCGGACGAAAGGGCGCGCGCCGCCGCGGCGATCAGCATGTCCATGCATATCCCGTCAAACTTGTAACTCTCACCCGACCCGCCTCCTGACTTAAGTCTTCGCTCACCGGGCAACGGCCGCAAACGCCGGATCAAACGCCGGATCAAACGCCGGATCAAACGGAGGACCGATAATGACTATGTTTGCAGCAACAGGGAAGGCTCCAGCACCGTCTGGGCGCCGCATTGACCTGGCGGGCGGGCTCGGACTTGCCGCCGCGCCTGCCTTTGCAGCGATGGCGTGGATTTCCGCGATCGGACCGCAGGGGATGGAGATCTGCTCGTCTGTTGCAGGCTTGCTGCCCGTGAATGACATGGCCCTCATGTACTTGCTGATGGGCCTTTTCCACCTGCCGCCCTGGCTGAGGTTCATGTCCGCCCGGTCGCGACGCCTCGATATCCCAACCATCCAAACTGAAGGAGAATGATCATGCAACATGCTGTTGTTTCACACGACGAGTGGCTCGCCGCCCGGCGCAACCTGCTGCAAAAGGAGAAGGAACTGACGCACCTGCGCGACAGCGTCGCCGGCGAGCGCCTTGCCTTGCCGTGGGAGCGCATCGAGAAGGAATACGTCTTCGATACGCTTGACGGCCCGCGCACGCTTGCCGGTCTCTTCAACGGCCGGTCGCAGCTTCTGGTGCAGCATTTCATGTTCGGGCCGGGATGGAAGGAAGGCTGCCCCAGCTGTTCGTTCATGGCCGATCACACCGACGGCATGAACCTGCATCTTGCCAATCATGACGTGACCATGATTGCCGTCTCGCGCGCACCGCTTGCCGAGATCGAGCGGTACCGCAAGCGCATGGGCTGGGAATTCGAGTGGGTCTCGTCATTCGGCAGCGACTTCAACTTCGATTTCCGGGTCAGTTTCACCCCCGAGGAGGTCGCCAGCGGGCATATCGACTACAATTTCGGTGGCTGGAAGATGACGGGCGAGGAATGGCCCGGCGTCAGCGCCTTCTACATGGACGAGGCCGGAGAAGTCTTCCGAACCTATTCGACCTACGGGCGCGGTGTAGAGGCGATGATGGGCACCTACGCGATGCTCGACTTGGCGCCGAAGGGTCGCAACGAGAACCGGGGCATGGACTGGGTACGCCGCCACGACCGTTATGAAGAAGCGGCTGCGCCGGCCTGCAGTTGACGTATCAAGCCAATAGGCTCAACGGGACGGATTGCCGGAGGTCGACGCCTCCGGCAATCTGCATGGGCTCTGCCGTCCGCCAAAATTTCAGCCGATGCAGCAGGGCAGGAACCACGGCCCCTGGTCCGTCAATCTGTCGGGTCGTTTGGCGGCTCCATCTTGGCAATCCACCTCGACATGGGGTTGGCGCTGACCCCGTGCAGTACCAGGCTCAATATGACGGTGCACGACACGATCAATGCGATCAGGTCCCCGCCGGGCACTCCTTCCTGCAGGACGATGATGGCGAATACGATACTGGCAAGGCCACGCGGTCCGAACCACCCGAGGAACAGCTTGCTGGACGCTGTTTCACCACTTCCGGCGAGCGCCAGATAGTTCGGCAATATGCGCACCGCCGTCAGGCTGACCAATGCGTAGGCTACGACCTGCCACGTCACCAGATCAAGGACGTCGCCGACAACCGCGATGCCAAAGAGCATCCAGGTCACGAGCGCCAGGGTTTCACCGATCCCTTCGGCTGGATGTACCAGTTTATGCGTGCTGTCGCGGGCAATGAAACCGAACAGCATGCCGCCGGCAAAGGCCGCAATATAGCCGCTGCCGTGCAGGCTTTGCGCCAGGGCGAAACAGGAAAGGGCGAGCGCGACGGTGGTCATCTGGACCCAGATGTCGGAGACCCAGCCGCGGTGCCAGCAGACCTTGAGCAGCCAGGCGCCGACGCCGGAGACGCCAAGACCGACGAGAAGACCGATACCCAGTTCTTCCGCAAGCAGCGTGAGGGCCAAACCGCTCCTGTCTCCTTCCATCGTGCCGAGTTCAAGTGCGATGAAAAGAAAGAGAATCGGTACGCACAGCCCGTCATTCAGGCCGCTTTCGACGTTGAGGCTCTCCCGCAGCCGTGCCGGAACGGCCTTGTTGGTTACGACTGCCTTTCCGAGGGCGGCATCCGTGGCGGCCAGCATTGTGGCCAGCATTGCAGCTTCCAGCACTGTCAGCTGATCGAACATCAGAAATGCGGCAATGAAGCCGAGCACGATCGCCCCGGGAAGGCCGATAAAGAGCATTCGTGCCGGGATTGAATAGCGTTTCCTCAAGGTGGGCAGATCGGCATTGGCCGCGTCGATGAACAGGAACAGGGCCAGTGTCAGGTCCGCCAGCACACGCAGCAGCGTGTCCGGATTTTCTCCCGGAAACCAGCCGAGCACGGCCGGCCCCATGATGAAACCCGACGCCACAAATATCATCGGACCCGAATAGTCCGTGCGTTCCAGACGCTTGGAAACCAGGCTGAAAAGGAAGACAAAGACGCACAGAACCGCCAGTTGCTCATACATGCGCTGTTGTTCCTATTCAGGATCGCGGCGGAGTTGCCGGCCAAGTTCAGGACGTCCGATGTTGAGCAGTTTCGTCATGACCGAGAGGATCGCGCCGGCGGACAATCCGAACATCAGCACGCCATTGGCCGCTTCAAGTCCGCCGAGCAGCCGCCATTCCTTGCTCAAGATGATGTCGCCGTAGCCGAGCGAGGTGAAACTGACGGTGGAAAAGTAAAATGCGGTTTCGAAGTCGGAAAATTCGTCCAGATACTCATAAAGAATGGCCCAGGTCGCAAATTGCAGGACATGTCCGAGGAACAAGATCAGGACAATCGAGCCGAGAATGCGTGTCTGGTATGCCCACCCGGACCCTATCGGGTTTTCCGCTGTCTTACGCATCAGGAGCCTGAGCACAAACAACATGAAGGCGATCTGAATTGCCATGTTGGCAACAACCATGGCACTGCCTATCAGAAGAGGAACCAGCATACCTTACCGTTTTTCCGAACTGCGCTCGTTTGATCCAGTTGATCAATATGAACTGGAACGGCTACCGGATCCTGTCATATACGCCACTCCCCACGTTGCCAATGATTGTTCGGGATCGAACTCCACCGGATGAACGATCCCGGCGCTTGTTTGGATTTTTTGGGGAGGGGACTGAATCTATCGGGAATGTCTGTACTGCCTTGCAACAGCTTCGAAAACCGGTGCTCGAGCCATGGAAAACCGGTCACCCTTCAAAAATGCGCTTCCTTGCGTTTTCGACGTGATTGCGCATCGCCTGCCGGGCCGCCTCCTGATCTGACTGTTCGATTGCGTCAAAGATTTCGTAATGTTCGGATTGAACGAGCTTCATGCGTGCTTGTGGTTTGGTGAGCGACAGGTTCCGTGTGAGGTTCATCCCGGTCAGAATATTGGACTTCATGGAAGCCCGGGCCGCCGCAAAATACTTGTTGTCAGCGGCATAGCAGACAGCGACGTGAAAATCCTCGTCGGCGGCGACGCCCAGCTCTCCCTCTCGGATGCATCGGTCAAGTTCTTCCAGCGTTCTGCGCATTTCGGCGAGGTCTGCGTCGGTTCGCCGTTGGGCCGCAAAAAAGGCGGCTTCGCCTTCAATTGCGGCGCGAAATTCGAACGTCCGCTGAATGTCCGCGATGGACCCGACCGGCGCAAAATCGCGTACCGCGCCTTCGGGCCGTCTCCTGACGAACGATCCCGAGCCCTGCCGAGACACGATGACATCGTCCTCGCGCAACTGTTTCAATGCCTGGCGCAGGACGGGCCGTGAAATGCCGAATTCGCTGCAGAGGTCTTGCTCGGTCGGCAGTTTGCCTCCGACCGGGATGTCGCCATCCATGATTTTCGCAAGAATATTTTCGTAGGCACGGTCGGAGAGGGTCCGATCGCGCATGTAGCTGTCGCTCGCTGTCGCCCCGACTATATGCCTTTTTCCTGACGCCACGTTTGGAACCTGTCTCTGGTTGAAGGGTCTGTCGGAGGATAAAGTCCGAACGTTGATGCCCCATGTTTGACCATATCCAAAACGAAGTCTTCGAAGACAGTCATCTCGGCGGCTTCATCAGCGACTTCCTTTGCCATGTGGCGCGGAATGCACACAACCCCTTCATTGTCGCCGACAATGATATCTCCGGGAAATACTGAAACACCCCCACAGGCGATTGGATCGTTGACAGCAACAGCATGGTGCTTGGTCAGGTTTGTCGGCGCACTCGGACGGGTGTGATAGGCCGGCATTTCAAGTTCAGCGATGTCGGGCGTATCACGAAAACCGCCGTCCGTAACGATCCCCCGGCATCCCCGGGATTGAAGTCGCGTGGCCAGGATGCAACCGGCCGAAGCCGCAGAAGCGTCCATTCGCGAGTCGATCATGAAAACGGCGCCGGCGGGGCATTCTTCAACGCCCTTGCGCTGCGCGTTGTCGCGGTCTGCGAAAGACTCCAGATGGTCCAGGTCTTCTCGCGCGGGAATGTATCTGAGAGTGACAGCCGGGCCGACCATATTTGGGCCGGGACGAAGCCGGTTAACCCCCTGCAGAAAGATGTTTTTCAAGCCCCTCTTGAACATCACCGTCGTGAGAGTCGCGGAGCTTACCTTCATCAGTTTGTCATAGGTAACATGGTCGAGATCTGACATTGAAAGGCTCCGTCAATTCTGAGTTCGGTCTGTCGTGGCTTTGGAACGAGTACTCCCGGAGGCGCAAGTTGTCAATAATTTGTAAGGAACACAAAATCCGAACGTGAGCGTTGCCAGGTACGGTCTGCAGAAAAGTGCACTCGTGGTAAGCTGGAAGGCTTTGCTCTTGCATTCAGATAACATATTGAAAAAAAATGATAAAATCCAGAAATTTCTAATGTTGCCTGCCGGGGAAATTCCACGTTTACCCACGGCACGGGTTTCCCTCGCCGATAAGTAAGGTTGCAACTTGTATGCTAATTTGTTTCCAAATTTCAAACGTCACGGGGGTTTGCCATTACAGAGACACCGAAGCAAGCAAAAAATAAATCGATTGAATCGCGGCATTTTTCCGTGAAACGGAAAGGAAAATCTCGGCCTTTTTTCTAAAAAAGTTATTTTATGTCAGTTATTTAAAGCCGATTGACATGAGAAATTATTCTGCCAAATTTTTGAACTTGTAAAAATTTGTAATTTGCGTATGGTCTGACCTGGTCAATCAGGGAGGATCTCATGACCGGTTTGAAATCTTTGAAATTGAGCGTCGCCTTCGCCGCGGCAATCGCAACGTCGGCGGTCGTCATGTCGGCCGAAGCCAAGGAGCTGCGCGGATGGAACATCCATGTTGATGACTACCCCGTCTCTCACGGCATGGAGGCCTTCGTCGAGGAGGTCACCGAAAGAACCAACGGTGAGATCACCGGCAAGGTCTTTCACGGTGGAGTGCTCGGTTCGCAGCCGGATGCCATCGAGCAGACCCGCCTCGGCGTAATCGACTTCGGCGTCTTTAGCCTTGGGCCGATGGGTCAGGTGGTGCCGGAAGCCAACGTCGTTTCGTTGCCCTTCATCTTCAAGAGCGTGCCGCAGATGTACGAACTCATGGACGGTGAGGCCGGTGCCGCCTTGAGCAAGGGCCTGGAGGCGAAGGGCCTGGTCGCGCTCGGCTTTTATGATGCCGGTGCGCGGTCGTTCTACACCTCCGTCAAGTCGATCCAGGAACCGGAAGACCTGACGGGAATGAAAATCCGGGTCATGAACAACGATTTGTTCGTCGGGATGGTGGACTCCATGGGCGGCAATGCGACGCCGATGGCCTTCGCCGAGGTGTATCAGGCCATCAAGACAGGCGTCGTGGATGGAGCGGAAAACAACCCGCCTTCCTATGAATCGACCAACCACTTCGAAGTTGCGAAATTCTACTCCCTCACCGAGCACCTCATCATTCCCGAATGCCTTTGCATGAGCAAGAAGACCTTCGATGCCCTGACGCCGGAGCAGCAGGAGATCGTCAAGGAAGCAGGCCGCAACAGCACCGAGTTGCAGCGCAAGCTCTGGCAGGAGCGCGAAGCGGCGAGTATGGCCAAGGTCGCCGAAGGTGGTGTGGCTGTGAACACCGTTGAGAACAAGGCCGCTTTCCAGGAAGCGATGGCCCCGGTCTACGACGCCTTCCTGGCGCAGAACCCGGACCTTGCCGAACTGGTCGACCTGTTCAGAAACGCACAGTAACACGACGGCCGCAGGGCCATGCCAGCTCCTCCGGCATGGCCCTGCGGGTTCGGGAGAAACTTAGATGCCGCAGAATGCGAATGCCTGGGATCAGATTGAACTTTGGCTGGATCGCTTGAAACGTGCTTGCGTCCTCGCCGGATCGGTTGCGCTGGTCATTCTTGTTGCGACCTTTGGATGGCTGGTCTTCGGGCGATATGTTCTCAATCAGACACCGACCTGGGTAGAGCAGCTGGCGCTACTCCTGATTTGCTACATCACATTCCTCGGGGCCGCTATCGGGATCCACGAGCAGTCTCATCTGGGGGTCACATTCCTGCGGGATGCACTTCCGGCGCGCTTGCGGGAAGTTCTGCTGCTGCTGACAGACCTGTGCCTGGCCGCCTTCGGGGCCGTCATGCTGACGGCGTGTCTGGAGCTGTTTCAGTTCGGCTGGTCGACCCGGCTGCCGATGCTGAACATTCCCGAAAGTTTCAGAACATTGTCGGCTGTCCTGTGCGGCGGGCTGATGGTCCTGTTTGCCGGTGCGCGAGTCCTGCTCAGAGGACGGTCCCTGTTGCACGGCGAGATCTACAACAAAGAAAAGGTAGCCTGAAATGGGTCTCGCTATTCTTCTGGGTGTATTTGGCGTAAGCGTGGTCCTGGGTGTCCCGGTCGCCTTTGCGATGGGAATTTCGGCCGCAGCCGCATTCTGGTACGAGGGTTTCCCTCTCCTGATGACGTTCCAGCGGTCCATTTCCGGCGTCGCTTCGTTTTCGCTGCTGGCCATTCCCTTTTTCGTGTTTGCCGGTGAATTGATGTTGCATGGCGGCATCGCCGTGCGGCTGGTGAAACTCGCGTCAGCGCTTGTCGGGCATGTGCGTGGCGGACTGGCGTCGGTCAATATCTTCTCCAGCATGCTGTTCGGGGGCATTTCCGGGTCTGCAATTGCCGACATTTCCGCACTCGGGTCACTCCTCATCCCGGTGATGAAAGGCAAGGGCTACAAGCCCGACTACGCCGTAAACGTGACCGTCACCTCCTCGATCGCAGGGATTGTCATTCCGCCGAGCCACAACATGATCATCTTCGTGGTGGCCGCGGGCGGCGGCATCTCGATTTCCAAGCTCTTCCTTGCGGGTGTCATACCCGGCATCTTGATGTGTCTGTGCCTGGCGATCGCCGCCTATGTCGTCGCGATTAAGCACAATTACGGGTCCGAGCCGTTCCCTGGCTGGCGCGTTGTCGGACAAACGGCGATTGCCGCGATCCCCGGGTTGATCACCGCTGTCATCATCGTCGGTGGTGTCCTGTCGGGTGTATTCACCGTGACGGAATCAGGGGCCTTCGGCGCGATCTATGCCTTGCTGCTCACGGCCTTCGTCTACAAGACCCTGGACTGGGACAGCTTTGTGGTGTCGGTGACCTCTGCGCTGAGAACGACGGCGATGGTCATGATCCTCATCGGCTTCGCCAGTTCCTTTGCCTATCTGCTCGCTCTATATCAGGTGCCGGCAAAACTCAGCGAAATCCTGCTCGGGATCTCCGAGGAAAAGATCGTCATTCTGCTGATGATCAACGTGATGCTGCTGATGCTCGGCATGATCATGGACATGGCGGCACTGATCCTCATCTGTACGCCGATCTTTCTGCCGATCGCGCGAGAGTTGGGCATGGACCCCGTCCAATTCGGGATCATGATGCTCGTCAACCTTGGCCTGGGCCTGTGCACACCGCCGGTCGGAACCTGTCTGTTTGTAGGTTGCGCTGTCGGCAAGATCAGGATCGAGGAGGCGCTGAAAACGATATGGCCATTCTATCTGGCCCTCTTCGTGGCGCTGATGCTGGTTACCTATGTGCCCGCGTTCTCCCTGTTCCTGCCCTCCTTGTTCGGGTGATCGCCTGAGCGGATACGCAAATCCTTCACTCTCGAGATTTCGGTCTAAAACCAATCTCAACGTCGGCAAACGCTGACCAACCCAAACATATTCAAGGATAAAGGTATGAAACTACGTGGAAAGACTGCAATCGTTACGGGTGGCGGCAGAGATATCGGCCAGGCCTGCGCGCTCAGGCTCGCTGAGGAAGGCGCGAATGTCGCGATCAACTACTTTTCCAGCAGCGCCGGCGCGGAAGAAACCGTTGCGAAGATCAAGGCTTCTGGCGGCAATGCGTTCGCACTGCAGGGCGACCTTAACGACGTCGCCGATGTCGAAGCTCTTGTCGGCAAGACCATCGCGGAATTCGGCGGGCTTGATGTTCTGGTGAACAATGCCGGCGGACTGATCGCCCGAAAGACGATAGCCGAAATGTCGCTTGAGCATTGGCGTGCCGTGATGGATCTCAATCTGACGAGCACGTTTCTGATGATCAAGGCGTGCATTCCGCATCTGAAGGCCGGCGCGATCGTGAATATTGCCAGCCAGGCCGGTCGCGACGGTGGCGGCGGCGGCGCCGTTGCCTACGCCACCTCAAAGGGGGCCATCATGACCCTGACCCGGGGCCTGGCCAAGGAACTGGGGCCGGACGTACGGGTGAATGCGCTGTGCCCGGGCATGATCGACACGGACTTCCACAATATCTTCACCAAGCCGGAAGTGCGCAAGAACGTGGAAGCCGCAACGCCCTTGAAGCGTCAGGGGACGCCCAAGGATGTCGCCAATCTCGTGGCCTTTCTGGCGACAGACGAGTCGTCCTTCGTGACGGGAGCAAACGTCGACATCAATGGCGGCCTGTTCTTCAGCTGACCGCAACGGGGAAAGGAACCTGATCGTGACGGAATTCAAGACTGTGAAGACCGGCGAAGGCGTTACCCGCCAGGTACTGGCCGATCATCCGGACCTTATGCTGGTGGCATTCAGCTTTGAAAAGGCGGGTGCCGAAGGCGCTTTGCACAGCCATCCGCATGTGCAGTCGACATATGTCGAAAGCGGCCGGTTCAGGTTCTTCCTCGGCGATGAAACGCGTGAGGTCGGAGCAGGCGACAGCTTCGTCATCCCTTCCGGCCTCACGCACGGTTGCGTGTGTCTGGAGCCCGGACGGCTGGTCGACTGCTTCACGCCAAGACGCGACGATTTTCTCTGATCAAATCTGATTGAAACCCCTTGGCGAAAGGTTGCTCGCAAACCTTCCGCGAGATCTCTTTTTGTACGTCAAGGAAGACGAAATGCGGTTCTTGTCTATCGGTGAGTGCATGGCCGAATTTGCGCCTGACGGTGCCCCCGGAAACTTTCGTTTGGGATTTGCCGGAGACACCTTCAATACGGCCTGGTATCTGCGGGCGCTTCGTCCGGACTTACAGAACGCCTATTTTACCACTATCGGCACGGATGCCATTTCAGACAGACTGCTCGCTGAAATGCATGCCGTCGGCATCGACACATCCTGGGTATCGAGACGCTCCGACCGAACCATCGGTCTCTATCTCATCGAACTCACTAACGGAGAGAGAAGCTTTTCCTACTGGAGGAACACGTCTGCGGCCAGGTGTCTTGCCGAAAATCGAGGGTCGTTGATCGATGCGATTGCGTCCGCGGACGTTATCTATTTTTCCGGCATTACCCTGGCAATCCTTGACGAGCGATCGCGGAACGGGCTGCTCGAAATTCTCCTCGATGCGCGCAAATTCGGGAAAACCATCGCTTTCGATCCGAACTTGCGACCCGGGCTGTGGTCGGATCTGGCTTCGATGAGAAAGGCCGTCATGTCCGGGGCTGCGGCAAGCAATATCGTGTTGCCTTCATTTGAGGACGAGTGTTTCCATTTCGGAGACCTTGGGCCGGACAGCACGATCGAGCGATACCGCGCTTCGGGAGCAGAGAGCGTCATCGTGAAAAACGGGCCTCAACCGGTCGCCTGTTTTCACCGCGGCACCAAGGCAAACGTTCCCGTGAGGCAAGTTGCCGGCATAGTCGACACGACCGCAGCTGGCGACAGCTTCAATGCAGGCTACCTTTCCCAACTTGATCGCAATATTTCCCAGGAGGACATGATCGTCGCGGCTTCAAACGTGGCCGCCAAGGTCATTCAGGGTTCCGGCGCGCTCGTCCAGCTCTGACCGGCGCAGCTCGACGCTTGGCAGCCTGGCCGGAAGTCAGGGTTTTTGTCATTTTCTGATTTGGCGTGAAAGCGCTCGCGGGCAAGCGCCGTCACCCCTGGCGTTTCTGGATCATGTGACGCAGGTAGTCGATATTGGCCTTGGCCTGCTGGGGATCGATTTCCGCCTGGGCGACCTGGATGGCCTCGTCATATTTGCCCTGGATGCCGAGGACCAGCGCCAGGTTCTGGCGCACGCGGCTGTCTGCGCCGGGAAGGGCGGCTGCCCTGCGCAGGGTGTATTCGGCGTCCGGCAGCTCGTTGGAGAGAAGGTAGGAAAGGCCCAGGTTGTTGAGGAGGCTCGGATCGCTCGGGGCGATCAGCAGCGCCTGCTTGTAGAGGCTTCGCGCCTTCGCATGGTTGCCGATCTGGTCATAGATCGCCCCTTCCGCTGACATCAGCTTCCAGTCCGGCGTGTCGGGCCGCTGGGCGCGCTGCAGCACGTTCAGCGCCTCCTCGAAATGGCCGTTCATCGCCAGCACCTTGCCGTAGGCCGAGGCGATCTCCCGATCCTTTGGATGGGCGATCACGCCGGCGCGCAACACGGCCATGGACTGCGGCATCTGCCCGTTCTGGCTCAGCGCATCGGCATAGCCAAGGATTGCCGTCCGGTTCTTGCGGTCGCTCTCGTAGGATTTCGACCAGCGGGAAACCTGCGCCATCGCCTGGGACGAGCCTGGCGTGGTGTAGCCGGAGGCCGGGGAATGTGTGCCGGTGCTGGTCTTGTTGGAGGCACAGCCGGCAAGGAAGGCAGCCGCCGTCATGGCCATCAGCGTCGTCGCCAACCTCGTGCGACGGTGAAGGGAGCGGGTTCCGGGCGAATGCATGTCCAACATCCTTGTTGTCGGCGAAAGTCTCGTGTCCCTTAGAGAAATAGATAATTAACCCTAATGCTTGGTTAAGCGGCCTTGCGATTTGCGAGAACCGGTGCAGCACCGACCGCGCCGTATTGCGTCTCTTCGCGGCGCGGCTTACCTCTTGGAGATCCGATCCCATCCCAACGGAGTTCTCCCGTGCGCGCCAGCCTTGTCCGCAAAAGTGAAGTAGCCAGTTCCACCCCGATCCATGCCGTCACCGAGGCGAGCCTGCCCGGCCTTCTGGAAGAGCTTGGCGAGCCGGCGAAAAAATGGTGCGACCTCAACGGCTTCACCGGCAAGGCGGCAACCTTCCTGCTGGTGCCGAGTGCGGGCAAAACAGATGGCGGTGAACCCGGCGCCGCTGTGCTTTTCGGCGTTGCCGAGGACGGTCTTTCCCATCCGTTGGCCCTCGGAGGGTCGGTGAACGCATTACCGGAGGGCGACTTTCACCTTGCCGGAGGATTTCCGGATCCCGAACAGGCGGCCCTCGGCTTCGCGCTCTCCACCTATACCTTTACCCGTTACCTCAAGAACGGCAGCAAGACCCGCAGGCTTGCGGTTGGCGATGACGTTGATCTCGGCCGGCTCGCAACGATTCTCGACGGCGTTGCCATCGCCCGCGATCTCATAAACACGCCGGCCAACGATCTCGGTCCGGCAGAGCTTGCCCAGGCCGCGACCGCACTCTTCAAGGAACATGGCGGCACCGGCCGCATCGTGATCGGCGAGGACCTGCTGGAGCTGAATTTTCCGATGGTGCATGCCGTCGGCAAGGCGAGCACGCGCGCGCCGCGCATCGCCGACTTCACCTGGGGTGATGAGGCGCATCCAAAGGTCACCCTCGTTGGCAAGGGCGTCATCTTCGACACCGGCGGGCTCAACCTGAAGCCCGGGTCTTCGATGACCCTGATGAAGAAGGACATGGGCGGGGCGGCCAACGTGCTTGGTCTTGCCTCCATGATCATGGCGTCGAAGCTGTCGGTCCGCCTGCGGGTCATCATTCCCTGCGTTGAAAACGCGGTTGCCGGCAATGCCTTCCGTCCGGGCGACATTCTGGCCAGCCGCAAGGGGCTGACGGTCGAGATCGGCAATACCGACGCGGAAGGTCGGCTGATTCTCGCCGATGCGCTGGCACTTGCCGACGAGGAGGCGCCGGAACTCCTGATCGACATGGCGACACTGACGGGCGCAGCCCGCGTCGCCCTCGGGCCTGACCTGCCGCCCTTCTATACCGACGACGAGGAGCTCGCCGAGGACATCGTGGTGATGTCCGAGGCCGCGGCCGATCCGCTTTGGCGCTTGCCGCTTTGGCAGCCCTATATGAAGTATCTTGACAGCAAGGTTGCCGACGTCAACCACATCAACACCAGCGGTACCGGCTTTGCCGGTTCGATCACTGCCGCGCTGTTCCTGTCGCGTTTTGTCGAGAAGGCCGGCAGCTGGACGCATTTCGACATCTACGGCTGGACGCCGATGGAAAAGCCTGGAAAACCCGTGGGGGGCGAGGCTCAGGGCATCCGCTGCCTGTTCGACCTGATCTCGGACCGCTACCGGGACAAATAACGGCTCCGAAACGTTTTTGTGGTCCGATGGCCGGGGTCAGAGCGGAAAGGCAGGCTTTGATCCTGTAGAGTGGATGGGACACTGGAGAAACATGGCCGTCGACCTGCGCGCCTCCCAGGCGCTGAAGCTGATGCATGAGGTCAATCTGGCGCTGGTTCGCGACAGCGAGCAGGATCTCTCGGCGCGTCAGCTCACCATTCTTCTGACGGTCTACCTGGAACCGCCGCCGCACACCGTGCGCGGTCTTGCCGCCAGGCTCAACGTCACCAAGCCGGCGATCACCCGTGCGCTTGACACGCTGGGCAGTCTGCGGCTTCTCTCACGCAAGCGCGACGACGCCGACAAGCGCAACGTGATCATCACGCGCACCGTCGACGGCGCGCTTTATCTGGAGCAGCTCGGCGATCTCGTGGTCGAAAAGGCCAGAGAGCTGCCGCGCTGACGCCCTTCCTCTCGTCCGGTACCGTTTCAAACCATGACCCAGACTTTTGACCGCCGCCGCCATCCGGTCCGTGCCGACCTCGCCGCCATCGACTATGAGGGCAGGGCGGAGGCCGGCCGCTTCGCCGAGGGAGAAGTGTTCCAGGTGATCGCCGACCGGCTGCCGATCTCGCCGGAGCCGCGCGGCGACAGGCCGATCGATACCGAAGCCCTGTGCGGTGAATGGCTGACGGTCTATGAAAAGACGCCGGAAGGCTGGGCCTGGGGGCAGCTCGATACGGACGGTTATGTCGGCTGGTTTTCGTCGGACGGTCTCGGGCCCGTCACGGCCGCAACCCACCGGGTGCGGGCACTCAGGACCTATCGGTATCCGGCTGCGGACCTGAAATTTCCGCCGCTCGGGCTACTGTCCATGGGCGCGAAAGTGACGGTGACCGGAAAAACCGTCACGCGCGGACTGACCTATGCGCTGCTCAGCGACGGCTCGGCCGTCGTTGCCAAACACCTGGTGCCGCTGGACGCCGTATCGGAAGACTGGGTGGCGGTTGCCGAGGAATTTCTCGGCACGCCCTATCTCTGGGGCGGCCGCACGAGCCTCGGTCTCGACTGCTCGGCCCTGATACAGCTCGCCGCGCAGGCCGGCGGCCACGACATCCCGCGCGACAGCGACATGCAGGAGGCAGAGGCCGGCGAGGAAATCCCGCATGACGACCTGTCGAAATTCCTTCGCGGCGACCTGATCTTCTGGAAGGGCCACGTCGGCATCATTGCCGGCCCGAACCAACTGCTCCACGCCAACGGCTACACCATGACCGTCGCCTATGAACCGCTCGACAAGGCCATCGCCCGCATCGGCGCGACGGAATGGGGAAAGATCACGAAGGCACGGCGGCTCCCGGCCCTGGTGAAGGGCTGATTTGACTGCTGTGTCACCCCGGTCGCAGCAAAGCGGAGAGCCGGGGCCCATTCGCACATCATCTGGTGAAAGCGCTGCTGTTTAGAGAGCGTCGCGTTTGACCGGATCATCATGCATCGCTTCTTGCGTTGAAATCCTTGATTTCAGGCAGCGAAAAGCGATGCCGATTTGATACGACGTGCTCTAGAACCCGGCGCGCAGCGGCAAGGCTCTGGAAACGAGTGGGCACCGGGTCTCGCGTTGCTCGCCCGGGGTGACATCGAAGCTCGTGGCGGCGTCCTGGTTCGAGCGCCAGCCCCATGCCATCAGCCAGGAAACGTCTGCACGCCAACGGATTCAAGCGCGCCGCTCTTCGGGTTCTTGAGCAGGCAGAGCAGGCTTTCGGCGCCCTGGATGAAGCAGACCATCGGCCGGTCTTCAGCGCGGGCACGCTCATAGATCTCGCGGGTGACCCCTTCCTCGACATAGAACGGAAACTCGCCGCTCTCCGGGCCGTCGGCGCCCTCCGGCCAAACCGGCAATTTCGCCGCGCTGGCGATGTCGGTATAGTTGCTGATCCAGTCCAGCAGCGCTGCCTGCATGTCGCCAAGGGTCGATACGTCATAAAAGCCGAAGAGTTCGTCCGGATCGAAAGTGGCCTGGTATTCGACGCCGCCATCCCGGTTGAAGACCGCCAGGGACACAGAGGCGGTGCCGCACTCGCCCTCGGCAGAGGCTTCGACGGAATAGGTGTCGAGCCAGATCGCCTCGACCGACTGGGTGCAATCCTCCGCCGCCGCAGGCACAGCGGAAAGGCAAAGGGCACCAAGCGCGAAGCCCATACGGGTTAATTTTTGTGTCTTCGAAAGAAGAAAATTCCGGAACGACATGACAGTCTCCAAGGCGACTCGGATCGAGCCGCCGGGAATGTAGATTTCCAGCCGTGGTCCGGCAACCGAATTGGAAAGTTATCCCTTGGGTGACAGCGCCAGCCGCGGTTCCGCGCTCGAAATCTCCTCGGCGGACCCCTGGATCTCGCCCAGCTCCAGATCCTCGATCTTGCGGCTGCGCTTGGAGATCTTGTCGGAGGAAATCAGGATCTGGTCGATGTCCTTGTTGGCCTGGGCGAAATGCGCCTGCAATTTGCCGACGCGGTCGTTGAGCCGGCTGACATCGGAAATCAGATGGCCCACCTCGGCCTGGATCAGATGCGCCTGTTCGCGCATCTTGGCGTCGCGCAGCACCGACTGGATCACCTGGATCGACAGCATGAGCAGGGACGGCGAGACGATCACCACCCTCGTGCGGTGGGCCTTCTGCACCAGGTCCTCGAAGCTTTCATTGAGCTCGGCGAAGACGCTTTCGGAGGGCACGAACAGGAAGGCCGTGTCCTGGGTTTCGCCGGGCAGCAGATACTTCTCGCCGATATCCTGGATGTGCTTGGTGAAGTCGCGGCGGAACTGGGCCTGGGCGTATTTCAGCTGGTCGTCCGTCTCCGCGTTGCGCAACAGGTTGAACGCCTCCAGCGGGAACTTGGCATCGATCGCCAGCGGCGGCGCTCCGTTCGGCATGTGAATCAGGCAGTCCGGCCGGCTGTTGTTGGAGAGCGTTGCCTGGAAGGAATAGGTGCTCGGCGCCATCTGGTCCTGGACGATCGCCTCCATCCGCCCCTGACCGAAGGCGCCGCGCGTCTGCTTGTTGGAGAGGATCGCCTGCAACTGCCCGACCTGACCGGAAAGATCGGTGATCGTGCGCTGCGCACGGTCGATGACGGCAAGGCGCTCATGGAGGTGGCGAAGGCCGTCCTGGGTGCGCTTGCTGGTGTCGGCCATGGAAAGATTGAGCTTGTGGCCCATGCCGTCGAGACGCTCGTTGACGGCACGCATCATGTCCGACTGCCGAGAGCCGAAGACCTCGGCCATGGTCTGCATGCGTCCGGTCATCTCGCCCTGGGACTTGAGCAACTGCGACAGGTGGCTTTCCAGCTCGTGGATGCGCTCCGTGGCGGCGGTGTCGGCTTCCGCCCGCAGGCGGATCTCGCGAATGGTCTTCAGCCCCAGCCAGAAAATCAGCGCCAGCAGCAACAGGCCGCCGGCAATCGCGGCCTCCAGAACCGTCACCGGACGGCCACTCAACTCAAACAGGATCTCGTTCATGAAACAAACATAGAACGATTCGGGGCGAAGGCCCATCCGCCCTGCCGGCGGAAGGCGTTGAAAACGGGGGCGCCCCGCGCGATTTCCGCGTTGACCGGCGCGTCGCGATTTTCTATGTCAAGCGCATGACAATACGCCCGATCATCACCATCCCCGACCCGGTCCTGCGCGAGGTCTGCGCGCCGGTCGAATCCGTCGACGACAGCGTCCGCAAGCTTGCCGACGACATGCTGGAGACCATGTACGATGCGCCCGGCATCGGCCTTGCCGCCAGCCAGATCGGGATCCTGCAGCGTCTTTTCGTGCTGGACGTCGCCAAGGAGGACGCGCCGAAGGAACCGATGGTCTTCATCAACCCCAAGATCGTCTGGTCGAGCGAGGACATCTCCGTCTATCAGGAAGGCTGCCTGTCCATCCCAGATTTCTACGAGGACGTCGAGCGCCCGGCCGAAGTGACGGTCCAGTTCCTGAACCGCGAGGGCGCGGAGCAGGAGATCAAGGCAGACGGGCTCCTGGCAACCTGTATCCAGCATGAGCTTGACCATCTCAACGGGAAGTTGTTCATTGACTATATCTCGAAGCTGAAACGCGATCGGGTGGTCAAGAAATTCACCAAGCAGGCAAAGATCGCCGGAAAACTCTAAGATCCGGGACTGCCTGTCTGACGCATGAGACCGTAGCAAGGGGCGGCACAAATGGATCAGGTCCTTTTCCTGAAACTCTTCGCCGCGCTCTTTGCGATCATGAACCCGATCGCCAACCTGCCGGTGTTCCTGTCGCTGACCGCCGGGAGGGGAGCCGCTTTCGAGCGCAAGGTCGCCCTTACGGTGCTGATCGGCCTCGCCGCCGGCTCGGCACTCATCGGCCTTACCGGCGACATGCTGCTGAAGGTCTTCGGCATCAGTGTCGATGCGTTCCGGCTCGCCGGTGGTTTCCTCATCCTGCTGATCGCGCTCAATCTGATATCCGGCGAAAAGAGCAAGTCTCATCACGGCACGGACGCGGAGCAGGAACACCACGCCGAACAGGACAATCCGGCGATCTATCCGCTGACCATTCCGATCCTTCTGGGCCCCGGTTCGATTTCGACCATGATTATCTACCGTGGCCAGGTCACGAACGCTGCCGGGGAAATCGCCTATGCCGCCGCGATCGCGGCAGCCATTGCGGTTCTTGTGGGAACGTTCTTCGCCGCTCCCTTCCTCTCCCGCTTCCTCGGCCAGACAGCCACCAGCGTCATGAGCCGCATCATGGGCATGATCCTGGCGGCAATTGCCATGGAGATGATGGTCGCCAGCCTGAAGGCGCTGCTGCCGGGTCTGGCTTAGGGCGTTCGATTTCCTCGCACGTTCAATTTCACCCTCATCCTGAGGAAGCGCGTCAGCGCTGTCTCGAAGGATGGGCGACTTGCTCCGAGCGTGTCGCCCCATCCTTCGAGACGCTTGGCTATGCCAAGCTCCTCAGGTTGAGGTTGAGAGACCTGAAGCGGCGGCGAATGCGATGCCGCCTCTTGCAACGCCCGTCCCAAGGCGCAATAAGGACTCAGACCTTCGAAACCCCGCAGGAGCCACATGTCCCTTCGCGTCGTCTTCATGGGCACCCCGGAATTCTCGGTGCCGACCCTGATGGAAATCGTCGGCCAGGGCCACGATGTGGTCGCCTGTTATTCGCAGCCGCCGCGCCCGGCCGGCCGCGGCATGGACCTGAAGAAATCCCCGGTGCACGAGGCGGCTGAATCCTTCGGCATTCCGGTGTTTACGCCGCTGAGCCTCAAGGGGGCCGAGGAGCAGGAAGCCTTCGCGGCCCTCAATGCCGATGTCGCCGTCGTGGTCGCCTACGGACTGCTGCTGCCCAAGGCTGTTCTCGACGCGCCGCAGTTCGGCTGCCTGAACCTTCATGCCTCCATGCTGCCGCGGTGGCGCGGGGCAGCGCCGATCAACCGTGTCATCATGGCGGGCGACACGGAGACCGCCGTCCAGGTGATGCGCATGGAAGAAGGGCTCGATACCGGCCCGGTCTGCATGTCGGAAACGCTGGCCGTAACCGAGAACATGACTGCAGGTGATCTTCACGACCGGCTGTCCACCCTCGGCGGCGATCTGATGGTGCGCGCGCTGGCCGCCCTTTCGCGCGGTGCGCTGACCGAGCAGGCGCAGGCGGAAGAGGGCGTCACCTATGCGGAAAAGATTTCCAAGCAGGAAACCCGCATCGACTGGACGAAAACTGCCGGCGAAGTGCACAATCACATCCGCGGGCTGTCGCCCTTTCCGGGGGCATGGTGCGAAATGCCGCTCGGCGACAAACCGGAGCGGGTTAAGGTTCTGCGCAGTGCGCTGGCGGAAGGCGCTGGAATACCCGGCACGGTGCTGCTGACGGAAGAGGCGCCGGTGATTGCCTGCGGCACGGGCGCCGTGCGTCTCGACCAGGTGCAGCGGGCCGGCAAGAAGCCGATGAGCGGCGCGGACTTCCTGCGCGGCGCGTCGCTTTCTGACGGCGTCAAAGTGAACTAGGTCGGGTCACGGGAGAATTGCGATGAGCCAAGCTGCTGAAGCTGCCGATCTTGAAATCCGCAATGTGGCCCCGGATGACGAGACAGCGGTACGCGAATTGCTGATATCAGCCTTTCCGTCCGACATGGAAGCGCGGCTGGTCCACGCGTTGCGCCATTGCGGGGCGCTCTTGCTGGAGCAGGTCGCCGTAGATGCCGGCGGTGCCGTTGTCGGCCATGTCGCCTACAGCCGCGTGACGCCCGCCGCCATCGGCCCGGGCCAGGGCATGCAGATCGCCTGTCTTGCACCTGTCTCCGTCCGGCCGGACCTCCAGAAGTCCGGCATCGGCTCGGCACTGATCCGCGCCTCGCTCGAACGTCTCAAGGATATTGGCGAGGATCTGGTGCTGGTGCTCGGCCCGCCCGCCTATTACCCGCGCTTCGGCTTCGACCCGGTGCTCGCCCGCAAGGTCCAGGGGCCCTATGCGGGCGATGCCTTCATGGCGCTCGCCCTGACGGAAGCCGGATTCCGCAACCTGCCGATCGAGGTCGCCTTCGCGACACCCTTCCAGGAATTCGAATAGATCCGGCTATGCCACGCTACAAACTGACGGTGGAATATGACGGACGGCCCTTTTGCGGCTGGCAGCGCCAGGCGAACGGGCCCTCCGTCCAGGCGGTGATCGAACGGGCCATACGCGCCTTTTCCGGCGAGGACGTCACCATTGGCGGTGCCGGCCGCACCGACACGGGAGTTCATGCCACGGGACAGGTGTGCCACGTGGATCTTTCGAAACCCTGGCCGGTGAAAACGGTCATGGGCGCACTCAATTTCCACTGCCAGCCCGATCCGGTGGTGATCCTCGATGCGGAGGAAATGCACGAGGGGTTCGACGCCCGCTTCTCCGCCATCCGCCGCGCCTACCGCTACCGCATTCACAACCGCGTGCCGCCGCTGACCCACCAGCGCGGCCTTGCCTGGCACGTGAAGCCGGATCTCGATGAGAAGGCCATGCACGATGCCGCCCAGGAATTCGTCGGCCACCATGACTTCACCACGTTCCGCCATTCCCGCTGCCAGGCGAAAAGCCCCGAGAAGACCCTGGAGGAGTTCCGCGTCTACCGGGAGGGAGAATTCGTGATTGCCGAATGTTCCTCGCGTTCCTTCCTGCACAACCAGGTCCGCTCCATGGTCGGCTCCCTGCGTCTGGTTGGCGAAGGCAAATGGGGCGAGGGTGATGTCACCAGGGCCCTGAAGGCCCGTGACCGCAAGGCCTGCGGACCGGTCGCACCGGCAGACGGCCTGTACCTGACCCGTGTCGACTACCGCTCCGCGGAAAAAGACCGGGAGCTGCTGCAGGACTGGCAGGCCCGCAAGGCCGCAATGGAGGCCGAGGACGACGGGGAGGCCTAGGTACTTCGGTATACCCCGTCCTCCCCAACAGCATCCCGGCCACGCGTAGCGCGAGGCGGGATGACGGCAGTAAGGTTGAGCCGACGTGGTGCAGCCTGTCAGGCAGTCTCCCCCGGCATCTCCACGCATTTCTTGTACAAGTGCCACGTCGTATGTCCGAGCACTGGCAGCGTCACGATGAGGCCGAGAAAAGCCGGCGCCATGGAAACGATAAGGACGGCGGTGACCGTGAAGGCCCAGCCGATCATCGGGATCGGCGAGGTTACGACTGCCCGCACGCTGGTGATCATGGCGGTGATGAAATCCCGGTCCGCTTCCAGAAGCAGCGGGAAGGAAATTACGGTGAGCGAAAACAGGATCAGCGACAGGATCGCACCGACCACGTGGCCGACGGCCAGGAACATCAGGCCCTCCGGCGTCGAGACGACTTCGTTCAGGAATTCGCCGAAGGAGGCAAAGGAGCGGAACCCCAGAAACAGCGCCAGCAGCAGGCGCACCTGATACATCCACATGATCTGGATGAAGAGCACCACGAAAGCCATCCAGGACAGTTCCCGGCCCTTTTGCGCCCACATCGCGCCGAAGATCTTCGACCAGGATAGCTCTTCGCCTGCCTGCAGCCGGCGGCTGACCTCATAGAGGCCGACGGCAGCGAAGGGGCCGATCAGCACGAAACCGGCGGCGGCGGGATAGGAGAGGTAGCTCATGTTGAGCGCTGCGGCGCTCAGGATCACGAAGAGACCACCGAAGGCAAAGAACGCGCCGATGACGATGCCGTAGACGGGCGCTTTGCGAAAATCCGCAAGGCCCGCGGCCAGCGCGTCGATGACATCGTTGACGGTAATCGCCCGGACCTTCGGCATGGGCCGCAGGCCGCTGTTCGCAGGTGCCCCGGTGCCGTCAGGGGCAGAGGAGTTGTCGCTCATCATCCGGCTTCCTCCCAGAAGTCCAAAATGCCCGCCGCCTTCCGCGGACAGGACAATCTTAGGCATGGAAACATGCCGCGCTCAATCAGGAGAAGGGCTTATGCGGGCATCCTTTTTTGTGAGGAACGGGATGGGATGACGCGAGTTCCAGCTGGAAAAGGCTTGTCCGCGGAGCAAGAGGCCCATCCTTCGAGACGGCCTTACGGCCTCCTCAGGATGAGGTTGATTGTTTTCGCTGCAGCCGCAGTTTTTACTCCACCTCATCCTGAGAGACTGGCCCGAAAAGGATTGAGTGATCCCGGTCGGTGTGATTCCGTTTTTGCGCTAACAGAAC
>ENA-ORCZ01000294-ORCZ01000294.1-marine-metagenome-genome-assembly--contig:-NODE-294-length-27860-cov-3.913652_pt1 | contig 27860 bp, 24 predicted proteins | sample MGYA00237785_ERZ508519 | MGnify/ENA primary metagenome ERZ508519 (study PRJEB26189, sample SAMN06268790) | marine metagenome | isolation source: Bioluminescent Bay, La Paraguera, Puerto Rico | place...
CGCGGAAGGCCTCGATGACCGATTTGGCGGACCGTTCCGTATCGGCCAGGACCACCCCGATGCCTTGCGTGCCCTCCAGAAGCTTGATCACCACCGGCGCGCCGCCGGCGGTCGCCAGGACCTCTTCCGTCATTTTCGGATCGTGGGCGAAGGTCGTCACCGGCAGGCCGATGCCGTCGCGCGCAAGCAGCTGCATGGAGCGCAGCTTGTCACGCGACCGCCCGATCGCCACCGACTCGTTGACAGGATAGACGCCCATCATCTCGAACTGCCGCAGCACGGCAAGACCATAGAAGGTGATCGATGCGCCGATCCGCGGGATCACCGCGTCGTAGCCCGTCAGTTTGTTGCCGTTGTAGTAGATTTCCGGCCGGCGCGAGGCGATGTTCATGTAACAGCGCAGCGTGTTGATGATGTCCAGCTGGTGCCCGCGCTCTTCCGCGGCTTCCTTCAGGCGCTTGTGCGAATAGAGCTCGGGATTCCGCGCCATCATTGCAATCTTCATTGACTCAAGTCCCTCGGTCTCAGCCTCAGTCCAACCGGTGTTGCGGCACCGAATTTTCCAGTGATTGTCTTTCCGGCCCCGGGCCGGTTTAGTGTCTTGTCGCCTGTGCGGGCTTGCCGGCCAGGAAAGATCGTCCCGCATCCACCAGCACGTTGTGCCGACGGATGGCCGTCCTTCCCAGGATCATGTCGAAGCCCATGTTGCTCCGGTCCGCGAGCGATACGTCCACATGCCAGTGATGTTTTCCAAGATGCAGTAACGTGCGGATGACAATTCGCGTCTCCGGAACGCCGCTTGTGTTCTTGATGTCGCGCTGGTCGAGCACGGGCACCTCGGCGCGAAAGTCGCTGTGATGGCGCGAGGCCGGCACGCGGAAGCGCACCCAGGTCCTGCCGTCCCGCTGAAACACTTCCTGGTCCTCCGCGTGGAGCGCGGAAGTGCGCGCACCGGTGTCGATCTTGGCGCGCATGTCGAAAACGCCGAGTTCGGGAAGACTTACGATCTCACGCCAGCCGATAATGTCCGCGGCCGATAAGGGACGCCCCTTCTTTGCCCTTGTCATCCAATGAAACTCTGGCGCCCGTTCCGGGACCTCATTCAACACATCTTCGAACCGAGCATTGCATGACGCAGGAGACAGCGCAACTCGGTTCCAGGGTCCGCTCTTGCTCTCTCGCAAACCCCAGCGCCGCTCATCATCACGATTCACGTTGCCGTGCAAGTCGAATAAACGACATCGGTCGGCATGACCAAGCGTCAGCGAGACAACTCAGTCTCCTGAATCCGCATAGGGGTCCTTCGGTGACCGGTCCTCGGACAGGCTCCGCCTTTTGTCGAGCGTCAAGCGCTCGATCGCGTCGGCCAGGTGGATCTCCTGGATATTGTAGTCGCCCTTGGCAACGCGGATCTTGTGCGCCTCCAGCATCACCTCGCCCATGGCGACACCTTCAGGCGGCACGAAACGGTAGCTGGCCAGTTCGATCAGGAATCCGAGCGGATCGCGGAAATAGATCGAATCCATGAAGCCCCTGTCCTTCGGGCCGCTGTGATGAATTCCCCGCTCGTCGAGCCTGGCAACCGTCTGGCGGAAGGTCGCCTCGGACACGGCAAGCGCCAAGTGATGCACGCAGCCGATGGATTGCGGCGCCGGGCTCGGATCGGGCTTGCGGTCCTCGTTGGTGAAGATCGTGATCAGACGTCCGTCGCCCGGATCGAAATAGAGATGGCTCTGGTTGGGATCGTCCAGGTTCGGCTGTTCGAAGACGAAGGGCATCCCCAAAAGCCCTTCCCAGAAATCGATGGATGTCTGCCGGTCGGCACCGACCAGCGTGATGTGGTGGATGCCCTGCACCTGGATCTTCTGCATGCTGAAAACCTCCCGTTCGGGCCAGTCTGGAACCATCCCATTTCAATTGCAAACGCCCCCTGCTTCCCTTCCCCCTTTCCTTCCGGGTGAAAACCGCTAAGCTTGTTGCAACTGAAACAACTGCTCCGAACAGTGACTTGCCCATGTTGCGGCCATTGCGGGCCGCGGCATCCGCATGCCATCCGGCAAGGATTCACAATGGACATGCCAACCAAAGACCCTGCGCCTTCAGCGGCGACGGGAAACCGTCTCCGGCGCAAGGCCATCAGCCTGACCGAAAACCTGCCATCGAACACGATCGGTGCGCTCTGGATCCTGCTTGCCGCCTTCCTGTTCTCGATCATGGTCACCCTGATCAAGTTTCTCGGGAAGGATCTGACGGTGTTCCAGATCCTCGTTGTGCGTCAGGCGATCATGCTGTGCATCGTCGCCCCGAAGATCCTGAGCGGCCTGCCGACGTCGCTCGCGACCAAGCGCCCCGGCCTGCAGCTGACCCGCATCGTCTTTGCCACCGCCGCGATGCTTTTCGGCTTTACCGCCGTCATCGAGATGCCGCTCGCGGACGCGACCGCGATCAGCTTTTCCAAGACCTTTTTCATCACGATCTTCGCCATCTGGCTGCTGGGCGAGAACGTCGGCATTCATCGCTGGGGTGCCACCATTGCCGGCTTTCTGGGGGTCGTGCTGATGCTGCGGCCGGACGGCGAAGGACTGGTGGACCCTTATGCGTTGCTGGCGATTGCCAGTGCGGCCTGTGCGGGCATGGTGATGATCGTGGTGCGCATACTGACGCGCACGGATGCGCCGGTGACAATCCTCACCTACCAGGCCTTCGGCGTCGGCATCCTGATGCTGATCCCCGCCATTCTCACCTGGCAGGCGCCAACCCTGGAGCAATGGGGCTTGCTGCTTGTCATCGGTATCATTTCCTGGGCAGCGCAAATGGCCAATATCCGCGCCTTCAAGGCGGGCGAGGCCACGGCGATCGCCTCGCTCGATTATACGCGCCTGCTCTATGCAACGGTCTTCGGCGCGCTCGTCTTCAGCCAGTGGCCGCGTTTGGAAACGCTCATCGGAGCCGCCGTCATCATCGCCGCCTCGATTTACACCGTCCGCCGCGAAGCGAAACGCGGGCGAGAACTCGCCCGTGCCGCGGACGGTCGTGGCTACAACAGCTGACAGTGTGCCAGGCAGGGATTGCTGACTGCCAAAGGGGAACTCAGGCCAGAACGTGCCAGAAATCGAGATCGACGCTTTCCGGATCGAAGAGGCCAAGCAGCGGAGCACAGGCTTCGCTGGTCAGATAACCGCCGCAGATTTCCCTGGCGGCGCCTTCTGTTTCAACGAAGCAGATTTCCGAATAGATCCCCTCGCCGGCCCGCGCCATCAGATGAAGCCGGCTTTCGGGATGATGGGCAATATAGTCGCGTTCGACCCGATCCGATGCGTCCGCAAGCACCTCTTCGGAAAAGTCGTTGCCGGGCTTTGGCCGAAAGGTCCCGAACTCGATTGCGGCAAAGTCGGCCGGCACGGTCTGAACCGGGGTCATCAGATCATTGCGGCAAAGACGAATGCTGTCAGGCTGCAGCAACTGCATGAAGGCCTGCGAACTTGGAGCCTGCATGTGTGCTTCGGCCATGGCGGCAAAAGCGCCGGCATCGGTCGCCAGTATCGCATCTCCGTACTCTCCCTTTGAATTGCCCAGGAAACAATGCATGGCGATGCCGGGCTGATGGGCAAGGAATTCCTTCTGCCATCTGCGCGCGGCGGCGATCAGCTCCGGCGCTTCAACGCCCTCCTTCGCCCGGTAGCGGGCAAAGCCCATCACATTCAGCGGTCCAATCTCTTTGCGCAGCATGAAATGTCCTTTCGCGGTTCTGCTGCGCGATCTATAGAAGCGGCCGGAGACAGTTTCTGTCAGGGGCATCCGATATCGTGGGAGACCGTCCGGGAAGGCGTCCCGGATCGCTTGAGCGGCAGAACGGGAGTTTCAGGTCCATGCGCACGATCCGGCTGTTTTCGATCCTCGACATCCTGCGCAGCCGGCGTGGACCGGTCGCCGCGGCAACGTTGGCGGATCTTCTCGACGTGACCGAACGCACCGTCTACCGCGACATGGCAACGCTCAAGGCAATGGGCGCGCCGATCCGCGGAGAAGGCGGTATCGGCTATGTCATCGAGCGCGGGTATTTCCTGCCGCCGATGCAGTTCGATCCGGACGAACTGGACGTCGTCCTGCTCGGCATTCGCATGGTGAAAGCCCGCGGCGACGCCGCCATGCAAGACGCGGCCGAAAGGGTGCTCGGCAAGATCGGCGCGGTTCTCTCCGATGGTGCACGTCCGCTCGACCGGCCGCTGCTCGCCGTCGGCCGGACCACCTCCGCCGAAGGCCACGAAGCTCTCTCCCCGCTCCGCGCCGCCATCCGCGACAGAAGGAAGACCGCGCTTCAGTATCGCGACACGAATGGCAAGGTCAGTGATCGGCAGGTCCGGCCCCTCGGCCTGACCGCCTTCGAAAGCGTCTGGGTGCTGACCGCCTGGTGCGAGATGCGCACCGATTTCCGCAACTTCCGCCTCGACCGGATCGAGGCTTACGACGTGACGCCGGAACGGTTCCTCAGGGAGAAGGGCAAGGAATTTCAGGACTATCTGAAGACGCTTTAGGAGGCGCCATGGCCCGGCACTGATGCCGACCGATGGACCCTACCTTCACCGTCGTCTTCCCGGACGCAGCGCAGCGCAGATCCGGGACCGGTGCGCCCCCCATTTCGTTGGAATTCCGGGAAACCACTTCTTGGGCTCCCCGGTCCCGGCTCTCGCTACGCTCGGCCGGGATGACGACGGATAGATAGGAGTGCACCGATTTAGATGAAGCGCGTCCTGTCGGAAGCGTTTCCACCCGGCTCTCTCACGCGCTCTTTGCCTCAGCCATGGCCCGTTTGCGGGCTTCTTCCTCGACCAGTTCCTTTTTCGACAATTTGCCGACCATGGTCTTGGGCAGCGCGTCACGGAACTCGATTTCGCGTGGCATTTCAATGGCCGACAGATGATCCTTGAGGAACGTCTTCATGTCGTCGGCGGTCAGTGAAAAACCGTCCTTCAGCTTGATGAAGGCCTTGGGGCTCTGGCCGCGGTAGTCGTCCGGGACTGCGATGACGATGGTCTCGTCAACAGCCTCGTGCTGGTAGATCGCTTCCTCGATCATGCGCGGATAGACGTTGTAGCCGGAGCACAGGATCAGATCCTTGATGCGGTCGACCAGATAAATGAACCCGTCCTCGTCCTGATAACCGACATCCCCGGTGTGGAGATAACCGTCCTCGGTAATGGATTCGGCCGTCGCATCGGGACGTTTCCAGTAGCCCTTCATGATCTGCGGGCCGTGTAGCAGCAATTCGCCCTTTTCGCCCTGTGCGACTTCGGACTTGCGGTCCTCGATGCTGACGAAGCGGGCCGTCGTGCCCGGTGCCAGCCGGCCGATGGAGCCGGCACGGCGGCTCTCGTCGAGGGGATTGACCGCGGCGACCGGCGAGGACTCCGTTAGACCGTAGCCTTCCACGAGAATGCAGCCGGTGATCTTCTCGAAGCTTTCCTTCACCTCCACCGGCAGCGGCGCACCGCCCGACAGGCACAGCCGGATGCTGGTGAGATCGTAATTCGGCGTCAGCGGCGAGTTGTTGATCGCGGTGTAGATGGTCGGCACGCCAGGGAACAGGGTTACCTTCTTGCGCTTGACGGCATCCAGGAGCGCCTTCAGCTCGAACCGCGGCTGCAGCACCATTTCCGCGCCGAGAATGATCGACAGGTTCTGGGCGACGGTCATCGCAAAGACGTGGAAGAAGGGCAGAACGCAGAGCATCCGCTCTTCACCCGGCTTTGCCTTTTCGAAGATGCAGCGCATCTGCTCGATATTGGCGGCAAGGTTCCTGTGCGTCAGCATGGCGCCCTTCGGCACGCCCGTGGTGCCGCCGGTATATTGCAGAACCGCGATGCCATTGGCGACGTCGATTTCAACAGGCCTGGGCGCTGCCCCCTTCGTCTGCAGGTCCTCGAAACGGATATGAGCCGCATCGTGCGGGATATCGGCCAGTTCCTTGCGCTTGAAGAGGCCGAACAGCACCTTCTTCACCGTCGGCAGGCAGAAGCTCATCGGGCAGACGATGATCTTGTCGAGGATCTTTTCCTTCCGGACCTCCTCGACCTTGTCGTAGATGATCTTCAGATCCATCGTCACCATGATGCGCACGTCCGCATCGCGCGCCTGGAAGGCGATCTCGCGTTCCACATAAAGCGGATTGAAATTGGCGACGGTGGCGCCGATCTTCAAAATCGCGAAATAGAAGATCGTGTAATAGGGCGTGTTGGGAAGGCAGAGGCCGACATTGACACCAGGCCCGACGCCCATCTCCTGAAGACCGGCGGCGGTCTTGTCCACCAGGGCGCCGATTTCCGCATAGGTCCAGACCTTGCCCATGAAATCGCAGGCCGGCCGAGCGCCGAATTCGGCAACGGTGCTTTCAAGATACTCATGTACTGGACGGGGCTTGAAGGCCGCGTTCCACTCCTCCGCAGTCGTCATAACGTTCTCCAACGCGTTTTCCGCTCCACTGCACGGGCGGGCCTTCAACCTGAACGTTCCGCAGACAATCCTCCCGTCCGCGAAATTTCCCCCCTCAGGTCCCGGCCGCCAGTGAGGCGTCACCTCTCTGGGCTGCTCCTGACATGACGCAACCTTCCGTTCACGTCAACTCGCGACGTAACGACACCCGGTCATTTTTTTCCGCGAGGGCAGGCTTCCAATAAAGATAAGCTTAAGTGCGCAAATGGCAATAGTCACTGAAAATCAGGAGGTTATGCAAAGCATGACGATTGAGAGGGATTATCTCTTCGGCCAGTCCCATCTGGGTGTGTCGGCGCAATCCGCAACCGTCTCCCCCAGTTCCTTGCGCAGGTCGTAGCGCATGCAGCCGGGTTCCGCGGCAAGCTCGGTGACCAGTTCGTCGGCATGGGAGACGACGATAACCTGGGTCTTTTCCGCGGCGGTCGCGATCAGCCGGGCAAGCGGCTGCAGCAGCGCCGGATGGAGGCTGGTCTCCGGCTCGTTCAGGACGACGAGGGGCGCCGGGCGCGGCGAGAGCAGCGCAGCTGTCAGAAGAAGATAACGTAGCGTTCCGTCGGAGAGTTCGCTCGCGCGCAACTCCCGCAGCAAGCCCTTCTGCTGCATCAGCAATTCAAAATAGCCGTCATTGACGGAGATGCGGATCGAAGCCCCCGGGAAGGCATCGTCGATCGCCTCTTCCAGGGCTCGCTCGTCCCCGATTTCCAGTATGGTCTGCAGGGCAGCGGCCAGATCGCCGCCATCGCCGCTCAGCACCGGCGTCCGCGTGCCGATCTTCGGAAAGCGCGCCGGAGCGTCCCGGTCTGTGCGAAGGTGATCGTAGAAGCGCCATGCGCGCATGCGCTCGCGCATGACCAGAAGTTCCAGCCCGTCCTTCGGGTCGGCCGCATGGGTCATCATGCTGTCGAAGCGGGCAAGGTTCTGCACGACCGGAAGGCGCTGGCCCTGCGCATTCAGCACCCGCACCATCGGTCCGTTGCGTCCGGCGATCTCGTTGGAGCGCGACAGCGCTTCGCCGGCCCAAAGTGCCTCGACCTTGATCTCCGGATCCATGGAGAAGAACGAGTGGCCCGCATCGGCTGGAAGGCCGAGGTCGATGGCATAACCGTAATCCTCGTCGGCAAAGCCGAGCTTGAGGCTGACCACGCCCTTGCGCACCGTGCCCTGAACAGGCACCTCCCCGCGCTTCATGGCCCGGGAGAAGGCTTCCGGCCCGGCCCAGAGAGTGGAATTGAGCCCCCCTTCCGCCGCCAGCGACGCAATCGCCTGGCCTTGCGCGACTTCCGCAAGGAGCCGGATCGACCGGTAGAGGCTCGACTTGCCGCTGCCATTGGCACCGGTCACCAGCGTGATCCGGTCAAGCGGCAGAACAATATCTCTCAAGGAGCGATACCCGGAAACAGCGAGTGTGAGGATCATGGCAAGACCTACGTGACTATGGAAAATTCAATGCAAATTTGGCAAGATTGCTCTTGCGAATGACTGACCTCTGTTTGACCCAGGGGAGAGTTCAGCATCATGTATAGCCCCAAGGAAGCGGCGGAAGACTGGTATGCGCTCAATCTCGCGATCCTGTTCTTTGCCATGCTTGCAATTGCCGTCACCATTTACTTCCATCACGACGGCGCGCTGAAATACTGGCTACTCGAAAATTTCGGCGAACGCACGACCGGAACAGTGCTTTCGCTGGAACATGCCCCTGGCAGTGCCTCCGCGCTGCAGGCCCGCAAGCGCGAAAATCCGCGCAACTACCTTAAAAACGCGAAGGCCTGGGTCCATGGCGAGCGGCTCCATATTTCCTACGCGCCCGACCCCGACCAGCCCCTCCTGCTGACGGTCACGCTTCCGGACGATTTGGCCGGCAAACCGGCGGGCAGCACCTTGCCGGTGACCTATCTGCCGCTCAACCCGCGCATAGCCTATCCGGCCGACCACCTGTCGGACTTTGCTTTCGACAGCCGGATCATGCTCTGGGCGCTGGCGATCGGCGGCTTTCTCGTGATCTTCAGCTATGACAAGGCCGTCGCCTGGCTCGGCTTCCGGCGGAACATGCGCCGGTATTGAGGGCGCGATCCCTCAACTCCCCTGATCCACCAGCTCGAACCTGTTCACGTCGAAGACGCCGAAATCCGTGATCTTCAGATGCGGAATGACCGGCAGCGGCAGGAAGGCGACCTGCAGGAAGGGTTCGGCCAGGGTGCAGCCGAGATCCCTGGCGGCCGCCCGCAGCACTTCAAGTTCCTCCCGGACGGTCTCGAACGGCTCCAGGCTCATCAGGCCCGCCAGCGGCAGGGCGAGTTCCGCCTTGACGCCATCCCTGTCAGCCACCGCGAAACCGCCCTTCATGGCGATCACGCGGTTGACCGCATGGGCCATCGCTTCCTCGTCGGCACCGACAACACAGATATTGTGGCTGTCATGGCCGACGGACGAGGCAATCGCCCCGCGCTTCATGCCGAAGCCGTTGACGAAACCGAGGCCGATGTTGCCGGTACCCTTGTGGCGTTCGACGACGGCGACCTTCAGGACGTCTTGGGTCAGATCCGCCAGCGTCTTGCCGCCGGTGACCGGCAGGGTCCGCTTCAGGTGCTCGGTGATGATCCTGCCCGGGACCACGCCGATGACGTCAGCTTCGCTGTTGCGCGCCGGAATGTCGAAATTCGAGGCGGTGACCGGATCGACATGAACGCTGTCGAGGCCGACCGGCGGAACGACGGATCTGCCTGCAAAGGCTTCGTCGCTTGCGACGACACCGCCGCAGATGACCTTGGCGATCCTGCAATCCTCAAAATCGCTCAACAGCGCGATATCCGCACGCTTGCCCGGCGCAATCACGCCCCTGTCCTTCAGTCCGAAGGCATTGGCCGCCGACCAGCTTGCCGCCCGATAGGCGTCGAGCGGGCGGATTCCCTTGGCGATCAGCCGCCGGATCATGCTGTCGAGATGGCCCTCCTCGGCAATGTCGAGCGGGTTGCGGTCGTCGGTGCAAAGGGCGACGAAGGCCGAAACGTCCGGTGTCAGGATCGGCGCGAGGGCTTCCAGATCCTTCGACACCGAACCTTCCCGCATCAGGATCGTCATGCCCTTGGCAAGCTTCTCCAGCGCCTCTTCTGCCGTGGTTGCCTCGTGATCGGTGCTGATACCCGCCGCCAGATAGCCGTTGAGGCCGAGCCCCGAAAGCAGCGGCGCATGGCCGTCGATATGACCGTCCTGGAAGGCGGCAAGCTTTGCCAGGACCTTCGGATCGCACGCCAGAACACCCGGAAAATTCATGAATTCCGCAAGGCCGATCACACTCGGATGATCCCGGAACGGCAGCAGGTCCTCGATCTCCAGCCGCGCACCGGCGGTTTCGAATGCGGTGGCTGGAACGCAGGAAGAAAGGTTCACCCGGAGATCCATCACCGTCTCGAGCGAACTGTCGAGGAAATAGCGGATCCCCTCGGCGCCGAGAACATTGGCGATCTCGTGCGGGTCGCAGATCGCGGTCGTCACCCCGTGCGGCAGGACACAGCGGTCGAACTCGAACGGTGTGACCAGAGAGGACTCCACATGCAGATGCGTGTCGATAAAGCCCGGCACGGCGGTCAGTCCCGACCCGTCGATCGTTTCCGTCCCCTCGTACGTACCGTGCGTGCCGACAATCCGGTCGCCGACGATGGCGATGTCCGTCTCTATGGTCGATCCGTCGACCACGCTGAACAGGCGCACTTTCTTGATCACCAGATCAGCGGGCCTTTTCCCCGCCCCGGCGGCAATCGCCTGTTTCAGAAACGCTTCGTCATGTCTCGCCGGCATTTTTTTATCTCCGATTCTGGCGTGTCTCCGACAATACGAAACTTGACCGTTCCGGCAACGGTCTCGCAAGGTTGTGGCATGACAGGCCGCACCATAAAGATGAACCGGCAACCGGAGGACGGTGCGCTCACGTGTCCGCCACGGGGTGGAAAAGGTCCGATTCCGGTCTATTTATTGCCGAAGCAGGCAAAAACTTTTCGTGTTGTTGCGCAGCAGCTTACCGCGAAACAGCAACGAATCTCCGCGCTGCAACACAAATTGCGATTGACAGAAGGGGTTGCCGGGAGAATAATTTCATCAAACTAAATTATTCTGAACCGTCATGCAAAAGGACGGACAAGAAGACGGCAAAGTCGATCGGATCCTGGGGAGGAGCGAACGGTGGAGGACACGCGCAAGAGCGGCCGCGGCTCGAATTCCGCGCAATTGCGTCGCTACAACGAGCGCATTGTGCTGCAGATATTGCGGCGCGCCGGAGAAGCGTCCAAGGCCGAACTTGCCCGGGCCGTCCAGCTGACCAACGCGGCCATCGGCGCCATCATCCAGAACCTCATCGAGGAAGGCCTGATCGTCGAGGCCGGCAAGCGCCATGACGGCAGCCGGGGACAGCCGGCGACAATCCTGCGCCTCGCACCGCGCGGTGCCTTTTCCTTCGGCGTCCGGCTGGACCGGACGAACATGGAAACGGTGCTCATGGACTTTTCCGGGCGGATCATCGCCCGGCGCCTCCACGACATGATCCTGCCCGCCCCTGAACGCGCGATGGAAATCCTGACCGGCGACCTGGCGCTGCTGCGCCAGCACCTGAGCGAAGAGGACCAGAGCCGCATCACCGGGATAGGCCTGGCACAGCCCTTCAACCTCGGCGCCTGGCTGCACGAACTGGGCCTGCCGGAAGCGGACTTCGCGAAGTGGGAGGACTACGACCTCGCCAGCGCACTGCAAGACGCCACCGGTCTGCCGGTCTTCAGCGAGAACGACGGCACGGCGGCAGCCGTCGCCGAACTTTTCTACGGCCTCGGCCGCCAGAACGACGATTTCCTCTATCTTTTTCTCGGGCCTGCCATCGGTGGCGGCCTGATCCTCAAGGGCGACGTTGTTCGAGGCGTCAGCGGCAATGCCGGCGACGTCGCCATGATGCCGGTTCCGCCCAGCACCCTGTCGACGGCACCCAAGGCCCGCCATTCCTGGGACCTGTTGCTCGCGCGGGCCTCTCTCGTGGCGCTGGCACGACACATGTCTCCCGAGAACTTCCCGAGCCTAAACCGGACGGATCTTCAGGCGGCGGTTGAGACCGGCGACCCCAGATATTCGGAATGGATGAAGGATTGCGCCGAAGCGCTCGGTCTCGCTCTGCGCTCGGCCTATGCGCTGCTTGACGTGCCGCTGGTCGTTATCGACGGCGATCTCGGCGGCCCTTTCCCCGAGGCCTTCCGCTCGGCGCTCACGCAGGCGGTGGAAGGCTCCGCGCCGGAAAAACGGCAGTCGCCGGAAATCCAGATCGGCAGTTTTCGCCACGACGCCGGCGCCATCGGCGCGGCCAGCCTGCCGCATTTTTTCAATTTCTCGCCCAGGGCCGCGATCCTGACGGGCGGGAAAGACACCGGACCCGCCGGGGCTGGCAGCTCGGAAGACAGAGCCAGCTTTCCGGCACGGGCAGCACGGTTGGGGTCACATCTGGCCACGCCCATCCGTAGCAACTGATTGAGGCCAGGGAGGAAAAACGCTCATGATCCGCAATTTACTCGCGACCGGCTCCGTACTCGCCGCCATGGCAGCCGCACCTGCAGCCGCTGCCGACGTCTCTGCCTGCCTGATCACCAAGACGGACACCAATCCGTTCTTCGTGAAGATGAAGGAAGGCGCCACCGCCAAGGCGGAAGAGCTCGGCATCGAGCTGAAAACCTTCGCCGGCAAGATCGACGGCGACCATGAAACCCAGGTTGCCGCGATCGAAACCTGTATCGCCGACGGTGCGAAAGGTATTCTGCTGACCGCGTCCGATACCTCGTCCATCGTTCCGGCGGTGCAGCAGGCTCGCGATGCCGGCCTCCTGGTGATCGCGCTCGACACGCCGCTGAACCCCATCGACGCTGCCGACGCAACCTTCGCCACCGACAACTTCAAGGCGGGCGAGCTCATCGGCCAGTGGGCGGCTTCAGCACTCGGCGATGAAGCCGCAAATGCCAAGATCGCCATGCTGGACCTCGCCATCAGCCAGCCGACCGTCGGCGTGCTGCGCGACCAGGGTTTCCTGCAGGGCTTCGGTATCGAGCTCGGCGACCCGAACAAATGGGGCGACGAGACCGACCCGCGCATCGTCGGCAACGACGTCACCCAGGGCAACGAGGAAGGCGGCCGCCGGGCCATGGAAAACCTGCTCGCCAAGGACCCGATGATCAACGTCGTCTACACGATCAACGAGCCGGCTGCCGCCGGTGCCTATGAAGCGCTGAAGGCCATCGGCCGTGAGAACGATGTCCTGATCGTCTCCGTCGACGGCGGCTGCCCGGGTGTTCAGAACGTCAAGGACGGCGTCATCGGCGCGACCTCGCAGCAATATCCGCTGTTGATGGCTTCCCTCGGCATCGAAGCCATCAAGGCCTGGGCCGACAGCGGCGCAAAACCCGAGCCGACTCCCGGCAAGGACTTCTTCGACACCGGCGTCGCGCTGGTGACCGACAAGCCGGTCGACGGCGTCGAAAGCATCGACACCGCCAAGGGCACGGATCTCTGCTGGGGCTGAGTCTCCCCTTTTGACGAGATCCAGAAGGGGCATGGGCAACCTTGCCCCTTTTTCAAAATTCGCACGAAAGGTTAAACGGGCATGACCTTGGAAAGCAAAGCGGCAACCGGACAGGCGGATTACGAATCCGCGGCAGCGTCAAGTCCGCAAGCCGTCGCCTCGTTCGATGACGACCGTCATGGGATCGGGCACAAGATCCAGCACACGCTGCACCAGACACCGTCGCTGGTTCCCCTCATCGTTCTGCTGCTCTCGCTGATCGTTTTCGGCGTCCTGCTGGGGTCGAAGCTCTTCTCCCCCTTCGCGCTGACGCTGATCCTGCAGCAGGTGCAGATCGTCGGCATCGTCGCCGCCGCCCAGAGCATCGTCATCCTGACAGCCGGCATCGATCTTTCCGTCGGCGCCATCATGGTGCTGTCCTCCGTGGTGATGGGCCAGTTCACCTTCCGCTACGGCCTGCCTGCGGAAGTTTCCATTTTCTGCGGCCTCGTCTGCGGCACGGTCTGCGGTTACCTGAACGGGTTCCTCGTCGCCTACGTGAAGCTGCCTCCCTTCATCGTCACCCTCGGCATGTGGCAGATCGTGCTGGCCACGAACTTCCTCTACTCGGCCAACGAAACCATCAGGTCGCAGGAAATCTCCGAGTTGGCACCGCTGCTGCAGTTCTTCGGCAACAAGGTCAATGTCGGCGGAGCCATCTTCACCTACGGTGTGATCTTCATGGTTCTGCTGATCCTCCTGCTCGCCTATATCTTGCGCCAGACCGCCTGGGGCAGGCATGTCTATGCGGTCGGCGATGATCCTGAAGCGGCGCAGCTTTCCGGCGTGCAGGTGAAGAAGGTGCTGATCTCGGTCTATATGCTGTCCGGCCTCATCTGCGCCTTTGCCGGCTGGGCCATGATCGGCCGCATCGGCTCCGTCTCGCCGACAACCGGTCAGCTCGCGAACATCGAATCGATCACCGCCGTGGTGATCGGCGGCATCTCGCTCTTCGGCGGCCGCGGCTCGATCCTCGGCACCCTTTTCGGCGCGCTGATCGTCGGCGTGTTCACCTTAAGTCTTCGCCTGCTCGGGGCGGACGCCCAGTGGACCTACCTCTTGATTGGCATTCTCATCATCGCGGCAGTTGCCGTCGATCAATGGATCAGAAAGGTGTCGGTGTGATGGAACCTGTCCTTCAAGCGCGCAACCTGGTCAAGCGCTACGGCCGTGTGGTGGCCATGGACCATGCCGATTTCGAACTCTATCCGGGCGAGATCCTGGCGGTGATCGGCGACAACGGGGCGGGCAAGTCCACCCTGATCAAGGCCCTCAGCGGTGCGGTGCAGCCGGATGGAGGGGAAATCCTGCTAGACGGCAGGCCCGTCCACTTCACCTCCCCGATCGACGCCCGCGAGGCCGGCATCGAGACCGTCTACCAGACCCTTGCCATGTCCCCGGCCCTGTCGATCACCGACAACATGTTCATGGGGCGGGAACTCCGCAAGCCCGGTTTCCGCGGCACCTGGCTGCGCCAACTCGACCGAAAGAAGATGGAGGAGATTGCCAGGGACAAGCTGAACGAGCTCGGCCTTCTGACCATCCAGAACATCAATCAGGCGGTGGAAACCCTCTCCGGCGGCCAGCGCCAGGGCGTGGCGGTGGCAAGAGCGGCAGCCTTCGGTTCCAAGGTGGTGATCATGGACGAGCCGACGGCCGCCCTCGGCGTCAAGGAAAGCCGGCGCGTCCTCGAGCTGATCAAGGATGTCAAGGCAAGGGGGTTGCCCATCGTGCTGATCAGCCACAACATGCCGCATGTGTTCGAGGTCGCCGACCGCATTCACATCCACCGGCTGGGCCGGCGCGCCTGCGTGATCAAGCCGACGGATTTTTCCATGTCCGACGCGGTCGCGATCATGACCGGCGCCATGGACCCGCCCGGCAGCCTGGCGGCCTAGGAGCGGATGAAACTGAGGGGCGTCTGAGGACACGGCAGTCTGGCAGGCGCTCTTGGCCCCGGCCTCATCCTGAGGAGAACCGCGAGGTTTGTCTCGAAGGATGGGCGGCATGCACAGCGCTGGTGGCCCATCCTTCGAGACGGGCCGTTGGCCCTCCTCAGGATGAGGCGGTATAGGGAACCCGCCCGGCAGCCCGGCGGCCTGGGAGCGGAGGAAATTGAGGGGCGTCTGAGGACGCGGCGGTCTGGCAGGCGCCCTTGGCCGCAGCCTCATCCTGAGGAGAACCGCCAGGTTCGTCTCGAAGGATGGGCGGCACGCACAGCGCTGGTGGCCCATCCTTCGAGACGGGCCGTTGGCCCTCCTCAGGATGAGGTGGAGTTTGGTGGTCCTCCTTCGGAAGGGAGGCAACATGCAAGAATTTGGACGTTCATGGCGAACGTTCGCCAACTAGCTGATGAAAGATCTCTAAGTATATGTTTCTGATTTGCGGTGAAGCGCTGTTCGATCTCTTTGGCGATGCCGGTTCCGGCGACAGCATTTCCTTCGACGCCCGTATTGGCGGGTCCCCGTTCAACGTAGCCATGGGCCTTGCGCGCCTCGGCGAAGAGGCCGCTTTCTTCGGCGGCATCTCGCGCGATGCACTGGGGGAGAAACTCGTCCAGAAATTCCGCAAGGAGGGCGTTTCGGAGCGTTTCATCCTGCGGACGGACTACCTGACCACCCTTAGTCTGGTGCAGAAAGATGCGCATGGGTCGCCCGCCTATACCTTCTATGGTGAAAGTGCAGCCGACCGGATGGTGACCACGAACGACCTGCCCGAATTCGGCACGCCGCCCCTCTTCCTGCATGTCGGCTCCTATACGGCCCTGGTCGAACCGGTTGCGACGGCCCTGAAAGCGCTGATCGAGCGCGAGCGCGGACACACGCTGATCTCCTTCGACCCCAACATACGCCCGACGGTCGTGCCCGACATGGCCCTGTGGCGGCGAAATACCGAATGCCTCGTGCCGCTGACGGATGTAGTCAAGGTCTCCGACGAAGACCTTGCCCTGATCGCGCCGGATACTCCTGTGGAAGAGATGGCCCGCTCCTGGCTCGAACTGGGTGCCGGACTGGTGATCGTGACCCGAGGCGGCAACGGTGCGACGGCCTTCGCACCCGGGATGGAAGTCAGCTGCCTAGGGATCAAGGTGACCGTCGAGGATACCGTCGGCGCCGGCGACACCTTCCAGGCATCCCTGCTGGCGGGCCTGAAACAGCTCGGAGCGACCAGCCGCGAAGCCCTGTCGGCACTTGACGAGGGAGCATTGAATCGTCTTCTTGCCTTTGCCGTTGGCGCGGCCGCCATCACCTGCTCCCGCCGCGGCGCCGACCTGCCCTACCGGCGCGAGTTGGAAAAAGAGTGGGCCGCCTTGAAATGAGGGGCTGACAACCGAATTAAATCGATTTAAAAGGCTGGCGAAAACGGTCCTGCCGGGAACCGGTCCGAAACCAGCTTGTCTGCTCGGGCACCCTGGACCGGCAGCTGTGAGAAGGGATGAAATATGGCGGTACGCGTCATTGAAGTGGAAGAATTCGACCTGGTCGTGTTCGGAGCCTCCGGAGATCTTGCCCACCGCAAGCTCCTGCCGGCGCTCTACCACCGGGACGCCGACGGCCAGATGCCGGAAAATGCCCGCATCATCTGCAGTGCCCGGCGGGACTATACGGACGACGATTACCGCGACTATGCCAGGGCCGCCCTTCAGGAACACGTCAACGATCTTGACGACGCGCATCTCAAGCAATTCCTGAAGCGCCTGCACTACGTCCAGATCGACATTGCCACCGGCGAGGGTTTCGAGGACCTGCGCACCATATTGGACGAGCGCCCGGACGTGATCCGCGCCTTCTACCTGGCCGTCGGCCCCGATCTCTTCGGCACGATCTGTGAAAACCTCGGCCAGGTCGGCGTCGTCAACGATCACTCCCGCGTCGTCATGGAAAAGCCGATCGGCAAGGACGGCAAGTCGGCACAGGCCCTGAACGACACCGTCGGCGCGGTCTTCGATGAAGACCAGATCTTCCGTATCGACCATTATCTTGGCAAGGAAACGGTGCAGAACCTGATGGCGCTGCGCTTTGCCAACGCCCTGTTCGAGCCGCTCTGGAACGCGGCCCACATCGACCATGTGCAGATCACGGTCGCCGAATCCCTCGGCACCGGCGGACGCGCCGGCTACTACGACACCGCCGGCGCCCTGCGCGACATGGTGCAGAACCACATCATGCAGTTGCTCTGCCTCGTCGCGATGGAGCCGCCGGAAAGCATGAATGCGGACAGCGTCCGCGACGAGAAACTGAAGGTGCTGAAGGCGCTCGCGCCGATCGACGAACAAAGCGTCGACCGGCTGACAGTGCGCGGCCAGTACCGGGCGGGCGCCTCGGCCGGCGGCGCCGTGCCGGGATATCTGGAAGAACTCGGCAACACCGAAAGCAAGACCGAAACCTTCGTCGCCCTGAAGGCGGAAATCGCCAACTGGCGGTGGGCCGGCGTCCCCTTCTACCTGCGCACCGGCAAGCGCCTGGCACAGCGGGTTTCGGAAATCGTCGTGCAGTTCCGCCCGATCCCGCATTCGATCTTCGATGCCGAGGCCGGCACGATCACGGCAAACCGGCTGATCATCCGCCTGCAGCCGGATGAAGGCGTCCAGATGCAGATCATGATCAAGGACCCGGGCCCGGGCGGCATGCGCCTGCGCCAGGTGCCGCTCGACATGTCCTTCGCCGAGGCCTTCAAGGTGCGCAACCCGGACGCCTACGAGCGCCTGATCATGGACGTCATCCGCGGCAACCAGACCCTGTTCATGCGCCGCGACGAAGTGGATGCCGCCTGGGCCTGGATCGACCCGATCCTCAACGCCTGGGCCGCTTCCAAGGAAACGCCGAAGGGCTACACCGCCGGCACCTGGGGACCGTCGGCCTCCATCGCGCTGGTCGAGCGGGACGGCCGCACCTGGGCCGAAGACGACGGCCAGTGACACGTGCGCGCAGGGCTCCTGTCCTGCGTGTCTTACGGACACCTTAATCGATTAAAAGGCGGCAGACGGACTTCGCCGCCCTATGTGCCCTGATCAAGGACCAGCCAAGCCGTCAGCTGCTAGCAGAGGGATTTGAAGCCATGACCATCCAGGATCGCATTGGCGACGTCACCGAACGGATCGTCAAACGCAGTCACGACAGCCGCTCGATCTATCTGGAGCGGATCGGCAAGGCCGCCGAAAAGGGACCGCAGCGCTCGCGCCTTTCCTGCGGCAACCTCGCCCACGGCTTTGCCGCCTGCGGCCTCTCGGACAAGGCCGCGCTTTCCGGCGACGTGGTGCCGAACCTCGGCATCATCACCTCCTATAACGACATGCTCTCGGCCCATCAGCCCTACGAGACCTACCCGGCTCTCATCCGCCAGGCGGCTCATGAAGCCGGCGCCGTCGCCCAGGTGGCGGGCGGCGTTCCGGCCATGTGCGACGGGGTCACCCAGGGCCAGGACGGCATGGAACTGTCACTGTTCTCGCGCGACGTGATCGCCATGGCGGCCGCCGTCGGCCTGTCCCACCAGATGTTTGACGCGGCCGTCTTCCTCGGCATCTGCGACAAGATCGTTCCGGGTCTGGCCATCGCCGCCCTTTCCTTCGGCCATCTGCCGGCGGTCTTCGTACCGGCCGGACCGATGCCGACCGGCATTTCCAACGACGAGAAAGCCAAGATCCGTCAGCTCTACGCGGAAGGAAAGGTCGGCCGCGATGCGCTTCTGGAGAGCGAATCCCGCGCCTATCATTCGCCGGGCACCTGCACCTTCTACGGCACGGCCAACTCCAACCAGATGCTGATGGAGATCATGGGCCTGCACATGCCGGGCGCCTCCTTCGTCAATCCAGGCACGCCGCTGCGCGATGCGCTCACCCGGGAAGCCGCCAAGCGTGCCATCGCCATTTCCGCTCTTGGAAACGAATATACGCCCGCCGGCGAAGTGATCAGCGAAAAGGCCATCGTCAACGGGGTTGTCGGCCTGCACGCAACGGGCGGCTCCACCAATCACACCATGCATCTGGTGGCGATCGCGGCGGCCGCCGGCATCCGCCTGACCTGGGACGATATTTCGGACCTGTCCGACGTCGTTCCCCTGCTCGCCCGCGTCTATCCGAACGGCAAGGCGGACGTGAACCATTTCCAGGCCGCAGGCGGCCTCGCGTTCCTGATCCGCGAGCTTCTCGGCGAAGGCTATCTCCACAAGGACGTCAAGACCGTCTACGGCACGGACCTCTCGGGCTATACGGTCGAGGCAAAACTCGATGCCGATGGCAACGTGCTCCGCGAGGAGGCTCCGGAGACCTCCGGCGACGAAACCGTGCTTGCGCCGGTCTCCAAGGCCTTCCAGCCGACCGGCGGCCTGAAGATGCTGACCGGCAATTTCGGTAAGGCGGTCATCAAGATTTCCGCGGTCGCCAAGGAGAGGCACGTCATCGAAGCGCCGGCGCGCGTCTTCCATTCGCAGGAGGAATTCCTGACCGCCTTCAGCAACAAGGAACTGACCGGGGACGTCGCCGCCGTTGTCCGCTTTCAGGGACCAAAGGCCTGCGGCATGCCGGAACTTCACAAGCTGACGCCCTGCCTCGGCATCCTGCAGGACCGAGGACACAAGGTCGCCCTCATCACGGACGGGCGCATGTCGGGTGCTTCCGGCAAGGTGCCGGCCGCTATCCACGTGACGCCGGAAGCCGCTGCCGGTGGCCCGATCGCCAGGATCCGCGACGGCGACATGATCCGCGTCGATGCGGTAACCGGCAAGCTGGAAGTGCTTGTCGATGAAGCTGAATTCAACGCCCGCCCGGTTGCCGAGATGGATCTCGGCGCCCACCAGGCCGGCGTCGGCCGCGATCTCTTCGCCGCCTTCCGCGCCAATGTCGGAACGCCGGACACCGGCGCGCATGTCTTCGGCGTTTGAGTTCAATAAATCAGGCGATCGAGGGCCGCCTGAAGCGGTTCTGGACCGTCTTTGAAGGAGGAAATCCCGATCTTGATGCTGTGATATCGCTTGCCTTCGATTGAGAAACCGTTGCGAAGCTCCAGGGCAGCAACATCTTCTGCAGCACTGGCGGCGCGGATGTCACCATAGGAGGAATAACATTGGTCGTTGAGTTCCAAGTAACAGCCGTCGGGGTCTTCGGTCAAAATAACATACCGCCCGGAAAAATCGGCGCTTTCGCAAAACCCGACGGTGAAGCCAAATTCTTCTTCGGTAATCGTTACAAGCGCTGCATCAAATCTGTATTCGAACAATGGAAACTTCCTCGAAAACTTTGAAGGCCCACACAACGCCAATTTCTGCTGTGTGCCCCCTCTAATGAAGTGGTGACTATATGGCCCAGGACATTGAAAAAATCGAACAGGTAATGCGAGCCGCGCCGGTGATCCCGGTGCTGATCGTGGAAGATCCGAAAAAGGCCGTACCGATGGCCGAGGCCCTGGTGCGCGGCGGATTGCCGGCGATCGAGATCACGCTTCGCACCCCGCATGCCCTTGAAGCGATCAATGCGGTCAACGAGCATGTGGAAGGCGCCATTGTCGGGGCGGGAACCGTGCTTAACGGCAACCAGTACGACGCCGCCGTCTCCGCCGGAGCACGCTTCGTCGTTTCGCCCGGCGCGACCGAGACCCTGCTCGATGCCGCCGACCAGCACAGCGTGCCGCTGCTGCCGGGTGCCGCGACGGCCTCGGAAGTGATGTTCCTGCTGGAGCGCGGCTACGAGCGGCTCAAGTTCTTTCCCGCCGAACAGGCTGGCGGGGCGTCCTACCTGAAGTCCCTCTCCTCCCCGCTCGCAGCGGCCAGGTTCTGTCCGACGGGCGGGGTCAGCCTGGAGAAGGCGCCGGACTATCTGAAGCTGCCGAACGTTCTTTGCGTCGGCGGGTCCTGGATTGCGGACGCAAAGGCCATTGCGGAAGAAGACTGGGCCGGGATCGAGAGGCGTGCCCGGGCAGCGGCAGGTCTCAGGGGCTGAACAAGGATCCGATTTCAAGACAAACGAAAGGGCCGGCGGAACTTTCCGCCGGCCCTTTCCTTGGTTGGCTTGCTCAGTTGCGGCGCGCCCAATCGTCGACTTCGCGTTCCGCTTCGTCGCGGCTCTTGCCGTAGAGCTCCTGAATACGGCCTGCAAGCTGGTCGCGATTGCCTTCGATCCGGTCCAGATCGTCATCGGTCAATTTGCCCCATTGTTCCAGGGCCTTGCCACGCAGCTGCTTCCAGTTGCCTTCAATGATATCCCAGTTCATCGCACTTGCTCCTAACTAAAGGGGGACATTCCAATTCTCCTGAAAATCAAAGGAACGATTTGTTTCTTCTTTGTTTTCAGGGAGCGGCGGTCTGTTGCTCTGGCCGCCAGACAAAAAAGCCGTTCAACTCAAGTCTTGAAGCTCTCGTTGAACGGCCTTGTGCGACCGGCATCCGCTGGCTGGGGGGAAGTGGGGCGGGTGCCGGCCGGAGCGCTTAAGCCTTACTGGCCTTCATAGGTCGGCTGAGCTTCGAGCTCTTCTTCGGTTGCGCCGACATAGACGCGCAGGTCCGAACCGTCCGTGCTGCGGATGATCTGCAGTTCGTCGAAGGTCACGGCGACAGCTTTCTCACCGATTCCCAGGAAACCGCCGATCTCAAGGACAACCTGCTCGATCTCGCCGCTGTCGGAGATGATGATCGTCTCGATTTCGCCGATGTCCTCATCATTCGCGTCATAGACGTTGGCGTCTTCGAGATCTTCCGCAGTCAGATCGGCCGCAGAAGCTTCCTCGTAGCCCTCACGGGTGACACTGGCACGCGGCAGCAGCGGGCGGTCGTCGACTGCCATGCCAGGCTCGGTGGTCGCGCCGGCATCGGCCATCTGATCGTCAGCCGGCTGGTTACCGGTTTCCGCCGTTGCGACATCTTCGCCGGTCATCGGCTGATCGGTGTCAGTTTCGGCGACCTGGTCTTCAGTCACGGGCTGCTCGGTAGCGGTCCCAGCGACCTGGTCGTCGGTCATCGGCTGGTCCGTTGCAGTTGCGGCAACATCTTCGCCGTTCATCGGCTGTTCGTCGCCCGCCGCGGCCAATTCGTCTTCCATGCCGATGCGTTCATATTCGGGCGCATCGGTAAGCGTCTGCTTGTTCGCGTTGACAACCAGGAAGTAATCGTTCGGGTTTTCCTCTTCGCGGACCACCTTCAGCTGGTCCATCGGAATGGCGACATCCTTCTCGCCGATGCCGAGGAACCCACCGACGCCCAGAACGACGCCCCGAACGTTGCCGTCGAAGCTCAGAACGACATCATCGACTTCGCCGATATCGTCCCATTCCTTTTCTTCGTCCGGTTTGGCGGCGTAGGTTTCGTTGAAGCGGTCGAAGTTTTCTTCAACAGAGTAGATGCGCATGCCGATCAGCTTGGACGCAAGAATATCCTGCTTCTTCGCCTGCTCGTCCGCCTGGTAGGTCTGGAGCGGCTGCAGTTCGTTTGCCGCATAAGCCGTTGTGCTCAGCATGATGGCAAGGGCGGCACCGGAAAGAAGGCGTTTCATGTGATGGTCTCCCGTCAAAGACAAAAGTTGTACTTTCCTCCCCTGCACCTGTCAGTTGCCAGAGGAGTTACAGGTAGAACCACCAACAAAGGAAGAAGTTCCAAGAACGGTTTAGATTTTTTGCGGCGGCGTTCGAGCTTGCTGCAGCATTGGAAATGCAGGAATTCTTGCTTTCCTGCGGCCGAAACCACTTTCGAAACGACCTAAAAAATTTTTGGAAGACGGCCCCCCGTCACGGCAGAAAGCTCTGCGATATGACGGCAAAAGCAGCCGAAGCGGCTGGACGGGCTGCTAACCGGCCCTCGCAGCCTCGTCGCTGACGGTTCCCGTACCGTCTCCGGCAGCCAGGTCCGTGGCGGTCGCCTCCGCGTCTTCGGCACCGACGTTCTCTTCATTCTGTTCAAGCGTACGGTCCCAGAGCAGCCGCATGCCGGCAGAGGTCTCGTTGCGCCAGGCAAATTCCGCGACCACGGGCTTTTCGAACTTCGTCAAGGTCAGCAGCACCTCTTCCGGCAACGCCGTCAGGCCCTTGGCGGTAATCCGCACGCCGTTCTTGCCCGCATCGACGATCGTTCCGGAGATTTCGGTGATGCCGTCAAAATCGGCGATCTTCACCGGGATGCTGACACTGTTCCGCTTTTCCCGGCGCTTGTCCGAGACGGACTTCTCATTCTTGGCAAAGACAACCGCGGCATCAACGCCCTTGACCGAGGTGACCTGGGCCTTGATCAGCTTGCCCGCCTCTTTCGTCCGCACACCGATATTCTTGTAAAGCTCGCCGATGTCCGGTGAGGTCAGCCGAAAGCCCCATTCACTTACGTTGGAGGCAACCGCGTCGATGACCGACAGGGTATCAAAATCGACCACCAGGACACCTTCTTCAGCGTCCGGCTGATCCTGCAGGTGAGACAGGCCGTGGGTTTTGAGTTCGGAATTCATGGCATGAGCTTACCCAGCGCAAACTTTCGGTTTTCTTAAAATAGCGCAGCCTGGCGGAGTGTGTCTCAACTTTTTCGCCTTGAGGACGTTCCGTCATCGCAACCGGTGAATCAATGGTTGTTCGCGCGCAACGCTGAACTTGGATCACAAAGTTTTCCTCGCCGCCATGCTATTTTACAGGACCTTTCCTCGCGTTCCGGGAAAGACTCCGGTTTCATGTATCGCCACATCTCACACAAGGGGGCCCTCATGTCGAAAAACCAGCGTGCCATGATCGCCGCAAGCACCGTCTTCGCCCTGGTCTCACAAGTTCAGGCGGAGGACCTATGCGTTGGCTTCGGCCCGCAGACCCCGCGCGACATCGCCAATCCCCACGGACTGCATACGGCCAGTGTTTCCATCGCGCCGGCGCCGGACAAGATGAACCTCTGCAACATCCACACCCACACGAATGCCGAACACAAGGGCCCCGGCTTCACCGTGTTTGCCGGCGACGGCGAACATGGCGGTTACCAATGCAACGAAACGCCGGACCTGACGGAAGCCGAACTGGCGCCCCCCGCAAGCGAGGCCTTTCATGGCGTCAAACCCGGAGACACCATCGAGGTACACTGGGTGCACACCTCCTGCGACGTCAGCCCCGGCAAGGGACTGGGTGCGTGCCTGAGCGAGGCTTGCGGCAATCCGCAGCTGCGCGTCGAGGCGCAGGTCTTTCTGGTCGTCAACGACCCGGCCGCACTCAATTTCCTGGACTTCGACTATGACGGCACCGTGCGCAACGGCCACCACCAGGCGAAAGCACTTCCTGAAAACACCGGCGCGCCGGTAACCTTCATCGGGTCGACAACGGGCCCGAACTTCGATCACGCTGCTTGCTCCCCGCTGCAGGTGACCTGGAGCGTGCGGCCGCAATGCGTCAAGCTGGACATCAATTCGCTCAACGCCTGGGCGGAAAAGGGCAATGTCTTCGAGGAAGACCATTCCCACGGCGTCCGGCAGCTCGTCACCGCCCCCGAGCTGCTGGCACCGATCGCCAACTGACGCATTCTGCCGCCGGGACATTCTTCCGGCGGCATTTTTCCCAATTCCCTCTCCCCCTCCCCAGGGAGCTGTGCTATCTGACGCGCGAGGCCCGCAAGCAGCGCCCGAATGGGCACAAAAACCGGCATTTTAATCGATTTAAGGGGACTGTTCATGGCTCTTGAAGCAGCATTCGACGCGCTCGACAGGCACGCGCAGCAACTGCAGGGCGTTTCGCTGCGCGAACTCTTCGCAGGCGACGTGGACCGGTTTCTTGCCTTTTCCGCCCGGTTCGACGATCTGCTGCTGGACTATTCCAAGTCGCGGATAGATGCCAGGGCGATGGAGCTTCTCTTCGATCTGGCCCGCGCCGCCGATGTGGAGGGCCGACGCGCGGCGATGTTCTCCGGCGAAAAGATCAACAGCACGGAACAACGCGCCGTTCTGCACACCGCCCTCCGGAACCGGTCCGACAAGCCGGTCCTCGTCGACGGCAAGGATGTCATGCCGGACGTGCGTGCCGTTCTCGATGCCATGGCCGATTTCTCCGAAGCCGTGCGCTCCGGCGATCTGACCTCTTCCACCGGCGACGCCTTCACCGATGTAGTCAATATCGGCATCGGCGGCTCGGATCTCGGCCCCGTCATGACAACTCTGGCGCTGAGCCCCTATCACGACGGTCCGGAGCTGCATTACGTGTCCAACGTCGACGGCGCGCACCTCAGCGACACGCTGAAGGGCCTGGACCCGCGGTGCACCCTGTTCCTGGTCGCCTCCAAGACCTTCACGACGCAGGAGACCATGGCCAACGCGCACTCGGCGCGGGCCTGGCTGGTCGCCGCGCTGGGGGACGAAGCGGTGCAGCACCACTTCGCCGCCATCTCCACCAACCTGGAGGCGGTGGCCCACTTCGGCATCGCCGAGGACCGCATCTTCGGCTTCTGGGACTGGGTTGGCGGGCGCTATTCGGTCTGGTCGGCCATCGGCCTGCCGGTGATGATCGCCATCGGCGCAGAGCGCTTCGGCGAGTTCCTGCAAGGCGGCTTCGAGATGGACGAGCACTTCCGCTCGGCGCCGCTCTCGGCCAACCTGCCGGTGATCCTCGGCCTGCTGGGGGTGTGGTACCGCGACGTCTGGGGCTTCTCTGCCCAGGCGGTGCTGCCCTACGACCAGCGCCTGGAGCGTTTCGCCGCCTACCTGCAGCAGCTCGACATGGAGTCCAACGGCAAGGGCGTCACCCTGACCGGCCATCCGGTGGCCAAGGCGACGGGGCCGCTGGTCTGGGGCGAGCCGGGTACCAACGGGCAGCACGCCTTCTACCAGCTGCTGCACCAGGGCAGTGACGTCATCCCCTGCGACTTCCTGGTCGCCGCCGAGCCGCAGGAGCACCTGGGCGACCATCACGCGCTGCTGATCGCCAACTGCCTTGCCCAGTCGGAGGCGCTGATGCGCGGCAAGACCGCGCAAGAGGCGCGCGCCGAGCTGGAGGCCGCCGGCCTGGCTGCCGAGAAGGTGGAGGCGCTGCTGCCGCACAAGGTGTTTCCCGGCAACCGGCCGAGCAACACGCTGCTGTACCGCAGGCTCTGCCCGCGCACCCTGGGGCGCCTCATCGCCCTCTACGAGCACAAGGTCTTCGTGCAGGGGCGCATCTGGGGGATCAACTCCTTCGACCAATGGGGCGTCGAGCTGGGCAAACAGCTCGCCGGCGAACTGCTGCCCATGGTGAAGGGCGAGGCGCCGGCGGAAGGCCGCGACGGCTCCACCGTGGGCCTGCTGCAGGCGCTGAAAAAGCTGCGCGGTGCCTGAGGGGCGGCGGCTGAGGGGCGGTAATTGCCTCCGGCTGCCGGCTGAGCTTCAGAAGAGACTTGTGCTGCTGATGGCGTAGAGGTCCTCCGGCGGCAGGGCCAGTTCCAGCAGGACCTCGATGCTCATGCCCAGCACCAGAAGGGCCAGCAGGATGCGCAGCTGTTCGGTGCGCAGGCGGGTGGCGATGCGCGCGCCGATCTGGGCGCCGACGACGCCGCCGATCAACAGCAGCAGCGCCAGCAGGGCGTCGACGGTCTGGTTGGTCACCGCCTGCAGCACGGTGACGTTGGCGCTGACGAAGATGATCTGGAAAAGCGAGGTGCCGACCACCACGCCGGTCGGCATGCCGATCAGGTAGATCATCGCCGGCACCATGACGAAGCCGCCGCCCACTCCCATGATGGCCGAGAGCACGCCGACGATGAAACCGACGCCGGCGGGCACCAGGGCGGAGATGTAGAGGCGCGACCGCCGGAAGCGCATCTTCCAGGGCAGGCGGTGGATCCAGGTGTGCCGGTTTGCGCCGCGCGTCACGGCGCCGCCTTTGCCCCGGCGGTAGAACATCCTCAGCGCGTCGACCAGCATCAGCATGCCCAGGGCGCCGAGCAGCACCACGTAGCAGAGCGAGATGGTCAACTCGATCTGGCCCAGATCGCTCAGCAGGCGGAAGATCCAGATGCCGACGGTCGACCCCACGAAGCCGCCGCCCAGCAGGATGAGGCCCATCTTCAGATCGACGTTGCGGCGCCGCCAGTGGGCAAAGCAGCCGGAGACGCTGGCCACGGCGACGGGCGGCGGGATGCCGATCTGCATCAAGAGGGGGGTGAGCAGAAAGCCGCCGCCAACGCCGAACATGCCGGAAAGCAGCCCGATTCCGCCGCCGAGACCGAGAATCAGGAAGAGATTCTCGCTGATGCCGGCGATGGGGAGATAGATCTCCATGAAGACGGAGCTTGTGCCAGGAAAGTCGAAGAAGGATGTGGGTGAGAGCCCGCCGCGCAGGGCGGCCGTTGGTCCGTTCTATGCCAGACGCGGCGGCTTGTCGAGGGGGGCGCGGGTTCGTTCCCGACAAGCTTGGCTGTCGTCCCGGGACCCAATGGCCTTGCCGATTGATCGGTCTCGGAGCTGGCGGCCCGGATCCTGCGGCTGTGGCGGTGCGCGCTTTGCGGGGCCTTACGGTGCGGCGGCGTCAATGGGGCCCGGGATCAGGTCCCGGGACGACATCTGTGTTGTGGCGGGGGGAGGCTTCTCAGGGCGGTGGCTTCGAGTTCGCACTGGACGAAGCGGACAAACCCGCTGTCGTCCCAGGACGACAGCTGTGTTGTGGCGAGAGGGTGTGGCGAGGGGAGGTTTCTCAGGACGGTGGCATCGAGTTCGCACCGGACGAAGCGGACAAACCCGCTGTCGTCCCGGGGCTTGACCCCGGGACCCAATGGCCTTGCCGACTGATCGGTCTCGGAGCTGGCGGCCCGGATCCTGCGGCTGTGGCGGTGCGCGCTTTGCGGGGCCTTACGGTGCGGCGCCGTCAATGGGTCCCGGGATCAG
>ENA-ORCZ01000295-ORCZ01000295.1-marine-metagenome-genome-assembly--contig:-NODE-295-length-27845-cov-4.488296_pt1 | contig 27845 bp, 26 predicted proteins | sample MGYA00237785_ERZ508519 | MGnify/ENA primary metagenome ERZ508519 (study PRJEB26189, sample SAMN06268790) | marine metagenome | isolation source: Bioluminescent Bay, La Paraguera, Puerto Rico | place...
CTGATCAAGCGCGGCCGCTATGTCGAGTTCAACCTGCTCCATGACCGTGGCACACGTTTCGGCCTGATGACCGGCGGGAACACCGAAGCCATCCTGATGTCGCTCCCGCCCGAAGCCAACTGGCCGTAACGCCTTACACCGTCATCCCCGCGAATGCGGGGATCTCTCGCCGCATGCTCCGACCGCGCTATCGAACTCTGTCCGCCAATCGCGTCATAAGGTCCATGCGCTCATGGAAAATCGCCACGACCAATGCAGGCGCATTTTCGCGCGGAAGACAAAAGACGTAATGTTGCGCGCAGCGCACCATCCTAAGGTCTGGAAAAGTTCGCTCATGTCGTGGAATGAACCACGCCCGGCGACAAGTTCATCAATGCCCTTTTCCAGCGTGGCGACATAGCGCCGCACTTGCGCGGGGCCCCACTCCTTGTTGGTATATCGAATGATCCCGCGCAGATCGGCTTCTGCCTCTGCGCTAAGGACATACCCCGTCATGCGGGCTTCTCGATCAGTTCTTCCTCAAGAATTTCAGAGATATTTTTGGCAGACACCTTTCCTGCAACCCCATCGTGGATACGGTTTTCGAGTAAGGTTTTCAGCTCCATCCATGCCTTGTCGGCATTGGCATCGTCCGGGAATAACCGTTCGAGTGCGTATTGCTTGATGGTCTTGCCCTGCAAGGCGGCCATGGCTTTCAGGCTTTTGTGCTGCTGGTCTGTTATGTCGATTGTCAGGCGGCTCATGGGGCAATCTCCAAACAAATGTACAAACCCACATTACCATATATGTGGGTTTGTTGCTATGACCTGGTCCTGTTCATCAAGCGGACGTTTTCCCAGCGGTATCCGCCATTATTTGCCCCGCGCGGCAAAAATCCGCCCGATGGTATTAAGCAATATCTGTGCTGCCAGAATGGCGGTTGTTCCGGTGTGATCATAGTCGGGCGCAACTTCGACCAGATCAATGCCGACAATATCGCCGCGCTTGGCAAGACCTGCGATGATTTCCAGCACGTCATAATACAGGAACCCGCCATGGCTTGGCGTGCCGGTGCCGGGCGCAATCGACGGGTCAAACCCGTCAATATCAATCGTCAGGTAGTACCGCTTCCCGGCCGGAATGCGTTCCAGAACACCCTCGACACCAAGCTTGCGAACCTGGCGGACGGACAGGATGTCGGAACCCTGTTCACGGGCATAGTCATAGCCCTCCTTGGCGGTCGAGGACACATTGCGAATGCCAAGCTGGGTCATGCCTGTCACCCACGGCTTTTCAATCGCACGGCGCATCGGGTTGCCATGGCCATTGCGCACCCCGTGGCGTTCATCAACGAAATCCAGATGGGCGTCAAACTGCACCACATGGACGGGTTCCTGATCGGAAAACGCATTGATGCAAGGGATGTTGATTGAATGATCGCCGCCCAGAACCACGGGCAGGGCCCCGGCGGCCAAAATCTTGCGCACGCCAAACTCGATATTGGCGTGGCTGTTGATCGTGTCGGTATGGATGATATCGGCATCGCCAATATCGACCATCCGAACCCCTTCAAGATAGGTCACGTCATCTTCATGGTCATAGGCCCCGGCATGGCCAAAGGCAAAAAGTGTCGATGCCTCGCGAATGCCTCGCGGGCCGAACCGGGCACCGGATCGCCACTGGGTGCCGAAATCAAACGGCGCACCAAGGATGGCAACATCGGCATCAATCGCATCCCAGTTTTCGACATAAGGACTTTTCGAAAAGGTCGAAATGCCAACGAATGGCAGGTTCAACCGCCCGCTGTTATAGCCATGCTCAGACATGAAAATTCCCCTGTCGAAAGTGGTGTACGCAAACCACTACTCTAGGGGACGGACCGCCTGTGATACAGCAAAACAATTCAGGTGCTTGGCGGCAGTCACGTCTCGTTGATCAACCAATCAAGCAGGGTGGTGGTGGTATTGCTGACCGAGGCGCCGGGCACCACCCAGTATCCGCGATCAGCGCGCGCCACTTCGCGGCCAACCGCAACGAGGCTGCCTTGTTCAAGGTGATGATCAACCAATCCGCGCCAGCCAAGTGCCACCCCCTGCTCGGCAAGGGCTGCCTGAATGACAAAGCCATAGGTATTGAGGCCAAGATCGCCTTGGGCTGGTTTGCGGTCAATTCCGTGATCGGCAAGCCAGCTTTCCCATGTCAGCCAGCGTGACTTGCCGGTGACTTCCAGATGCAAAAGCGGGGCGCGGGCGAACTTCGCCGGATCGTCAAACGGACCATAGCGTTCCAGAAAGCCCGGTGTACAAACCGGCACTACCCGTTCCGGGATCAGAAGCCGTGCAGTATCAGGGAAATCGTCCGCCGCCCCGAACAGCATGGCGGCATCGGTTTCACGTGCCATCGCATCATCAAGACCTTGGGATGCGATGATATGAACTTCGGCCTCGGGATGAAGACGGCGGAAATCGGTCACACGTGGCATCAGCCAAAAGGCGGCAAAACCGAAATCGGTAAAGATCCGCACCGCATGATCCTGTGTGGTGCGCCGGGTGTCGCGCGCAGCCTTGTCGATGCTCTCGACACTGGTTTTCACCGCCTCAAACAGGATTTCGCCCGCATCGGTCAATCGGCTTCCGCCTTGCGACCGGTGCAGCAGCGACACACCCAGCTGATCTTCGACCCGCTTGATCTGATAGGTCACCGCAGGTTGGCTCAAGCCCAGCTCATTGGCGGCCCGTGTCAGGCTGCCAAGCCGCCCAACCGCTTCAAAAATTCTCAGCCAGCCAATGTCGAGCGGTCTTTGCATTATAAAAATTCTTTATGGAAGTGATTAAAAAACACCGGGTTTCTTTGAGTATTGATTTGTGGATTTAATGTTGCAAGCGAAGTTTGCGTCAAGCGGAATAACAACAAGGCCCGATAAAACGCACCCGAAAAGGGGCACGGGGGTTGTGCTGGCGTGGATCGCATCAAACGACCCAGGGGTGCTTTCTTGTCAATACTGCCGTCCCGGTGATCGGCGGATTGCACCCTGTGAAGGAGTGCAGAACACATGACGTCCCCGAATATCCTGATCCTGATGGCCGACCAGTTGAACGGAACCCTGTTCCCGGATGGCCCTGCGGATTTTCTCCATACGCCCCACTTGCGCAAGCTCGCTGAACGTTCCGCGCGTTTTCGCAATTGCTATACGGCATCGCCGCTCTGCGCGCCGGGACGGGCGTCCTTCATGGCTGGTCAGTTGCCCAATCGCACCCGTGTCTATGACAACGCCGCCGAATTTTCGTCAGACATTCCGACCTATGCCCATCACTTGCGCCGCGCGGGATATTACACCTGCCTGTCGGGCAAGATGCATTTCGTCGGCCCCGATCAGTTGCACGGGTTTGAAGAACGCCTGACCACCGATATCTATCCGGCCGATTTTGGCTGGACCCCGGATTATCGCAAACCGGGCGAACGCATCGACTGGTGGTATCACAATCTGGGATCGGTCACCGGCGCCGGTGTGGCCGAGATTTCCAACCAGATGGAATATGATGACGAGGTTGCCTATAACGCGACGCACAAGATTTATGACCTGTCGCGCGGCCATGATGACCGCCCATGGTGCCTGACGGTCAGCTTCACCCATCCGCATGACCCCTATGTCGCGCGCAAGAAATTCTGGGATCTATATGAAGATTGCCCGGAACTTGAACCCGATGTCGCACCGTTTGATTTTGACGATCAGGACCCGCATTCCCAGCGTCTGATGCAGGCCAGTGACTACACGGCCTTTGACATCAAAAAGGAAGATGTCAGACGGTCTCGTCAGGCCTATTTCGCCAACATCTCCTATATCGATGACAAGGTCGGGCAGATCATGGAGGTGCTTGAAACCACCCGTCAGCTCGATAACACCATTATCATATTTGTTTCCGACCATGGCGATATGCTGGGCGAACGCGGCCTGTGGTTCAAAATGAGCTTCTTTGAAGGCTCGGCCCGTGTGCCGCTGATGATGGCCGGGCCAAACATCACGCCGGGCCTTTATACCGATCCGGTTTCAAGCCTTGATGTCACCCCGACCGTGGCCGATCTTGCCGGCATTTCGATGGATGAAGTCGCCCCTTGGACCGATGGCACGTCGCTGTGTGGCATGCTGGCTGGCAAGGCACGCACCGAGCCTGTCCTGATGGAATATGCCGCCGAGGGGTCCTATGCCCCGCTGGTCTGTATCCGCGAAGGCAAATGGAAATACACCTATTGCACGCTCGATCCCGAACAGCTGTTTGATCTCGACGCCGATCCGACAGAACTGACCAATCTGGCGACGGACCCGGCCTGTGCCGATCAGATGGATGCGTTCCGCGCCCAGCGCGACGCACGATGGAACCTTGATGCCTTTGATCAGGCTGTCCGCGAAAGTCAGGCACGTCGCTGGATTGTCTATGAGGCGCTGCGCAACGGTTCCTACTTCCCGTGGGATTACCAGCCGCTGCAAAAGGCGTCCGAACGTTATATGCGCAATCACATGGATCTGAACGAACTCGAAGACAAGCAGCGCTTCCCGCGAGGGGAGTAAGAAGCAGCGTCGGCCAGCCATGTGGGACGGCGGGCCGGCGCTGCCTCAACTCGTTGCCTGATACCTGAAGTGCCTATCAAAGCCGCCTTGCAGTCCGGCTCGGGTACGGACCGCATGTTTGATCAGTTTGTCGTTCGGGAGACCCCCGGCGCTGATCGGTGGCATAAACAACGAAAAGTTGGGTACCCGAAACAGTGAGGTAATCATGGACGAAAAAATGAAGGTGGGGCCACTCGGGCCCTTCCCGAGGGTCAGCAAGCCGGTCTTTTCCGTCTCGGCACTTCTGATCGTCGGGTTCATCATATTCGGTGCGGTCTTTACCGAAACAGCCGGGGCGGTCTTTACCGGTGCTCAGGCAATAATCGCCAGCTACTTTGGCTGGTTTCTGATCATCGTTGCCAATCTGGCCGTGGTGGTCAGTCTTTATCTCGCCATCGGCCCCTATGGCCGCGTGCGTCTGGGACGTCAGACCGACAAGCCGGAATATGGTCTGTTTTCTTGGACGGCAATGCTGTTTAGTGCCGGTATCGGCATCGGGTTGCTCTATTGGGGTGTTGCCGAACCGCTGTATCACTATTTCGCGCCCCCGATGGCCGAACCCGAAACCATCGAGGCCGCCGAACAGGCGATGACGATTTCGTTCCTACATTGGGGCATCCATGGCTGGGCGCTTTATTGCATTGTCGGCCTGTCACTGGCCTATTTCCATTACCGCAAGGGCCTGCCGCTTTCGATCCGCTCGGCGCTTTATCCGATCATTGGTGAACGGATCTATGGCACCTGGGGCCATGTCGTCGACATCCTTGCAGTGTTCGGCACCATGTTTGGCATTGTCACGACCCTGGGTCTTGGCGTGATGCAAATCAGTTCCGGTCTGAATTCCCTGTTTGGCATTCCCGATACGGTGCCGGTTCAGATCGTATTGATTGCCATCATCACCCTGTTTGCGACCATTTCGGTCATGGCAGGCCTTGATGGCGGCATCAAGCGGATCAGTAACCTCAACATTCAGCTCAGCTTTGTGTTGCTGGCCTTTGTCCTGTTCTTTGGTCCGACGCTTTTCGTCCTCGACAGCTTTGTTGAAAATGTCGGTAACTATGTCAGCAATCTGGTCCAGATCAGTCTCTGGAGCGAAGCCTACACTGACAGCAACTGGCAGGCAGGCTGGACGATCTTCTATTGGGCCTGGTGGGTGTCGTGGTCGCCGTTTGTCGGCATCTTTATCGCCCGTATCTCGCGCGGCCGCACGGTGCGTGAATTCACCCTCGGTGTATTGTTCATCCCGGTCTTCATTCTGTTCTTCTGGTTTACCGCCTTTGGCGGGGCTGCGATCCATATGGAAATGATTGGCGATCCCGGTTTGATCGAGGCCACCAAGGCAAGCTACGGCAGCGCGATCTTCAAGCTGCTGGAATTCATGCCGCTGACCAAATTTGTCACCACTGTCGTCATCGTCATGATCGTCATCTGGTTTGTGACGTCTTCGGATAGTGGGTCATTTGTCATCGACATGCTGACCGCTGGTGGTGATGCAAATCCGCCCCGTATTCAGCGCCTGTTCTGGGCCACGACCGAAGGCGTGATTGCCGCAGTCCTGCTGGTGGCAGGCGGGCTATCGGCCTTGCAAGCCGCAGCTGTGGTGGCGGGCTTCCCGTTTGCCGCAGTCATTCTGGTCATGATGTATGGGCTGTTGCGTGGTCTTGGCCGCGACTCACTCGTGCTCTATCGCTACAAACAGTGGTACGAGACCGAGTATGAGGCCGACCATAACCTGCCTGATGCCTATGTCGACGAAAACGAACTCCCCGACGTTCACCCGGGGCCGTCGATCACATCACCCCGGCATGCTGAATAGGCAGGCCGAAGACTTCCGGTGAAAATCAAATACACAAAAACGGACGGATGGTTTGCGCCATCCGTCCGTTGCTTTGAGGGTGTTCAGGCCATCGTGCCAGGTTTTATGCCGCACGCTGATGATGCGTGCCTTCGCTGACTTCCTCGACGATTTTACTGACAAATGCATCAAGGTCCTGCGGTGATCGCGACGTCACAATGCCGTCTTCGCAGACTACGGCCTCGTCGCGCCACAGCGCTCCGGCATTCAGCATATCGGTCTTGATCGATGCAAATGACGTTGCGTGGCGATCTCGCAGCGCCCCGGCCTCGATCAGAAGCCACGGGCCGTGGCAAATGGCGGCGACCGGTTTGCCCGATGCAACGAACTCGCGCACCAGACTGACAGACGCTTCGTCATTGCGCAGCAGGTCGGGGTTGATCTGCCCGCCCGGGATGACCAGCGCGTCATAGTCTTTGATATCGACATTTTTGACTTCGACATCGACATCAACCGTGTCGCCCCAATCACTGTTATCCCAGCTTTTGATCGGATCAGACTTGGGCGATGCGATTTTGACGTCGGCCCCGTGGTTTGACAACTTTTCAAGCGGAACACGCAGTTCAGACCGTTCATAGCCATCAGTGGCAAGAATCAAGATCTTTGCGGTATCAATCGCAGGCATAATGTCGCTCCTTTCGTTGGTCTAGAGCACGTCGCGTTTAATCTGCACCATTTTGCCGGAGACAGTCTTCTGTCGTACAAGGAAAGACCCGCAGAGCGTAGCGGGGCTACGGTCAAGGGTCCTGACGCAGTGGGGCGGAAGACTGTCCCGGCCCGAAGGGTTTGATTTTGGCGACGTTTCGCGGCGTTACACCGTTTGACCGATGCGCCGCATCGCTCTGCACGCTGTGCCTTGCCAAACCGCTCGCCAAAAACAAACAAAATGATACAGATTAAACGCGACGTGCTCTTGGCATTACACCTTACCAACGGCTGCGACCTGCTCTCGTTCCGGATTTCAATGTGATCATTTTGTGGCACGGGTGCAAAAGTGCTGTGAAACACCGCAATGCCTCTGATGTGTTTTTTTATTGTATGAGGATTTATGTTCCGCCTTGTCAGTGGTCTGTCTGACGGCCTGGCAAAGAGCGGAAGTCCCGCTTATCCATTTGAAAACAGGCGTTTTCTAATCCTCATACTTAATCAGTCCGGATGGAGTGGTGCTGTCGCGCCAGTTCAGTTTGACGGGGTGGTTTTTTCGGGCGCTATTTGGCCCTCTAACGGGTTCAGGATGCGCCAGTCTTTTACCTGTTCATTGATGATGCCGCTATTGGCCAGACATTGATGAATGAACCCGTTAGCATGCAGGGCATCGATCCCGGTATTGAGCGCCGCAACGATCTTTTCGGCATCCGGCAGATGACGCGAAATCATGAAATGCTGGCTGGCGGGCAAGACGACCTTGACGCCGGGTATTGGATAAAGCCGGATACCTTCAAGATCTTGCACCATCGCCGGCGTGCTGGAAAATTCCAGCAAGGTAAAATCGGCACGATTGGCATTGATCATCGCATGGATTTGCTGCTTGGTGGCTGCACTGGTCAGGCTTGCAGGCGCCAGGCTTTCAAGCACGTCCCAATCCAGACGCCAGGTGCGGATCGATACCGCACTCATGCTATGCACATTCGAAATCGGCTTGTTATCGCTCAGCGTCAAACTGTCCTCGCGGACATAGATGCCTTTTTCGACAGCGCCCCGGCGCAGGATCGGCGCTGATTTCAGCGCTTCCGGGTCGGCATCAATATTGAAATCCCAGTCCGATTTGATATCGGCAAAGCCTTCACTGACCATCATGCGGCTGCGTTCGGAATTGGGCGATGGCACCACCTCCCCCCTCGCGGCAAGCCCGCCCGCCTGCAGGGCTTTCTCCAGAATGGAATACATCACAAGCGACGTGCTGCTGGGCCTGTATGCAAGGCAGGACCTGCAATCCGGGTTGTTGTCATTCTGGCAGGAAAGAACCGCATCGAACTCGGCTTCGCGCACGGGGAAGCGAATATCGACGGTTTCTATGGCGTTTGCGGGGGCGCTTCTAACAGCAGCCAGCGCGCAAAGCGCAACGCTCAGGGCGACAAAAATGCCAAATCTGGCTTTGTCTGTCGACCTGGTGGCAAAGGTCTTGGGGCTCATGCGGTGGTCCGGTGACGATGGTTTTGTTCATGACCGCCAATATGTGAGAACGCGCACATGTGATTTCATCCTTTGTGAGGTGAAATTTTTACCACGAAACAAAAAGACCCCGGCCATGATGACCGGGGTATTCTTCAAAAAATGTGAATAATCGATCTGATTATTCAAAAAAATCACTCAGCGGCAACCGCGGTATTTTCGCCGCGCACCAGCGCCATATAGTCTTCCATCATGGTCTTGCAGACCTGACCCGGGGTGAAGGTATATTGCCCGATTTCCGCCACTGGCGTGACCTCGGCCGCGGTGCCGGTCAGGAAGCATTCTTCAAAGCCTTCCATTTCTTCAGGCATGATCGCGCGTTCGATGACTTCGTAGCCACGCGCCTTGGCAAGGCCGATCACGGTGCGGCGCGTAATACCATCCAGGAAGCAATCAGGCTTGGGCGTATGGATCTGGCCGTCCTTGATAAAGAACACGTTGGCACCGGTCGCCTCTGCCACCTGACCGCGGTAATCAAGCATCAGGGCATCGGCATAGCCCTTACGCTCTGCCTCGTGCTTGGAAAGCGTGCAGATCATGTAAAGACCGGCGGCCTTGGCATTGGTCGGTGCAGTGTTCGGGGCCGGGCGGGCCCATTTCGACAGATCAAGACGAATGCCCTTAAGGCGTTCTTCCGGCTTGAAATAGCTTGGCCATTCCCAGCAGGCAATCGCCACATTGATGCGCGTGGTCTGGGCGGAAACGCCCATCATTTCGCTGCCGCGCCAGGCAATACGACGGATATAGCCATCGGTAATGTCGTTCGCTGCCAGCGTCTCGATGACGGCATCATCGAGTTCCGCGGCGCTGTAGGGGATTTTCATGTCAAGGATTTCGCCGGATTTGATCAGGCGTTCGCCATGCTCGGCCAGCTTGAAGACCTTGCCGTTATAGGACCGTTCGCCCTCAAAAACCGCACTCCCGTAATGGACAGCGTGGCTCAGCACATGCAAAGTGCTTTCACGCCATGGTTTAAGTTCACCATTATACCAGATATAACCATCACGGTTATCAAAGGTCGGAGCTGTCATTTGCCAAATTCCATTTCAAGAACGTTCCTGGACGTAACTTTATGTCCTTATTTGTCTGGTCGGGGTAACATTCATAGATTAATGTGTCAATATAACTGACATAACGGATAAGCATGGCAGATATCTCTACACGCAAGGTCAACCCTCTTTTTCTGAGGGAAGAAGAGCTTAGGCAAGGCATTGAATTGCTGTTCTATGCCTATCGTGATTTCACCGAAGTCGCGGACCAGATGCTTGCGCAATATAATTTTGGTCGCGCCCACCATCGGGTCATCTATTTCGTCAGCCGAAACCCCGGTATTACGGTCAGTGACCTGCTGTCGATTCTCAAGATCACCAAGCAGTCCTTGTCGCGCGTGCTGGGTCAATTGGTGCGCGAAGGTTTCATCGAACAAAAGACCGGTGTGCAGGACCGGCGCCAGCGTTTGCTGACCCTGACTGAAAAGGGCGAGGCGCTTGAGCGCGAACTGACCGAACAGCAACGTGCCCTGATTGCGGCAGCCTATCGCGAGGCCGGGGCAGAATCGGTCGAGGGGTTCCGCAAGGTCATGATGGGTATGATGGACGAAAAGGACCGCAAGCGGTTCGAGGATGATGGCCCAGGTGGTCTGCGCCGTCGTGCCGGGTGAGGTAGGCTATCAGATCCGTCATAATTTTGACGTCGTCATGCTTACGCTTTTGAAAGACTTTGCAGCCAAATTGTTCTCCAGCGATCCTGAACCCAGGGAAATCCGATGACCGGTGCTGATCAGCCACATGTTCTTGTGGTCGATGATGATAACCGTTTGCGTGACCTTCTTACCCGTTATCTGGGCGAGAACGGTTTTAACGTATCTGCGGCACGAGATGCTGCAACTGCGCGTGCCAGCCTTGCGGGATTGCAGTTTGATCTGATCGTTCTTGACGTTCTGATGCCCGGCGAAAAGGGCGTTGATCTGGCGCGCAGCCTGCGCGAAAGCGGATCAAAGGTTCCGATCCTTCTACTTACCGCACTGTCGGAGACAGAAGACCGCATCTCAGGTCTTGAAGCCGGGGTGGATGACTATCTGGCCAAACCGTTTGAACCACGCGAGCTGGTTCTTCGTGTTGAGGCGATCCTGCGTCGCTATGGCGAGCTGCCCGAACCGGAAATCTCAGGATCGCCAGACCCATCCGACAATACGGCATCCTTTGGCGCGTTCCGGTTTGATATGACACGCATGATCCTGCACCGCGGGGAGGAGCATATCTATCTGACGACGGCGGAGCAGGCCTTGCTGACGGCGCTGGTGAAGCGGCGCGGCCAGACCACATCGCGCGAGCAACTTCAGGGGATGATCAGCGGCAATGCCATTGATCCTAGCGCGTCGCGCAGCATTGATGTGCAGGTCACCCGCCTGCGGCGCAAATTCGAAGAAGACCCCAAGCAACCAAGATACTTGCAGACAGTACGTGGTCAGGGCTATGTCCTGTATACGGACTAACCATCATTGCAAAACGGACCGACCATGAAAACCGACAGGGACAAGCATCGTGGGTAGCGAACAGAACGGACGGATCAAATCACTGATGCCGACGGGGCTTTTGGGCCGGTCGCTTCTGATCCTGATGACGCCGATGCTGCTGTTGCAGATCGTCACGGTGCTAATCTTCTTTGAACGGCACTGGGACACGGTTGCCCGCCAACTCAGCCGTGGTCTTGCCGGGGATGTTGTTTTCGTGATCGACTATCTGGGCCAGTATCCTGATCCGGACCATTACGAGTGGATTCAGAACACGGCACGCGCACGCATGGAGCTCGACCTGTTTTTCGAGCGTGACGCGATCCTTGAGCGCCAGATTACGGAGCCGCCGTTTGGTTTGGTATCCCAGGAACTGTATGTCGCCCTGGATGAACGCCTGCAGCGGCCGTTCTTCTTTGACCTTGACCTTGATGACCGCAGACTTGAAATCCGCGTCCAGTTGAAAGATGGCGTGATGTCGATCATCGCCCCGCGCAAGCGCCTGTATAACTCGACCACCTACATCTTCTTTATGTGGATCGCAGGATCGGCATTGATCCTGTATGGGGTGGCGGTGATCTTCATGCGCAATCAGGTGCGTCCGATCCGACGTCTGGCCAAGGCCGCCGATCAGTTCGGGCGGGGCGTTGATGTTGATAACTTCAAGCCCGAAGGGGCGGCTGAGGTGCGTATGGCGGCGACGTCGTTTATGTCGATGCGTGATCGCATCGGACGTCATTTGTCTCAACGCACGGCCTTGCTTGCCGGGGTGTCGCACGATTTGCGCACGCCCTTGACCCGCATGAAGCTTGAACTGGCGATGCAGCAAAGCTCGCCGGGTGTTGATGCCCTGAAACAGGATGTCATCGACATGGAACGCATGGTCGATGCCTATCTGGCATTTGCGCGCGGGGAAGAGGGCGAAAAGGCGGTTCTGACCGATATTGGCAAGCTTCTGACCGATCAGGTTGGCGAGGCATTACGTGACGGGCAGCAGATTGATCTTCATATCGAGGACAGCCTTGAGATGGAGCTGCGCCCGCAATCGATGAAGCGTTGTATTGCAAACATCATGTCCAATGCCGGGCGGTATGCGACAAACCTGTCGGTGCGTGCAGGGCGTCGGGGGCAGGATTACGAGATTGTCTTTGACGATGACGGACCGGGAATTCCGGCCGACAAACGCGAAGAGGTGTTCAAGCCGTTTTACCGTCTTGAAGAGTCGCGCAATCAGGCGACGGGCGGGGTTGGCCTTGGCATGACCATTGCGCGGGATTCAGCGCGCGGCCACGGCGGTGAGGTTCTGCTTGAAGATGCGCCGGGCGGTGGGCTTCGTGTGCGTCTGGTGTTGCCGATTGGGCACTAATGGCTTGAACATCAAATTGAAAAAGCCCCGCGATATGCGGGGCTTTTTGTTTGCGCACATTTGGCGCGATTAGAAGAACGTTGCGATTTCCGAAAGGTCCTTTTTCTCGGTCGCGTGGGCCGGGATGGTGGCATCAGGTGCCGGATAGCCGGTGACCAGCAGGATGTAGGGCTTGTTGTGATCCGGACGGCCACAGATATCGGTCAGGAAGCTCATCGGGTTTGGCGTGTGGGTGAGGGTGGCAAGGCCAGCGCGGTGCAGGGCGGCAATCAGGAAGCCCGTGGCGATCGAAACCGATTCCGGCACGTAATAGTTTTTACGAAGTTTGCCATCGGCTGATGTGCTTTTGCGTTCACCAAAAATGCAGATCAGCCACGGGGCAGTTTCCAGAAACGGTTTGGCGTCATCTGTGCCCAGTGGTTTGAGGGCATCGAGCCATTCTTCGCCAGCACGGCCTTCGTAGAACGCGCGTTCTTCTTCTTCTGCCGCCTGACGGATTTTGCGTTTCATCGCCGGATCGCCAATCACCGAGAAATGCCACGGTTGATGGTTCGCCCCGTTTGGTGCGGTGCCGGCGGCACGGATGCAGGTTTCAATAATGTCGCGCGGCACGGGGCGGTCAGAGAAATCGCGGACGGTATGGCGGGTTTTGATGTCGTCATAGAAACCCTTGGCGCGTGCGCGCATTTCTTCCACGTCATATTCGCGATAGTCGGGCAGTGGAATGGGAATGAAGTCTGTGGTCAGAGGCTTGTTCGACGACATGGCGCTTCCTGATTGTTTTTGTTTATGGGTAAGCCCGATCTTATGAAGCGTTGATGTGCGCGACAAGGCCAAACGCCGTCACGCACACAGACGTGAAAGACAAACGATTACCAACCAACATCGCCCGCATTCATTGCGATGTGTCATTGCATGAAGTGGCAGGCGGGCTTATCAAATCGCACAGAGATCAATTGGCGTAAAACCAATTCGTTCCAGCGGCGGGGGTGCGCAAAAGGGTATTTCACACTAAATATACATAAAATTATGTAATTCACACAAAATGACAATAAATTTTGATTGTTTGCTTGCGATATACGCTTGATTGATGTTAAATCGCGGCAACTTGGCATGGAATGCGTGCCGGGATATATACTCCGTGTTTCCCGCCACGGTTCCACACTCAGACAGACGAAACGGATTGATGTAGCGTTATGGCCAGCAATTTAAACGAAGAAACCGTCACCTATGTCCACCACTGGACTGACACCCTCTTCACGTTCAAGACCACCCGTGATCCGGGCTTCCGATTCATCAATGGTCAGTTCGCCATGATCGGCCTCGAAGTTGAAGGCAAGCCGCTTTTGCGCGCCTATTCGATGGTCAGTGCGAATTATGATGAAGAGCTTGAATTCTTCTCGATCAAGGTGCCGAACGGTCCGTTGACCTCGCGGTTGCAGCACATCAAGGTTGGCGACAAAATCCTGGTCGGGCGCAAACCGACCGGAACCCTGATCCACGACAACCTTTTGCCGGGCAAGAACCTGTGGCTGCTGTCGACTGGTACGGGCCTTGCGCCGTTCATGAGTGTGATCCGCGATTACGAGACCTATGAGCGCTATGAGAAGGTGATCCTGGTGCATGGTTGCCGCGAAGTCCGCGAACTGGCCTATCAGGAATTCATTCACAGCGAACTGCCGAACAACGAATTCTTCGGCGAAGATGTTCAGAACAAGCTTCTGTATTATCCGACCGTGACCCGTGAAGAGTTCAAGCATCAGGGCCGTATCACCGAACTGATGGCATCAGGCAAGCTTTATGAAGACCTTGGTCTGGAAAAGCCGACCCTTGAAAACGATCGCTTCATGCTGTGTGGCAACCCCGAGATGATTGCCGACACCCGCAAGATGCTTCTTGAGTGGGGTGGCAAGGAAGGCAACATGAACGAGCCGGGCCACTTCGTGATCGAAAAGGCGTTTGTCGAGAAATAAGCATCCGGCCACATTTTGGCCGAAAGATCAGAAGGCAGCACCCGTCGGGTGCTGCCTTTTTGCTTGGGCGAAATCCGGGATTTATACTGGGTTCTATACGTAGGTATATGTGCCTCCCCAAATGGGGATGTTTGCTTGGTCGGGAGTTGGATAGTTTGGGGTCATGAAGCGTCAGGTTTGGAAACTTGTTAAATGTCCTGATGCAGTATGAAAGGAAACGAAGATGGGCTTTTTCAACTTTTTCAAACAATCCGGTTCCCAGACTGCAGCCATGACTCTGGATGCGCTGGGTAAATCGCTTGCGGTTATCGAATTTGATCTGCAGGGCAATGTTTTGCGCGCTAACAAGAACTTTCTGGATGTCCTGGGATATGAACTGTCCGAGATTGTCGGAAAGCATCACGCAATGTTTGTGCCCGAAGAAATTCGTCGCAGTGCAGATTATGAGGTCTTTTGGTCCGATTTACGCAAGGGCGTATTTAAAAGTGCTGCGTTCCCGCGCATTACCAAGACCGGTCAGCGGATCTGGATTGAGGCCACCTATAACCCGGTGTTCGATAGCAAAGGCAACATAATCAAGATCGTGAAATTTGCCTCGGACATTACCAAGCGTCAGGAAGCCATGGCCGACTTCGAAGGCAAGGTGAATGCGATTAGCCGCAGCCAGGCCGTGATCGAATTTGACCTGAATGGCAAAATCCTTGATGCGAATGACAATTTCCTCAATGCGATGGGATATGAGCTCTCCGAGATTGTTGGCAAGCATCACCGCATGTTTGCTGATCCGGCCTATGCGAAGAGTGAGGAATATGCTGAATTTTGGCGCGATCTGGGACGGGGGAACTTCAATTCTGGTCAGTTCAAGCGCTTTGCCAAGGGTGGAAAGGAAGTCTGGATCGAAGCATCTTATAACCCGATCTTTGATGCCAACGGCGTGCCCTACAAGGTTGTGAAATATGCGAGCGACATCACCGATCAAATCAAGCTTCTGACGGATCTCAAACTGATGATCGACACCAACTTTGGTGAAATTGACCAGAGCTTGAGCGAGCTTGATCAGCGTTCCACGGTTGCCTATTCGAGCTGTGAGGAAACGTCGTCCAATGTGCAGGCTGTTGCGGCCGGTGCCGAACAGCTTGCCGCCTCGATTTCCGAGATTTCGCGCAGCATGGCCGAAGCACGGTCGTCGACCGATCAGGTGTTTGAAAAATCCATCGCCGCAGGCGCATCGACCGAGAAAATGAATGAGGTGGTTTCTGCAATGAGCAGCATCATTGATGTCATTCAGGGCATTGCAGGGCAGATCAACCTTCTGGCGCTTAATGCCACGATTGAATCGGCCCGTGCTGGTGAGGCCGGCAAGGGGTTCGCGGTTGTTGCGACCGAGGTCAAAAACCTGGCCAATCAGGTCGCTAAGGCAACTGAGCAGATTACCTCGGAAATCGAAGGCGTTCAGGACATTGCCGGCGAAGTTTCCGACGTGCTGGGATCAATCCGTAGTGAAGTCGAAGGCGTTCTTAACAATGTGACGACGATTTCGTCAGCGGTTGAAGAGCAGAGTGCGGTGACCCAAGAGGTATCAAGTAACATGCAAAGCATGGCAAACTCTGTCGAACAGTTCGCAAGCAGCGTAAACTTTATCCGTGATGCATCGTCGATGGTTCTGGGTAATGTTGGTCGGACCCGAGAAGCTGCATTGGTTCTGGCGCGTTAAAGGCGGCAATCCCGTCCTTCAGGCCTGTTTGAACGTCAGAGGCAAGGTGTACAGACATCTTGCCTCTTTTTTTATGCAGAAATGTCTTTGGGGCTTATACTATTTAATATACCAAGGTATATATACCTCCCCAAATGGGGATATCGTATCAGGCATGGTCAGGCGATAGTCGGTACATCAAATGAACCCGTATTGCGTAGTTGTGATATGCCGGAGTTGTCCATGAATTCACTGACATCCATAACTGTTGAAGCCGCTGATGAGTTCGATGACGTTTTCGGCATGATTGACGCGTCGTTTTCTGTTGCGGAACTGGACCTGACGGGCAATGTCATCCGTGTAAATGACAATTTCCTTGTATTGACCGGCTATGAAGAAGAAGAGGTTCTGGGCCGTCACCATTCGATGTTTTTGTCGGACGATGTGGTCGAGGCGGCCGAGTACGGTCTGTGCTGGGTTGATTTGCGGGCCGGTAAATCCAAAAGTGTCATCTTGCCGTGGATCACAAAGACCGGGGAGCGCAAGTGGGTTGAAGAAACTGTCGGTCCGGTGAAAGATCGCAATGGCAAGGTAATTCGCATTGTCCGGCTTGGCGTCGAGGTTACCGAGCGTCATGACAGTTTGGCCGACCTGCAGGGTAAAGTGGACGCGATTGAACATAGCCAGGCGGTCATTGAGTTTGATGTCGCGGGCAACATCCTGACAGCGAATTACAATTTCCTCGTCGCCATGGGGTACAGCCTGTCGGATGTGGCAGGCAAACATCACAGCATGTTTGTTGATCCCGATTACGCCAAGAGCGCCGAGTACCGTGCGTTCTGGCGATCGCTGGCAAAGGGAAAGAACCGCGCCTGCCAGTTCAAGCGTTTTGGCAAGGACGGTCGCGAGGTGTGGTTTGAAGCAAGCTATAGCCCGGTTTACGGGGCCGACGGAAAAGTGTGCAAGATCGTCAAACTTGCCAGCGATATTACCGAACAGGTTACGTCACTGGCTAATTTGAAATCGACACTTGAAACCGGTTTCGACGAAATTGACCAGACCGTCGGCAAGATTGATCAGCGTTACGAGGATATTGCGGCGTCTTGGCGTCAGGCGCATGCACATCTGGAAGTCAGTGCGATGGTCGCCGGACGTCTTGTCAGCAGTGTGGATGAAACAGCCCAACGTATGACCGAGCTGCGATCGGTTGCCGATCACGCATTCGATCATGCCATCGAAAGTGACGGGGCGATTGCAGCGATTGAAAAGGCACTTGATGTATTGCGCGACTGCGCACGCGATGATCCCGCCATTATTGAGCAGATCGAAGTTTTGGAAGAATGCGTCGGTGAAACGGCACGTGTTTCAACAGCTGTCCGGGGGGATCTAAAGGCGATGCTCAGTCGGGTGGCGGTGGTGTCGCTGGCTGTTTCACAGCAAGCGGAAATCACCCATCAGGTCAGCAGCGAGATGCGCGGCGTACAGACTGCCCTCGAGACATCCCAGCTTTCGTTCAATGACATGATCAAGGCGTCGGAAGACATTTCCCTGATTGTTGGCAGAACGCGCGAAGCATCGGGGGTTTTGGCACGCTAACCCTGCCGGGAGCGTGACACGAGCGGGAAAAGGGCGGGTATCGCAATAAGATACCTGCCCTTTTCTTTTGTAGTTGGCGCTTTTGGGTTGGTGCTGCCGGGTTAGAACAGGCGCGACCCGTTTGGCACATCCTGATCCGGGCGGATCAGGACAATACCCTTGTCGTCATCCCCGTCGGGAAAACCAAGACAGAGGAATTCCGACATGAAGGGGCCGACCTGTTTTTTGGGAAAATTGACCACACCAGCGACCTGACGACCGATCAGCTTTTCGGGTGTGTAGTGTTTTGTGATCTGGGCCGATGTTTTCTTTGTCCCGATCTCGGGGCCGAAATCGACCCAGAGTTTAAGCGCGGGGCGGCGGGCCTCGGGAAATTCCTGGGCGTCGAGCACGGTGCCAACCCGGATATCGACTTTGAGAAAATCATCAAAACTGATTTCGTCACTCATGGCTGTCTCCTTGTTATGAAGGCAGCTTAGTCAGATCATCTGGTCGTGATAAGCCCAATCTGTAAGCGAGATATCAATTCCGGAGTTTGAGCAAAAACAAGCAGGCAAAACAGAGCAGGGTATAAGAAAAATGGCAGGACCACAAGGTCCTGCCATCAAGTAGATTACGGGAATTTAACAGCCAAAGCTGTTACTTCGCGGCTGCGCTCTTTTCGATAGCAGCTTTGAATTCGTCAAGGGATTCGGTAAAGCGAGTCTGCAGAAGAGCAAGCGCTTCTTCCTGGGACTTGGTTACCAGACCTGACAGTTCCTTGGCATTTGCAAGGGCTTCTTCGTAAGCCGTTTTTGCAGCTTCGGTCTGTTTTGCAGCCGAAGCCATCGGGTCGTCAGCAGAAGTAGCAGCGAAATCTTTGCCCTGGGTCTGAACTTTATCCAGCAGCGTTTTGAAGATCTCACTCTGGCGCTGAGCGACAGCCTGGAAACCGTCGAAGGCCACCTTGTTGGCTTTGGTGAGGGCTTCCACGTTTTTACGCTGGAAAGCCATCATTTCGTTCACGTCAACACCCGGAACTTTGAAGTCCGCAGTGTATTTGGTGAAGTCGAGATCAAAGAACGGATTGGTTGCCTTTTTTGCGGCGGTCATGGTTTGCACTCCATTAATTTGCAACAGGTATGGAATGAGGCGCTATTGTGCGCCGCACAAATTCAACTGCAATATGCCGGAATGCGTGCTTGTCGTCAAGGATTATTTTGCACTGCACAATAACTTTTAGGTTAATGTTTCGTGTCGAAAATATAACCTTGAGTGTGCATGTGAATTTCGCGTTTCAGATCAGGATATTAGCTGCTGGTCGTCGATGAGGTCGCCTGATCGGATGGGGTTTCGGCCGGTGTGGCGTCCCCGTCGCGCGACGGTTTTTTGAACGAAAAATTCCGGCAGCGTTTGCCAATTTTACCACAAATTGATGATGCCCTGCCAAAACCCTTTTCAACCTGGCGGTCCCAATTGGCGGCCTTGGAAAGTTCGCGATCAAGATAGGCCATGGTCGGACCGAAATCGGTACTGTCGTCATCCAGCCAGTGTTTGAAGGTTTTGGCGTAAACTGCTGTCAGGCCAGCAACCCGCATGCTACCATGCAGCCCGGCTGTCTGAAAACCGGCGGCCTCCAGCATCCAGCGCATGGCGCCAAAATGGGTCTTGATTGCCCGCAGCCCGTCGGCCGGGCCAAGGTCACCCCCGGCATTGATGATCGATCGCAGGGCCGGGCGGTAATCCGACAGAATATCAAACCGCGCCATGATCACCGCGATCAGGCGGTCATGACCAGGTTCGTTGAAATCTTCAGAGTCGATATCGGCCAAAACTTCGCGGTCAACGCGTTTGACAAAGCGGCGCAGAAGATCGCCTTTGCTGTTGCAATGGTCGTAACATTCGGCAACCGAAACGCCGGCTTCGGTTGCGATATCAATCAGGGTAACATCATGCCAGTCGCGTTCTGCGGCCAGCTTCAGGGCCGCATCGATCAGGAGATTGGGGATATCCTTTTTGGGTGGCATGATGTTCTCCTTGGGTTGGGTGTAACGGGTGTCGGTTTGGCGTTAGCCTGCCAGTTCCTTGGACCGATCACGGGCGGCGGCAACCGCACGTGTCATCAAATCGGGCAGGCCGGTTTTCGGATCCATCAGAACATTGAGTGCGGCCGCCGTCGTACCGCCGGGGCTTGTGACATTCTCACGCAGGGTGGCGGCAGTTTCTTCGCTGGCATCAAGCAGGAAGCCCGCACCGACCACGGTCTGGCGGGCAAGTGTCATGGCCTGATCCGCGGGAAGGCCAGCAGCTTGGCCCGCCTGCGCCATGGCTTCGACCAGATGAAAGATATAGGCAGGCCCACTGCCCGACAGGCCGGTAACGGCATCCATCAGGCTTTCATCCTCGATCCAGGACACCATGCCGACGGCTTCAAGCAGGGTCTGACACATATCCCGCTGGGCGATGCTGACATTTTCGGTCGGGCACATCACCGTCATGCCGCGCGAGACGGCAGCCGGTGTGTTGGGCATGGCGCGCACGATGCGGGCATGTTCGCCAAGGTGGCTTGTGAAGAAGTCGATGGTTTTGCCTGCGGCGACCGACAAAAAGACCGTTTCGGCGCGCACCAGCGGTTTGTAGGCGTCAATCAGATCGGGCAGGACCTGTGGCTTGACGGCAAACAGCACAACCTGCGGAATGAAGTCTTCGCGGATGTGATCAATATCGGGAACGCCATTGATGCCGTATTGCGCTTCAAGCTTTTCAGCCGTTTCGCTCTGTTCAACGATAAAGACGTTCGATGCCTGAAGCCCGCGGGCCAGCCAGCCTTCGAGCATGGCACTGCCCATCTTGCCACAGCCAACCAGCAAAAGACGCGTATTCATAAATCCTGCTCCGCTTTAACCATCGGGTTTGGTTGATCATGCGTTGATCAACACACTTGATGCAATGCCGTAGCGATCTTCTCAAGGTGGGTCAAGTCAGTGCAGAGGGCAAGTGGGGCATTATTGGCGTGTGGTCGGGATCATAGCGAGACAGGCGCAAAAAGCAGTCCTGAAACGACAAAGGACGGCGATGAGGCCGTCCTTGGCAGGTTGGATGGGCTGATGTGATCAGGCCTGACCGGCAGGTTCGAGCATCGCGTGCATCAGGGCTTCGTCCGGGGTTTTCCCCTGGCCGAGGACAAAGTTAAATGCCGGGAAGAAACGTTCGCATTCCGAAAGCGCGATATCAATCAGTTCTTCAAACTGTTCGACCATCGGCGGCACATCGCCGCCAAACAGCAGGGTATGGCGGAACAGCGGCATGTTTTCTTCAAGCCACAGGCCGAAATGCCCGATCCAGAGTTGCTCGTTGCATTTGGCAACCAGTTCGTAGATGCGCGGGCGCAGGGGTTCGGGCACGAACAGATCAAAGCAACACGCGATATGAAGCGCCTCGGCATCTTCACGCCAGGTGAAATAGACCAGATAGGTGCACCAGTGGGCCGGAATTTCGACCACAATCTCGTCCGAGCTGCGGCGTTCCAGATGCCACTGGTTGGTGCGGGCGATATCCTCGACCAGGATCAGCGGGTTTTCATCGCCGATGTCGCCGATATCTTCCATTTGGTCGTTCATTAATACCCAGCCTGTTCAAGCATGTGCGAAAGGGCGCGCACTATATGCCGGTGAACGCTTTGTTTCAACCGCTGCTGCGCGCAGGACAGCAATGAATATTCGGATCATTGTCACCCGGCCTGTTTGCCGGGGTCATTTGCCCGGTCTGTCTGATCGACCGTCAAGCGGCCCTGCTTGTGACAGCAAATGTTGGCGCAGGCGCATAAAACGCCCGCGTCATTTCGCATATATGGGAATTATATGGGGATGATTGACCCGATCAGGCGTCTTTTTTTGTCGCTGTTTTGGGTGCGGCCTTCGGGGCAGCCTTGGCGGTGCTGCGTTTGGCGGCCGGTTTCTTGGCCGGCTCAGCGGCATCAAGGCGCTTTTCAAGATCGGCGATCTTGGCTTCAAGCGCATCAATGCGTTCGGCGGCACGCACGGCAACATCGTGAACGACGTCATATTCCTCGCGGGTGACCAGATCCATGTTGAGCAGGATCTTTTCAAACTGCTGGCGGATCATGGCATCTACCTCGCCTTTAACACCGGTCATGGTGCCCAATGCGGAATTGGTAACCCGGGTCAGGTCATCGAGAATGCGGTTGTTGATCTGCATGGTGGTCTCCGGCTTTTTTTAAACTGTTGTTGGGCATAATATGGCGCATCATCGGCTCAGGGCAAGCCGCACGTCATGAAGCGGACATGACGATAGCGTTATTTTGCATGGCTTTTCTTGCTCCAGATCAGGGGCGGTCTTATAAAGTGTCGACATATGTGATCAGTGGTCGCCGCCCATCGGGGCAGGGCGGCCCCGTCAGGAGAATGCAATGCTTATCGTCACTGGTGGTGCCGGGTTTATCGGTTCCAATATTGTTGCCGCCCTTGAAGAGCGTGGCGAAACCGACATCGTTGTCGTTGATCGCCTGCGTGATGGCATCAAATGGAAAAACATCGCCAAGCGGAACCTGCGTGACATTGTTCATCCCGATGAACTGCCGCATTTCCTTGAAGAGCATGCCGGCAATGTCGAGGCGATTTTCCATATGGGCGCGATTTCCGCGACCACGGAAACCGATGCCGACAAGATTGTTGTCAACAACCTGAAACTGACCGCCTGGCTGTGGGAATGGTGTTCGCGCCACTCATCGCGCCTGATCTATGCATCGTCGGCGGCAACGTACGGCGATGGCAAGCAGGGCTTTGATGACAGCTTTGATGACGCCGATCTGGCAAAGCTGGCACCGCTTAATGCCTATGGCTGGTCCAAGCATGCCACCGATCGCCGGTTCCGCCGTATCCTCGATCAAAACGGTTTCCGGCCCAAACAGTGGGCGGGGCTTAAGTTCTTTAACGTCTATGGGCCGAACGAGTACCATAAGGGCGGCATGCGGTCGGTGGTGTCGCAGCTGTTTGACAAGCTGTCGGCGGGCGAAACCGCGACCCTGTTTAAATCGCACCATCCTGATTACGAAGATGGCGGCCAGTTGCGTGATTTTGTCTGGGTTGGCGATGTGGTCGACATCATCATGTGGCTGTATGACAACCCGCAGGTCAGCGATCTTTTCAATATCGGCACCGGCAAGGCACGCAGTTTCAAGGATCTGGCACTGGCAGTGTTTGCAGCCATGGGCAAGGAGCCCGATATCAAGTTCGTGCCGACCCCTGAGTCGATCCGCGACAAGTACCAGTATTTCACCGAAGCCAATATGACCAAGCTGCGCGAAGCGGGGTATGGCAAGGAAATGACATCGCTTGAAGAAGGCGTGCGGTCCTATGTGCAGGATTATCTTGCGACCGAGGATCCATTCCGCTGATAAGCGGCGGGCAGGGATCAGGCGGTTTGCCATGATGCTGCCCAACTCCTTTGCAAGTTCAAACCGACCTTGCTGCTATCACCCATTTGCTGATCCGGAGTTTTCCAGATGCTAAGCCTTGCCTTCCCGGCGATAGACCCGATTGCGATTTCCATCGGCCCGATTGCCATTCGCTGGTATGCGCTGGCTTATATTGCCGGTTTGCTGCTGGGGTGGAAATATGTGGTCTATTATTGCACCAAAACGCCCAACATCATGAGCAAGCGCGATGTGGATGACTTGCTGTTCTGGGCAACACTTGGCGTGATCCTGGGCGGACGGCTGGGCTATATCCTGTTTTACAATCTGGATTATTATCTGGATAACCCGGCCAATATCCTGAAGGTCTGGCAAGGCGGTATGGCGTTCCATGGCGGGTTCATGGGCGTGATTGTTGCCATCATTCTGTTTGCCAGAAAGCGCAATATTTCCATTCTTGCTGTGCTGGATGCCGCCGCGGTTGCGACCCCGATTGGGTTGTTCTTTGGCCGGATTGCCAATTTCATCAATGGCGAATTATATGGCCGCACCACCGATGTGGCATGGGGCATGGTATTTCCCAATGGCGGCCCGGAGCCGCGCCATCCAAGCCAACTTTATGAAGCAGCCCTTGAGGGCCTGATCCTGTTTGTTGTGCTGTTTATTCTGTCGCGCAATGCGTTTGTGCGTCATCGCCCGGGGATCCTTGGTGGCACGTTTGTCGCCGGTTATGGCATTTCGCGGATCATTGTCGAATTCTTCCGCCAGCCTGATGCACAGCTTGGTTACCTTGCCGGGGGTATTACCATGGGACAGGTTCTGTCGATCCCGATGGTGCTGGTCGGGGTTGGCTGCATTGTCTATGCGCTGAAATCCAAGCCGATTGAAACCCGCGTCCATCCCAAAGAAGCCGAAGCCGCGTAAACATGACGTCAGAGACCGACAGCCCGCTTTTGGCCCATATCAAGCGCCGGATCAATGTATCGGGCCCGATCACCATTGCCGATTTCATGACCGAGGCACTGGCCCATCCCGAGCACGGCTATTACCGCAAGCAGGACCCGTTCGGGCGTGCCGGTGATTTCATCACCGCACCGGAAGTCAGTCAGATGTTTGGCGAACTGATCGGCCTTTGGGCGGCTGTCACCTGGCAACAGATGGGCAGCCCGCCAAAAATCGATCTGATTGAATTGGGGCCGGGGCGCGGGACATTGATGTCAGACGCGCTGCGGGCTGTGCGCAATGTGCCGGGCATTGGCGATGCATTGACGGTTCGGTTTGTCGAAACCAGCCCGGTTTTGCGCACCCATCAGCAAACTGCGATCATGGCGTACGGCATTCCGGCGACCTGGCATGAAACGTTTGATGACATTCCAACCCGTGCGAACATTCCGGCGATTGTGATCGGCAACGAGTTCTTTGACGCGCTGCCAATCCGGCAATTCGAGCGCGGCGAGAAAGGCTGGGCCGAACGTTTGGTCGGGCTTGATGCCAAAACCGGCAAACTTGGTTTTGTCCGAGGTGCTGAAACGCCAATCACGGATGCGCTGATTCCGGTCACCATGCGCGGGGCTGCGAAAAAAGGTGATATCTTTGAAAGCTGTGCGCCGGCAATTGCCATTGCCGATCAAATCGCCCGGCGACTGAATGAAACGGGCGGTGGGGCACTGTTTATTGATTATGGCCATCCGGGCAGCGCGTTTGGCGATACGTTCCAGGCATTGAAGGGCCATGAATATCACCCGGTTCTGAGCGATCCGGGCGATGCCGATCTGACTGCGCATGTTGATTTTGCCGCCATCGGGCGGGCGATGAACGAGGCGGGGGCACGTACTGGTGCCGTTCTGACCCAAGGGACGTTTTTACGGATGCTTGGCATCGAACAGCGGGCCGAGCATTTGAAAACCGGTGCCGATGACGCCCAGAAAACCGCGATTGATCAGGCGTTGTCGCGGTTGATCGATGCCGATCAGATGGGAACGCTTTTTAAAGTTCTGATCGCGTATGGTCGCGATACCACCCCGCCGCCTTGCGTCAGTGGCGTGGCGGGCTAAATTGATTGCGACCGGAAAGGTTTTGGGAACGGAGCAGGCCAGCATGACACATCCGATCAGCCAGGTTACCAACGGGATCGAACGCAGCACCAACGGGCTGACCTGGTTTGAAGCCGGGAACCTGTCGGACAAGGATGGATTGCGCCACGGGTTCCTGAGCCGCAAAGGCGGGGTCAGTGATGGTATCCATGGCGGGCTGAATGTTGGTTTCGGGTCCGATGATGACAAAGACCGCGTGGCTGAAAACCGGGCCCGTGCAGCATCCGCGTTTAACACCAGCCCTGATCGTCTGACCACGGTTTATCAGGTGCATGGCATTGATGTGGCGGTTCTGGATAAACCGCTTTCGCGTGATGAGGCGCCCAAGGCCGACGCGATGGTCACAGATCGGCCGAACATCATGCTGGGCATTCTGACTGCTGATTGTACGCCGGTTCTGTTTCATGATCCGGTTGCCGGTGTGATCGGGGCCTGTCATTCCGGCTGGCGCGGATCGCATGGCGGGGTGTCGGCCAGCACGGTCGATGCGATGGAACGTCTTGGTTCCAAGCGCGAAAACATTCATGCGGCCGTTGGGCCATGTATTGCGCGCAAATCCTATGAGGTTGATGGCACGTTCCGCGATACCATCCTTGCCGGACCGGAAGGCCAGGAAGACCTATTTGATCCGTCGTCGCGCGACGGGCATTTCATGTTTGATCTGCCGGAATATGTCCGGCGCAGGACGATTGCCACCGGGGTTGCCTCGGTCGAGTTGGTGGCGCGCGATACGTTGACCGAGGAAGATCTTTTTTACAGTTATCGCCGCACGACGCTTCGCAAGGAGCCCGATTACGGTCGGCAGCTTTCGGCGATCATGTTGACAGAGGCGTAGGGTGTTTATGAGGACCCCGGGGATATGCCATGCCACATCTGATAATGCTTTTTTTCTTTATGATCATCGCGACCATGGTTGGTTGCGTCATCATGTGATGGCGTAAATCCCGTTTTAGAAGTGCCCCTATGAAGTCTTTCCTGCGTTCTGTTGTTTTGGTTTTTGCGCTCGGCGGTTTGCTTGCAGCCTGTGGCGATTTGCCGCGCCCGTTTGAAGGTGCCGGACGTGCCGGGGATCCGGCATTGCTTGAGCTGCGTGATACCGGGACCGTTCGGGTGGAAAATACCGAAGACCTGCCCGAAGGGGCATCAGCCCATCTGGCGCGTGCGATGGCGCGCGCCCTTCGGCTGCGCGATATTCCGGCCTATAGCGAATCTGATACCGGCGGTGATTACATCCTGCGCCCGAATGTTCAGGCCAGCCTGAGCGACAATGGTGCCGACCTTGATATCACCTGGGTTTTGATGCGCCCGGACGGGCTTGCGATTGATACCACCCGATCCACCGGCGAACTGGCCGCCGATCAATGGTTTGCCGATCAACCCACCGGGCCAGAGGAAAGCAACCTCGCCATCCCGAAAGAGCTGGTTGATAAAGTCCGCGAACTTGAAGGCAAGGCAGATGACCCGGTGGCAAAAACCTATGAAGGGCTTGTCGCAGAACCGGCCGATCAGATTGCCTTCATGATTACCGGCGACCGGACGTCCTTGCGGGCAGCGCCGCTTATGAAAGTCGCCCTGATTGATTTTGCCGGTGCGCCGGGCGACGGTAATACCGCGCTGGCACGGTCAGCCGGGGCATTGTTGAAGGCGCGCGGGATCACGGTTGATAACCGCGAGATGGATGAAAACAGTGTGATCCTTTCCGCCACGATTGATGTCAGTCCGGTCGAGGAAGAAACCACCACACCGCTTGACCGTGTATCGATTGAATGGATCATCATGGAAGTTGACGGCACGGAACTGGGCCAGATGAACCAGAACAATGTCGTGCCGCGCGGACAGCTTGATGAAAGATGGGGTTCGGTGGCGTCCCTTGCTGCCCAAGCAGCGGTGGAGACCCTTGAAGGTGTTCTGGGACAGATCGCAACCAGCAAGAAGCTTCAACTGCGTCCCGATAACAGGACAGCTTTGGCGCGTTGATTGCCGTTGTGATCGGTGATGCCAGAGGCCGATGGGCAGGACCTGCATGACTGCCTTGTCGTTATTCGGCATTGGGCCCATTTACAGACTGTTAACGGCTGGTTATAAAGCCGCCGCGATCTGCCGATAAGCAGAATCGCCGGGATTTGGTCTTTGAGTGTCGTGAACGTGTCGTTGAACCAGCAGGAAATTCCCAGTTTTCGGGCTGTTTGGCGGCAAGGGCAAGAAGGACTGATGACGGCTATCTGTTATGAGTGGAGTCGCACAGGATTTAGTTTTTCGCTTTCCCGGCACCCATTAACCGAGGCCCCGATATGAAGATCCTCGCTGGTAACAGTAACCGCCCGTTGGCTGAGGCAATTGCTGACCATCTTAATCTGCCGCTTACCCGTGCAGATGTTAAGCGTTTCTCTGATGAGGAAATCTGGTGCGAAATACAGGAAAACGTCCGCGGTGAGGACGTTTTTGTCATTCAGAGCACCTCTTATCCCGCAAACGACAACCTGATGGAACTGCTGGTGATGCTTGATGCGCTGCGCCGCGGTTCGGCCCGTCGTATCACGGCAGTGATGCCGTATTTCGGCTATGCCCGTCAGGACCGTAAATCGGG
>ENA-ORCZ01000296-ORCZ01000296.1-marine-metagenome-genome-assembly--contig:-NODE-296-length-27667-cov-5.188583_pt1 | contig 27667 bp, 23 predicted proteins | sample MGYA00237785_ERZ508519 | MGnify/ENA primary metagenome ERZ508519 (study PRJEB26189, sample SAMN06268790) | marine metagenome | isolation source: Bioluminescent Bay, La Paraguera, Puerto Rico | place...
GTCTTGCCGACAGCGGCAACTTCCGGCCAGGTGTAAACAACACCCGGGACCTTGCCGTAATCGACATGGCCTTCTTCACCGGCCAGCATTTCTGCCAGGGCAACGCCGTCTTCCTCAGCCTTGTGGGCCAGCATCGGACCGACGATGGTATCGCCGATTGCAAAGATGCCGCCAACATTGGTCTGGAAATGCTCGTCGGTTTTGACACGACCACGATCGTCGAGTTCAACACCGACAGTGTCCAGACCAAGGCCTTTGGTGTACGGACGGCGACCGATCGCCACCAGAACCACATCGGCTTTGATTTCCTCTGCATCGCCGCCCTTGGACGGTTCAACAGTCAGGGTCACGCCAGACTTGGTGGTTTTGGCACCGGTAACCTTGTGACCGAGTTTGAATTCAAGACCCTGCTTGGCAAAGATGCGCTGGGTCTGTTTGACCAGCTCGCCATCCATACCCGGCAGAATGCGGTCAAGATATTCAACAACGGTGACTTCGGAACCCAGACGACGCCAGACGGAACCAAGTTCCAGACCGATCACGCCTGCACCAATGACAACCATCTTTTTCGGCACTTTCGGAAGAACCAGTGCACCGGTCGAAGAGACGATCTTTTCTTCGTCAATTTCGACACCCGGCAGCGGGGTTACTTCCGAACCCGTCGCAATGACGATGTTTTTGGCAGTAAGCGTTTCTTCGCCGCCATCAAGAAGGGCAACCTTGACCGAGGTCGGCGAGGTGATTTCGCCGGCACCTTTGACATAGGTAACCTTGTTCTTCTTGAACAGGAACTCGATGCCTTTGACATTGCTGTCAACGACCTTGTCCTTGCGAGCCATCATCTTTTCGATGTTGACCTTCGGCTTGGAGACTTCGATGCCGTGGGTATCGAAATGCTCGGTTGCTTCTTCGAATAGGTGCGAGGAATGCAGCAGGGCCTTGGACGGAATGCAGCCTACATTGAGGCAGGTACCGCCAAGTGTGCCGCGTTTTTCAACGCAGGCGACTTTAAGGCCAAGCTGTGCGGCGCGGATGGCACAAACATAACCGCCAGGACCGCCACCGATCACGACAACGTCGTAGTTCTCACTCATGAGTTCTTTGATCCTTTTGTCTGATCAGATGTCGAGCAGGATGCGTTCCGGGTTCTCGATGCATTCCTTGACGCGTACCAGGAAGGAAACGGCTTCGCGGCCGTCAATGATACGGTGGTCATAGGAAAGGGCGAGATACATCATCGGACGAATTTCGACTTTGCCGTCGATTGCGACCGGACGCATCTGGGTCTTGTGCATGCCAAGAATACCGGACTGCGGCGCGTTCAGGATCGGGGATGACAGAAGCGAACCAAAGACACCACCGTTGGAGATGGTGAAGGAACCGCCGGTCATTTCATCCATGCCCAGTTTGCCGTCACGTGCACGCTTGCCGAAATCGACAATGGTGCTTTCCAGATCTGCAAAGGTTTTTTCCTCTGCCGAACGGATGACCGGAACAACCAGACCCTGCGGAGTACCAACGGCAACGCCGATATCGCAGTAGTTTTTATAGATGAAGCTGTTGCCATCGATCTCGGCATTAACAGCCGGCCATTCTTTGAGCGCCGTGGTGCAGGCCTTGATGAAGAAGGACATGAAGCCAAGCTTCACACCGTGTTTCTTCTCGAAACCGTCTTTGTACTTGTTACGGCACGCCAGAAGGTTGGTCATGTCCACTTCGTTGTAAGTGGTCAGCATGGCCGCGGTGTTCTGGGCTTCTTTCAAACGGCGCGCGATGGTCTGGCGCAGCTTGGACATTTTGACACGCTCTTCACCGTCACGCAGTTCACGTTCCGGTTTCGGTGCTGCCGGGGCGCTCGGTGCCGGGGCAGCCGCGCGCGAAGCAGATCCGCCACCTTCGAGGAAGTTCAGAACGTCGCCCTTGGTCAGGCGGCCGTCTTTGCCCGTTGCCGGGATTTTGGACGGATCAAGGTTCTTGTCTTCGACCAGTTTGCGAACGGCCGGTGCCAGCGGATGATCGCTGTTTGACGCGGTCGTTTCTGCCGGTGCAGCAGCCGGGGCTGCTTTCGGCTCTTCTTTCTTGGCCGGAGCTTCTTCTTTTTTCGCGGCCGGGGCTTCTTCCTTGGCCGGTTCATCAGAAGCAGCAGCACCTTCGGCACCTTCGTTGATCATGGCGATCAGCGCACCAACTTCGACTTCGTCGCCTTCGCCAACGACCAGCTCGGCAATCGCGCCAGCAACCGGGGCGTTGACTTCGACGGTGACCTTGTCGGTTTCAAGTTCGACAATCGGTTCATCGGCTGCAACAGCATCACCGACTTTTTTGTACCATTTTGCCACCGTGGCTTCAGATACAGACTCGCCCAGTGCGGGAACTTTAACTTCAGTCGCCATTTTTTCCTCGACCGTTTTTTCAATCAGGCAGTGTGGGTCTGCCAGCATACGAATGAAATCTAAATGAACGTGGCGGACGGGCGATTTCTCGCCCGTCCGGTAAAGTTATTTTACGCTAAGTGCCGCGTCGACCAGCTCAGCCTGCTCGCGCAGGTGGGCTTTCAGAAGGCCCGTTGCCGGCGAAGCAGATGCTGCGCGACCGACATAAACAGGACGACCTGCCTTGTGCTTGATGCTGGCAAGCGTTGCCTCGATCCGGCGATCAACGAAGAACCAGGAACCCATGTTTTCCGATTCCTCCTGACACCAGACGATATCGGCATTCGGGTATTTGGCCAGTTCCGTTGCCAGTTCTTTTTCCGGCCACGGATAAAGCTGTTCGACACGCACAAGCGCAACATCTTCGATGCCACGGTTTTCGCGTTCGGCAAGCAGATCGTAATAGACCTTGCCCGACGACAGAACGACGCGTTTGACCTTCTTGTCGTCAACCAGCTTGCCGGTTTCGCTGATCACAGGCAGGAATGTCGTGCCCGTCGCAAAGTCGGACAGGTTCGACACGCACTGTTTGTGACGCAGAAGCGATTTCGGCGTCATCAGGATCAGCGGCTTACGGAACGAGCGACGGATCTGACGGCGCAGGATGTGGTAATAGTTTGCCGGCGTCGTGCAGTTCGCCACCTGCATGTTGTTTTCACCACAAAGCTGCAGGTAACGTTCCAGACGTGCGGAACTGTGTTCCGGACCCTGGCCTTCGTAACCGTGCGGCAGCAGCATCACCAGACCCGACATGCGCAGCCATTTGGCTTCGCCCGAGCTGATGAACTGGTCAATGATGACCTGTGCACCGTTGGCAAAATCACCGAACTGGGCTTCCCAGAGAACCAGCGAATGCGGTTCTGCAAGGGTAATGCCGTATTCAAAGCCAAGAACACCTGCTTCGGAAAGGGGCGAGTTGAGAACTTCAAGCTCGGCCTGACCGGTACGGATGTTGTTGAGCGGGGTGTATTTTGCTTCGGTGGTCTGATCGATCAGCTTGGCATGACGCTGCGAGAACGTACCACGCTGGCAATCCTGACCCGACAGACGAACCGGTGTGCCTTCGCACATCAGGGTCCCGAATGCCAGGGCCTCGGCGGTTGCCCAATCAATACCTTCGCCGGTTTCGAACATCTTCGCTTTGGCCTTCAACTGACGAAGGATTTTGCGGTTGATATCAAAGTCACTCGGCGGGGTCGAAAGTGCGCGGCCGACTTCCTGCAGCAGGTCGTTTTCAACGCCGGTTTTACCGATCCAGTCAGCATCGTCACCATGTGAGGATGCAAGACCCGACCATTTGCCTTCAAGCCAGTCAGCTTTGTTAGGACGGTAGTTTTCCGATGCCTTGAACTCTTCATCAAGGTAGTCCTGGAACGACTTGTCCAGTTCCTTGATGCGTTCTTCGCTCAGGAGACCTTCCTTGACCAGCTGCTGGGCATAGATGTCCTTGGTGGTCGGGTGTTTGCCGATCACGTCGTACATCTTTGGCTGAGTGAATGCCGGCTCGTCGCTTTCGTTGTGGCCAAAGCGGCGATAGCAGAACATGTCGATAACGACGTCCTGCTTGAACTCCTGACGGAATTCGGTCGCGATGCGGGCCGCATGAACCACAGCTTCGGGATCGTCGCCATTGACGTGCAGGATCGGAGCCTGAACGACCTTGGCAATGTCCGAACAGTAAGGCGAAGAACGGGAATCGGTCGGTTTGGTCGTGAAACCGATCTGGTTGTTGACCACAAAGTGGATTGTACCACCGGTACGGTAGCCTTTGAGGTGCGACAGATCGAAGGTTTCCGCCACAAGACCCTGACCGGCAAAGGCCGCATCACCGTGCAGGAGGATACCCATAACCTGCTCGCGATTGGTGTCTTTGCGCTGGGCCTGCTTGGCGCGTACCTTACCAAGAACAACTGTGTTCACCGCTTCAAGGTGCGACGGGTTCGCCGTCAGCGACAGGTGAACAACGTTGCCGTCAAATTCGCGGTCGGCGGAGGTACCAAGGTGATATTTAACGTCACCCGAGCCCATCACGTCGTCCGGCTTGGACGGGTTGCCCATGAATTCCGAGAAGATCGCCTGGAACGGCTTGCTCATGACGTTGGCAAGAACGTTGAGACGACCACGGTGCGGCATGCCGAACACAACCTCGCGGATGCCAAGCTGGCTACCACGTTTGAGGATCTGTTCAAGTGCCGGCATCAGGGCTTCGCCACCATCAATACCGAAACGCTTGGTGCCGACATATTTGGTGTGAAGATAGTTTTCGAAACCTTCGGCTTCGATCAGGCGCTCAAGGATGGCTTCCTTGCCACGGGTGGTGAACTGCGTCTGGTTGCCGATGCTTTCGATACGCTGCTGAATCCAGGATTTCTGTTCAGGTTCCTGGATATGCATGAATTCGATACCGATCGACCCGCAATAGGTTTTGCGTGCCAGCGAGACGATCTGACGGATGGTCGCGGTTTCAAGGCCAAGAACATTGGCGATGAAGATCGGACGATCCATGTCGGCTTCGGTAAAGCCATAGGTCTTCGGATCAAGTTCCGGGTGCGGTTCACGCGGTGCAAGGCCCAGCGGATCCAGGTTCGCTTCAAGATGGCCGCGTACCCGGAAGGAGCGGATCAGCATCAGAGCGCGAATGGAATCATTGGCTGCAGCGCGGATGGCATCAGAATTTACCTGACCAGCCGTGGGTGCTGCATGAGGTGCCGGTGCATAGCCCATCTGGGCCGGGCGTTCGGCATGCCCCTGTGAGACGTCGTATCCCTCCATGCCGCCAACAACCTTGGTTTCCCGTGGCTGCCAGCTCGGCCCGCGCATTTCTGCGAGGATTTCGGAGGCGTCGTCCTGCAACCCGTCAAAAAACTCAGCCCAGCTCTGGTCAACCGCAGACGGGCTTTCCAGATACCGGGCATAAAGTTCAGCGATGTAGGTTGCGTTCGACTCGTTCAGAATCGTGTCGAGATCTTGAGGTTTCATTTGTGGTCTTGGAAGGCATGGTCCCCAAGAAGGACCACGCCCCCCCTTGCCTTTCCTCTGACTACCCAGATTAGCCCTTCAAAGCCTTCAGCATGGTCGAGCCGAGGCTTGCCGGGGAATCGGCAACAAGAACGCCTGCACTGCGCATGGCTTCCATTTTCGCATCGGCCGTACCCTTGCCACCGGAAATGATCGCACCGGCATGGCCCATGCGTTTACCCGGAGGTGCGGTAACACCGGCGATGAAGCCGGCAACCGGTTTCTTGACTTTGGAAGCCTGCAGGAATTCACATGCTTCTTCCTCGGCCGATCCGCCGATTTCACCGATCATGATGATGCCTTCGGTTTCCGGATCCTTCAGGAACAGGTCGAGGCAGTCGATGAAGTTGGTGCCGTTGACCGGGTCACCACCAATACCGATACAGGTCGACTGACCAAGGCCAGCGGCCGTGGTCTGTGCAACTGCTTCGTAGGTGAGCGTACCGGAACGCGAAACGATACCGATTTTACCGCGGCGATGAATGTGACCCGGCATGATGCCGATCTTGCATTCGTCCGGGGTAATGATACCCGGGCAGTTCGGGCCGATCAGGCGGGTCGACGAACCGTCGAGCGCGCGCTTGACACGGACCATGTCAGCAACCGGAATACCTTCGGTGATGCAGACAGCCAGTTCGACTTTGGCGTCGATGGCTTCAAGAATTGCGTCTGCTGCGAAGGGCGGCGGAACATAGATAACCGAGGCATTGGCGCCGGTGACATGTACCGCTTCTTCAACAGTGTTGAAAACCGGCAGGTCAAGGTGCTTGGTGCCGCCTTTACCCGGGGTAACACCGCCAACCATTTTGGTGCCGTATGCCAGTGCCTGTTCGCTGTGGAACGTACCCTGCGAACCAGTGAAACCCTGGCAGATAACTTTGGTGTTTTTATCGACGAGAACAGCCATAGTTACGCGGCCTCCTTCACAGCTTTGACCACCTTCTCGGCGGCATCGGCAAGGTTGTCAGCCGAAACAATCGGCAGACCCGATTCTTCGAGGATCTTCTTGCCAAGTTCGACATTGGTACCTTCAAGGCGAACGACCAGCGGGACGTTCAGGCTGACTTCGCGGGCTGCTGCCACAACGCCGTCTGCAATCACGTCACAACGCATGATGCCACCAAAGATGTTAACCAGGATGCCTTCGACATTCGGATCCGACAGGATCAGCTTGAAGGCGGTGGTCACGCGTTCTTTGGTTGCGCCGCCACCAACGTCAAGGAAGTTAGCCGGTGCGCCACCATACAGCTTGATGATGTCCATGGTTGCCATGGCAAGGCCAGCACCATTGACCATGCAGCCGATGGTGCCATCGAGCTTGATGTAGTTGAGGCTGTGTTTTGCAGCTTCGAGTTCGGCCGGGTTTTCTTCGTCTTCGTCACGCAGTTCTTCGATGTCCGGATGACGGAACAGCGCGTTGTCGTCGAAGTTCATTTTGCAATCAAGCGCAATGATGTCGCCATCACCGGTAACAACCAGCGGGTTGATTTCAACCATGGCAGCATCGGTGTCGAGGAAGCACTGGTACATCGCGGTCATGAATTTGACAGCTTTGGAAACCTGCTTGCCTTCGAGGCCGAGTGCAAACGCCAGTTTGCGACCGTGGAAGCCAGAGAAACCAGCCGCCGGATCGATCTCGACTGTGACGATCTTTTCCGGGGTTGCTTCTGCAACTTCTTCAATGTCCATGCCGCCTTCGGTCGACGCCATGAAGATCACGCGCGAGCAAGCGCGGTCGACGAGAACCGAAAGATACAGTTCGCGTGCGATATCGCAGCCTTCTTCGATGTAAACGCGTTTGACTTCTTTGCCATCCGGGCCGGTCTGGTGGGTAACCAGCGTGGAGCCGAGCATCTGTTCGGCATTGGTGCCGACTTCTTCCGGGCTCTTGACGACGCGAACGCCGCCTTTGTCACCTGCCTTGGCTTCCTTGAAGGTGCCTTTACCGCGGCCACCTGCATGGATCTGGGATTTTACCACGTAAACCGGGCCAGCCTGGGACTGGGCAGCTTCGATGGCTTCCTGAGCGGTATATGCAACCTTGCCGTTCGGCACGGTCACACCGTATTTGCGAAGAATTTCTTTCGCCTGGTACTCATGAATATTCATGTTCGGTCGCTTTCTTGCCTTCCGTACGATTTCCGGTGGGTCAGAAATCTGGATTTCAATGTCCCTGTAACGAGCGGGAGGGACTTTGTTAAGAGGCCGCGATCATTGAAGTTTGAATAACAACAATGATTGAAAAACGGGCCGGTCACTGACCAGCCCGTTTCGCGTTCTTAGAGCATGCCCTTTGCAGCTTCGACGAGGCCGCGAACAGCGTTCACGGAATTGTCGAAGTTTGCTTTTTCGGACTCATCAAGATTGATCTCGACGATGCGTTCTACACCGTTGGCACCCAGAACAACCGGGACACCAACATAAAGACCGTCAACACCGTATTCGCCGCTGAGGTAAGCAGCAACCGGCATGACGCGCTTCTGGTCTTTGAGGTAGCTTTCCGCCATCGCGATTGCCGAAGCAGCCGGGGCGTAGAAAGCAGAACCGGTTTTCAGCAGGGCAACGATTTCGGCGCCACCGTCACGGGTGCGCTGCACGATCTCGTCGATCTTTTCCTGCGTGGTCCAGCCCATTTTGATCAGATCCGGAACCGGGATACCGGCAACGGTCGAATAACGGATCGACGGGACCATGGTATCGCCGTGGCCGCCAAGGACAAAGGCGGTAACGTCTTTGACCGAGACGTCGAATTCTTCTGCGAGGAAGTAACGGAAACGGGCCGAGTCCAGAACGCCAGCCATGCCGACAACTTTCTTCGGATCGAAGCCGGTTGCCTGCTGCATCACCCAAACCATCGCATCAAGCGGGTTGGTAATGACGATGACGAATGCGTTCGGAGCGTGTTCCTTGATGCCCTGACCAACCTGGGTCATGACTTTGGTGTTGATACCAATCAGGTCATCGCGGCTCATGCCCGGCTTGCGAGCAACACCGGCGGTGACGATGACGACATCAGCGCCTGCGATGTCTTTGTAGTCACTGGTACCCTTGAGGTCGGCATCAAACATGTCGACGGGGGAGGATTCAGCAATGTCGAGCGACTTGCCCTGTGGCATGCCATCAACGATGTCGAAAAGGACGACGTCGCCAAGCTCTTTGAGGCCGACGAGGTGAGCAAGCGTGCCACCAATATTGCCGGCACCGACGAGCGCGATCTTGTTGCGGGCCATTCCGTTACCTTCTTCCCTATTGCGCTTCCTGGGGGTCGAAACTCAACTTGGGAGCGCGATTGAAAATTTAAACCTGCGAACGCGAAATAATCGTTCGTAAACACCGAGTGTCGTAAACTGAATCGGCACGAATGACAAGGGGAAACCCCACTGTTTTTACGAGGAAAACCGCCGCTTCGCGGTTTATTGCAACTATGGTCTAAACGCTTAAAAACCATTCACGTTGCAGATGCGAACATGGGCTAATGCGCAGCAAAACCAAAGCTGGTTTACGATTGCGGCCTGCCTAAATGAAAGGCAGTGCGCCCCTTTGCTGCGAATTCGTGCGTATGAACAGGATTACACTGGCGCAGCATTGCAGGAAACGGCCATCAGCCATGCGGTCGGGACGGGGCGTGAAATCCAATATATGACGATTTTTGCGTGAAGCTTCGTTTCCCCTGCGTCAAACGCAAGAATCACGCGATGATAAGCGCTCATATGGCGAAAAGTTGCGACGATTTTAAAGTGACCCGGATGGAGTCGTTTTCCACAGGCTGCGCTATCGCTGTCAGGTCGTTCGAAAAAGGTATGTCACAGCTGCGATCACAACTGCCGTTTTGAAAGCCGTCAGGTCAGGTGCGCCATATCGAGATATTCCTGACTGCGCATTTCGGTCATGCGCGACACCGTGCGCTGGAATTCGAATGAGTAATCACCGTCGGTGTAGATCTCGGTCGGGTCACACTCAATCGCACAGATCAGCTTGGTTTTGTGTTCGTACATCGCATCAACAAGGGTACCGAACCGTTTGGCCCAGTCGCGGCGCGAGTCCGGCAGTTTCGGGATAAAGTCGATGACGATGGTGTGGAAATGCGTCGCGAGCGCGATGTAATCCCCCGGTCCCAACGGACGGGTGCACAGTTCTTCAAAGCTGAACTTGGCAACCCCGGCACCAGCAGCACTGATTTCGATCTTGCGTCCCTTGACGGTCAGGCTGTCGGGTGCGACGCGGGCGCCTTCGGTCAGGGTGGCAAACATCTCGTCAATCCGCGGGGAAGCCTCTTCGCGGGTTATCGGATACAGGAATACCTCGGCGGCCGTCAGATTGCGCATGCGGTAATCGGTCGGGCTCGCCAGTTCCAGCACATCAAGCTTTTGCTTGATCATATCGATGAAGGGCAGGAAGTTCTGGCGTTGCAGACCATCCTTATACAGGTCATCAGGTACCCGGTTGGATGTCGTGACAATCACGACCCCATGATCAAACAACTGTTCAAACAGGCGGCCGAGGATCATGGCATCGGTGATGTCGGTTACCTGCATCTCGTCAAAGCACAGCAACCAGGCATCGTTTGCAAGGTCCTTGGCAATCGGCGGGATCGGGTCGGCATCGTCCTTTTTCTTGGTCTGGCGATAACGGTGCATGCGTTCATGCACATCCTGCATGAAGTCATGGAAATGAACGCGACGCTTTTTTTCAATGTCGATGGTTTCATAGAACAGATCCATCAACATGGATTTGCCACGACCAACCTCGCCATAAATGTAAAGTCCTGATGGCGGGGTCGGTTCATCCCGACGACGGGTCAGGCCAAACCGTTCGCGCCAACCACCGGTGCCGGTCGACGGCTCATAGTTGATCAGCGCGTTTTTCAGGCTTTGAAGTTTTTCCGCACAGAGTTCCTGCATCGGATCGTGGGACAGCTCACCAGCGGTGATTTTCGCGCGATAACGGGAAAGCGGGCCGTCGGTCATCAACAAATCTCGAATGCAGTGAAAAGAATTAGGACTGTGAGATTGTCATAGCTCCAAGTTGCATCGCATTGCAACAAGACGGTTTGCATTGCTGCCATCAGATCAGGCGCATCTTCTTGAACAGCCAGATTTCAAACGCGGTAATCACCGCCAGAACGATTGATACCCCGAGGAACCCATACGGGCTGTCAGTTGCCGGAACGCCGCCGACATTGATGCCAAGAAGGCCGGTGACGAAACTGATCGGCAGGAACAGACCGGCAATCACGGTAAGCCAGTACATCGTGCGGTTCATCTGTTCGCTTTCAAGCGCCATCAGGTTCTCATTCACGATCTGAATGCGTTCGCGCAGGGAATCAAATTCCTCGACCAGACGGACGGTTTTATCGGTCAATGCGCGGGCGCGGCGTTTGAACCGCTTGTCAGACCAGACCGGTTTCTGTTCGACAAAATTTGCCAGTGCATCGCGTTGCGGTCCCAGATGCCGGCGCAGACGCGACAGCCGATGACGAATGTCCGATCCGCGTTTTCGCAGCGCAAGGGTTTTGCCCTCGGCCACGGTTTCCTGATCGTCCTCGATCGCCTCGACATCTTCTTCCATGCCGCGCACAACATTCTCCACCCGAAAGGCAAGCCGTTCGGCCACGGTCAGGACGAAATCATCAACGCTGTTGGGGGCCTTGTGGTCGGCAATGGCGGCCCGCATGTCATCAAACGCCTTGAGCGGCTGGTTGCGCAGCGTGATCACCATATTGTGTGTGACCCAGAAACGTACCGAAATCATATCGGCCGGATCATTTTCCGCGTTCAGGTTCACCCCGCGCAGATTAAGCGAATAGCCCGGATCATAGAAAAACACCGCCGGACGCGTGCCACGGGTCGACAGCGTGTCGGTGATGGTCGCATCAATTCCGGCAACCGTGATCAGCCAGTCGCGCACCCCGTCGCCCATCCAGTCCAGATGCACCCAAAGATAATTTCCCTCTGCAATCGGCGGCAGGCCCAATTGCAGGGCGTCCCATCCAACCGGTTGTGCGGTGCCATCCGGGGAAATTTCAAAGGCATTGATCAGCGCAGTTTTGCTCATCGCAGGGCTCCTTGGCTGACTGCGTTCATGCAGGTCAGGGACGGGGTTATCATCACGTCACAATGACAACGGAACGAAACGTTAGATGATTCGTTACTGTTCTCAGTGTAGGGTTCGGTTCTGTGACCAAGTATCAGGCCAACCTGTTTACAAAACGCGAAAAACACTCAAGAAACGGAAGCCGGGCAGCGCTTCGGGCATCAATATGGATCATCAGGCATGACATCAGTTCGTCAGGTAATCGCAAGTCTTGCAATCTGTCTGTTTGCAATGACGGTTTCTTTCGGTTTGGCGGCACAGACCAACGGGCAGCGCCCGGACGCTGTTCAGAAAATCGAGTTGGAAAATGCCCAGAACCAGATCTCAGCCTGGGAATCCTCGCTTGATGATATCGAGAAATCGATTTCCGGCGACGACATTACCGGACGCGTAATCGCCGATGGCCGCGAACGTATTGAGACCATCCAGCTTGCCATCAATGATCTGCGCGGGCGGGCCAATGATCGCCTGCAGCGCTTTGAGGCAGCCCTTGGAAAGCTAGGTGAGCCGCCCGCAGAGGGCGAAGAAGAAGTTCCCCAGGTCGCGCGCGAACGCGACCGTATTGATCAGGACATCGCACGCGTTAGCGGGGTTATCAAACAGCTTGAACTGACGAATTTCCGCGCCAGCGAATTGTCTGACCAGCTTGCCGGCTTGGCGCGTGAACGCTTTACCCGACGCGTTCTGGGCCGGGTAGATGTGCCGCTTGATCCTGTTGTCTGGTTTGAAGCCTGGGGCGAAATCGTCAAGCTGCCCAGCATGGTTCAGGCGCGTTATTCCAATCTTGAACTTGAAGGTCAGGTTGCCGATCAGCTTTCTGAAGTCGCGCCCGGACTGGTTCTTTTGACCTTTATCGTCATTGCCGCCCTGATCGGCGGCGAGGTGATTGTACTGCGTTATATCCCGGCACGCTGGAACACTGTGCCCGACGAGGACAGGGTGTCGCTGATATCGGGAACGCGGTTCCTGTTTACCGCCCTGGTACCGGGCATCGCCCTTGTGATTGCCTATGGCATCCTTGATTCGCGCGAAGCGTTGCTCAGCGGTGCTATGGGCGACTTTGTCCTGCAATGCTTTGCCGCTGCTCTGTTCCTGTTGTTTGTTGGTGCTGCTGTGCGCAGTGTGCATTCACCCTTCGCCCCGGCATTGCGCCGGTCGGGCACTACGCCGCAAGGCGCACGGGTTGTCGGGTTCTGTTCGCTGGCCGTGGCGGTGATTTTTGCCTTTGACATGGTGCTTTTGCAGGGGGCGACGACGCTTGGAACGTCGCTTGATATTGCGCTGGTGCAAAGCATCTCGAACGTTCTGGTCATTTCGGTATTGCTGTTTGTCTCTTCGCTTGGTGTGTTCTGGCAGCATGACGAACGCGACCGCCACGAAATCTGGTCAAAGATCGAACGCCGGTCGCGCCGTGGCCTGAAAGTCATCGCAATATTGATGCCGGTTCTGATGCTGATCGGCTATGTCGCGCTGGCGCGCTTCATTCTCGAAAACCTGATGATGGCGCTGGCATTCCTGACCTGTTACTGGCTGCTGCGCGGTTATTGCCGGGCTTTGATGCATACTTATTTGGTGCGCCCGGAAAGCAGCGAGGATAGCAATGTCAGCGATGCCGTGCATGGCACACTTTATTTCTGGCTGCGGGTTCTGATCGATGTTGTGATGTTTTCCATCGCCGTGCCGGTCGCGGTGATGATCTTTACCGACATTGCCTGGGCTGATCTTATTTTGGCAGTCCAGCAGGCCTTTGTTGGCATTCAGGTTGGCGGCATTCATTTCTCGCTGCGCTCCATCATGCTGGCGGCCTTGATGTTTGTCATCGTGCTGGCGGTGATGCGCTTCTTCCAGCGCATGCTGAGCACGCGGGTGCTGCCCAACACCAAGCTTGATCAGGGGCTGCAACATTCTGTTTCGGCAATCTTTGGCTATGCCGGGATCTGTCTTGCCATTTTGCTTGCGGTTTCGGCCGCCGGGCTTGATTTGTCCAACCTTGCCATCATCGCCGGTGCCATTTCGGTTGGTATCGGTTTTGGCATGCAAAGTATCGTGAACAACTTTGTCTCCGGCCTGATCCTGTTGGTCGAACGCCCGATCAAGGTTGGCGACTGGATTGTGGTTGGCGCCGATCAGGGCTTTGTGAAGGATATCCGCGTGCGGGCAACCGAGATCGAAACCTTTGACCGGTCTTCGGTTGTGATCCCGAACTCCGAACTGATTTCCAACCGGGTTCTGAACTGGACGCTCAAGGAGCGCTCAGGCCGCGGCATCATCAAGATTGGTGTGTCTTACGGATCGGATGTCGACAAGGTTCGCGATATCCTGTTTGAAATGGCCGACAAGCGCCGCGAGATTTTGACCTATCCGGCACCGCAGGTGGTGTTCATGGATTTCGGGGCCAGCTCGCTTGATTTCGAATTGCGCTATTTCCTGCGCGATATTGGTGATGTGATTGCGGTGGCAAGCTCGATCCGCTTTGAACTTGTCCAGCGCTTCCGCGATGAAGGCATCGAAATTCCGTTCCCGCAGCGTGATTTGAACCTGCGCGATATCGATAAGCTGACCGACGCCATCCGTGATGCGGGCAAGGGGGCTCCAAAAAAGATCGAGAAGTCCGAGCCTGAGGAACCCGAAACGTCAGAAGACAAAGCAGAAGATGCGTCCTCAGGCACCGAAGATAGCGGCGCGGACCAAAAAGCCGCACCACCGTCTGCGGCCAAGGATGTTTCGCGCGATCGCGATGCGCCTGGCCGTGAGATTCCCGATGCGGGTGGCAGTCCAGATGGAGATGCGCCGCGCTAAATCCGCGGCGCCTTATTCCGTTCAGGATTGGATTGCGTGTTAATCAGATATCGAACAGCGCGGCCGTGATCTTTTGCCCCATCGGGGCCATCAGGTGGCGTTCACGCGGCGATAGCCATCTGAGTTCGGCGATCTCGCGTTCAGGCGCAAGGGTTCCACAATAATAGCCGGTAAAACAAGTCATGCGCACAATCGCCCCCTCGGGCAGGTTGTGGCCCTGTCCGGCAAACGTGCCCAATTGGCGGAGCGTGCCGGGGATCAGATCGACACCGAGTTCTTCCTTGATTTCGCGTTTGATGGCTTCGCGTGCGGTTTCGCCGGGATCAATCTTGCCACCGGGCAGATAGAACTGGTCGCGGCCGTGGCTGCGGACCGACAGGATGTTTTCACCGTCGCGCAAGATCCAGTTGGCGGTTTCGATCACCTTGATCAAGGCTGGGTCTGTGGTGCTATGACTGCTTGCGCGCATGTGGCCTCACAGGATTGCGACATCAAGTCCGATATCGACGGCCGGTGCGGATTGGGTAATCCGCCCGACGGACACATAATCGACCCCGGTTGCGGCAATTGCACCGATGGTCTGAAGGTTTACACCCCCGGATGCCTCAGTCTTGCAGCGACCAGCGACAATGGCAACCGCTTCGCGCAACATATCCGGGCCCATGTTATCCAGCAGGATGATGTCTGCGCCAGCGTCCGTGGCTTCCTTGACCTGATCAAGCGTGTCGCATTCAACCTCGATCTTGGGCAGGTTGGCAGCCCGGGCGGCCTCAACGCATTTGGTGATCGATCCGACAACACCAATATGGTTGTCCTTGATCATCACCCCGTCATAAAGACCCATGCGGTGGTTTTGTGCGCCTCCCATGCGGGTGGCGTATTTTTCAAGCTTGCGCCAACCCGGCAGTGTCTTGCGGGTATCAAGCAGTTTGGCAGTTGTTTCGCCCATCGCCGCGACATAGGTGCGCGTGGTGGTGGCAATGCCCGACAGGTGTTGAAGCGTATTAAGCGCTGTGCGTTCGGCGGTCAGGATGCCGCGCGCATTGCCTTCGACCACGGCCAGAACGTCTTTGGCCTTGATCGCATCCCCATCTTCACAGCGCTTTTCGATCTTCGCATCCGGGACCAGCTTGCGGAAACAATCAAGGGCGATATCAAGCCCGGCCACCACGATATCCTCGCGGGTTTCAAGTGCGACGCGCAGGCGCGCATCGGCGGGGATGACATTGTTCGATGTGATGTCACCGGTGCCGATATCCTCGGCAAAGGAACGATCAATGAATTCCGCGATTTCGGCTTGTGTCAGGACGGTCATGATGGCGGGCTGCTTTGAATTCTGATGGGGAATGGCAAACAGCCCCGCAAAATTTGCGGGGCTGTGAGGTTGGCTGGCTTACGCCGCGTCGTCTTTTTTGACCGGAATGTTCTTTGACATTTCCAGCATGCGTTCAAGCGGCTTGACCGCTGCGACGCGCAGGTCTTCGGGCATGACGATCTGCGGGCCGTTATTGACCAGGCACAGATAAAGCTTTTCAAGCGTATTGAGCTCCATGAACGGGCAGTTGTTGCACGCACATGATCCGTCGGCACCCGGTACTGGAATGAATTCCTTGTGCGGGGCGGCTTTTTCCATCTGGTGGATGATGTGGGGTTCGGTCGCGATCAGGTATTTCTGATCCGGACCATTGATCACATATTCCAGAATGGCGCGGGTCGAGCCGATGTGATCGGCGTGCTTTAGAATGCCATCATGGCATTCCGGGTGGGCTGCGATCTTGGCATCCGGGTTCTGGGTCTTGAGGCGGATCAGCTCACGCTCGGAAAACTGTTCATGCACGATGCACGACCCGTTCCAAAGCGTCATGTCACGACCGGTTTTCTTGGCAAGATAGGAACCAAGATGGCGGTCAGGCGCCCAAAGGATCGGCTTGTCGAGCGGGATCTGATCAATGATCTCGGCCGCGTTCGACGAGGTCACGATAATATCGGACGCAGCCTTCACCTCGGCCGAGCAATTGATATAGGTGATTGATACGTGATCAGGATGCTGTTCGCGGAATTTGCGGAACGGTTCGGGCTGACAAGAATCTTCGAGCGAGCAACCGGCTTTCGAGTCCGGCAGCAGAACGGTCTTGTTCGGGCTGAGGATTTTGGCAACCTCAGCCATGAAGCGCACGCCGCAAAACACGATGACATCGGCATCGGTTTCGGCCGCCTTGCGCGACAGGTCCAGACTATCGCCGACAAAGTCGGCAAGGTCCTGAATTTCCCCATCCTGATAGTAATGGGCCAGAATGATCGCGTTTTTTTCCTTTTTCAGGCGCTGAATCTCAGCTTCCAGATCAAGGGTGGGATCAATCTGCATTTCCGACATTGCGTCGGCCGAAGCCTCGGCAATGGTGATCATTTCATTCATGGCGTCGTCTCATCTCGCCTGTTTGCAAGCCGGAGATAAGTCGCGGGGCCCGGCATTGCAAGTTAATGACAGTTTGAAACCTGAATATCGCCATTGCGACGGGATGGCAAGGAATAGGCGGTATACGTCCGATATTGATTGGGGCTGACGGCTGCTGAGCCAGAAAATGGAATGGGATTATCTGAATTAATAAATAAATCGGGCGTCTTTGATGGCCGAATTAAATCTCGCAGCTTTATTTAATTGAATAAATAAAAAATAATAATGTTGTAAATTAACCAAAAATATTCATATGCTTGATGCTGCAAATATTTTTTGATTCTCAAATTTCCAATATTTTATTGGCTTGGGCATTTTTGTCCGTTGTTAATCCGAAAACTTTGATCTGTCTGTAATCCGAGTCAGTGCCGCGACGGCGGGAATGGTCCCGATCGTTTGGCCTGTCCAACGCGCATTTCGGCGCAAGGAGCCTTTTTTGACCAATCGTACCACTTCGAGAATTCTGAATTTCACACGTCCGTTCAGCATGCGTGGCCTTGCAGAAGTCCTTCCGGCCGGATCCTACAAGGTGATTACCGAAGAAACCCAGGATGAAAAGCTGACATACCCGACATGGCAGTGGGTTTCGACGCAGATTCACCTCAATACGAATTCTGACCGCCCGGATACTTCACGTGTTCTCAGTGTCGAGCCCCGCGATCTTGAAGTCGCTTATCTCCGCGATCAGAAAACCATGGATGCCCGCCCGCAAGTGGCCTTCTCGGCGCGCAAATCAACCACCCGTGCCAAGCGCGCTTCCTAGCGCCGCACGCTGCCGATAGTCCTGGTCAGAGTAATCTGACCAGACGGCGCTTTCATCTGGAAATCCCAGATATTCCCGTTCAGTAGCCGATTTTCCCGGCGCGACCTTCTGTTTCATGACAGGGTTGCAGAATGGGAAGTTTGCCTTGGCCCCAGATGCGCCCATAACATCCATAACTGCTGCAAATGAAAGTCTTTGTTATGGATTGGGTTCCGATCGCCTTTGGCACGTTCAAGGTTGTCGCACTGCTGACCGCGATGTTCTTCGCCATCAAGTGGCATTACGACCAAGGTCAAAAGTACGGAAGACAGGCAGTCCTGCGCGCCAGCGCCAAGATCACCGGCGTCTTCGTTCTCGCACTTCTGGTCGTGGGGGGCATCACCCTGGCACTCAGCAACTTCCTTGGTTTGGACCTAAGTTACTGATCGCTGTCGCACCGCCCTCGCAGAAAGGGGTTCAGACGGAAAATCCGTAATATTCCCATTCTGCCGCTGACACCTTCAGCGCCATCTGTTCGTATTCGGCCTGTTTGATTTTGGTGAATGCGGTGTGGAACCGATCGCCGAGCGTGCGTTTGTTGAAATCAGACGCGGCAAATTGATCAATCGCCTCCAGCCAATGACGCGGCAAATTATTGGGTGCCTTTGCCTCGCCGATTTCATCTTCGCACGGTTTTCCCGGATCGATTTTGCCCTCGATCCCGTCAAGGGCAGCCCCCAAGGTCACAGCCGCGACCAGATAGGGGTTGGCATCAACCCCGGCAATGCGATGTTCAAAATGGCGTGTTTTGCCCGGTGTGCCCGGCACACGCAATGCCACGGTGCGGTTTTCAACACCCCAGTCATCAGACGCCGGTGAATACATCGCCGATGCAAACCGACGCCAGGAATTCATAAACGGGGCGAGGAGCAACATGGTTTCGCCAATCGTGCCGCGAATGCCGCCAATCGCATTAAGCATCAAGGGGCTTAACGATCCATCCGCCTGATCGGCAAACAGGTTATTGCCGTCTTGGCCTGCAAGCGACAGATGCAAATGCATGCCCGATCCGGCTTCGTTGCCGAACGGCTTGGGCATAAAGACCGCTTCCTTACCAAACCGGCGTGCCACGGTGCGGATCAGACGTTTGGCAATGATCACATCATCTGCCGCCCGCATCAGATCGCGATAGCGGATGGTCATTTCATACTGGCCCGGGCCATATTCCGAAATCAGGGTTTCCAGTGTCAGGTCAAGATGCTTGGCACCCTCATAGACCGCATCAAAAAGCGGTGACATCTCGTCAATTTCATCGACCGACATGGTGTTGCGCAATTTGCTGCGCCGTTTGGTGATGGCATAGGATGCCGGGTGATAGAGCCCGGCCGCATCCGGGGTCTGATCGACCAGATAAAATTCAAGTTCGAACGCGCCCATAGGATAGAAGCCAAGGTTTTCAGCCCGTTTGACCTGTGCGCCGAAAACATTGCGCGGATCAACGTCATGCGGCGCGCCGTCTTCTTCATACATGGCAATCAAAAGCTGTCCGCGGCCGGTATGGGGCAGATAGCCAAGTGTGCCCGGCACGGGCCAGCACCGGCAATCGCCGCCGCCACCTGTTTGCACAAGGCCGCAGTCATCGACATCCTCGCCGCTGACATCCTGCCCGAACAACGAGCTTGGCAAACCGCGACCGGATTTATAAATGCCCTCAAGTTCGTGACGGCGGATCGTCTTGCCGCGTCCAATGCCGTGAAAATCGGTCAGGATAATGTCGAAGGCCTCGACATCGGGATATTTGGCCAAAAAGTCCTGTGCTTCGGACAATTGACTTCCACTGGGTGAAGGGGCGTTTGCGGTGGCCACGGCACGATTTCCTAAGATGCTGACAGGGCCCTGCGGGGGCAGAACCAATTCCAAAACTGGGCGCGATATTAGCCCTGATAACGACGGAAGAAATAGCGATCTTTTGGAACGCCTTCGGGCAGTGGTTCGGCAATCGTGCCCGGCACATCGATTTTTTGGTCCGATGCCACAATTGCACCCTTGATCAATGCCGGGGGCAGGGTTGATCCGATAAAGGACGCGATCTTGGCATTCAGGGCCTCGTCCCCGGTGCCGACATCGGAATGAACTAGTGCGACCTTGCCTTTGAAACGTTCGACTGCCTTCGGCAGGGTTTCAAAGATATCGCCAAGGAACAAATGATCATCATCGGGGATGCATTTCGGGTGGGCGGCGATTTGCCGGTCAAAGACGAAAATCTCGCGGTCTGGCATGATTTCGCGCAGGTGATCAAACGTGCGCCCGTTGCCAAGCCCGACTTCAAGCACGATGCCGTCCTGATCCTTGATCATTTCCGCAGCTGCATTCAGGCAATCACGTTGGGCTTGCAGGCGGCGGATAACGCTGTTGAGACGGGACATTGTGCAAAAAGCTCCGGGTTGTTTTTCGTTGGTTAAGTACTTGATTTAAAGGATTTCACCTTTGGCGCAAGCGGACATATGCCTACTCACGCCAACGGTGGTCAAATCAGGCGACAAACTTGGTGGCCTCAAAGGCCGGAACGCGCGCGTCAAAGGTTTCAAGCCACGCAACCAGCGTCGGATAGCTTTCGCGCCATTTGCCCTCAAAACGCAGATCAAGATAGCCCAGCGCACAGGCAATCGCGACATGGCCAATCGTCAGGTCACCTTCAAGTGACGGGGTATTGGCGCTGAGATAATCAAGCGACCGTTTGACCTTGTCCGCCTGATAGGACAGCCAGTCATCATGGCGCTTCTCGTCTGGACGCATCCGGGTTTCATAGACCTGCAGGATCGATGCATCGACGATGCCATCGCCCAGTGCCTGAAGGGTAAGGGCCTCCCACCGTGCGTCGCTTTCGGTGGGATGCAGGGTGGTGCCATCGACCTGCGCATCAAGATATTCACAAATCACGCGGCTATCGAAAATCTTGCGGCCATCATCAAGGATCAGGATTGGAATTTTACCCAGCGGGTTTTGCTGGCGAAGCGTATCAGCCGGGTCGTTGGTGTTCGACATTTCCACCGTCAGCTGATCATAAATGCCAAGCATCTTGGCCGCGATTTTGACTTTCCGGCCAAACGGTGACGGACCACTGGAACGCAGGATCATGAATATTCTCCTCATTGGGGCAATTGGTTGCCCGCAGTCTAAGGGGGAACAGTGATCCCTAGGAACCGAAAATTTGCGAAATGATGATCAGGAAACTGAACCGGTTCCTGCTGCTGACGTTTCACCGGTGTCTTGTTGCTGCCCTTCACCCAATCCGGCCAGATGCAGCTCACGGGCAAGGCGTACCGCAGGACGGCCAGCAAAGAATACCGATCCAATGATAAACAGCCATGTCCCAGCCTTAACCGTGGCCTCATCGAGAAACAGGACGCTGCCCACGATAAACAGGACTGCCGCCAAAAGGTCGATGACCGAATAGGCAATTTCATAGGCGCTGTAAATCTTGCGGTGGCGCGGGCTGGCGTCAAAGCGGCGGGATCTGAATAGCTTCATAAATGATCTCTTTTGCGGAGCGGTATGTGAGCTTCTAACGTCTCAGCGGGCAAAACAGTTCCGGTGCATGTTCTAGCGTCGGGCGCGCGGATGGGTGCCGTTATAAACAGCCATCAGCTGTTCGGTATCAACCGCGGTATAGCGCTGGGTCGTTGAAAGCGATGCGTGTCCCAGCAAATCCTGAATGGTACGCAGATCCCCGCCCCCGGCCAAAAGATGGGTGGCAAAGGAATGGCGCAGCGCATGTGGGGTTGCGGTATCAGGCAGGTTTAAAAGTTCGCGAACCTTGCGCATTTCACGCTGGGCGACTTGTGCCACAAGCCGATTGCCGCGTGCGCCTAAAAACAGGGGATCATCGCCATTGGGCGCAAACGGGCAGGTGCGGACATAATTCTCGATCGCGTCGCGTACGATGGGCAGAACCGGGACAAGGCGCTGCTTGTTGCCCTTACCTGTGATCACCATCGAATCCCCGGTCGGGCGTTGATTGGCATTCAGATCAAGCGCCTCGGAAATACGAAGTCCGCACCCATAAAGCAGGGTGAAAAGGGCGAGGTTACGTTTGCCAAGCCACGGCTCATCCTGCCAGGCATCGGCATTTTCAAGCACCGCCATCGCATCATCTGGCGCCAGCGGCTTGGGCGTTGATTGCGGCAGGCGGGGGTTGCGGATGGATTGCACGGCGGCGTTTTGACCGCGCCCGGATCGTTCAAGGAAGCGATAGAAATTGCGCAAGCTTGAAAGGGCACGCGCAGTCGAAGTCTTGGCCATGCCATCCATGCTGCGGCGTGCCAGCCAGCTTCGAAAATCGCGCGGATTCAGGCGCAAAAGATCGCGAAGCGTCGGTGTTTCACCCAGATGATCCTTGATGAAACCCAGAAAGGCATAAAGATCGGCCAGATAGTTCTCGGTCGTGTGGTTGGATGCGCGACGCTCATTGGCAAGCCAGCCACGCCAGTCGGCAATGGCGTCGCGCACATCCTGTGGCAGGGTGATGGCGGTCAGACCGTTTGGGTCAGCCATCGACGCACACCAAATTCGATAACGGATGCCAGGAACATGATCAGGTCATTGGCTTGTGCCGGGCTGAAATAATCCGGCTCCTTGACGCCAAAGGCAACAAGCCCGACCGGATCACCATAAAATGGTGCCAGGCGGACAATCGCAGCCGATCGGATTTCGGACGCCTTCGGGCCAAAGATCGCCTCGTCACCCGCGTCATCGGGCAACAGCCAGACATCGTGCTCGTCCCCCAGAACCTGATCAACCGCACCGACGACAAGACGACGGACCCGGCCATCACAGCTTGGCACCGGGGCCTCTTTGCATTCTTCAAAGCACAGCGCGATGGCATCAAGGTCAAGCAGTTCAGGCACAAGGTCCTGAAGTGCTTCGACAAAGGTTTCAAACCCGCGCGCATTCAAAAGTGCCAAAACCGCACGATGAATGCGGCTTTGGGTTTCGAGGTTGGATTTGGAAATATTGATCAGTTCGCTGGTCGCACCGCGCAGCTTTTCACGCTCATCGCGCAGGCGCGCAACGACATATTGCTGCATGTCGGCAACGCCATTGCCCAGTTCGCGCATCGGCAAATCAAGACTTTCAAGCAAGTCCGGGCGCGTAGTGAAGAATTCAGGATGTTCGGCAAGGTAGTCCGCCACATCGTCGGCGCGCAAAGCTGTCTTTTCCATCGGTTCCGGCTTGAAAAGTGAGAAACAAAAAACCCGGCTGCCACAATGCGGGCTGCCGGGTTAAATGCATGTTAAAAACCGCGCGCGATGCGGGCTTTTATATATTTGTCGCGATCAGCGATCCAAAATCAGAGGATCGACTGGCCGGTTTTTTCCCAATCGGCGAGGAAGGCTTCAAGGCCCTTGTCGGTCAGCGGGTGTTTGGTCAGCTGGCCCAGAACCTGCGGCGGGATGGTGACAACGTCAGCACCGAGACGGGCCGAGTCGACAACATGCTGCGGGCCACGTGCCGAAGCAACAAGCACTTCGGTGGTCCAGTTCGGGTAGTTGCCATAGACATCAACGATGTCGGCAATCAGCTGCATGCCATCCGAGGAAATGTCATCCAGACGGCCAACGAACGGCGAAACATAGGTCGCACCTGCTTTTGCAGCCAGAATGGCCTGACCAACCGAGAAGCAAAGGGTTACGTTGGTCTGAATGCCTTCGTCGGTGAAGGTACGGCAAGCCTTGAGACCATTAGCGGTCAGCGGCAGCTTAACGACGACATTGTCGGCGATTTTGGCAAGCTTGCGGCCTTCGGCAACCATGGTTTCGTAGTCGGTCGCAGCTACTTCTGCGCTGACCGGACCGTCGACAACTTCACAAATTTCCTTGATCAGTTCGAGAAACGGTCGGCCAGACTTTGCTACCAGCGAGGGGTTGGTGGTGACACCGTCCACGAGGCCGGACATGGCCAGTTCGCGGATTGCGTCGATGTCAGCGGTATCGATGAAAAACTTCATTGGAATTCCTGTTTAGGACCTGTTGTTCAATGATGCGGTTAGCTGCTAGGTTCTGGATCATCTGATGACGGAACCAGATCCTTGCTGTGGGACCGTTTGTTTCTGTGCCCATTGTCTGGCGTTCCTGAAACGGCTCGGTCTGATGGGCAACCTCACGGGGTTTATAATATATGCGTGCCGCAAAGGCCACCTCTGGAAATTTGTTTGCGAATGATCCGGCCTTTGAGGTAACCGCCCAGACCGTGAGCGTTCTGCCGCCGCTGCCTTTGGCCGGGCCATATGACTATCTGGTGCCCGAAGGCGTTTCTGTCGCACCCGGCGATTTTGTTGAAATTCCCCTTGGTCGTCAAACCCAACGCGGTGTCGTCTGGGGCGATGCCAAGGGCGATGTTGATCCCGCCAAGCTGCGAGAAATTTTCGGTGTTTTGCCAACCCCGCCAATGGCGGATGTCACCCGCAAATTCATTGATTGGGTATCGGCCTATACCATGGCCCCGCAAGGTGCTGTATTGCGCATGGCGATGAGCGTGCCTGACGCGCTTGAGGCCCCCAAACCGATCTTTCTGTTTACCCTTAATCCGGAATTTGACACGGCAAGCTTGCGCATGACGCCGCCGCGCAAACGCGTTCTGGCGTTTCTGGGGGATCATCCGCCGATGGAGCAGGGCGATATCCTGCGCGAAACCGGTGCCGGGGCGAGTGTCATCAAGGGACTGGTCGAAGCTGGCGCTGTGCAGCGCCTGATGGTTACCCCGCCGTCGCCATTTGAGGCACCCGATCTTGATATTCCACGCCCAGATTTGTCACCCGAACAGAACGAGGCCGCCGATGCACTGTGTGCACGCCTTGATGACGGTGGTTTTTCCTGCACGCTTCTGGATGGGGTGACCGGGTCGGGCAAGACCGAGGTTTACTTTGAACCGGTCCGTGCCGCACTGGCACAGGGCAAGCAGGTTGTGGTCCTGTTGCCGGAAATCGCGCTTTCCGCCCAGTGGCTGCAACGTTTCCGCGACCGGTTTGGGGTTGAGCCCGCCCTTTGGCATTCCGAAGTCGGGCAAGCAAGGCGTCGTGATACTTGGCGGGCGGTGGCCGATGGTTCGGCCAAGCTTGTGGTCGGGGCACGATCAGCCCTTTTCCTGCCCTATCATGACCTTGGCCTGATCGTGGTCGACGAGGAACACGAACACGCGTTCAAGCAGGAAGACGGCGTGATGTATCATGCCCGCGACATGGCGGTAACGCGTGCGCATCTCGGCAATATCCCCATCGTTTTGGCGTCTGCCACCCCGTCACTTGAAACTTTGGCCAATGTTGAAGCCGGGCGCTATCAGCATGTTCAACTTGGCAGCCGTCATGGCGTCGCGGTGTTGCCAAGTGTCGAGATCATCGACATCCGCCAGGACAAGCCCGAACGCAATCGCTGGATCACGCCGACGCTGAAAAAACGTCTGGCAGAAACCTTTGCCAATGGCGAACAGGCGATGCTGTTTTTGAACCGGCGGGGCTATGCGCCGCTTACGCTATGCCGGGCCTGCGGTCATCGGTTCCAGTGTCCGAACTGTACGGCGTGGCTGGTTGAGCACCGGGCATGGGGCAAGTTGCAATGCCATCATTGCGGTTATCAGGCCAAGGCGCCGGATGCCTGCCCGTCCTGCGGGGCAGAGGGTAAATTGGCCCCTTGTGGTCCGGGGGTGGAACGCCTTTATGAAGAGGCGGTTGAGACTTTCCCCGATATCCGGGTCGAGGTCGCGACATCCGATAATATTATGGGACCAAAGGCCGCGGCAGAGCTGATTAATCGTGTCCACAATCACGAAGTTGATCTTCTGATAGGGACCCAGATTTTGGCCAAGGGCTATCACTTCCCGATGCTGACGCTTGTAGGTGTGGTTGATGCCGATCTGGGCTTGGCCGGTGGCGATTTACGTGCGGCTGAGCGGAGCTATCAATTGCTAACTCAGGTGGCGGGCCGCGCGGGCCGTGGGGATCGCCCCGGAACGGTAATGCTACAAACAGCCGATCCGGCCAACCGCGTGATCAAGGCAATTGCCGCAGGCGACCGCGATGCCTTTAACGAGGTGGAACTCTCGCAACGTATGACCCATGGCATGCCGCCGCATGGTCGGTTGGCAGCCCTGATTATCAGCGGGAAGAAGGAAAACGAGGTAGATGAAGCTGCCTGGCGGATTGGTCGGGTTGCCCCGCGCGGGGATGGCCTGATGGTCCTTGGACCAGCCCCGGCGCCGCTGTCTTTGCTGCGGGGGCGCTATCGCCGTCGCTTCATGATCCGTGCGGACAAGGGCGTTAAGATGCAGGCGCTGATCCATGAATGGCTGTCAAAAGTCAAGACGCCGGGCAGTGTCCGCGTGCAGGTCGATATCGACCCCTACAGCTTTATGTAAGCCGGGGTTTTTCCTGACGCTTATTGGGAATATTGCGACTGCCACCAGTCGTACCCATCCGGCCCAAGGTAACGTTCAAATATCTCAAGCAAACGGCCGTCTTCGCGCATCTCGCGGATGATCTTGTCATACTCGGCAAGGAAATTTTCCTTGTCCGGATAGTCCGACGCCATCGAGAACACATTATAATAGGGAGCACGGCGCAAGGGCGGATAGAGAAAGGCAATCTTGTCGCGATAGCGATTTTGCAGACTGTCATAAACGGTGTTGAGGTAATTCACCGGCACCGCGTCAAACCGGTTTTGCAGCAGCATCGGAATCAAAAGGTCGCTGCGCGCCACGGTCTGGATGTCGAGACCGGAATTCCAGAAAGTGCTGGTATAGGAATATTCGGCTGCGGCGCCGATCCGCACCCGTGCGAGATCGGAAAATTCCTCGAACCGGATTTTTTCTTGGTCCTCGGCCCGGATTGCAAATCGCCAGTCAAGCAACAGATGCGCCTCATTGGGATAAAGCAGGAATTCGGCGCGTTCGGTATTCATCGACAGGGTCAGGGTGATATCCGATGTGCCGTTGCGCGCATTGTGCAGCAACCGGCTACCGGTATCGACAAAACGGAAGACATAATCCCTGATCCCCATGGTGCTTAGCACTTCGGTCATGATGTCGATATCAATGCCCATGGGCTCTTCGTGGCCAACCCATTTCAGCGGGGTTTCTTCAAGGCCTTCGATCACCAGTGTCCGCGCCCAGGGCGTTTTGCACGATAACAGGATCAGGCAAACTGCTGCACAAAGGCAAAGCCCCAAATCACGGAAGCCCTGTTTTTGTGTCTTTGACGTCTTCATTGTCATTCCTGTTGTCCTGAAAACGGCGCAGGTGCATCTTGCTATTATATTATATGTAAGGGGTTAATTTGATAATGCTTCGTGAAAACGATACCGAAAGATCAGAAAATCAGCGCAGCATGTGCGATTGGGCAGAGCAGACATTCGGCCCAGTCAGTGATCCGGCATCACTTGTAGATCGAGCCCTTCTGGAAATGCAGGAACTTGGCGAAGCGGTTCAGGATCGCGACGTCAGCGAGATCGGCAAAGAGGCCGCCGATGTTCTGATTTTGCTGTATCGTCTGGCAGATCAGTTCGACCTCGATCTTGATCGGGAATTACAGGCCAAGATGGCGATCAATCGATCAAGAACCTGGGTATCAAAGGGCGATGGCACAGGATCACACGTCTGAAACCATCGATGTCACTGGATTTACTGTGACGATACCTCTCGATGATCCGGCTACCAGATGGTTCTACTAGGCCACTTCAAGTCCCGGTCAGGTGTGAAGTTGGTTACAGTTTCGACCGGTTTATCCCGATAATCGCCGCCACGATAAAAACCAACTCTGTGCAATTCGGGGATTCGTCGGCTGAATCAGGATTTCATTAACCTTGCGAGCTTATCGCCAACCAGAGGCATCTTATTAAATAGTTGTAAGCCTGCCTTAAAAATGGGCGATTTCGGGGTGTTTTGGCCGAACTTTGCCAAAGAATGGAAAAGAGGGCGCAATTGCGCTTGCGCGGGGGTTGCCCACTCAAAGGACATGTGATACCAAACGCTCGCTTCCCGGAAGGAAACCCTTTCGGGGGATCATTTTTTTATACGTATCCGAGTCGTTCTCATAACCAGAATTGAGGGCTTTCACCGGTGTCCCAAAATACTGCCGCG
>ENA-ORCZ01000298-ORCZ01000298.1-marine-metagenome-genome-assembly--contig:-NODE-298-length-27404-cov-3.030702_pt1 | contig 27404 bp, 17 predicted proteins | sample MGYA00237785_ERZ508519 | MGnify/ENA primary metagenome ERZ508519 (study PRJEB26189, sample SAMN06268790) | marine metagenome | isolation source: Bioluminescent Bay, La Paraguera, Puerto Rico | place...
CCGTCTGTTCCGCCCGCCACCTCAGTCGGACCATCTCGCTTGTGTCGCCAGATTTTCAAGCTCGCGCTTTCGTCGTTCGAGTGCCTGACTGGCTTATTCACCTTTCCCACTCTCGGTTCGGCATGGCGCGACCATGAGGTCTCAGGCTGACGGCGTATAGCGAAACGCTCTACATTTTTTTTGCAGCAAGAAACCCTTTAGCAGGCAGATCGTCGTAGCTAATGCCATCTGGATTTAGCTCCGGCATTATCATGATTGCCGGATTCCCCTGTATGGACCGGGCCGAGTCATCCAAGATTTACCCACTCAACGAAATCACGCCGCCGATCATATACCTTCTTGAGCGCGTCTTTGACAGTTGAAGGACGCCCGGACACGTTGACAACCAGCGTATCCATCGCCCGCGTCAAGGGAATCATCGCCCATTGCGCGGCGAAGGCCGCGGCGAGTTCTTCCTTTGTATCAAATAGCCCACCAAGGTCCTGCGGTGCCGCCAGCCATTGCTCATACTTGTAATCGTAGAAGTCATCGAAGGCGTAATTGATGACGGTCCAGCCTTCGAGGCCGCGACATGAATCGTATTGCACGATGCGCAGAGCCTCGCGGTCTGTCGGATAGTATTCCCGGACATCCAACGACGACGCATCCCAGACAACACCTCCACTCTGCCGAATAGTCTGCCCTGGCACAGAGTAGATATCTTCGCCATCGTGGACTACGAGCGACGGCGGAACGCACGCAAGCAGATCCACAGGGTAGTTTCCAAGCTCCGCCGCTTCGACGAATACCTTGTCCAGCAAGGTCATTTGATCGGCCATGTCGCCCTCAACAACAATGACACGGCCGCCATTGGCGTCAGGATTTGGTTCGAGACCCCAGTTCTGAAGGCCAAGGGCGTTTGCGCAATCGGCGACAAAATGCGCAAGGTTCGCCTTCATTCGTAGGCACCGGCGCAAGCGACGGGGACGCAGGTTTCCCATCGAAATACCAGATGACCAGTCCGCTACGGATGCCCGCACGTACTGATCGACACCGTCGGCGACGACAATGCGCTCGGGGTGATAGACGGCCCGCAGGATATCGATCTCATTGGCCGGCCAGTCCTGTCCTTCATCGACAAAGATCACATCCCAGGCAAAGTTATCGGCCTTGTCACGAACGACTTTATCGAGATCGTCAGGCGAAACAGCTCCGCTGTGAATGTACTCGAGGAGGGTTTCCTTGTGCTGTTCGTATCGCTCTAGAAAGTCGTCATAGGTCTTGATGATACCGAGTTCATGCATCAGATGCCCGATGAAGGCATGGACCGTCTCGATGCTGATGCCACCCTTTTCGATCTGGCGCGGCACACCGAGCAACGCCATCGTCCGCCTCATATCAGCGACGAGTGCTTTGTTGTACGTTAGGATGAGTGATCTCATACGATTACTGTCGTATGCACGGTAGGCCATTTGCAGAAGAATGACCGTCTTGCCAACACCACCCCTACCGCGGATGACAATTTGTTTGTGTTTTAAATCGTCGAGCCACGCTTCGGGCAGCGCGGCCTTAGCGATACGATCCATGCGCCGCCGGTCGAGTGGCGTGGGCTCAATGGTCCGAAGCAAGGCCGTCTCTGGCGAGAAGATTGTATCGAAGACGTCCTCCGAGCCGAAGCTGAGTGTCACGCGGCGATTATTGTTCGCCGGAGATGACACTTGGCCCAGAATATTTAGAATGCGTTCGAAGCTTGCATCTATGCCGAAGCAGTTGTGCGGCCGCTTGGGGAGGTCGGATTCACGCAGTCCGGAAAAGAAAATCAGATCCTGGAGGTAGATCTTCGTAGCACCGTTTCGCGCGAGGTATTTCTTGAGTTCGAATACCTGCTGTCGGGCTTTCTCGGTCACGCACTCCCAGCCTCTGGGATATTTTACCGAAGCGACCTTATCGTCGAACTTAACACCCGTCGCGTCGTGTGACTTAGCTTCGATGACAAGGGCGAAATTGCGCACTGAAGCGCGCCGCGGGACGAAAGGATCGCCCTCACGAGGATAGAATTTAAATTCAATGTCAAACTCACGTGGTTCGGAGAACTGCCCCACCACAAAAAGGTCGATGTCTTCGATCGGATGTCCGTAAAGCTTGAGGCCAACGAAGATCTTCACATGATCATCTGGGTTCTGGCTAAGGTCGGGCCAGACGGCAAGCAGTTGCTTACTCAAATGCAGCGCTGCCTCGTACTCCTTCCCTTCGCTGACGCCAACCAGTTCTATCATCTACTTCAACCAGTGATCTGATGGTAGACGTTGCGCGTTGCGGCTGGGAGGTTTCCACGAATGACGAGTTCATTCTCGACAATGACTTGGTACTCGGTACTGCTGTCGCGCACCTCCGCTATAGCTGGATCAGCTGGATGACCCGTCGTCAAAGGTCCCGAAAGTCCAATGATGAACTTCCGCCCTTTGCATTCAGCAAGAATCGGAGCTGTGACTGACTTCCCATCACCATAAGTGATTTTCAGGCCAGCCTCGAATGTCGCCATCCCCTCGTCGCGCCGGAGGAGATCGTTCAGCAATAAGGCGGTCGATCGCTCGAGGCGTTCAGCGCTGAATCCGGGATTCAGTCCTGTCAGCAGATATTCCAGTAGCTCAGCGCCGACATGTCTGTCGAGCAAGCGATGTTCGAATTTGTTCTTGAAACTCCGCAAACAGCGATAGCACGACGCGTCGCAGTCCTCCGGGCAGGTTTTCAGCAAGTGATGCGCGCGCTGGAACAGCTCAAGTCCGCGATCTGCAAACTGACTCGCAAAACCGGCACCGCCAGGAAGCGTGTCATAGAGGAAGATCTCTGCTTCCAACCCGCTCTTGCCGGCCGGGGTAAGCGCCGGTCGATATTCAGCCATTAGCTCGCCGGGCTCGATCTCCAGTATCTGGCAAGCCGCCTTGGCGAGTGCTTCACTGACGGTTCTCAGAGCGACATCCGTCGAATAGTGCCCGGGCTTCAGCTTGAGTGGCGCTGTCACGCGCATCGAAAACAGAGCGATGTCCGTGATGAAATCCGTCCCAAGCACGAGATGGCGGGTCGGTCCGATTCCATCACACATGAGTTTGTCATCATCGTCCGGATAGGGCTTACGGTGTGGTGCCGCCAAGATAGGCGAAGGCGTGTTGCTCGCTTCTATTCGGCCACATTTGACACAGTAGCTATATCCTTCTTGCTGCGGACCTGTATTCGACACTAGGAGGTGCCGCCGGGTTTTCAGGCTACGGAGACGCTCATTGGCTTCGGACCAACCGTCATCGTCTCCAGGCGTACCCATCGTCAATTTCGCGCGGGTAGCGTAGCTGGTTTCCGGAATTTCGTCGGGAGACGTCATCTCCTCGACACCAATCGGGTGCGCAAACCCCGGCGGTCGCATCCAGTAGCGAGCGGGCCCAAATGTGTTTTCGCCACCGCACGCCTCGCAATCAGTTGTATCATTGCGGACGATTTCACCCGCTTCGAACGTCCTCGCGAAACCACAGTCGCTGCATTCCATGTAGAGACGTTTGCTCTCCCAAGCGTGGAAGCGGTCGCCCTTCATGACCGAATAGATGGCCCCCGAGGTGTAGCACTTGCCCGAAATCCAGACCTGTTTGTCCGGCGCATACTGGGAAAGCGCTATCGGCAAGCCCTGTGAGGGCGCGAATTTCATGATGTGCCTATGGCGGGACGACCGGTCGCGGTCGAATACGTGGAAGGTCGCAACATCAGTCGGAAATGCGTATCGAGGTAGCTTCCCACAGTAGAGGAGACGGTCCAGCATTTTGCCAGGGCTGGAAGCTTGCTGTGGATCTTCTTCTCCCTCCTCAGGTGCCTCTTCATCACCGGCAGTATCGTCGCCTCCCTCCTCAGTCTCACCCTCTTCGCCGGGCCCAGGAGCGATGGCCTCGTCCACGGCTTGAAGGCAATCACTAACGAATTCACCGAGCAGAAGAGCCCGATCGTCTTCGGATAGCTGCTCAGGAATCCATCCGGCTATGCGGGTACGCAATGCCTCCTCGCTACCGGCGAGCCATGCGGCGAAGTCGTTCCGATTCAAGAGCGAATCCGCCCTCCGAAAGCCAGCAACGCTTCCGAGAACAGAAAACAGGTCGTGTGGCTGATCCGGGTCGATGATCGGAAGACGATCCTGGTGATAGTTCTGCAGGAGGAACGCGCGGATGTGACGGCGCACGATCTCAGGGTTGTCCAATGTCAACTTCGGGTCGACGACATCTCCCCGGATCATCTCGTCGGGCTGGGCGAAATAGTGCTCATCGTGGCTGTCTGCGCTCCCGAACGCGACGACTGTTGCCACAGCATTGCCGCGGCGACCTGCACGGCCTGCCCGCTGTTGATAGTTGGCGCGCCCGGGTGGCATGTTTCGCAGGGCCACACCTGACAAGGCTCCGAGGTCAATACCAACTTCCATAGTCGTCGTACTGGACAGAATGTCGATTGCGGTAGCACGCCCGCCAAGGCCGCTTCCGCTCAGCGCAATATCCTGGAACAAGAGCTCATTTTCTTCCGCCTTGGAGAACACATCCTCGTTTTGCGGCGCGTTGAGCTGGGCGGTGTGCTCAGCGGCAATAAGTGCCATCGGCTGCCGCGGTGGGTCCTCAAGGGCCTGCGTAACCGGTTTGCGATAAAAACCTTTGCGCGCAAGGAAGACCGGGTCGGCATCCGGATCAAGGGCGGAGACGGTATTGTTTCCGCAGTCCAGGCAAATTTCAATGCCGGGGATAGGACGATGGACCGACTTGCAACTCGAGCAATGCACCCAGGCGCCATCAAACTGGAGCGAAAGCTCGCTTCCGTTCAGGCAACGATACCCACTCTCCACCGACTGGGTGAACCACTTGAGCAATTCCGGCGACCAGCTATCCCAAAAGACCTTCCTGGCGGCTTTATCCTCGATGACGGATTCAATCGCCTTGATCTTGGATTTCGGGTTTCGCGGTTTGACCCTAAAACCTTCTGATGGCGGGCGATTGACCCAAGTGCCCGGCATCTGCGCCAGCCTGAAGCCGTTATTGTTCCAACAACGCAACCAGTAGCGCGTGATCGCCAGTTTGGCCTCGCCGGTCTCAGGGAATCCCGGTATCGGCGGTAGGCCCAGTATTTTCTTTGTGTGGCGATCGCTTTCTTTCAACGTTGCGAGCGCCAGGGGTTCCATTCCCCAAAACCTGTCGGTCAAGGTCGTCAGCATGCTACTGAGCAGCGACTCCGGCGGGCGGTGTGCCCGAATTTCCAACAGCAGGCTCAACAAGGTCGACGGGTCATCCAGGTCATCTTGGTGAACGGCCTCGTCTACAACTTCTTCGGCATCAAAATTCTCCCCGCCCCGCATTTCCGGTCGCAGGCGCACGTTCAGGCGTTTGGATGCGAGCAACACACCAAAATATAGGTCGTCGAGGTTCAAGTGGGGACGAATTGCATTCTGTTCCTTGAGCCAATTGAAGCCGCTGATGATCAGGGGACGGAGAGAATCACGCTCGGAATACATCTGCAGATTTGGTGCCAGACGAGCGGCTACCTGCCGGGAGTCCGAGAAGGCGAGCACTTTGCGGCCCCGCAGAGGAGCAAATGGTGTCGCTTCTTGTGGCCCAGGAGGTTGTATTTGGATTTGTCGGGCGAGTAACGCCTGAAAGGGTTGGTCGCCCTTGGTTTGATGGTCCTGGACATAGCTTCGCCCAAAGCTTGCAGTCTTGCCGCAAACCGCGCATGGAGTGAACTGGCCGCGTGACTCGAAACTGGTATCGTTCTCATTCTCGTCATCGGCCGTATCGGTGAGCCGATCCTGCCGGATGAAGACTGTTCGCATGCGCGGTCCGGGAGAGAGCGGATTCAATTGCCCTGTTTCCAGATCGTAGTCGGCAGGTTCGGCGCCATCGTCGTGCGCAGGTTTCTCAAGAAGCAAGTCAATAGGCAGCAAAGGGCTCGTTTCGCCACTCGCCATGCGCAACTGTTCTCCAGGCTCGGACCAGAGAGCACGCGGTGAATCGACGTGGTCGGTATAGGCGCGAGCGTAGGCGGTGCCGCAGTTTCGGCAGGTGAACAACTCAAGCACTCGGGCTCCACAACCGCATTCTTCTGATGGTTGCGAGTACATATTCCCGCAGATGCCATCACGTTGATCATCCGAGAGCTCGTTGCAGTCCGGGTCCATACAGACCCAAAGACCGGGCAAACCCCGAAAGAAGTTATGTATGCGGCATGGCAGCAGTCCGGGCAGGTTTGGCTCCGGCCTCGCAACGCTACCGAGCGCCATCAGGACAGTGACGGCTTCGTCGGCCGTTTTGGATGGAACATCACCGGCAAACAGAAAAGTACCGAGCTCGGCGATGGGCTGCGCTTCCTTCATCGTCGCATTGATCAGCGCGCCCATTGCAGGGAACGATTTCAACGCATCGAAGAGCCCCCGTTCTGTCGATTCCGCACCCGTGACGCCTCGGTAGTCGAGCAACGGCGCGATCAATGCCAGCTTGGCATCGTCGGTTTCCGCCTCGTAGAACTTATCTAGGTCAATCCCGGAAAGAACTTCGGCGTCCGCCAACGTTCCCTTCCCGGCTCCTTCCTTGAGATCGAGTGTACCTTCGATTGGAACGAAGGTATCAGCCGGGATGCCGGAAAGCTGCGATCCAAACGCCGGGGCATAATCGGCATCTTTGAAACTCGCGGTCGCGCAGATAACCCGGAAACGTTCTTCGGAGACACCGATCCGGTCCCGCAACCGTCTTAGCAGCAATCCCACTTCCGCACCGGCGGCACCGCGATAGAGGTGCGCTTCGTCGAGCACCACCAGAAAGGTCTCATCCGGGTTGTCAGCAAGCCACTCACGTGTCCTGTCAAAGATAGGTCGCTCAATCGGCCGCATGAGCATGTATTCGAGCATCGAATAGTTCGTGACGAGTAGGTCAGGCGGCGCGGCGTGGACTTCGTGTCGCGTCAGAAGTTCGGAGTCGTCAGGTAGCGTAACCGCCCTGACGAACTCTCCCGTCTTCCGGTTTTGCCAGGCGCTGCCCTTTTGCCCAAACCAGGCTTCAAGATCGGGTTTTGCTGGCCATTTTCCGCGATTCTTCAGGGCGGTCAGCAATTCAACAGCCTGTGCCTTCTCTTCGGCATCGTCGCTGCCCGCACGCCTGAGCACGTCAACGTAGAAGCTATCGAAGGATTGTAGTCGTGACGAATCCTTCTTCGACGTGCGAATGCCCGCATACGGGGTCCGGCTTGTATATCGCGCAAATCTCGGTGGGCGGCCACACCACTCTTTGAATGATCTGACGAGACGCGCGTCGCCCAGCAAGGCGCGAAGACGCCCCAACTGGTCGTTCACGAGCGCATTCATCGGATACATGATTAGCGCTCGCATCGCCGGCTGCTCGGCGAAGGTGCCGGGACGCGTCTGCGCCTCCTGCGCAAACTTTCCCAAGATCGGAAGAAGGAACGATTCCGTCTTTCCCGAACCAGTCCCGGTCATAATGACTAGGTTTTTTCCGTCGATGAGATTGTGACGAAGCGACTCGCCCTGATGCTTGTAGGGCGGGTCGTAGATCAACCGGGGGAGGCTGTCACTGGGAGAACTCAATCGTGAAAAGAGCGTCTGCGCGGCCGGCGGCAGTCCGATCATCGAGCCGAATGTATCGCCAGTTTGATATTTAGGCGTCGATTCAAGATATGGGACGCGATGAATGACGCCATCACGTTCAAGAAGGCGTTGCCGCTTCGCAATCAACGACGGGGCGCTGATGTGGTATGTCGCCTCGATATAGTCACTCAGCGAGTCGTGCAGGTTTTCTATCGTTTCTTTAATTGTCTGCATACTTGTCCCCCCACATTCTTAAGCGTCCGTTGCCGTCAGCCACAAGTTTTCCTGAAGATTTTTTTCTTCTTCAGTAGCCTCCGCCAAGGGAATCTCGTACGCGAACAAGCTGCGGCTACGTGGACGTTCGTGACCGAGAACCATCAATCGGCGCTGCGCCCATAGTGGCAACGGCGAAAAGAAATCGAATCGAACACCGGCATCTGTGGCGCTGCGCCGGTATTGCTGTGGCTTTCCCGCACGGTGGTCGATCGCCATTTGTAGATGCCATGCGGCGTCGCATCCGCGCCAACGATAGTGCTTGGGAGGTAGATCGACGATGCGCTTCAGCGTGCCGTCAATGAGTTCGGCGAAGCTCCAGAGCGGTGCTCCGAACTCCTGTGGTCGGCGTGCGACGAATGTTCCGGTCTGGCCACGCGGTGCGCTCCATCGGCCGCGATAGTAAGTGACCTTGGTATCTCGATCGAGTATTTCGAGACCGGATACCGGGCCACACGTTGGCTGGGAGGCCAGTTGATTTTCGAAACGTTGGATCAGTTGTTCCGGGGCTTGCGCTTTGGGCGATCGGAGCCATACGGCTTCAGACAACTGATGCAGCCCGTGCGCGATCAACTGCTCGATCAGATCCTCGCCGGGCTCGGGCGCGATAGATCGCGTCACATGGGAGCGGATCACACGCCGGGTCAGGTTTTCCGGCAGGAAGCTGTCCTGATCGGGAACGATTCCGGTCAAGAAGATGCTCCCGGTGCGGCGAACCACAAAAGATGGCGGCGCTGCAAACACCCAGGTTCCCTTGACATCCGGGTCTTCGGTCGCGACGTCGGATAGCTCCAACAAGTCGCCGGCGACGACCATGGCCTCGATCAGATTGTCTAGCCGACCTGCAAGTGCGCCACGGTCTGGTTGCAAGTATGCAAGGCTTTCCGTGAGGGCGGCGCGCAGCACGGCCCTTGAACATGGACAGTGTATTCCTGCTGCACGACGCAAAAGGCCCGCCAGCAGGATGTCGTCAAGCCCAGAAGGCTCGATGCCCATACCAAGCGAAACCCGGCAGCAACCTAAAACCTCATCCGGTGTGAGTTCGGTGATCGTCATTCCCACCTCGGCAGCAATTCTGCAGGCCGATTGTCCGCACAGGCGTGGCTAAGCGCGACAATTCGGGCGCCGCGCAGCAATAGTGGCTTCGTCATGATGCGTTTGAGAAGTCTCGGTAGCTTGTCACGGTAAAGGCGCGGCACCTCGTGCGGTCGGCTGGCTATGTCGACTGCCAGAGTGCAAAGCGCTTGGTCGGAGCAAACGCCATAGCGTGCGGCCAACTCTGCATACCAGCTTGCGATCGCCCTTCTTCCGCCCTCAATGCTCACGGCATCTCGGCGTAGCACGGCCGGAAAACCACCTCTGTGATCAAGCAGCGATTGCAAATGATCGAAACCTTTCTCCCAATCATTGCTCAGCAAGAAAGCGGCTTCGGCCCGGCCCCAGTCTCGTCCGGCCAGGGCGCCGTAGAGGCGAGTGGTCAAGCCAGTCGCCACCTGAGCCCGCCGCGCGCTGGCAAGGAAGCCTGCTAGTCGCGCTGACCTCCAGTAGCGTAATATTCTCATATGCTTGATGATAGACTTGGTACTATCGGCAATTCGGTCGTAGGCAGGATGAACGCCCAAGCCCTCCAAGCCGCTGCTGGACAGTCCGGTGCTGACGATGACCAAGTCCCGGAACTTACCGTTTTGGCCGATAAAGAGCCCGCCTGGCGACTGAACATCGAATCCCGCGAGGGCACTCCCGGCATCGAGGCGCTCGATCCGGGTTGGCGTTTCCATGCTGAAAAACCGGCATTTCGGTTCCGCGTCTTCTTGCCCCGTATCGTCGACAAGCCGAAGCGAAACAGCTTCACCTCGATCGCGCAAGACCCAGCGGACCGGCAGTGCATCATGGTCGAACCTGACGACGAACCGCCCAAGTTCCTGCCCCTCAATAGTGAGAAGGCCGGAAGCAGCCTCAAGGTAGCGCCACTCGGCATTTTCCCGCCGCAGATATTCTAGGAATCGCTTTTTCCAAGTTCCCGGGAGGATCGGCAGGTCCATCGCTGGGCAGACTTGGGCGCTGTAGATCTCATCACCTTTGGCATCCTCGAGGCTCACATGCGGGATTACCTGACGGCTTTCGGGACCGAAAACCGTTAGCTCCAGCTCATTTTCCCAAAACACGTCCAGTGCGGCATCATGCGGGTTGCTCGTAACCACGAGCCCCACATGCGAGGTCGTCCCAGGGATCCACGGTTCAGGTTCGCGTACCCTGAGCTCCAGATAACCCTCATGCGATGGCGGCACCCCGCGTTCATCCAGAGCCGCACTGCGGCGGGCCTTGACGTTGAGGTGATGTGTCCCTGCCGCCAGTTGTGGTAACTGAATGAAGGTTGGTTCTCCCGGTTCTCCGGCCAGGAAGTTAGCGGTCACGTCGTCGTCGAGTGTGACAAGGTAGGAGTCTACTGGGTGATCGGGAACGATTCCGAAACACGGCTTTTCGGTTGTCAGCCATTCGCTGCGCCCTTCTCCATCCCAGTTCCGGCCGGGCAGACCGGCGGGCCAGACACGGATGGTTCTGGCAAGTTCGAGATTCCGCATCCGCAGCCACTGCATATATGCGCCGGACACATCAGAAGGCACCGAAACTCGGATAGCGCAGATATCGCTGCATTCGATAGCACAACCTGTCATGCCTTCTTGCAGGTCTTCAAACTCACCGGTTGACGCCAGGATATAATTATAGCCGGGACGCATCAGGCGGCTGGCAATTTCGCGGGCGATGCCGTCGCCGCCGATGCGAAAGAGCCAAATCGGGCCCGGACTCATCCGGCATTCGCTCTCAAGAAGATGATCGACGATACCGTTAGGGGATTCGAAACCGACCAGCGGTCTGGACGGGTCAGGCCATGCCTTGAGAACCGCACGGCGGTTGCCGGACAGGACCCAGCCCGCCGGCCGTCTGACGTCATCGCCATTCAACCTCGAACGGGTCTGCCGAAGAAACTGCCGGATGTCCGGATTGAGCGCGGCAATTCCCTTGAAATTGGGGACATCGATCACCAGCGTCCAACGCCCGCCGCCAGCGTATCGCAAGCGAAGATCGGGGCGAATATCGGGCCGCGGTTCTTGCTGCTGCCGTTCTTCCGATCTGGTGCCATCACCGGATGTCCGCAGACCGGTGCCTCGGCCAATGCCCTTGAACCGGTCAGTTACAACGCGGCTTGTCTCTCTGAGCCAGCCGCGTGCATGCCGCATTTTCTCAAGATCGGCAACGATCCGGTGAAGCGTTTCCGGCAAGAGTGGCTCCTCACCTTCGCAAGGATCCTGATGCAGAAGCGCAAGAACAATACGACCGACCAGCTCCTCCTGCTGGAGAAACTGCTCGAAACGCGTCGAGGCATAATACGCATTGTTGGCGATCAATCGGCCAATCACGACCGGCTCAATCGAGGTCAGGCGGGCGAGCGTGAACCTCAGGTCATACAGCGCCCGTGCAAATTGCTGCTGCAAGTAGCGCGGCAAGACAGCGTGCGTAATGGGCCAGGCAATAATTCTGAAATGCGACGCCCACGGCCCGGAAGGCACGACGCCGTTGTAGGTTGACTGGAACTTCGAAAACCAGGCTGAAACCCGGTATCGATCACTGAATTCCCAACCAGGCGTTGCCTCTTCGAAGGACTGCCAGTATTCACCGCCCTCGTAGGCATACCCCCTCTCAGCTGCGTAGATTGTCCAGAGCAACCAGTGAGGTGCCAGTCTGCGCCCAGCGATCAGGCGCGAGCGCAACTGCCCGGAGAACTCTTCAACTTCGGGCTCAGAGAGGTCGTGCTCCAGGGCAAAGAGAGGAAAACCGGAAGCCGAACGGCGCTCAGCGAGCGACGCAAAGTGCTGCTCCATTCGCTCCTGCCATTTGTCCAGCGGCACGGCCATGACAAGCTATGCTCCTGCGGCTGCGCCCTTGAACAGGTCCGAGCTTTTCAGCTGGTTGCGCAACATGCGGGTTTGATTGCCGAATAGGCCGATGAGGTCGCACGAATCCCAATCCCGATATTCCGGCCTACTTTTGGCGCGGGGGACCATCCAGCGCTCCAGCGCCTGTTCGGCAATCTCCTTCGCGGACAGAAGGGTTTTCACGTCAGGTCGACCTTTGCCGGTATGCAGGATTCTGGAGGCGTTTGCCGCGAGTTCGCAAATGAACACCTCTCGCTTGATTCCATGCCGCAGCATGTCTTCCTTGAACCCAAGCGCCGATAATGCTGCCCGGGTCGTCCGCAGCCGCCAGTTCGGTCCCTGTCCGAACCGATGCTGGTCTGCGTAGGCGTGATCGATGTCGCGCAGATAGTCGCGCAGTTCTACAAACAGCCGGTCCGGTATATGAAAGTGTCCCCATCCGCCGGTGTAGCCGATGGACTTCAGGTACTGCACGCCGCCGAGCTTGAGGCGGTTATAGACCGAGGATCGCCCCATGGAAGACGACGTAGTGACGGCGAGCAATCGGGCCTTCTTTTCCTCATTCGAGATTATCCCGGTCGTGCCGCCGTATACGCGCGCGAAGTCGTCATAGAGATCACGGCTACGAAGCAAGCATGCGACAAGCTTCCCGCCGAGCAAAGCATTGTACGGCGGTAGCGCACCGAGCACGTAGGCATCCATCAGGTTGACGAGACGGGCGCTCCTGTCGTTCGTATCCCAGCGAATAAGCCGGTCCCGCACGGCAAGATTGAAGACAGGATCACCAATGGCAATCAGGCCCATCAGCTTGCCATTGTTCTCGTCCCAAACGAGGTAGCGCAGCCGCCTTCCGAAGCCATTCGAGACGGGGACGGACCATGTCAGCGAGGCAAATCGGAACAGATCGCCTCTAAGCGTTCCCGCTGATACGCGTTCCAGCACCGGTGATATCCTGGCCGGGTCGACTTCGTCACCCGACGCAAAATTGCCCATCAGCTTGCCGCCTTTGGCGGCGATGAACTCACGGTTCGCCTTGAGCCGTTCTTCTCGCTGCGCGCGGTGAAGGGTGCGAACGATTTCTTTCCCGCTGCCGGTTATCTGCAAGACTCCGTCGTCTGATTTCGTAAATCCGAGATTCTTTAAATGAGCACGCAGCTTTCTTTTCAAATTCGCCTCACGCGAGGCAATGCTAACCACCTGCTTCTTTCTTGACATGCTTCGATTTTCCCCGCCCCCGGATGCTTCGAATTGGATTGAGCCAACATTCTAGTTTCGAGGTAGTCGCGCGTGAACGTGCGAATGACCTGCAAGGCAGGTACGTCATGCACCCAGCACGCGGCAAGGAACTTGTCGCGCAACTCTTGCAGCACCCACACGCGCATGCCCGCGCCCTTCATCGCGCTAGAGTAGCCAATGAATAGACAGATGTGTAGCCAAAACTCCAAGGTTTTGTGCGGATTCTAGCCGTTTCAGACGACAATCGGCATGAGACTGTTACATCCCGCAGTCAAAATCCTTGCCCTGGTCCCGGTGGCGCTTTCGCCAGCTACCGAACTTCGGGCAGTCTGGCCCGCCGGGCTTTGGCGGTACTGGCGGGGACTTGCCGCCAACATCGCCGCCGCGGTCCGCAGCAGTCGCGCCTACGCGAGATAGGGGCGGCCTCTTCGGCCGCCCCTTCCTGCGCTTATTTCGTCTTAGTGCATGGTTTCCGGAGTCGGATCTTCCACGGACTGCGACAACGCAAATGCAGCTTGCCGCGGATTGACCCGGATCCGACCGGCCAGGCGGAGCTCGGAGATGCCGTTGTCGCGGCACCAGTGGCCGATAGCGGTTGCGGCGAGGCGATCCCAGAAGCCTTTGGCGACCGCGCAGTAGCCGCGGAGTGCTGCGGTCTGCGCCGGCTCGGCCTTCCCCTCGCCAGGAAGGTAGCAGTCGATCTGCGCGCGCAAAGGCGTCCCACCGCCCTTTGGCAGGGTGACGGAGAGAACGACCTCCAGGGTCTCGCCGATCAGGGACCGGCAGGTTTGCGCATGCAGGTAACAGAGCTGCAAGTTGGTGACCGTCATCATGAGGTCGAGGGGCCAAGGCCGCATGGCCGGTCGGCGGACGTCGGCTTTCAGAAACGCAACATGAAACGGAGCCATGGCGTGATCGATATTCTCGATCATGTCGGCGATTTGCTCCTGCGCATTTTCATTATCGTAAGCCGCGCCCTCGGTCGCTTTGATCCGAAGCTGCCGCTTCTTGAGAGTGGGGTCGTAGGTGATCTTAAGAGCGCCTTTCTCAAGACCGGCGGCTTCGCTGAATGAAGGAAGCACTACGTCGGCGAGAAGGAGCGGGTCATAGAGATCAGGTGTCAGTTCATCAAGCATGTGCAATTGCCTTTCGATCTTTTCTTGGACCGACGGCAGGCCCCGATCGGTGCTGCCGCCTCCAGTCGAAGCGAGGCGGCAGCACCTGAGGGGCCGATGTTAACTTTGCCCTCTCCCTTTTCTCGTATTGGCCGCGCTCTCCGCGGCGTCCGGCTGCTGCCGGCTGATGCGCCAAGTCATGCCGACGGGCCGATCTGGTACTGTCAGTAGGAAATGCCAAAGGGCGGCCGCTGATGCGGCCGCCCTTTGGCTGCTGTTCAGAATCACCTCACCGGCGATGTCTAAGTCAAGCTCGGCGGGTCAATGCGGCACTGGCGCTTTGGGAAATTCACGGGCATGACGATCTCCAGATAGCTGATTCCACTATCGGCCAGCCATGGGCCGATCTTGTCGCAAAGGTGGGACCAGTGGTCGTCTACCTTCTTCAGGAGCCGGTTCGCGGGCATTCTGCCGCGGCTAAGGAAAAGTTCGCCGGCCATACTCACCTCGGGCGTGATATCGACCTTCTCCGCTCCCTGCCGGATCTTAACGGTCAGGGTGGCACACTCCGTGTCACAATCGAGAATATCTCGATTCAGCGGCCAGTCTGAGATTAAGACCGCAGCGGACGCAAGGTAGACCGGCCGCAAATCAAGCGGAAGCTGGTGCAGCGGCGAAATCCGGCCGACGAACTTTGAAATGTACCCCGGCGACAAGGTCGCATTGAACATCTCGGCCCACTGCTTTCCCACGTCCCTCACCCGTGGATCGACGCGGCCGCCGCCCGGCCGGATCCAAAAGAATCGGCGGCTGTGAAAGCCGGCGTAACCAAACCTGAACTCCTCAAGCTGGAAATCATGCACCACGCGGAGGGAAGGCATCTCTATATCGACAAACCTGTTGAAGCCGTCGTGCTGCGCGACATAGATATCCACAGGTGTTGGACGGAAGAAATCGGACATTGTTCTACTCTCATGATTGATGGAACGGGACAGCGCCGCTCTCCGGACGCCCCCGCAGCACTGGGACGTCCGGAGAGCGGCGTCGGCGGAACTGCCCTCAGGTAACCTCTTTAGAGATATGGACAAGTCGGCGGGAAAGTGCCTCTAAGCTGGCTGCGCTTCTCCGTCAGGAAGTTGTCGGAAGTTCCGACAACTTTAGGCACCAAAGCCGCAGGCGACGGTCAGCGCTGAATATCTTTTCCCATATCCCGTGGCCGTCCCAACCCAGTCGGCCCTGGTGCTCGCCCATAGTCTCGCGAGCGGGTCGTTGGGGAGATGGGACCCGGTTCTGCCCCAGGCCGGCCTTGCTCCTGACCAGCTTTTGGCTTGGCCTTGAACCGCTCTGTTGACGAGCGGTTTCCAGGTCCTACCGGCTGCTCAATTCGCGAGAGCTCGTTGAGAACCTCCGCTTTCGCCTTTTCAAGAGCAGGCTGCTCTTCCGGGCGGCGTCTGGCCATCAAGTCCACGAAATCGACAAAGCTCTTTCTAAGCCAATCCAATGTCTTTTTTAGGCGCTCGGCTCGGAGCTTCTCCTTCAGCGCTTCAGCCCGTACCTTTTCGAAGGTGGAGCGCAGCCGCTGCAAGATTCGACTTCCATCGGGTGCAGACGGTAGCGGACCTCCGGCATCGGCCGCGGTGATGATGGCTTCGGTCCCTCGTTCCAGGTCACTCCGGCGCCGGCGTTCTTCCTCGACGGCGCGCCGGAGTGCCTCACGATCTTGGCTTGCGGCGACAAGCTGACGCTTCTGCTCTGCGAGGTGCCGCTCTGCTTCCTGCCATAAAATGGCCTTCTCGCGGCGGTCCAATTCGGTAAGGATCGCCTCGTGCATGCCACGGAACCTTCGGTACGTCTCTGGCGGAATGGCGCCTTCAGGCTCATAGCCCAAAGCCCCTTTGGGCGTCCGAAAAAAGCGGATGCCCTCCTTCAGCAGCTGCTCAACCAGCTCCATCACCAATCTCAGTTCGTCATCAAGCTTCGGCGGTTGTGCGGCGGCGATCACCTTCACCAGAAGATCGCCATGCCGGCAGAGCATTTGCCTATCAGCTGCGGTCAGGCTCTCAACCGCCCCTTCTATCCGGATGGAGCCATCGGCCCCCGGCGTGAACCTGACACCCAGATCAGTCAGGCTTTGGATGCGCGAAAGAGCATCGACAATCTCTTCTTTTTGGATAACCGCCGCAGCGCGACCTTTCTTCGCTGCGGCCTCGCGATGACGCAGGTCACGCAGCGTCTCGTTCCAGTCAAATGCTGACATAGGCATGTCTCCGTAGTGTTGCTTCTCGAGCCGCCCGTCCCGGGCGGCATATATGCCGCCGCCCAGATGAAGGGCGCGGTTCAGTGATTTCGATATGGGGTCGAAATCTGGCAGGAGGCCGTCAAGCTTCGTCGCGTCAGCCTCTTGTTTCCACCTGGCTTTAGCCGAGACGCGCTGGCGGCGGCCAGCCTCAGCGAGGAGGCCGTTGTAGGCTGCTTCCCAGGTCTTCCTCCAGCGATAGAGCTGCGCCTTCTGACCCCACGCCTTGACCTTTTTACCAAACCCCTCCGGCCCGATTTCTCGGGTCGTCAGGAGAACGTGGGCGTGCGGCTGATAGACAAGGAACTTGCCGTTCGGCAACTCATAGGCATGGTGGCAATCCGGCGGCATACGCCGGAGCAGGTCTCCGTCTTCGAGCCGGTAGACCGGTATGCCGGACGCCCGGATCTCAGCGATGAGCTTGGCCTCGGCCTTCTTACCCGGGTCGAGGGCCGTGCCGTAGGTATGGATGGCCAGGTCCGCGACCATTCCCTTGGCGACGCACTCCGCGAGAATCCAGCGCCGCAAATGCTTGAGGCATACAGCCAAGGGAATATCCCTGGGCAGAGTGATCAGCACCTCGTAGGCGAGGAGCGAGTCCTTACGCTTCTCGACTCGCTCGACTTCTGTCCAGAGCCATTCGCTAACGAGCGCGAACTCCGCCACCCCTCTCGGGGCTAGGGTTTCGGTATAGGCGACGCCCCGCTTCTTGGAGTAGTCGAAGCGACGGCGTTGGCCGTCTGCCTCCAGCTTTCCCTTCGCGCCCCGACGGTAGGCGGCGGCGGACACGACGGTGCCGTGCAGATAGGCGCGAAAGCCCTGCGCCTTGACGCCGCCGCTCCGCGACACGCGCCGCATCTCAAGCCGAAAGAGTGAGTCCACCGGGTCATTCCTTGCTAGCTGGCCGGCGGTAGCCGGCCAGCAGGTTGGCGTTTCGAGAGCGAAACGCCTAACCGAGCCCTTACACTTTTCTGGTCCCGGTGGACTGACCACTCTCAAAAGGAAGAGATGGTTCTCTCCAGAGAGCGATGTCGGGGAATTTTTTCTGGGTTCAGGCGCCGCTTCTCTGCAGAGAGCGGCGAGCGAAGCTGCAGAGCGCCGCGCCGTGGGAGGAGGTCAAAACACATTAAGACCTCCTCACACGGCGCGGCGCTTCACCGACACTTCGGGTCGGCTGGGAGGATGAGAAGGGTCAAGATGCGGAGGCGACCCTTCTCGTCCTCACTACAAGAGTGAGACTCATCCCCGGGATCAATCGATCCTTAGAGGCTGCAGCTACTCCACCCTTTGGCGCCCTCAGCATCAGCGGGGACGCCCTCTTATCCCTGGGGAGTGGCGAGCACCGAGAAGCAGAGTTCCGCTGGCCTGGGCGCAAAAAAGACAAGGCCCAATTTCGGACATATATCGACTCAGTGGGTGCCTCGTCACCTCGCCCACGATCACCGGGCGCTAGCGGTGACACCACTATAAGGACCCAGTCTTATGAATAAGCCGACCGATACCCTGCCTAGCGGGGCCGCCTCTTCCAAAGAGGCAGGAAAGCGCAAGAGAGCACCCGCAAAACCCAAAGAGCCTCAGGCCGTCCACCAGCCTGACATGGAAACCCTGGTGAAGACCAACACCGTCGCCGAGGCGATGGACATCATGTCCCACCAAGGGAAAACCGAAACGATCCCGCTTTCTGTGCTCACACAGTTCGAGGAGAAGGCAGAGCCCATTCGCGCCACCATGAAAGATGCCGCAAGGCAGGAGAAGAGATCGCGAAGCGCTCATGCCCGATCGCTCGGTCTGGCCCACCCCCTGGTCCGCTCTCTCTGTGAGCAGCCGGCACTGCTGTGCGCCATGATAGAGCGGAACGGCGACAAGGTAACTGAGCGCACAGCCAAGTCGCCTTGCCTGCCGGCTATCAAGGCTCTCTATCCCGATCTGGATCGCCGCGAGCAGAGCAGCCTGGCGCAGATCCACAACCATGCCCTGGCCTGCGGCTGGACCGGCGACGAGTTGCAGCGCGAGGTCGAGAGCGGGGGATCGGTGGAAATCATCAAGCGCGAACGGCAGCGGCAGCGGCAGCGCGCCGGCGGCACCCCGGCGCCGAGCGCCGCGGAGATCGTCGCCGCTTACCGCGAACAGACTGCTGCCTCGCCGCGGAGCGATGTCTGCCCGCCGAAGACGGCACCCGCCCTGGGCGCGATGCTGGGGATCATCGAGTTCGTCGACGGCAAGGTCGTCATCTATGACATCGACACTGATGAGAAGCGCCTTGTCGCCGCGATCAACAGCTGCACCAAGCGTGGCAGCGAACTCGTCGTCAGGTCGTCGACCGTCGTCGAGGCCGCCGAGTGATGGCCAGCCCTAGCGTGAATATTATCCTATCAAACCGGCCCAAAAATAGCGGCCGGCGCCACGGCCTGCCGGCCGCGGCGCCGGGGTAGACCGAGTCTGCGGCAACAGGCGAACCAGACCGCGACTCAGAACTGACCACACCTACTAGCCACGACCAGCTCTAGGTGCCGAAATTTCAATTCTCAGCGGAATTTCGACCGGGGCCGGCACCCCGACACACTCATCAGAAAATTCCTCTGACAAGTAAAAAATCGGGGTCTACTTGCGAATTCAGAAAAATATGGCGATCTACCGGCATTTTTTACTGCTCAATATTGCCGCGAACGGGTACCCCGCACCCATATCTTTCTCACAGGCTGCAACCATACGCCCCCGAACTGAGACCCAGACATACCAGTAGTCCAGGAAAGACAGACTAGATGACCGACAAGCCAGATCACCGAGCCAACCACGCCCGCACGGCGGTAGATGAGCAGCATGCCCCTCTGAGCACGCCGAACATCAGGTCTAGATCGACTGGGTCTCCACTGGCAGACGTGCTTGAGGTAGATTCTCAGGCGGTCGGTACTGGGTCTCCCCCTACAAGTTCGAAAGCTCGCGTGAGAGTGATTACGGACTGGCCGGAACGGTTCCCAATCACTGAAGCCGAGGTTCTGCTCGCCTCATCCTTTTTCGCCGACTTGCTGAGCGAAGCCTCAGCCAACGATAATCAACCCAGACAAGACTCAGAATGACCTTCCGCGTCGCTACCTATCTCCGTGTTTCTACGACTCGCCAAGCCGAGAGCGACCTATCGATTCCGGATCAGCGAACAAGATTGCAGCAGCATTGCGACACGAAGGGGTGGACTGTTGTCGCAGAATACGTCGAACCCGGCGCAAGCGCGACTGAGGACCGGCGCCCGCAGTTTCTCCAGATGATCGAAGACGCTTGCAGGAGCGACACTCCTTTCGATGCGATTCTCGTGCACAGCTATTCTCGGTTCTTCCGTGATGCCGTGGAGATGGAACTCTATATCCGGAAGCTCGCCAAGAAGAACGTCAGGTTGATCTCGGTTACTCAAGAGCACGGCGATGATCCAACGGGTGAACTCATCAGGCGCATTGTCTCGCTGTTCGACGAGTACCAGAGCAGAGAAAATGCGAAACACACCACCCGTGCAATGGTCGAGAACGCTCGGCAGGGCTTCTGGAATGGTTCGACTCCGCCTCTTGGATATCGCGCTGTTGCAGCAGAGCAACGCGGTCAGAAAACGAAGAAGAAACTCGAAATCGAGCCAGCGGAGGCCGCGATTGTCCAGAAGATCTTTAAGCTCTACCTATATGGCAACGGCAAGAGCGGACCGCTTGGGATCAAAGCCGTTGTCGAAGATATCAATGCCGCTGGCCACCGGCAGCGGAACGGCAATTCCTTCTATCAGAAGAATGTGCACCAGATCCTGACCCGAACAACCTATTCAGGAAGGCACTACTTCAACCGGGTCCACTCCAAGACCGGCAAGGCAAAACCCCGCGATGAATGGGTGGAACTGATGACGCCGGTGATCATCGATCAGCAGACATTTGATGAAGTGCAGGCCCGGCTTAAGCGCAATCGCCCAGATGTCACTCCACCTCGAGTCACCAGCGGGCCGACCCTCCTGACTGGCCTCCTTCGGTGCGGGTACTGCAACGACAGCGGCATGACGATCCGCACCGGAAAAGGTGGGCGCTACCGCTACTACTCCTGCGCAAAGAAGATTCGGCAGAGCAGGCACGCCTGCTCCTGCCCTAACCTGCCGATGGCCGAACTCGATGTGCTCATCACGCAGGCTTTGGCAGAGCAGGTCTTCGCAGGTGACCGCATGGTGGAACTGCTTGATCAGCTCCTTGAGAAGCAGGCCGAAACTCAGATTGGAACGAAGAAGGAGCTTCAACAGCTGAAATCGGCGCTGAGCAAGGCCGACGCCGGAATTGGCAGAATGTTCGATGCCCTGGAAAATGGGGTCGTGACGGCAGATGAGATGTTCCGAGAGCGGATTCAGGCTCTCAAGGCGCGCCGCGAGGAGACCCTGCACTTGATCGCAAAAGCTGAACGCCGGATCTCCCTGCCGGGCACCAGTCTCACGCCTGAAAAGATTGGTGCCATCGGGCGGAAACTCCGAGAGAGACTCTTGACTGGAGACCCCAAGCTCAGGAGGGCCTATCTGCAACTCTTTGTGAGTCAGATTGTGGTCACCGAGGGCGAAGCGCGCGTTTGCGGCCCGGTGAGCAGCCTCGAGAAGGTCGCCGAAGGCCAGAAATCCGACCTTGAGGGCTTGGTGCCCACTTCTGAGCGAGAGTGGCGTCCCCTAGGGGAGTCGAACCCCTGTTTCCGCCGTGAGAGAGACAAAACACGGCTTTTGGCGAATAGTCCCGAACTTCGACAAACAATAAATATCAATAAATTAAGCCGCTTATGGCCTTGCTCGTTCGCAGACGTTCTGCTACAGGGATTCCGTACATTTTCCGTACGGAATGAATCGAGGCCCCGATGGCTCGCACGATCCGCAACGCCAAGATCGATTCCAGGTCCGCGCGCGCCCGCCTGAGCGGCCGGCGTGAACCCTATTGGACTGTCATGGCAGAGGGCCGTGCCCTTGGCTATCGCAAGGGCAAGAAGGGTGGCACCTGGATCGCCCGCTGGCGTGATCCCGAGGGCAAGCAGCACTACCAGACCCTGGGCGCCGCGGACGATGCCCTCGACGCGGACGGCAAAAGCATCCTGTCCTGCGCCCAGGCCCAGGCTCGGGCCCGGACATGGTTCGACGAGCAGGCCGCCGCCCACAGCGGCGGGTGGATCCAGAAAGGCCCCTACACCGTCGAGGATGCCCTCAGGCACTATCACGCCTGGATGGAGAGCGAAGGCAAGCGGACCGTTGCCGATTCACGGAGCCGCGCGGCCAGCCTGATTCTGCCGGCCCTCGGCCCCCTCGAGGCCGCCAAGCTCACCACAGCGAAGATCCGCGAGTGGCGCGACGGCCTGGCAGAGGCCCCTGCCCGCCTGCGAACCGGCAAGGGACGGGATCAGAGGCACCGAGAGCCTCCGGCAGACGAGGAGGCTATCCGCCGCCGGCGGTCAACCGCCAACCGCACCCTGACCATCCTGAAAGCGGCCCTGAACCACGCCTTCAACGAAGGGCGGGTACCCAGCGATCTAGCTTGGCGGCGCGTGAAGCCTTTCAAGAGCGTCGACGGGACCCGGGTGCGCTACCTCACTGTCGAAGAGGGGCGCCGCCTGGTCAATGCCAGCGACCCGGACTTCCGACACGTGGTGCAGGCGGCCCTGGTTACCGGATGCCGCTATGGCGAGCTGGCTGCCCTCAACATCAGCGATTTCAACCCGGATAGCCGCACCCTGCACATCCGTCAGAGCAAGAGCGGCCACGGCCGCCACATCGTGCTCACGGAAGAAGGCGCCGAGCTGTTCTCCGCTTTGACAGCCGGCAGAGACCCAGGCGAGCTCATGCTGCCCCGCAAGGACGGCTCCCGCTGGGGCAAGTCACACCAGGCCCGGCCCCTTAGAGAGGCCTGCAGACGCGCTAAGGTCGATGTGAGCTTCCACGAGCTGCGCCATACCTATGCCAGCCTCGCCATCATGAATGGATTGGAACTCCTGCCTCTGGCCCGCAATCTCGGACACAGCGATACCCGCATGGTGGAGAAGCACTACGGCCACCTGACCGAGAGCTATGTCGCCAAGCGGATTCGCGAGACGGCCCCCAGATATGGAGAGGCGATGATGACGAGGCAAAACCTGCTGCCGGCAAGCAAAGCGTCTTAGTGAAGTTGAATCCTAGGTGCGGTAATCCTCGCCAAACAGCTACACGCACAATTCTTAGGCCTGCTAGACGCTTCATATCCGCTTTCCAAAGCAGATCACCCCTCCCTCCAGTTCATCGGCGCATCCTAGCCAGCCGAGTGGGAAAAGGGGGTACGCCTCAATACACTCCGGACTCTTTCCCTTAAAACGGGTATATTCCTTCAATTAGAAGCAAGGTGCATTCTGACGAATCTCCAGAATATCCTTCACTTCTGCGGGCCATCTAAATTGTCTGATTTCCAATTGATTTCTGCGGCGGCAGCACTTGGAGAACCAGTCAACCCGTCGCAAACGCAGGCATGCGCTACCTGCATTCGTCGATCGCTTCTTAGCGGTCTCCATTAGGAGCGCATTGTTGTAGATCGATCAGGCAGATGGCCCCTCAGGATTTGACCTGTTGAGGGACTAGACAACAATCGATGCTACGTACAATAGAAGTGGCCAGCGGGCACATTTTGGTCGTCGAAACCGAAGCTATCGACGAACAACAACAGATTGAAATCTTTCGTCAGGTCGAGCGAAAGCACCCTGGCCTTCGTTCATCCTTGCCTCTCGGTGCAGAACCGGTGACGGCAGCAGAAAGTGCCCTCCGTGCAGCCGCGATTTTAGAAGACCAAATTCACAGCCTTGGCGCAATCGCGCAACAGGTGCTCGAAAAAACAGCACCAGAAGAGGTGGCACTGGAAGCTCATATAAAGTTCGCCGGTGACGTGAATGTCATCCCGTTTCTTGTATCCACCAAAGGTGAAGGCGGCTTGAAGTTGACCGTGAAATGGAAAAGATCCGAGCCCTAGTTGGCGCAACGTCCTTCCGCGTAGAGAAGTCGTCGCATGAGCGACGCTGCTTCCTCGGCACAGCTTTCGCAATCGGCTCGCGACATATCGCGACGTGCCGCCATGTTCTCGAACAATGCGGGAGAGAAGAACCTCCGATACTATCCGGCCAAGCCGCACTTGGCACTATCACGCGAGTTCTCTGGAAGAGTCCAGACGACCCCATATTGGATTTCGCTCTCGGAGAGCTTATGCAAGGTATCCCTTCATTCACAACGTGGATCAATCCACAACCGACCCAGATCTCCACCATATCCTCTAAGCTTACATGCTTCGGATACGGCCCTGGCGACGGCGGCCTCCGGCAATGGGAAGACAACGTCTCAGGAATAGACCTCAACTTCGGCTTAGTGGCCCTTCAGAACTCCCTTCTCAAAGGCGTCAGTGGGGGACCAGCTATAGGACCCAATGGCACCGCACTTGGGGTAGTAGTGGCTCGAGATGCGGAAGGCGCTCAAAAGTACGTACTACCCTTCGAATCCGTTTATCGTTGGATGGAAGATCAAGGCTACCGTCCCTCCGCAACAAGCTCCTCTTCTTCTGCCCTGCTATCGGTGCCGATTGGTCCTGCAGTGCGATTTGGCGACATTCCAGAGGAGGTGCTTCTCGCTTTCGCTCGGCAGTTCTCAACCGTTGCTTCAGCAAGGGCACACATAGCGAAGGCTATGCGGTTAGCGGCAGACAATCACCCTGAGACCAACAAACCTCAGGAAATCACGATAGATGTTACGCACTTGAACCCAATGCCAGAAGATATGACCGTATTCTGGTCCGATGCATTTTCCTCGGTTGGCAAGAAATCCCGACGAAGCGTTGCAGCCCTTCTGGACGTTAAAGGTGCCCCATTACCTGATTTGGAGGACGCCGACACGGCCAATGTAATGCGCAAGTTCCGGCAATGGCTATCTTCTCCGTCTCACTGAGAGCATCTTGGAGGCGACCATGACCATGAATCCTTTCAGAATCTTTCGCACAATTGGCGCCGCCGAGATCCTACTGTGCCTATCGCTCGCATTCGCTCTACCTGCCTATTCGCAGGAATCACGCGTACTGCGTTACGATCTCGGGAACGCAGCCGACGCGCTGGTTCAAGAGCTCGCCGAAGGGTCGCAGTCCGCTCGACGAACGCTCGAACGACTTGGCCCCCCTGCACAGGAAGCGCTCCAAGCGATCGGCTCTGGGTCCGACTTCCAGTACTCCGGATTCTCGGCGCGCACCCAAATTGAAACACTTTATAATCTGGCGGAAGCTGAAGGAGCTGGAGAAGGCAATCGTTTCCTCGCAGTTTTGCACCGCGAAGTGTCGAAAAGCTCTGCGATTGCACGCCTCGATCCGGACCTCCAGGCGATCAGCAGGCAATATTCCCCAGCCGATCTCGCACAACCGCTTAAGTTTGCTGACCCTAAATCTGTCACCCCCACTTTCCTTCTGAAACCTCCAACCCCAGAGGTAGAGAAAGCGATTGACCTGCTTTCTGAATACACGGCACCGAATCGCATTGGCAGCATGGCGCGCCTGATGGAGCGTCACCTACGATTGGATGGCAGGAACAGTCGAAGCGCACGACAGGTGATAAATGAGTCCATCACCACCTCCAGCAATCGGAAGGCCGCACTACGGGCGATCATATCTGCCCATACCCCGCCACCCAAAGTCGAACAGGCGCTGCAATCGCTCTTAAAGGCTATGGCGGGCGGAGACAAAGCGATTCGTCTCAGCCCAGAATTTGTCGATGTCATGCGTTCTCTCTCTGCGGAACCGCTGCCTCCTACACTTTCCGCGTATGAACAAGCGGAGAACCAATTGGAAAGCCGCATTGGGCAACGTACTGCGACAGCAAGGAAACACCGACCCACCGTCAGTCAACCGAGACAAGGCAGCGCAGTCCTTGACGTAGCACTTGCAGCTACAAATGAGGATACATCCGGTCCTTCTGCTAATGTGAACTCCGTAAAAAGCCAGCCGGATTACCGGCAACAGCGTGCAGACCATGCCGCATACTCCAAGGAAACATTGGTCCCTTCTAGCGTCAGTTCGGGGAGCGGTGGCGGTGGCGGTGGAGGCGGAGGGGGCGGCCCTGACATCATCTCACGCAAGGGACCTGCTCCTGATGTCCGCCCCGCTGTGCCACGCACTTATCGTTTAGCGATTCGGTCATCAAGGGCGGCTCGCGGGATCGCGATTGGTGCACCGGTTTCACTCCCCGACGTTGCCCCCATTGGCGCTTATTGGATTCCCAGCGACGAGAGCCCGCGCTTTGGGGCAATCGTCGTTTCGCTTCCTGCACCAAATGGCAACGTGCGGCTAGCTGCCTCTAGATTTCTGTTCACTGATAGCTTTGAAGCTGCTGTCTCGACACTCTGGGATGAACACGGACCAGAAGCAAAATTTCGTGAAGGAGAGATATCTATTCTCATGAGCCTCAATCCGGATTCCCGGATTGGACAAGATCAGCGCAGTGTCCTCGAAAGCGAGGTCGAACGGAAGCTCGAATCTTTTCAAGCCAAAGCACAGCAAATAAGCGACGGAGACCCGGAAGCTCTATTCAAGCTCCTCATCGAGTATGAAGTGTTTCAGACAGAGGTATCAGAAAAGATGGCCAAGCTGCCGCGAGGCATCGTGATCCATCCTGCATTGTATGGCAAAGAGTTAGCCTGGTCTGTCGCGAGAGTGGACTTTTGGTTCAACGATATCTCACGCATCAGTGAGGAATCACAACTCACAAACGGCGGCGTTCCATTGCCTCCAGATCTTGCCGAGAGATTCTCCGCAATTGCCGACACTTGGCAATTCTACGAGCGAGAAAACGCCGTAAGCGTTGTCTCCGGAAGCGGTAATGCCGACAAACTTGAAGTGAAGTCCCGCGACCTCGGCACGCCTAGCCCATATGTTTCGCCGAACCATTTTGCGGTGTCTTTGTTCAGCTTCAGCGAGGAGCGCCCATCCCCTAATGCAGAGCGGGATGAAGACGGCGTTTGGCGACTGATTGGGGAGGAGCGCGAGGTCCAGTCACTCCTAGATTGGATCTTCACAAATCATCACGACTTCTTACGGCTGAACGACTACTCGGAAGCGCTTTCGTTACTCCGATGGATATATGAAAGCAAAGTCGATCTTGTCGTTCTTGATGCGGATGGTCCAGAAGAGCCAATTGAAGTGCCGGATCGGATCTTCTTACTGGACATCGGTCCATTTGCCGGGCAACGCTGAAGGCTAACCGCCATGAAGGACAAATCTGACGCAAGCACTGATTCTCCGTTGACATCACCTGAGCCTCCTAAAGCTGTCTCAATTCCGACGTGGCTCATTGTCGGTAGTCTCGCCGCAGCCTCCACGATCGCAGCGGCTAGCTTTTCCCTTGCAATGTACTTTTTTGACTTTGCCACAAAAGGCGATATGAGGTCGCTTGAAACTCAACTTAGCGCGTTCGCGCAAAAATCAGATCTACACAACCTCGTGACGGTTTACCGGGCTAAAGAGTTTGGAGAGTGCGTAGAGCTCCGCCTTTCTAGCTTGCACAGCGCAATCGAAGAAACGGTTCGTCAGATCCAAAGCCGCTTCGACAGGCAACCGGTATTTGTCGCAGCCCTTATGAAGCGCGTGGAGCAAATAGAGCCATCAATGCTGCTGGATCGGGTAGATAGGAAGATAGCTCTACGAGACAAAAGAATTACTGGCGAGCTAAATGTGTATTTCGGAACAGCCATTAAACAAGATGAGGAAATGGAGCACTCTATATCTCGATTGTCGAGAATCGAGACGGATCTCGAAGCATGCCTCAAGAAGTTTGAATAAAGAAAGCAAGGCACTCTTCCCCAGGGCCCAAACGTATTGGCGTTGCCCCAGTCTAAGCGTGCCATCTCTCCTCCCCTTACCTCGGCCTAGCTGAACTCCTTGTCGATGAAGCCGAGGGTGTTGGGGTTTTCTTGGATGGTGCGGACCTTC
>ENA-ORCZ01000300-ORCZ01000300.1-marine-metagenome-genome-assembly--contig:-NODE-300-length-27296-cov-4.050186_pt1 | contig 27296 bp, 19 predicted proteins | sample MGYA00237785_ERZ508519 | MGnify/ENA primary metagenome ERZ508519 (study PRJEB26189, sample SAMN06268790) | marine metagenome | isolation source: Bioluminescent Bay, La Paraguera, Puerto Rico | place...
TAGTTTTCCGGCACCATCATCTTCTTGGCGGCGCGGATCTCGCGCTTCAGGGCCGGGTTCTTGGCCGGGTCGAAGCAATCGCCGTTGTCCGCCTCGCAATTGACGCAGGCGCGCATGATGGCGGAAAGGTGCTTCTGGCAGATCCTGGAGCCGGTGACGAGCGCGGCCACCTTCTGCTCTTCCTTGACCTTCCAGTTGATGTATTCCTCGATGTCCGGATGGTCGACGTCGACCACGACCATCTTGGCGGCGCGCCGGGTGGTGCCGCCGGACTTGATCGCACCGGCAGCCCGGTCTCCGATCTTCAGGAAGCTCATCAGGCCGGAGGACTTGCCGCCGCCCGACAGCTTCTCGCCTTCGGAACGCACATAGGAGAAGTTGGAGCCCGTGCCGGAGCCGTATTTGAAGAGGCGTGCCTCGCGGACCCACAGGTCCATGATGCCGCCTTCGTTCACCAGGTCGTCGCCGACGGACTGGATGAAGCAGGCATGGGGCTGCGGATGTTCATACGCGCTCTTGGACTTCACCAGCTTGCCGGTCTGGAAATCGACATAGAAGTGGCCCTGGCCGGGGCCGTCGATGCCATAGGCCCAGTGAAGGCCGGTGTTGAACCACTGCGGGGAGTTCGGCGCCACCTTCTGGGTCGCCAGCATGTAACGCAGCTCGTCATAGAAAGCCTGGGCGTCTTCCTCGCGGTCGAAATAGCCGCCCTTCCAGCCCCAGTAGGTCCAGGTGCCTGCGAGACGGTCGAAGACCTGACGGCCGTCGGTTTCGGAACCGAAGCGGTCGGCTTCGGGCAGCTCGGCGAGGGCGGTCTCGTCCGGCTCATGGCGCCACAGCCAGGAAGGGACGGTGTTTTCTTCGACGGCCTTCAGCTTTGCGGGGACACCGGCCTTGCGGAAATACTTCTGGGCGAGGATGTCGGAGGCGACCTGCGAGAACTGGGTCGGAACCTGGATGTTCTCAAGCCGGAACACGATGGACCCGTCAGGATTCCGGATTTCGCTGGTTGCGTTCCGGAAGTCTATGCTTGCGTAAGGCGATTGACCTTCCTTGGTATAGCGCCGCTCGATCCGCATCTTCTCAAGTCCCCTTTAAATATCCCCGGCCGGTTCCACGAAACCGGCTCTGAACCGCTCTTCATCCGGTCCGGCGTCGCCGCCTGCCTCTGTCCGGATGCCGCCCTGCCAACCACAGGCCTCTAGCCTGTATGTAGCGCTTCTGATGGTGTCGTCCACTATATATAGTGGCAATCAACAGGTTTGTCACGATATGCGCCGCGAGTTTGGGCACACGAAAACCCGTCTCCCGGTTTGTTGAAGAACCCGAAGCGGTACGCTTGATACTGGTGGTTTTGGATGACCGGAGCGCCCGACAGGGCTCCCGACTACGCACATCGCAATGATTAGGAAACTAATGTAAATGAATTCTTAAGGTCAAGGTTTGAGTGACAACAGCTAGTGCCTGGATTGTGGGCAAGCGCAAAATCTTGTGTGCGGATGTGGATAGTGGGGAGCGGAGCGGGGACAGCAATTTGCCAAGGGAAATTGCGCTTGCTTTCCCGGCGAATGAGTGCGCGTTTCCCCATCACCAATCCCTGTGGATGACGATAGATCGCGTTTGATGAAAATTTGACGAAAATGGCGAGTAGCGATTTCAACCGGGTTTAAGCCGGGTCTGGTTTTATGCGGACGTGATAGGGATAAGGGTCCGCATTTCATGAAACATCACGCCGCTTTCGGTCTCGCGATGGAAGATATCGACGCTGTCGTCGTCGAGGACAGCAAGCCGATGCAGACGATTCTCAGATCGATCCTGCTCAGTTTCAAGGTGGCGCGGGTGCGCGTGTTTGATTCGGTCGACGAAGCGCTCGAGGCCAGCCTTGCCGAACCGCCCAACGTGATTCTGACCGACTGGCGGATGGCGCCAACGTCCGGCTACCAGTTCCTGCGTCTCGTGCGGCACCGCCACATGGAGCCGCTCTGCTATGTGCCGATTCTCTTCATCACCGCCCATGGCACGCGTCCGCTGGTGGACAAGGCGCTCAGGGCAGGGGCGCATCATGTACTGGTAAAGCCGGTTTCTCCGTCGACGCTTTTCAAGCGACTCAAATGGCTGTTGACCGACGACCGGCCGATGATCCTGGAGCATTCCGGCTTCTACAACATCTACGGCATTCAAAAGGCGATGGACGAGCAGGCTGAAAAGATGCAGTCGCTCGCCGGTGCAAGGCTGCATCACCGCATCGCCACCAGGAAACGGGCGGAGGTCGAGACCGCGGTGGAAGCCGCCTTCGACAAGAAGGAACCCGAGCCGCCAAGGCCCGGCTATGCCAGCGTCAAGAAGGACGCGCCGAAAAAGCGCCAGTCCGCTGCGGCCAAACACATCCGCGATGCAGGTTTCGCTCCCTTCAAGGGACTGAAATTGCACTGAGGCGCCGGCAGGTTTCGCCGAAGCAGCAGCCGCGCCTGCTCTCCGGCTGCGTCATACGGACCGGAGGCGGAAATTCCCGCCTTTTTGTGGGAGCTCACTCTGGACAGACGCGGCCGTTGTCGCCATAGTCCGCGAAATTGGGCCGGGACGCCGACATGCGTTTCGTGCCGATCCGTGACGACAATTCTAGGGACCTGCCAAGGGCCATGAAAACACTGCTGCTTGAACTCTTCACCTGGTGGAACAGCCAGACCATGGGGACCCGCTTCTTCACCTGGCGCAAGGGGGAGTTTGTCGGCGAGGACGAGTTCGGCAACAAGTATTACAAGGAGCGCGCAGGCAAGAAGCGCTGGGTCATCTACAATGGCCTTGCCGAAGCCTCGAGCATTCCCCCGGGCTGGCACGGCTGGATGCATCACCGCGTCGACACGCCGCCGTCGGAAGAAACCTATCACGCCAAGCAGTGGCAGAAGGGGCATGTAGCCAACCCGACCGGCACGCCGACCGCCTATCGCCCGCACGGCTCGATCCTGACCCCGGAAAAGCGACCCGAAGTCACCGGAGACTACGAGGCGTGGACGCCCGGCGGCTGAGCAATTCAGCAGGTTTGTGCTATTGAAACAGCCCCGCTTTGCGGGGCTTTCTTATTGAAAGAAAAATCCGGTGTCTCGGCCGGTGCTTTTGCTTGACTGCGACGACGACAGGGAGTTCGGTCATCGCCTGCGAAGCAAATTATCGTCCCTGCCAGCTCTCCAGCACCGTCAGCACTTCCTCGCCACCGGCCTGCGGGGAGAGGGCATAGAAATCCGTTTCCAGCTTCAGCGCTTCACTAAGCCGCTTATTGTAGTCGGCCTGCGGCACTTCCCTGGCTCCGAACTTGGACAGGTGGTCCGTGACGAATTGCGTATCGAGCAGGGAATAGCCGCCAACGATCAGGCGCGCGACGAGATGCGCGAGACAGACCTTTGATGCGTCTGTGCGGAAGCTGAACATGCTTTCGCCGAAGAAAGCGCCGTTCAGACTGACGCCGTAAAGGCCTCCGACGAGTTCTCCCTCCTGCCAGGCTTCCACCGTATGGCAATAGCCCATGTCGAAGAGTTCGCCGTAAAGACGGCGAATCTCGCGGTTGATCCAGGTCTTCTGCCGGCCGGGCATGGGTTCGGCGCAGCCGTCGATGACACCCTGGAAATCCGTGCTGACGCGGATTTCGAACAGGTCGCTGCGGATCGTCCGCCGCAGTCTTCGCGGCAAGTGAAAACTGTCGAGGGGAAGAATGCCGCGCCGTTCCGGTTCGAGCCAGAAAAGGCCCGGGTCGTCCGCGCTCTCGGCCATCGGGAACAGGCCGCAGGCATAGGCTTTCAGCAGCACCTGCGGCGTGATTTCCAATACGATGTCGTCTTTGTATCCAGCCATTCGGCCTCACTTTCCGATCGGGAAAGGACCAGATCAGCGGGCGCTCTGTGTCAGCGCCAAAAAGCCGATCGGCTCCGGGGAGGCGGAGCATCTTGAAGCGTATTTTTCAACGCAAGATGCCCCAGGGCTCCGTCCCGTGTTCCGGTCAGCTCGACTTTTTTGCCAGATATTGTTCCAGCCAGTGGATGTCGTACTGACCGTTCGCGATATCCTGATTTTCCACCAAATCGCGGAAAAGCGGAATAGTCGACTTGATTTCGTCAACGACAAATTCGTCCAGGCAGCGACGCAGGCGCATCATGCATTCGACGCGGTTCCGACCGTGCACGATCAGTTTGCCGATAAGACTGTCATAGTAGGGCGGAATTTTGTAGCCCTGATAGACGCCGCTGTCGACGCGCACACCCAGGCCGCCCGGCGGGTGGTAATAGGTGATCGTGCCCGGGGACGGGGTGAAGTTGACCGGATCTTCCGCATTGATGCGGCATTCGATGGCGTGACCCTCGAACTTGATGTCTTCCTGGGTCATGTCCAGCGAACCGCCGGCGGCGATGCGGATCTGCTCGTTTACGAGGTCGATGCCGGTGATCATCTCGGTCACCGGGTGCTCCACCTGCAGGCGGGTATTCATCTCGATGAAATAGAACTCGCCGTTCTCATAGAGAAATTCGACCGTGCCGACGCCGCGATATTTCAGCTTGCGCATGGCTGCGGCGACAACTTCGCCGATTTCGTTGCGCTGGCTGGCATTGAGGCTCGGGGAGGGGGCTTCTTCCAGCACCTTCTGGTGGCGGCGCTGCAGCGAGCAGTCGCGTTCGCCAAGATGCACCGCATTGCCTTTGCCGTCGCCCAGCACCTGGATCTCGATGTGACGCGGCTGGCCGAGGTATTTTTCCATGTAGAGCGCGTCGTCGCCGAAAGCGGCCTTCGCCTCTGAGCGGGCTGTGGACAGCGCCGTGTCGAGCTCGGCTTCGGACCGTGCGACCTTCATGCCGCGGCCACCGCCGCCGGCCGCCGCTTTCACCAGGACCGGATAACCGATCTCGCGGGCGATCGCATGGGCGTCGTCGCTGGCGGTCACCGCGCCGTCGGATCCGGGAACCACCGGAATGCCGAGATCCTTGGCCGTCTGCTTGGCCTGGATCTTGTCGCCCATGATGCGAATGTGCTCGGCGGTCGGGCCGATGAACTCGATATTGTGCGCCTCCAGGATCTCCGCGAAACGCGCGTTTTCCGACAGGAAGCCATAGCCGGGATGGACCGCATCGGCGCCGGTGATCTCACAGGCCGCTAGAAGTTGCGGGATGTTGAGGTAGCTGTCGCGGGCCGCGGGCGGGCCAATGCAGACGCTTTCATCCGCAAGACGCACGTGCATGGCGTCCGCATCGGCGGTGGAGTGGACAGCGACGGTGGGGATGCCCAGCTCCTTGCAGGCGCGCAAAATGCGCAGGGCGATCTCGCCGCGATTGGCAATGAGAATTTTGGAAAACATGGCCGCAACGGCTCCTTATTCGACGATAATGAGCGGTTCGCCGAATTCCACCGGCTGGGCATCGTCGATCAGGATCTTCTTGACCGTGCCGGTCTTGGTGGAGGGGATGTGGTTCATGGTCTTCATGGCCTCGATAATCAGGATCGTCTGGCCTTCGGCAACCTTGTCGCCGACCTGGATGAAGACGGGTGCGCCCGGTTCCGGCGCGAGATAAGCGGTGCCGACCATCGGCGAAGTGACCGTCGTGCCGGTCTGCGCAGGTTCTGCCGAAGCGGGTGCGGCTGCGGGAGCAGCTGCTGCTGCCGGCGCAGCCATCGGAGCCGGAGCTGCAACGCTGACCGGGGCATGTATCGACAATTGGCGGGCGACGCGGATGCGGGTGTCGCCCTGCTCCAGTTCGATTTCCGAAAGGTTCGTCTCGTCGAGAAGGACGGCGAGATCCCGGATCAGGGCCGTATCGAATTTCTTGTTATCATTACGCATCATATTTGGCTCTCATACTCGGTACGCAATAACGCATCATCCGCGCGTGGGACGACCGCTCCGTTCATCCGGGGTCTGTCCCGGCCGGTCTGATCCGCACAACGGCGGCCAGCCCGGTCTCCCGGCAGATCTTGCGTTGCACCGCCGTTTCCGGACGGACAAAGGTCTTTGGCCCGTCTCCTGACGGAGGCGAGCCCCGCTTCTTATAGGGATTCAATCGGGACAGGAAAACCCCCGATTTCTCACTGAGATCGCGCTTCGGGGGTTTCCAACAGGGCAAGAGTTCAGGAAATGCACTTTTCGCCGGTGAGGATCAGCAGGTGGTCTGTCCGCAGTCCTGCATCGCGCTCAGTTTTTCGGCTAGATCCTCATAACCGACCGCTCCCATGACGACCTCGTTGCCGACCACATAGGACGGAGTGCCGGTCAGGCCGAGGCGGTTGGCGAGAGAATAGACTTCTTCAATGGTCTGGTTCGCCTCATCGGTTTTCATGGCGACCAGGAGATCCTCCTCGGCAAGACCGACGGCGACTGCTGCCGCGAGAGCACTTGCCTGGTTGGCCTGGCCGCGGCTGAGAATCAGCTTCTCGTGGAACTCGCCGTATTTTTCCGGCGCGATCGAGTTGACTGCAATTGCGACATGTGCGGCCTCAGCAGAGCCCTGGCCCAGGACCGGAAATTCCTTCAGCACAACCTTCAGATCCGGATTTTCCTCCAGCAGCTTGACCATGTCGGCGTGAGCGCGCTTGCAGTAGCCGCAATTATAGTCAAAGAACTCCACCAGGGTGACGCTGCCGTTCGGATTTCCGAGGACTGCCTGGCGTGTTGAGTTGAAGAGGATGTCGGCGCTGTCGTTCAGCGCCTGAACGCGGGCCGCTTCTGCCGCCTCCTTCTCGCGCTTGTCCAGTTCCGTCAGCGCCTCGGCGATGAGTTCAGGATGCTCCAGCAGATACTCCTTGACGATCTCTTCGACGTCGTCGCGGGTCAGGTCTTGGGCAAAGGCCGTGCCCGCCAGAAGGGTGAGGCTGAGCGTTGCCGCGGACAGAATGCGCAGCAGGACCGGCGGACACAGTTGCCGGAGCGAAAGGATGGGGTGAGACATTTAGAACTCCTTGGACGGTGCGGGCCGGCTAGGTCCGGGCACCGCCGTGATTGTCACGGAAATCAGCGGCCTTTCGGCAGATCAGGTGGTTTGTACGCTACAATGTCGTCCGCTTGAAGCCACGCAGGCGTTCCGCGCTTCAAACTTTGTTGAGCACGGGCCGCATACCGCTTCGCGGCATCAAAATCCCCCATCACCATGAGACCTCTTGCGGTTGCAAGATCGGCTTCGGCGCGTTCGCCCTGGCGGCCATGGGCGATGGCAAGCTGGCTATAGGCGATCCCGGAATGCTGGTCGCGCTGGATTGCCTGTTTCAGCACCCTTTCGGCTTCCGGCAGGTTTGAGTTGTCGTTGGAAGCGACCAAAGCGTACCCGAGCCACGTCAGGAACTGGGGCTCGTTCGGCTTGAAGGAAAGAGCCTTGCGGAACGGAGCGATTGCAGCCTTGGGATCGCCGCCCTCAAGCAGGGCCTGGCCCTTGAGCTCGTAATAGTAGGGATTGTTCGGTTGGGTGCGGATGAGGGCGTCGATCTCCTTGACCGCCCCCTTGCCGTTGCTCTTCATGGCCGCAATTGCCCTTGCATATTGAGCTGCAGGGCTCTTGTCGCTGCGCGGATAGGCGCGAAGCGTCGCGGAAGGATGGCTGGTAAAGGCAAAGAGCTTCGCCCGCACCAGATCGTGCCGGTATTGCAGTACGTAATCGTCAGGCTGGTTGAAATACTGCGACTGCTGGGCGTCTCTCAAGAGACCGTTGTAGCGGTCCTGAGCCATCGGGTGGCTCTGGGCGTAAGGGTCCGCGAATTTTTTTGTGAACATCTGCTGTTCGGCCATTCGCTCGAACGTCTTCAGCATGCCGCGAGCGCTTTGCCCGGTGGCTTCCAGGTAGCGCAAGGCAGCCCGGTCAGCCGCAGCTTCCTCGCTGCGCTGATAGGACAGCAGTGAGCGTTGACCGACGCCACCGGCCCCCATCATGACGGCCCCGCCGCCTGAAGCGACTTCGCCGGATCCTGACGCTGCGCCTGCGGCCATGGCTCCAGCCCCGAGGATCATGCCGATGACTGAAATGATCTGGGCGTTGGTGGCCGCCGAACGCAGGCGCACCAGGTGGCGGCCGGCGATATGGCCGGATTCATGCGCGATCACACCGATGACCTCGCCAGGGGTTTCCGCTTCCATCAAGACGCCGATATTGATGAACATGCGCCGGCTGTCGGGCACGAAGGCGTTGAAAGCCTTGTCGTTGACCAGGATGATCTCGGGTTCGGAATTGGCGATACCAGCCGCCTTGAAGATCGGGGCGGCATAGTCCTTCAGCAGATCTTCGGCTTCCGCGTCGCGGACGAGCGGCAGGCTGCGGCCCTGGGCGGACGCCCCGACCGAGGCCAGCGGCAAGACGAGAGCCGCCGCGCACGCCACGGCAACAGCCTTCTGCAAAAGGGTAGAAAAACGTCGTCTCAGCAGGGCAGAACCTGACACGGCAGCATATCTCCAATCGGCACCGGGAAGTCCATCCTCGTACATCAAACTGTGGCGAAGGTATGAAGGTGTTCGGTTACGGTCAAGGAAGGCTGCATGACAAATGTGTAAGGACGCGGGCAGGTGGCACGCGATTCACCCCGCCGGCACCGGCACGCGTTGCATCCGCTCACAAAATCCGCGATAGGGAAAGGCCGTTTCTCCTTATCCGGATTTCATAGCGTCATGACCGAAAACGCCTTTCCGCCGTCCCGCCGCAGCGACGTTGCGCCATTCATCGCCATGGATGTGCTCGCGCAAGCCGCCGAACTGGAGGCGGAAGGGCGCAGGATCATTCATATGGAGGTCGGTCAGCCCTCGGCACCGGCACCGAAGGCTGCGCTTGCAAGTGCCCGGATGGCACTCGAACACGGACGTCTTGGTTACACGGAGGCTCTCGGGATCCGGGCGCTGCGCAATGCGCTTTCCGCCCATTACCGGAAGACCTATGGCGTTGACGTGCCGGCACGTCGCATCATGGCGACGACGGGATCCTCCGCAGGATTCAACCTGGCCTTCCTGGCAGCCTTCGATCCGGGAGACCGGGTGGTGCTGACGGCGCCGGGATATCCCGCCTATCGCAACATTCTGAAGGCGCTCGGGCTGGTTCCCGTCGAGATCGAGGTGGGAGCGGAAACGCGTTGGAGCCTGACGCCGGAGCATCTGGAAGCCGCACAGAAGGATGGACCCGTCAAGGGCGTGCTTGTCGCCAGTCCTGCCAATCCGACGGGAACGATGATGACACCGGACGCCCTGGAAGACCTGATCCGGTACTGCGACGACGCGGGTATCTGGTTCATTTCCGACGAGATCTATCACGGCCTGACTTATGATGGCGAACAAAAGACCGCGCTGGAGACCTCGCAGAACGTCATCATCGTCAACAGTTTCTCGAAATACTATTGCATGACGGGCTGGCGGATCGGCTGGCTGGTTCTGCCTGAGCATCTGGTCCGGCCCACCGAAAGGATCGCCCAGAGCCTTTATATCTCGCCGCCGGAATTATCGCAGATCGCCGCGGTTGCGGCGCTTGAAACCGTGCAGGAACTGGAAGCCGTCAAGGCGGGATATGCCGCCAACCGCGCCTTGCTTCTGGAAGGACTGCCCAGGATCGGCCTCGACAGGCTGCTGCCGGTGGACGGGGCATTCTATATCTACGCCGATATCAGCCGCTACAGTTCCGACAGTCTCGACTTTGCAAGGCGTATGCTGCACGAGGCGGGTGTGGCGGCGACGCCGGGTGTCGATTTCGACCCTGTGCACGGCCGGGAGTTCCTGCGTTTTTCCTTTGCAGGCGCCCATGAGGACATGCAGGCGGCGCTGGAACGGCTGTCCGGTTTTCTGAGCTGAGTCCAAGAGCGGGTCGCGTCCGATCGGCATCGATTTTTGCTGCCAGAAATCAAGGATTTCAACGCCAAAAGCGATTCCTGGCCTTCCAGTTGAACGGGACGCCCATGGATCGCGGCACAGGGACAGGTGCCGGGGCTTTCCGGCAACCCGGTTGCGTGGCTGCGGCCATCTTGGACGAAGCTGAACGAAAAGAGCCGGGCACAGGGCCCGGCTCCCGGATGTAAGCAGGTTTTCCGGCTTAGCGCAGGACGACGACCGTCGAGCCTACCGTCACGTTGTTATAGAGATGGATGACGTCTTCATTGGCCAGCCGGATACAGCCGGAGGACACGGCGGAGCCGATCGTCCAGGGCTCTGTCGTTCCGTGGATGCGGTAGAGGGTAGAGCCGATATACAAGGCGCGGGCACCCATCGGATTGTTGGGGCCGCCGGGCATGTGGGCTGGCAGAATCCGTCCCTTTGCACGCTCGCGCGCACGCATCTGTGCCGGCGGTGTCCAACCCGGCCATTCAGCCTTGCGTGTGATCTTGTGCTTGCCGGCCCACTGGAAGCCTTCCTTGCCGACGCCGACGCCGTATTTCATCGCCTTGCCGCCCGGCAGAATATGATAGAGACGGCGTTCCGATGTATTGATGACGATGGTGCCCGGCGAATAGGGGCCATCGTATCTGACCCTCTGGCGCTTCACCGGAGAAGGACCGCCGGGATGATATTTCGGCGTGTACCACTTTCCGGTACTGTGGTCGAAGAAACCGTGCCTCGGGTTTGCCTGTGCCGTCAGCGCAAAGATGCCCGCAAGACAAGCGACCATTACAAATAAAAGCTTTTTCATTCCGATCCCCTATCAGCACCGGGCTGAAGCCACGACGGTGCGATTTCAAAATCAACGTTACGTTACGCAAATCACCTTGCCGCACGGTTAATTATCATGTCCCAAAAATGGCAAAAATCCTATCTCACGATGCCGCGAGCGGAGTTCAAATCCTTGAATTGTGTTGATTCTGCAACGAAAATTGCCTGATAAACGGGTTTCAATTCATCTATCCCGTCAAAGTTGCTGCTTTTGTGTCAGCAGATCGGCCGATGCTCGCGGCAATGTATTGCGGCCGGTAACGGCCGCCTCGATTCGCTTCCAAACAGCCTGGTGCAACCAAGCCCGTCTCGAAACCCGGCAAACTGGCCGTCCTGTTGCAGTGAAGCACTGCGCCTCGTCAAATACAAAGTCCACTGGAGCGAGCGCCGTATCTTGGGGGCCGGGCGGCAAGACAAAACAAAGCCCGCGATTTGGGGGCGCGGGCCTTGCTACCGATCGGGCGGCGGGCCTCAGCTGAGGTTCAATTCCTTGAAGAAGTCGTTGCCCTTGTCGTCGATCACGATGAAGGCAGGAAAGTCGACGACTTCAATCCGCCAGACCGCTTCCATGCCCAGTTCCTCGAACTCGACAACTTCGACCTTCTTGATGCAGTCTTGGGCGAGGCGGGCGGCAGGGCCGCCGATGGAGCCGAGATAAAAGCCGCCATGAGCCTGGCAGGCACGGCGCACCTGGGCAGAGCGGTTCCCCTTGGCCAGCATGACCATTGATCCGCCGGCGGCCTGGAACTGGTCGACATAGGCGTCCATGCGCCCTGCAGTGGTCGGGCCGAAGGAACCAGACGGCATGCCCTCCGGGGTTTTGGCGGGGCCGGCATAGTAGATGGGATGATTCTTGAAATAGTCGGGGAGCGGCTCTCCGCTTTCCAGCCGGTCGCGCAGTTTGGAGTGCGCCAGGTCGCGGGCGACGATGAGCGGGCCGGTCAGCGACAGGCGGGTCTTGATCGGATGTCTGGAGAGTTCGCCCAGTATTTCAGACATCGGCCGGGTCAGGTCGATCTTGACGACGTTGTCTGAAAGGTGATCGTCGGTCACTTCCGGCAGGTATTTTTCCGGATGCATTTCCAGCTGTTCGAGGAAGATGCCGTCCTTTGTGATCTTGCCGACGGCCTGTCGGTCGGCGGAGCAGGAGACGGCGAGACCGATCGGCAATGACGCGCCATGGCGTGGCAGACGAATGACACGAACATCGTGGCAGAAATACTTGCCGCCGAACTGGGCGCCGACGCCGGTTGCCTGGGTCAGCTTGTGAATTTCCGCTTCCATTTCAAGGTCTCGGAAAGCGTGGCCGAGTTCGGAGCCCGCTGTCGGCAGGCCGTCGAGATAGCGGGCGGAGGCGAGTTTTGCCGTCTTCAGGTTCATCTCGGCCGACGTGCCGCCGATGACGATCGCCAGGTGATAGGGCGGGCAGGCGGCGGTGCCGAGCGTCAGAATCTTTTCCTTCAGAAACTCCACCATGCGGTCGTGGGTAAGCAGAGAAGGCGTGCCCTGGAAAAGGAAGGTCTTGTTGGCCGAGCCGCCGCCCTTGGCCATGAACAGGAACTTGTAGGCATCCTCGCCCTCTGCATAGAGTTCGATCTGCGCCGGCATGTTGTTCTTGGTGTTCTTTTCCTCGAACATGGAGATCGGTGCGAGCTGGGAATAGCGCAGGTTTTTCTTGAAGTACGCGTCGCGCGAACCTTCGCCGAGCGCGGCTTCGTCCGAGCCGTCTGTCCAGACCCGGCGCCCCTTCTTGCCCATGATGATCGCGGTGCCCGTGTCCTGGCACATCGGCAGGACGCCGTGCGAGGCGATGTTGGCGTTCTTCAGGAGATCGAAGGCGACGAATTTGTCGTTTTCTGTTGCTTCGGGATCGTCGAGGATCTTCTTCAGCTGTTCCAGATGGCCTGGGCGAAGATAGTGGTTGATGTCCTTGAAGGCTTCCTCCGCCAGTAGGCGCAGCCCCTCGGCCTCGACCACGAGCACTTCCTCGCCGTTGAACTCGGCGGTTTTCACATAATCCGACGTCAGCTTGCGATAGGGCGTCTGGTCGGTGCCTTGCGGGAACAGGGCGCTGTGCTGATAGGAGGGAGGGGTGAGCGGAGCGTTCATTGGGGACGGCTTTCCTGATCTGGCTGCTCCCGGAAACTGATGCCGGAAACGCTGGAACGATGAGTGCTGTTCTCATACGGCAAAAAGGCTGCGGACGCCAAGAGCCGCAGCCTATCAAATGGTCTCAAGCGTGCCGGCGAATTAGCGGATTGCCGTCAGATCCAGGGTAACCGTGACGATGTCTCCAACGGTGTCCGTGCCAACGCCGCTGCCGAGTTGATAGTCGAGGCGGTTGAGGATTGCGGTGCCCTTGGCTGTCGCCTTGTCGCCCTGGATGTCTAGTGTGAAATCCAGTTCAACCGGTTGGGAAATGCCCTTGATGGTGAGGGTTCCTTCCGCGCGGTAGCTGTTGCCTTCCACAAGGGTGACCGCGCCCGATTTGAATTCGGCCGTCGGGAATTCGCCCGCATTGAACCAGTCTCCGCCCGGCAGGGTTCCGTCAAACTGCGCATTGCCTGTTGCCGCGCTCACCGGTTTTATTTCCGCCGAAATCTTCGCGTCCTGCGGAGCCTCAGGGTCAAAATCGATGTCGGCTTCCCAGGAGGCGAAGACGCCGGTCAAGGTTCCGCTGCCCTGTTTGACCTCGAAACCGAGCTTGCTCTGGTCCTGATCGACCTTCCAGGTATCGGCGAAGGCCGGCGCGGTGAAGGTGGCTGCCGAAAGGACAGCGACGGCAGTTGTAAAATGCTTCAGTGTCATCTTAAAGGATTCCTGTTGAAGGTCAGCGGCCGGCCTCGGCAGGTGCGGGGGCCTGGGCCGGTGATGTCGACACCATCCGTTTCAGCGTGTTGTCGCGAGCGATGAAATGGTGCTTCAGCGCTGCGGCGATGTGCACCACGATCAGGGCGATCAGAAAATAGGCTGCATACTCGTGGACGCCCTTGAAGAAGCTTTCGGCCTGCTCCTGGGTTCCGAGTGCAGCGGGCACGGGCAGGTGCGGCACCGGCAGCGCGTTGAAGACAACGGTCGGAATGCCCCAGGGAGAGGCGGAAACCATGAACCAGCCGGTGACGGGGAGAATGAAGAGCAGGGCATAAAGTCCGGCGTGGCCGAGATGCGCGCCGAGCCGTTCCACCGGGTGCATTCCCTCGGGCAGTCTCGGCGTCGGATTGAAAAGCCGCCATGCCAGTCGAAAGACCGCGAGCGCCAGCACAGTGAAGCCGATGGACTTGTGCAACTGGTAAAGCTCGAATGTTGCCTGCTCCGTTTGCGGCTGGCCGGTCATGTAGAGGCCGAGCGCCAGCATGGCGAAAATCATCAGGGCCATCGTCCAGTGGAACACGATGGCGATCAGGCCGTAACCGAGGGATGTGTTGCGCAGCATGGCGGGTCCTGAAAAAGGAGGCCGCCGACGCGGCCTCCGGGGTAAGCTCTTTAGTTGGTGGCGTCCGCTTTCAGCGTCTCCGCATGGAACGTCACGGTTACCTCGTCCCCTACATAGGGAACAAACATGTCCATGCCATAGTCGGAGCGCTTGACGACGGTGGTGATAGAGAAACCGGCGGCTTCCTTTTTCGCCATCGGATGTTCGCCGAGGGCGGTGACGTTGACGTCAAGGGTGACCGGCTTGGTCACGTCCTTGATGGTCAGATCGCCGGTGACCTGAAGCTGGTTGTCACCGGTCTTCTCCACCTTCGTGCTCTTGAATGTGGCGGTCGGGTACTTGCCGGCGTCGAAGAAGTCGGCGCTCAGGAAATGCGTGTCGCGGTCGGCGAAGAAGGTGTCGAGACTGGTAATGTCGATGGTGAACTCGATCGAGGACCTGGACGGCTCGTCCTTGTCGATCAGAAGCGTGCCGTCCCAGTTGCCGAAGCGGCCTTCGGTCGTGGAATAGCCGAGATGATTGTAGGCGAATGAAAGATTGGCATGCGACTTGTCGAACTCATAGGCGACGGGTTCGGCAATTGCGGTGCCGGTCAGGAGGGAAAGGGCTAAGGCACCAGCTGCAAGACGGATCATGATCAAACCTCGTTGATGTTTCCAGGAGCGTTCGCTCATGAACGCTGCGGCAGAAACATAGGGAGGAATGGGACACATGCAATTTGACTGAGTGTTCGTTGCTGGTGAACAATGACAGGGTTCTTGCCACGCCCGTCCAGAGCCTTGCCCCCGTAAAAAGGGCAGAAAAGGCGCACGACGCAAGCGGAAGAACGGGAGCGTGCGAGAATCAGACCGTCCGGGGTGCATCAGCGAAGTTGCAATTCAGATCAATCATTAGCTGCAGTTTCTCGTAAGTTCATGGAATCGCAATGAAAGTTTCGATGTCATCATTCCATCAAGAATTTCAGGCAGCTCATTGGGACTTTCTCTCTAATGCGGCCTTCGGTGGGCCCGTCTTGCTCCCGGCAGGTGGCTTGGAGACACAGGAGACTTAAACGTGAAGCAAGCGGTCGTTGTGTGCCACAGGGGCGCCAGTCTTCAAGCGCCGGAGAACACTCTGGCGTCACTTGAAAAGGCGATTGAGCTCGGCGCGGAAGTCGTCGAGCTTGACGTGCGTCCGTCCGCAGACGGCGTGCTGTATGTGTTGCACGACGCGACCGTCGACCGGACGACGGACGGCAACGGCCGGATCTCAGATATGAACTCTGCCGAGATCGACAAGCTCGATGCGGGTAGCTGGTTCGGTGCAGATTTCACGGGCCAGCAGGTGCCGAGGCTGGATGCCTTTTTCGACGCGTGCCGCGGCCGGATCGCCACCTATGTCGAGATCAAGGAGGGCGATCCTGCGGAAGTGCGGGACATGCTCGCTGTCAGGGGCATGTTGAACGACGCCTGGACCTTTTCCTTCGATCAGGCCATTCGTGCGGAGGCGAGGGCCAAGGTTCCCGATCTCAGGCGGATGGTTCTCTTGGTTCATGTCGGTTCGGTAGAGCGCGCCGTGGCCCAGGGCGCCCAAATTCTGGAGTTTCACGAAGACAACCTGTCGGAAGATCTTGTCGCGGAGGCAAAAAGCGTGGGCCTGCTCACCCAGATGTTCTATGCCGGTGACGACAGGAAGATCTTCGAACGCGCCGTGCGATACGGGGTCGAACAGATGAATATCGACCATGTCGAAGTGTTCCGGTCGGTGGAAAGGGAGTTGCTGGCTCTAACGTGAGCGACCCCGACGCAAGACCTGATAGTACACCCTTAAGTTGTTGTGGCGTCATGCAAAGCTTACAATATTGTCAGACTGGGCATTCCTCAAAAGCTATAAGAAGATGGACAAGTTATCTGACTGTTAATCAATGATTTTCACGTCGGGTTAAGAGCGCACCTGATATCGTGCAGACGAATTTATCTGGACCGGTTGCGCCAAACCGAGCCCTGGCTCACCTGCGATCGATGCCGGATTTATCAGTCTGGGGGGAAATCCGGTATGTTCGATCCGGTCCGCGTCTTGACCAGGGCATTTGTATTGCCCGCGTTTTTCGTCGCCTGCATTTGTGCCCAAGTCTCACTTGCTGCAGCGGAAGACTGGGTCGTCAAACGGGTTTCGGGGATTGCCTATTTTGTGGCGCCTGGCGTGGAAGCATACCGGGTGAAGGTCGGTATGGTCTTTCAGAAAGGCCTTACGATCGGAACGCGTGCCGGCGCGAGGGTAATGATCGCCCGTGGCAACGAAAGCATCGCTGTCGGGCCGAACACCACATTCGCCATGTCAAAGTACCGCAGCACAGGCGTAAATACGACGCTTCTTCAGCGCAAAGGCAACATTGAAGTCGACGTAGAGAAACGGCAACGACCGCATTTTTTGGTTGAAACACCGTTTCTCGCAGCTGTGGTGAAGGGAACGCGCTTCAGTGTCGGTGTGCAGGGCGGGAAGGCCGAAGTCAAAGTGCAGCGCGGTCTTGTAGGCGTTTCCGATTTTGCATCCGGAAACACCGTTGATCTACGGTCAGGTCAAAGTGCTTCCACCGAGCCTTCGCGTCAGGTTGGTCTGACGGTTGGCGGGGTGACCAAACCGACGGTGCAGAGCGGGCCGAAGCGCGCCCCCGCATTCAAGACACCATTGATCGAGGACGTTCCATCTGTGAGCAGTCCATCAGAACCTTCGCCCAAGAGAACTGGTGGTTTCTTCGGAGGCTTGTTCGGAGGAGGTCTCAGCAATCCAGACCTCGGCAGCAATCCTTCGCGTAATCCGCCCGATAAAGACAACGGGTCTAACGGCAGCGAATCCTACTCAGGTTCATCCGGACAGGGAACAGGAAGCAGCGGCGGTGGCAGCGGAAGCGGCGGTGGCAGCGGCGGCGGCGGTGGCGGCAGCGGCGGAAGTGGCGGCAGCGGCGGTGGCGGAAGCGGCGGCAGCGGCGGCGGTGGCAGCGGCGGTGGCGGCGGCGGTGGCGGCGGCGGGGACGACGATGACGACGATGATGACGACGACGATTAGGCCAAATGCACCGGAACATGGCCAGAAGAACTTGCATTGCTCACACTGTCCGGAGGTTGACAGCATTGCAGCAGAGAATGGCAAGCGAAACAGTCAGAAGCAGCAGCGTCAATCTCCAAGAGCAGAGGCGCCGATACGGGTGTCTTCCGCTCGGTTCGGCAGGAAGTTAGGACAGCAGTTTTGTGGATAAAGCGGGCAATATTCGGAAAACGTTTATTGAACACGTGTCTGCTCGCGGTCCTTTTGATCGCGGGCGTCGCGGTTTTTCGTGTAGCTGGTGTCAGTCTCTCGTTCGACCGGTTCTTGTGGGAAAGCCGTTTCCTTCTTGATGAGCGTCCGGTTACGGGAAAGATTGTTGTCGTCGATATCGACGCCCGCAGTCTGAACGAGCTGGGTGTCTGGCCGATTCCACGGGAAATATATGCGAAGGTGACCGACACGCTGGCCCAGTCCGGTGCCCAGGAAATCGTCTACGACATCGATTTCAGTTCGGCCTCCGACCGGGAAGACGATGCGCTGTTTGCGGAAGCGATCGCGCGGGCGGGGAATGTAAGCCTGGCCATGTTTCAGCAGGCGGCAACCTCCGGCGACCCGACGCATCTCGTCGTCAATAAGCCGTTGGAAATGCTTCTTGAGTCCGCCTGGCCCGTGGTTGTCATGGTTCCGATGGAAAGCGACAGCCGCATCTGGAAAAACTTGTACGGATATGCCATCGACGGAAGTTCCGAGGTCTCGGCCGCGGCCTTCATGGGGGAATTCTCGGGACACGCGGAAGGTACCTTCGGCATCGACTACAGCATTTCCGCTGGCGGGTTCACGCGCGTTTCCCTGGTGGATGTTGTCGAGCAGCGAGTGGCGCCGACAGTCTTTGCGGACAAGAAGGTCATTATCGGTGCGAGTGCGCAGGAATTGCGCGACCTCTTTGCGGTTCCTGTCTATGGAATCCTGCCCGGCAGCGTTATTCAGGCGCTGGGAGCCGAAACTCTGCTGCAGAACAGGGCCATGTCGGTTGATGGTGAGGCCGAGGCGGTGCTGCTGGCCTTGTTCGTTTTCCTGCTTCTCCTTGCGACCAAGACCGAAGGTTGGACGGTCAAGCTAACAATCCTGGCCCTGTCCTCAATCGCGCTCGAACTGATCGCCTTCGTGATCCAGAAGTCGGTTCCGGTCCAGGTGCCGACAGGCAGCGCCCATATCTTCTTGCTGCTGGCAGCGAGCTGCATTGTGGTACGCGAGCTCGGCTTCCACAAGTTGCTGTCCCGTCTTGCAACCGTCGGCAAGAGAAACAGCGAACGCATGCTGGGACTGGTGTTCGACGACAGTTTCGATGCGATCGTGGTCCTTTCCAGGGAAGGAGACATTACAGCAGCAAGCCAGACGGCCCGGGTGCTCTTCGACAGCGAAGCCCTTGTCGGCAGACCGGCAAGTTCTGTCCTGCCGGAGGAACTGGTCCTCGAAGCCTTCACCGTTCTGGAAGGACCTGCCGACCGGCGCCCTGTCCCGAAGGTTCTGATCCTGCCCAAAGACAACGGCAAACGCCAGTTTCTGGAATATGTGGTGACCCGGTCCGAACGGACTGTTGTCGCGGCGCGCCGGAGCAACCAGGTGGAAACGCAACTTGTCGCCTGTCTGACATGCCGGGACGTCACGGAAGAGCGGGAAGCGGTCGAGCGCCTGGAATATCTGGCTTGTTTCGATCCGATCACCGGCCTGCTCAATCGCAGAGGTTTCGAGGAGGAGCTAGCGCGTCAGGTCGAGAAGATCCGCAGGCACGGGCAAGAAGTGTGTCTTCTGCAATTCGTCATCACCAATCTCGACCAGATCATCGCTTCACTGGGATTTTCCTATGGCGACCAGCTGCGCCAGGCGGTCGCCACGCGACTGAAGAACCATCTCTCCACAAAAGCAACCTGGTCGGCGATTACAGCTGACGTTTTTGCGGGGTTCTTTCCCTGTGAACCGGATCAGGACATGGAGATGGTCGAGGCCCTGCAAAAGGTTATCGGCGAGGACTACAAGATCGAAGGAGCAAGGATCTCGGTTCAGCTCAAGTTCGGCTATATCGTTTCGGACGGGCAGATCACGCCGGAAAGCCTATTGATGAAATCCGGTAACGCGCTTGCAAAGATTCGCCGCGACGCCCGTGCACCCGTCCTTGCGTTCCGGCCGGAAATGGATGCGGCGCTGCAGCGGCGGCGTAAGCTGGAAACCGAGTTGTTCAAGGCCATTCTGCGTGACGAACTGCACATGGCCTATCAGCCTTTGGTGCGGCTTTCGGACCAGTCTGTTTTCGGTGTTGAAGCGCTGCTGCGTTGGGACCACCGCGAACTCGGGCCGATTTCTCCGGCCGAGTTCATCCCGATCGCCGAAGAGAACGGTTATATCGTCGAACTGGGTGCCTGGGCGCTGAACAGGGGGATGAAGGAAGCGCAAACCTGGCCGGCGCCACTGCGTCTCTCCATCAATCTTTCCGCGGTCCAGTTCAGCCGGGGCAATCTGGTGGGTACGGTCGCCGAAGCGTTGGAGCGCACGCGCTTTCCGTCGGATCGGCTCGACCTTGAAATCACCGAGTCCCTGTTCATCGACGAAAGCCTGGACCTCAAGTTTTGCATGGAGGAATTGAAGGAACTCGGCTGCAGCTTTTCGCTCGATGATTTCGGCACCGGCTATTCGTCGCTCGGATATATCCCGAAATATCCGTTCTCAAAGATCAAGCTCGACCGATCCTTTGTCCCGGAGAAAACCTTTGGCAGGCAGGATGTTGCCGTCATCGAAGCGGTGCTTCTCCTGGCGAAGGGGTATGACATGTCGGTGATCGTTGAGGGCATCGAAACACCCGATCAAGCGACCAGGCTGCACGAGCTCGGCTGCCCCCAGGGACAGGGTTATCTGTTCGGCCGGCCGATGAGTTCGGCCCAACTGATGTCGCGGCTCCTCGACGCAGCCTGAGGCGGTGGGGACGATTCCCTACCCGGGAGCGCAGCCAAAACCTGTCGGCCCATCCGATGTATCAGCTGTTAGAGCCCGAGACCGCCGATACAGCTGTATTTCACGTTGAGATAGTCATCGAGGCCGTATTTGGAGCCTTCGTTGCCCATGCCGCTGTCCTTGACACCGCCGAAGGGCGCGACTTCCGTGGTAATCACGCCTTCATTGATGCCGACGAGCCCGTACTGAAGCTGTTCCATGATCCGGAAGGTCCGGCCGAGATCCCGGGAGTAGAAATAACAGGCAAGGCCGTACTCTGTATCGTTGGCAAGCCGGATAGCCTCTTCTTCGGTTTCAAACCGGAAGAGCGCCGCCAGCGGACCGAAGGTTTCCTCGTGCGCAACGGCCATTTCCGCGGTCGCGCCGGTGATCATGGTCGGCTCGTAGAAATTTCCCGGGCCTTCGGGGCGCTTGCCGCCGGTCACCAGTGTGCCGCCCTTGGCGAGGGCATCGGCAACATGGGCAGCGACCTTCTCGACCGCGGATTCATTTATGAGCGGACCCTGACTGACACCGTCCGCGAGCCCATTACCCACTTTCAGCTGCTTGTCCATGGCGGTTTTCAGTTTGTCCGCAAAGGCGTCGTAGACACCGGCCTGAACGTAAATGCGGTTGGCGCAGACACAGGTCTGGCCGGAATTTCGGAACTTGCTGGCGATGGCTCCCTCGACAGCGCGGTCGAGATCGGCATCGTCAAAGACGATAAAAGGCGCATTGCCGCCCAGTTCCATAGAGATCTTTTTCATGTTCTTGCCGGCGTTGGCCGCCAGCAATTTGCCCACACGGGTGGATCCGGTGAAGGTCAGCTTTCTCAAGGCCGGGTTTTCGCACATTTCTTCGCCGATGGCCGGCGCATCGCCGGTGACGATATTGATGACACCTGCCGGAAGACCGGCTCTCTCCGCCATCACGCCATAGACAAGGGCGGAATACGGCGTGAATTCCGCCGGCTTCATGACCATGGTGCAGCCGGAGGCCAGGGCGGCACCGAGTTTGCGCGCAATCATGGAATTGGGAAAGTTCCAGGGAGTGATCGAGCCGACGACCCCGACCGGCTCTTTCGTCACGAGAATGCGACGGTCCGCCCAGGGTGAAGGAATCGTATCGCCGTAAATCCGTTTGCCTTCCTCGGCGAAGAAACGGATGTATTTGACGCCGAGGGTAATCTCGCCCTTGGCTTCTGCAAGCGGCTTGCCCATTTCCGTGGTCAGCAGCACCGCGAGGTCGTCGAGATCAGCCATGATGGCATCGCACAGCTTGTGCATGTAATTTGCCCGGGCCTCGGCGGTGAGCTTCTTCCAGGCCGGCAGGGCCCCGGCCGCCGCATCGATCGCGCGCGCTGTTTCGGCCCGGCCGCAAAATGGAACGGTCCCGATAGTCTCTCCGGTTGCCGGATTGGTGACGGCAATCGTGTCGCCACTGTCGGCATCCTCCCACGAACCGCCAATAAACACTTTTTCCTTCAAGAGCGCGGCATTCAAAGACATGTGGAGTTTCCTGAAGCTCAAAGGGGACGACCCATGGTCTGATCTGGTTTCCAGTGATAGGAGGCGGATGGCGCTCGTGGCAAGCGCTTTTCCGGCCCCGATCGGCTGCCATGCGGGATTTCGAACGGGCGATTGCGTCTGGAGATCGCCTCCGGCGACTGGGGCACAACAGGGGATGTCAAACAGCCCGCGCCGGGAACAAGAGATGGTGTGGCATACCGACAGGATAGAACCCGTCCGGCAGCCTGCTCAGACCCCGTCGAGCCGGTCCTGCAAGGCGGCGATTTCGTCGGCCAGAGCCTGCGCCTGGTGCTGGACCCGGTCAAGAGCGACGCGCATGGTGTCGAGATCCGAAGCGCCTTCCTGCTCGCTGATCGGCGGTGTGCCCCGGCCGACCAGCAGCCAGGTCGGGCTGACATTCAGAACGCCAGCAAGAAGTACAAGTTTATTGGAGCGCGGCTCGGATCGGTCGCTCTCCCAGCTTTGCAGGGTCGATGTCTTGATGCCGAGACGGCGGGCAAGCTGGGCGGTCGAAAGACGGGAAGCGTCTCGTGCCTTGCAGATCCGTTCACCCAAAGTGTAGTCGCTGCTGCTTGTTGACATTATCGAACTCTCGTCATTGCCGGCTAGCCCCGCCACCGGATAAACGGTTTCCTCCGGATGGGACGGAGTGTTTCTTCTCACGATTTTGGTCATGTCGGGCACACTCGCACGATAGAAGAGTGCACCGCAACCGCTGGCGGGCATTTTGTCGCAATAAGATCGGGGTAGGGCGCTCTCGTACTCCCTCCCTGTAAAAAATGACGTGACAGGAAGCCGGCTTCAATATTCGCGTTCAAAGAATATGCCGGCTTTGGAGGAACCGTCCGCACCGACTTCTCCGCGCACTTTCAAACCGCGGTCGAGATCGATGTCAACCTGGACCTTGCTGGAGCCGGACCCGGTTCCCTGTTCGACACCGACATAGATGTTGTCGTTGATGTATTTTCCGACCGCAACGGAAGGGCCGTCGTCGCCGTCCGTGTTGATGTCGATCGCATCAAGTCCGAGCGATCGGCGAATCTGGGCAAGCGGTCCGTTGTCGCTGCCACCCGTGAGCGTGGCGATGGCAGCCGCGAGACGGGCTACCTGGGTCGCGGAAAGATTGCCGACGCTCTTGCCGAACAGAAGCAGCGCCAGAACCTCGTCCTGCGGCAGCGCTGGCGCGGAAGTGAACTCGATCTGCGGATCGTCGGCCCTGCCGCTCACCGATACCGTGATCGTTGTGTCGCTGACCGAAGTCGAGGCGGCAAAATCGAGGACAGGTGTCAGTGAGCCCTGGAAGGTGGCAGTGCCGCGAGAGAACAGCAGCCGCCGTGTGAGGATGTCGAGCTGCCCGCGCTTGAGATTGAAGGCGCCGATGGCCTGGGGCGACGCGGTCGTGCCCACGATCTTCAAATCTCCCTGCAGTTCCGCATCGAGACCGCGGCCGCGAATGAAGATCCGTCCCGGCGCCGACAGGCGAATGTCCAGCCGCGGCGGTATGCTTCTCTGCTGGGTCTCAGATTTTTCGGCGCCTCCACCAAGTTTGGCAACCTGCTCACGGACGGCCGGCGGGGCGTTGACATGGCGCACGTCGACAGGCGGTATGGCGCCGGGAAGGTACTCGGGGATCGAAACATCGGCCTTGTTGATCGAGACCTCACCGCTGATGAGCGCCGAAGCGGAATTGGAGGCAAGCGGGCCGGCCACTTTAAGATCAGCATCGACCTCGGCGGTAACGAGGCCGGGATCAATGTAGCGGCCCTCGTCCAGCTTGATCGTCAGATCCGCGGGAAATCCGTTTTTCATGCCAATTGTGCCCGAGGCGGAGAGGGACCCGCCGGTCGCAAGTTCGCCGGCAATGCCGGCGAGCGACAACTGGTCCTGCGAAACAGTGGCCGTGCCGCTGACATTCTGCACGGTCAGGCCCGTGGAAAGGCTGGTAATCCTGAGACCGGAAGGTGTCGCGGTGATCTGATAGGCGGGCGCATTTGCGGTTCCACCGACGCTGCCCCTGAGCCCGATGGTGCCTTCAGCGCGAAGCCCGGCCTCCAGCAGAGGCCGGCGAATGGCGGCCGTCGGCACGGTGCCGTCCACCGTCAGGTTAAGCGCATTGGGCTGGTTGAGGCCAACCGTTCCAGAGGCCGAAAGGTTGAGACCGTTCTGGCCGCTGACCTCGGTCCTTTGACTGATCCGGTTGTTCTCCAGCGATCCCGTACTGGAAAGGGAGAGCGCTTCAAGACCGTTGTTCCTGAGTTCTGCAGCGGTCAGGCCGGTGCCGCTGATTGTCCAGGAGGCTGCCGGAGCGGCGCTGGTTCCCGTTGCCGCGACTTTGCCCGACAGGCTGCCGCCGAGGCCGAGGGATGGCGCGAAGGCGTTGGCAAGGTTCAGGGGAACTGATTTCAACTCCGCCGACAGATCCAGCGTCTCGCCGGCCTGACCGGAAAGTGACAGAGAGCCATTACCGAGCTGCAATTCCATCGGTTCGATGGTGGCGGCGCCGCCGGCATAGGTGATCTGCGTCGGGCTTTCGAGCTCGCTGGTCAGCCCCTGATAGCGCATGGCGAGTTCGGCAAGGTTCACAACATAGATGCCGCTTTCCGGCTCGCCGACATCGGCGCTGACGGTCAACCCGTCATTGCCGGACTTGTCGAGCTTAACGTCCGCTTTCACCGCGGTCGCGCCGTTTTGCGGGCGAGCCTGCAGGCTGACCGCATGGATCGGGGTCGCATCCGTCAGGAGACCCGTGAGTTCAATGTCCGCGGAAACGTTTTCCGGAGCATAGGGTGCGGCAATGTCGGCTTTCAGTTTCAGACCGCCGAGCGTGAGCGCGGGTACGGCAATATCGCTGCCGGTGATGTCGAGGCTGAGTTTACGTGTCTGCGGGTCGGCGCTCGCCGTTCCCGCGATCCGGCCGCTGATATCGGTCAGCAGCAACGGGGACAGGGAGGCGAGATCAGGGGCATCGATGTCGAGATCGCCCCTCAGCGTTTCGACGGGTCTGGCGAGATCGGTCAGGGAAAGCTTGCCTGTGACTGTATTCCCCGCCAGCTTCACCGACAGCGGGTCGATGCTGGCACCTCCATCCTTGCTCGTCAGTTCCACATCCACTTCGATCGGCTGGCCGTTCAGACTGGCGGAACTGGTTACCTTCGCCGTCGGCGCGGCGGGATCTGCAGTGGCGTCCGCGGAAAAGCTCAGGTCTTCCAGCGGTGTCCCGGCAAGCAGGATCCTGCCTGAGGACGCTTCCGCCTCAACCTGAAGTGCATTAAGGGGCCCGGAAGTGCTGGCGTTGAGCTTCAGGCTGCCTTCAAGCTGCGGATCGATCTTGGCAAGGTCGGCGAGCGATGCCGTCAGTTCGGACGTCAGTTCGCCCTCCCGATAGCTGGCATCGCCACTGACTTCCAGCGCGGGATTGACGAGTTCGAGGCTCTTGATGGTGATGTCGTCGGCGCCGGCAAGCGAAACTGACGTTTCGATGCGAGTTTCACCGGTCAGCAGTGCGTCGGCTTGCGGGACGCCGGTTACAAGGTTGCGGGTGGTCAGTTCGGTTTCCGCCGTCCCCGCGAGCGTGAGCGGATTGAGCTCGGTGGAAAAGGTCCCGGCGACACTGCCCCCGAGATCCCGGCCGGCCAGACCGGAAAGGCGGGACAGATCGCTGAGAGACAGCTGCCCCTGACCTTCGATGTTCTCGGCCGATAGGTTGGCATCGGTGAGATTGAGGTTCGCGACGGCGGTCTCGAGATCCAGCGCCGTCAGCCGGGCAGCTTGCGCGACAATGTCCACGACGCCGGATGCTTGCAGGGAGACAGGTCCGCTGAGGGGTTCTGTCTGGGGCATCAAGCCTTCCAGGCCGCTGACTGCGAGCGATGCGGAAAAGGGTGAGGTCATCGCATCCGGCGACAGATCGGCACCGTCGCCGCTGGCGGTCAGGCGGATTGCACCGGTACGCACTTCGGTGGTCTCGAGAGAGGAGAGGTTCATGGTCGCCGACCAGTTGGCGTCTGCACGTTGACCGTTCATCTTCAGAACACTGGTGAGCGAGCCAAAAGCAACGCGGCGGTCTGCGAGTTCAACAGCGATAAGGGCATCGCTACCGGCTTCGACGGCGAGGTCAGCCGATACATCAACGGCATCCGCCTCAAGATCGGCCTTCGCCGCAAGTGAAACAGTCCGGGTTTTCAGATCAAGTTCGGCGGAAAGCGGTTCGAAGCCGGGTGAAAAGACCGCAGAGCCTTTTGCGTTTGTGGTGCCGAGGACGAAGGCCTGTGCTTCGGGAGGCGCCAGGGGTGCAAGATCGCCGTCAAGATCGAATGCAAGATGTCTTTCCGAATCCTCTTCCACCAGCCGGGCAGACCCGCTGACCGTCTCGCGGCCATCGAGTGCCAGCTTGAGATTCGCCTCCCAGTCTGTCAAAGGGCCGCTGCCTGTCAGTTCCAGATCCAGTGCCGGTAGGTCGGGCACTTCCAGGAGCCTTGCAGCAAGGCCGCCGCGGGGTTCGGAGACGGAAATGTCGAAGGCAAGCGTTTCAGATGCCGGTTCGAATTCGGCTTTGGCCTTCAATTCGGCGTCGATGCCATCGATCCGGTGAATGTCGATATCGGCCGTGATCAAGGCGGGGTCTAGGGCAAAGGCCCCCGATCCCGAAGCGGTCAGGGAAATCGGGGCGCCGAGCAGAGGCTCGCCAAGGTTGATTTCGCCAATGGAGAGCTGGTCCAGCTTGACATTGAACGGAAGAGACAGGCCGCTTGAACTGTCGCTCGCGCCGGCTTCTGCTGATGGTTCGCCAACCACGGGGGCGGGTGGGCGATCCACGGAGACCTGTGCGGCGGAGAATTGGTCGATTTCGATATCGCCCGAAAGGAGCGCCAGCGGTCGCCACTCGACGGCAATCATGTCGGCGCTCAGAAAGGTGCCTTCCGGATCTGCGAGCGTAATGCGGTCGACTGCGGCATCAAGACCGAAACCGAGGTAAAGACCCTCGATGGTAACCGTGAGATCCTCGGACGAGGCGAGCGAACTGGCCACGCTGGAAACAAAGCTGCGGCCCGCCGGCACCTGCAAGGCTCCAATGACAAGCACCGGTACGGCAACCGCGATCGCGATCAGGAATCCGAAGATTCGCAAGGAAAGACTTATAAAACGCATCTGCGTTAAAACGCCTGGCTCAATCCGACATAAAGGGCGAAATCCGGGTCATCTTGGTCCGGCTCCAACGGCACGGCCGCATCGATACGAAGCGGTCCTATCGGAGTAAAATAGCGCAGGCCTGCACCGACGCCCACCTTCAGGCTCTCGGAAAAATCGGGAATGCTGTCTTCATAGGCATTACCGGCATCGACAAATCCGACAATGCCGATGGTATCCGTTACCCTGACCCGCACCTCGCCGGAGAGCTCGATAATCGAGCGCCCACCGCTGACCTCGCCATCGACCCGGGGGCCGACATTTCGATAGGCATATCCACGGATCGAGCCGCCGCCGCCGGCGAAGTAGAGCCGGTTGGCGGGCATCTCGTCGAGCGGCAGCTCGGTGAAGAGCCGGAGGAAGCGGCCGACATCGGCGTCCTCGGGGTTGCGCCAGTACTGCCAGTAGTCATAGGCAGACAGCATGTCCGGATTGAGCCAGACGGCGCCCGCCGCCGTCTTGCCCATCTTCGCGCCCGAAGCGGTGGTCAGCAGCGGCG
>ENA-ORCZ01000301-ORCZ01000301.1-marine-metagenome-genome-assembly--contig:-NODE-301-length-27258-cov-4.319120_pt1 | contig 27258 bp, 25 predicted proteins | sample MGYA00237785_ERZ508519 | MGnify/ENA primary metagenome ERZ508519 (study PRJEB26189, sample SAMN06268790) | marine metagenome | isolation source: Bioluminescent Bay, La Paraguera, Puerto Rico | place...
CTACCTCGCAAGCATCGAACTCATCTTGAGGCGATTGGCTAAACTCAAAAAATGAATTTCGAGTCAGTCTCTGAGGAAGCACGAAGTGCTGTCTCGAAGGATGGACCGCTTGTTCAAAACCCGAAGCATTTCTCCTGCCGTTCGAATAACGGGAGACGTGCCCTCATAGTGAACTCACTCCGCCGCGGGTTTATTGGCCGTGTCCACGGCCGCTGCCGCCGCTGCCGCTGCCGCCGTGACGGTTTCCTTCTGCTTTTCGTCGAGCTTCGCGCTGTCCGGAATGTTGACGCGCACTTCCTTGCGGGCGAACTGGATGCCGTTCTCGTCAAATTCCTTCTGTACGCGCTTGTAGATTTCCTTGCGAACGCCGAACTGCTTGCCGGGTTTGGTGGTGTACTTGCCGCGCACCACGATGCCGACGTCGTCGACATCGGCAACGCCCTGGCCCTTGAACGGCGCCAGGATGTCGTCCTTGAATTCCTCCATTTCCATGATCTCCTGGCCGATCTTCTTGAAGAGCTTGCGCACCTTTTCCACGTCCGTGTCGAAGGGAACGGTGAATTTCAGCTTCATGATCACCCAGTCGCGGGAAAGGTTGGTGAGTTTCTTGATCTCGCCATAGGGAACGACATGCACCGCACCGCGCGTGCCGCGCAGTTGCAGCGATCGGATCGAGATCTTTTCGATCGTGCCCTGGGTGCCGCCCGCGTCGATGAATTCGCCCATGCGGAAGGCATCGTCCATCAGGAAGAAGACGCCGGACACGACGTCCCTGACCAGCGTCTGCGCCCCGAAACCGACCGCGAGGCCAACGACACCCGCCCCGGCCAGGAGCGGGGTGATGTTGATACCGAGCTGGCTGAGAGCCAGGAGCACGGTGAGGACGAGGATGGTGATCTGCACGACAATGCGGATCAGCGGCAGGATCGTCGCCATGCGCGACTTGCCGGTTCCGCCCATTTCCGCTTCCTCGTCCGCCACAGACGCTGGCGGCGCGTCCTTGGCGAGCTGGTGTGCGACCCAGAGATTGGTGATCTCCCAGGCGAGGTAGCCTGCCGCCAGGATCAGAAGGAAGATCACGCTGTCGCGCGCGATCTCCGAGCCGTCGTCCGCCCCCAGTGCGAGAAGGTTCAGGCCGTAGATGCGTCCGACCATTAGCACCAGAAAGGCCAGCAGGGCGACGCGGGCGATACGGACGTAACTGTGCCGTGTCTGCAGATGCGCTGCCTCGGCCACCGGCCCTTCGCCGCGCATCGGCGGCACGACATGCGAGACGATGCCTCGTACCATGGTGTCGAGGAAAGGCGCGAACACCACGAGGGCAATGACCGTGAGCGAACGTCCGGCGGTAACCGTCGTTGCCCCCATGCTCGCGGCGACCTGAACAAGCAGCCAGTTGAACACGAGAAAAAGCATCGAAAAATAGGGCCAGAAGCGCGCCATGCGTTCCAGGCCGCTCGTCGGTGCGCTCTCGTCCCCCAGAATGATGCTGGTAAGGCCGTGGCGGGATTTCCAGATGACGAGCACGATCCAGAGGTTGACGCCGAAGCCGATGAAGAAGCGGAAGGCACTGGCCGCAGTGTTTTCGTTCGCCTCGATCATCACGTTGTTCAGGAAAAAGGCTGCGCCGATGAAGATGAAGAGGCTGGTGAAGCTGCGGTAAAGCGACTTGGCCGTGGCGTCGTCGGCGGTTACGAGGCGCAATTCGCTCCGGTGCGGCGCCAGTGCGAAACGCAAGAGGGCAGCAACGATCCGCGGCAGGAATACCATCCAGTAAACTGCCTGAAAGGCGAAGGCGCGGGTGGTGGGGTCGAAGATGGCGATCCGGCCGATAAAAAAGGCGACGATGGCGAAGACGACCAGGCCGCCAAGGTCCAGTCCTGCTCGGGTGGACACCAGCTTGACCGTTTCAAAGAGGCTTTCGGGATGGTGGGCCCTGATGCTGTCGCGCCGGGCGGCAAAGACACGGTTGAACAGGAATTCAGCCGCAAAACCGGCCGCGAGAATCAGCGCGATACTGCCGGCGAGAATATGCAGAGGTCCGGCGACCTCGCCGGCAAAAAGTGAGCCGATACTGGCAATAATTCCCGTGAAGAGCGTGGGCAAGGCCTTGAAGTTCTCAAGGATCCTGTCGCCGAAGCGGTCGGCGCTGGCCTGCAGCTTGTCGAGAAACGCCACTTCCTCCTCGATGAAGGTGATCGGCTGTGTTTTCCCCGAAGCGGAACTCTGCAAGAGGGTCATGAGCTCGCTCAGGGCCTTCACCTGTTCCGGATCGAGGTCGGAAACCAGCTTTTCCATGGCTGCGGGCTGCAATTCGGGCGGCAGCGAGGACGCTTTTTCCTGTGCACCGGCCGTCAGCGGCTGTAACGCCACGAGGGCCAGGACAAGCGCAATCGCGCAGGCATGCAGATTCTTGCTCAAGGCACCGGTCATCAGCGCGCCCCCTCGTCGGCGTTGAACTCCTTGAACCAAGGATAGACATGCCGACCATGCAAAATCCATTAAAATTACCCGGCGTAATCAGGGGCTTGGTGCTAAAAGAGGGCCGCGGCGCGTTTTGCCGCAGGTTCATGGAAAGCCGGAGACTCATGACAGAGCTTGATCCGTTCTCCTTATAAGTCTACCTCCATGCCAGACCCGACAGATCGAGCAGTCCTTGATGAATACGCCGCAACAAAGCGCGAATATTGCCCCCGGCCTCTTTTGGGCCTTTGCCAGCCCGATCGGCCGCATGAGCCGCAAACCCTACTGGCTGTGTTTTCTCTCCCTGACGCTGATCTTCGCAATTCCGCTCAGGATCTGGATCCTGTCCTCACCGGTTCCGCCCGAGCCGGAGGCGCTGATCGCCGGCGACTACCTGAGCTCGAACCCCCTGTTTCCGATCGTTTATTTCATCACGCAGTGGTTCATTCTCGCAATCCTGATCAAGCGCCTGCAGGACCTTGGTCAAAGCGGGTTCTTTGCCCTGCTGGTCTTCGTACCGCTGCTTGATATCATCATGGTGATCGCGCTTGGTCTGCTTCCGAGCCAGGCGGCACCCAACCGCCACGGCCCGCTGCCCAACAGCTACTGGCGCAAACGCTGATTTTAGTGCCAGCCCGCCCATCCGTTCCCACGCCTGCGTTTCGGCAGGTCCAACAGATCCGATGAGACCGTCCATGACTTCGCCCGCCATTCGAATCGCCCAGGACCTGATCCGCTGCCCGTCCGTCACGCCTGACGAGGCCGGGGCTCTGGCAACGCTCGAGAATCTCCTCGGCAAGGCGGGTTTTGCCGTCTCCCGGGTGACCTTCCAGGACGAGGGCACGCCGGACGTCGAGAACCTCTTTGCCACCATCGGCAGCGGCAGTCCGCATTTCGTCTTTGCCGGCCACACGGATGTCGTTCCGGCCGGGGCCGAGACCGACTGGAGCCACGGTCCCTTCGAGGGCGCGATCAAGGACGGTGTTCTCTTCGGCCGCGGCGCCGTCGACATGAAAGGCGGCATTGCCGCCTTTGCCGCCGCAGCGCTTGATTTTGTTGCGTCGAAGGGAGCCGAATTCGGCGGCACCATCTCTTTCCTGATCACTGGCGATGAGGAAGGCCCCGCCGTCAACGGCACCATCAAGCTGCTGCAATGGGCCGAGGCCGAAGGACATCGATTCGATGCCTGCATCGTCGGCGAGCCCACCAATCCCGACGCTCTAGGCGATGCGATCAAGGTCGGCCGGCGCGGTTCTCTTTCCGGCATCGTCACGGTGCGCGGCACCCAGGGCCACGCCGCCTATCCGCATCTGGCGGACAATCCGATCCCGGGCCTCATCCGCCTGATGGCGGCGCTCGACGAACTGGTTCTGGACAACGGCAACGAGCGCTTCCAGCCGTCCAATCTGGAGCTGGTCTCGGTCGATACGGGCAATCCGGCGTTCAACGTCATTCCGGCCCGCTGCGAAGCCCGCTTCAACATCCGCTACAACGACGAATGGACGCTGGAAAGCCTCAAGGCCAAGATCACGGACGTTCTGAAGAGCGTCGATCTCGGCAGCCTCGAACTCGATATCGCGTTCAGGCGCGATGCCAGCGAATCCTTCCTGACGCGGGACGAGGTTCTGATTGAGTCGCTGTCGCAGGCCGTTGCCTCGGAAACCGGCCGCACCCCGGAGCTTTCCACCGGCGGGGGGACATCCGACGCGCGCTTTATCAAGAACTATTGCCCCGTGGTGGAATTCGGCCTGGTCGGCCAGACAATGCACAAGGTGGACGAGTGTGTCGCAATCGCGGACCTTGACCGGCTCGCCGCAATCTACAAAAAATTCCTGGAAAGCTATTTTTCGGGAGCTGCGTGAATTTGATTGGTCTGGGAGAAATCCGCGCGGCACTGGACGGGTCATGGCTGCTTCTGCGCAACCGCCCGGAGGGCATGGCGTTTTTCGACCAGTCGATCCAGGGGTTCTGGCGTTCCTTCGGTGTTGTCGTCCTTTTGATACCCGCCTTTCTCGTTGCTCGCTTGTCGGTCAGAAAGCTGTTTTTCGAGCAGAACCTCTATCATCCGGACATGTTCCCGAACGGGGCCTACTGGTTTGCCCACACGTTGGGCCTGGCGGCCGACTGGCTGCTGTTCCCGGTCCTTCTGGCCGCGCTTGCGCTACCTCTCGGCATATCCCGCCGCTATGTGCCCTTCATTGTCGCGCGCAACTGGACCAGCCTCCTGGCTTCCACGCCATATCTCGTTATTTATTCGCTTTTTCTTCTCGGCATCTTGAGCACCGAGCTGACCGTGTTTCTGTCGTACCTGCTGCTGCCGGTCATCATCTGGTACAGCTATCTGGTCACCCGGATCGCATTGCAGGCAAGCCTCAGCCTCGCCGTTGGCATCGTCATCCTGGATTTTGTGCTGTCGCTGTTGATCGATCAGGCCGTCGGTCATCTCTGGGGTTAGCCAGAACACCTGAAATGCCCAAGAAGGATCTGCGGCAAACATGCCGGTCCGGCCCCGCACTGTGTCCGGGCCAGGCACGAACCGGCGCCGAAGTCATCGCTCGCCAAAAAAATAGAAAAAAAGCCCCCGAACCTTGCGGACGGAGGCTCTGCTATGTGCTGACCTTTGAAAGGCCTGCGTCAGTCGCGCAAGAGCTCGTTGATGCCTGTCTTGGAGCGGGTCTTTTCGTCGACGGTCTTCACGATCACCGCGCAATAGAGATTGGGGGCGGCTTCGCCGTTGCCCATCAGGCTGGAGGTCGGCATCGAGCCGGCGACCACGACGGAATAGGGTGGGACCTCGCCATAGGTGATCTCGCCGGTCATGCGGTTGACGATGCGGGTCGACTGGCCGATGAAAACGCCCATGCCGAGCACGGAGCCCTCGCGCACGATGCAGCCTTCCACGACTTCGGAGCGCGCGCCGATGAAGCAGTTGTCCTCGATGATAACCGGACCCGCCTGGAGCGGTTCAAGCACACCGCCAATGCCGACGCCGCCGGACAGGTGCACGTTCTTGCCGATCTGGGCGCAGGAGCCGACGGTCGCCCAGGTGTCGACCATCGTACCCTCGTCGACATAGGCGCCGAGATTGACGAAGGACGGCATCAGCACGACGCCCTTGCCGATGAAGGCCGAGCGGCGAACGATGCAGTTCGGTACGGCGCGAAAGCCTGCGGTCTCGAAATCCATGCCGCGCCAGCCGTCGAATTTCGACGGCACCTTGTCCCACCAGGTGGCGTCTCCCGGACCGCCCTTGATCACGTCCATCGGGTTGAGGCGGAAGGACAGGAGCACGGCCTTCTTGGCCCACTGGTTCACCGTCCAGTCGCTGTCCTTCTTTTCCGCCACGCGCAACTGGCCGCGGTCGAGCAGGTTCAGCGTTTCCTCGACCGCGTCCCGGATCTCGCCGGTGGTCGTCGTGTCGATGGCGGCGCGGTCCTCGAAGGCCGCGTCGATGATCTTGGACAGGGAGGCGAGATCGTGGGTCATCAGGCAGAAAGTCTCCGGGCGTTAACACATCTGGCGCGGACCTAAGCCGCCCGGCAAGGTGCTGTCAAGCACGGGAGGGTCCTCAGCTGTCCTGAAGCCGTCAACAAGCCGAGCTTCCCATTGGATGTCGCACGGGCAATCCGTGTGCGCGCGGTTTGAAAGACTTGAGAAAAAATAAAGCCTTTCTTGCAATCTCGGCAGTTAAATGCGGAGCGGGAACCGCTAGGATGAAATCCTGTCAAGACTGTCTCAGCGAGTGCCTCCCTTGGAATCCTGGATCCCGATCACCATTGCCGCAGCTTTCTGCCAGAACCTGCGCACGGCGCTGCAAAAGCACCTGAAAGGCCGTCTCGGCACGACGGGCGCCACTTTCATCCGCTTCTTTTACGGCGTTCCCTTTGCGCTCGCCTATGCTGCCGTGCTGCATCTGGTGTTCGATTTTCCGCTGCCCCGGCCGAACGCGACCATGCTGATTGCCGGCGCGCTTGGAGGCCTCGCTCAGATCCTCGGCACCTTCTTGTTGATCCACCTGTTCTCCTTTCGCAATTTCGCGGTTGGCACGGCCTATTCCAAGACCGAGCCGATCCAGGCGGCCATCTTCGGCTTTATTGTCCTCGGCGAGCATGTCTCGCCGGCAGCTGGTGCCTGCATCCTGGTCGGCGTTGTCGGCGTGGTGGTGATCTCCCTGGCGCGCGTGCCCTTGACGCTGGCCGCCGTCCGCACGTCGCTCGTGGGGCGGCCGGCGCTGATCGGCCTTGCCTCCGCCGCCTTTTTCGGCGCTTCCGCCGTTGCCTACCGCACGGCCTCCCTGTCGCTGGAGGGAACCGGCGTGCCGATGCAGGCCGCAACGGCCCTCGTCTACGCCACCTTGTTCCAGACGGTCGTCATGGCCGCCTACATGACCTTGCGAGAACCGGACCAGCTGCGTGCCAGCCTCCAGGCCTGGCGTCCCGCCGTACTTGTAGGCGCGGCCGGTGTTGCCGGATCCATCGGCTGGTTCACTGCCATGACCTTGGAGAACGTTGCCTATGTAAGGGCACTTGCACAGGTCGAACTGGTCTTTACCTTCGCGGCGTCCTGGCTGGTCTTCAAGGAAACCATCGCCCGCTCGGAGATCTTTGGCTGTGGGCTGATCGTTGCCGCAGTGGTCGGCGTCATTCTGTTGCGGTAAGCCGATCCCGCCGCGATCGAAGTGCTTGCCGGATCCCGCAGATCGCCGATCGGCTGGTCGTCGCAAAGGCAGCGCGACTGCCGTGCCCTGCTCTGAAGCGATACCGAGTTTCGCAAGAATTTACATGATCAGCATTGCCATAGCATTCGCTATTTTTCCGAAGAGGAAAAGTCGCGGCGCCGGTTCTATTGGCTCAAGACCGACTTTAGGCATTTGTTTCGTTTTTGGCGCTATTCTGAATTTAGATCGAAGACTTCTTGCGATCGTCGATACGTGCAGCCGGGGTCTCGCCTTAACGGAATGCGATGATAAAATCTATTCTTTCCCGTATTGGCGTCAGCCAGCTACTGACGCGGCCAAGCCTCGTCAGCGTCGCTGCCCTCGGCATCGCTTTCGCGGTCACCGTCGCCGCCGGCATATTCGCCGAAGTGCAGAACCGGTCTGTGCATGTGCAAAGCGCGCGCACCAATGTCGGCGAACAGTTGGGCCTGGTCCGTGCCAGGCTCGAGGGCAACATCAACAGTAATCTGCAACTGGTTCGGGGCCTGGTAGCGCTCATCGCCACCCAGCCGGATATCGACCAGGACAAGTTCGGCCGCATCACCAGCAGCCTCATCGGCGATCACTCGCAGCTGCGCAACGTGGCCGGTGCTCCCGATCTCGTCGTCAGCCTGATGTATCCGATGGAAGGCAATGAAAGGGCCATCGGGCTCGACTACCGGACCAACGAGCAGCAGCGCGATGCGGCCATGCGCGCGGTGGACTCCGGCGAGATGATACTGGCCGGTCCCGTCGATCTGCTGCAAGGCGGTATCGGCTTCATCGGCCGCTTTCCCGTATTCACGCAGAACGCGGACGGTTCCAGGCGGTTGTGGGGCCTCCTCGCTGCGGTGGTCGATGCAGAACGCCTTTATGCCGACAGTGGCCTTTTGAACCCGGATCTTCCGATCGACATCACGATTTCCGGGCGCGACGCCAATCTCGACGACGAAACGGTGTTCTTTGGCGACGCCGGCATACTGGACCAGAATCCTGTGCTCTCGGAAGTCAGCATGCCGTCCGGACGCTGGCGGATTGCGGCGGTTCCGCGCGGCGGCTGGTCGAATACGCCCGAAAACGCCTTGCAGGTCCGTATCCTCATCCTTGCCGGTGCTGCGCTCGTACTGCTGCCGATTTTCGTCGCCGGCCAGCTTTACGACCAGCGCCGCGGCCATATCCGCGAGCTGAGGCGGCGCCAGATCCAGATGGAAGGTCTGTCGCAAAGACTGAAGCTGGCGCTCGACACATCCAAGATCGGGATCTGGGAACTCAATCTCGACACCGGCGAACTCACCTGGGACAGCCGCATGCTCGAGCTATACGATATTCCCGAGGGCCGGGACCACACCAAGTACGGTGCATGGTCGGACTGCCTGCATCCCGAAGACCGCGAGCGTGCCGAAAAGGAATACTGGGACGCGATCGAGGCCGGCGGCATGTATCATTCCGATTTCCGCGTTCTCCTGCAGGACGGGTCCCCGCGCTGGATCCGGGCCATCGGCGCCGTCCACACCAACAACCGCGGCCAGCGCTATGTCCTCGGCGTCAATTGGGACGTCTCGTCGGACATCCAGCTGAAAACCAGGCTGATGAAGGCAAAGCAGAGTGCGGAAGACCGCAACCGCGAGCTTGAAGTCGCACGCTCGCTGATGGAACACCATTCCTTGCATGACAGCCTGACAGGTTTGCCGAACCGCCGATATCTGGATCAGGAGCTGCTGGACGAGAATGCGCCGCAAAAACCGACGGCGCTGCTGCATATCGATCTCGACCGGTTCAAGCACATCAACGACACGCTCGGCCATGCGGCGGGCGATGCCATGCTGACCCATGCCGCCGCGGTGTTGAAGGAAAACGCCGATGAAAGCGATTTCGTCGCCCGTATCGGCGGCGATGAATTCGTCATCGCGGTCACCCGGTCGACCGACGAGAAGATGCTCGCGGCCCTCGCCGGCAGCATCATCGAGAAAATGCGCCGGCCGGTGCCGTTCGAGAACCATCAGTGCCGCATCGGCGTGAGTATTGGCATCGCCGTGGCCGACACAACCCTTGCAGATTACGGCCGACATATGCTTGTCGACGCGGACATCGCGCTTTACCGCGCCAAGAGCAATGGCCGCAACCGGTTCGAGTTTTTTTCCGATACGCTGAAATCGGAGATCGTGCGCAACAAGCAGGTCGCCGACGACATCCTCTTCGGGCTGGAGCGGCAGGAATTCCTGCCCTATTTCCAGCCCCAGTTCTGCGCCAGGTCCCTGAAGATCTCGGGCGTCGAGGCACTGGCACGCTGGGATCATCCGACCGAAGGCATCCTGACGCCCGACAGGTTCCTCAAGACCGCCGACGAACTCAATGTCGTGCACCTGATCGACCGCATCATTCTGGAGCAGACCCTGTGGCAGGCGACCCGCTGGAAAGCGGCGGGGATCAGTATCCCGAAGATGTCGGTCAACGTGTCGGCGGGCCGGCTGAACGACGCCAACCTGATGCGGAGCCTCGACGGCCTTTCCTTCGAGCCCGGCACGCTGTCCTTTGAACTGCTGGAATCGATTTTCCTCGATGAAAAGAACGATCTCATCGCGTCCAATTTCGAACGCCTGCGCAAGATGGGGATCGACATCGAGATCGACGATTTCGGCACCGGCTATGCCTCGATCGTCAGCCTGATCCACCTGCGCCCGAAACGGCTCAAGATCGACCGGCAGCTCATTCTTCCGATAACCCACTCCGAAAGCCAGCGCCGCCTGGTCGCGTCGATCATCGAGATCGGCCAGTCCCTCGGCATCAAGGTCGTCGCCGAAGGTGTCGAGACCATGGAGCATGCCAGGATCCTGCGCGACCTTGGCTGCGACGCCCTTCAGGGCTACGCCTTTGCCGCGCCAATGCCGTCGGAAAAACTGATCGCGTTCGTGCGCGAGGAAAGATGGCGGCAGGCTTCGTGAGGGACAGGGCCACCGTCGCAGCGTGAAATCCGTCCGCGGCGGCAATCCAGGTTAGCTGGTTGAAAACATTTGATACTGCATGATGCAATTGCTGCGGAGGCAGCGAGGCTACCAAGAAAAGCAGGTCACTTCATTGCTTCTCTTCTGACGAGCAGGACCGTACCGGCAGGATCGCTGGTCCAGTGACCGGTCACGTCGGTCAGGGGCTCCAATTCGTCGCGCCTGGGGCTGCCCAATGCATTTAATGCGGTTCCGGGCTCGTCGTCGAACAGTTCCAGCCATACATCGGTCTGGCTCTGATGCGGCACGCGGTCGATCCAGAGGGTCATGGAGCCGAAGGCAAAACCTGTGCTCTCCTTGAGCTCCCGCGTTACTTTCAGCCCGACCTTGTCCCGATAAAAGGCGACCGTTTCGTCCCATCTGTGAAGCGGCACTTTAATTGCGATGTTTCTGCCAGGTTCCATGGCCATTCACTCCAAATGCTGTTTGTTTATTTGTAGAAACCGTCCCGCAGATTGATGCCGTGCTCGAGCCAGACCTTCATGGCGCAGAGCATCCCCGTCCAGCCTTCACAATTGTTCAGGCAGGATTTCAGGCCTGTTTCGGTCTCGGGCCAGCCGTATTCGCTGATGCGCACCAGCGTGCGGTCGTCTTCCAGTGCCTGAAACGTCATGGTGACGGTAGTCCACGTGGACGTGTCGCCGTCGGCTTCCCATTGCAGCACCACCCGCTCGTTCGGGACGACGTCCTGCACCAGAACCGGGAATGCACCCGGAAAATCATGAAAATCCCAAGTGACTTCGACGCCGGGCTCGATCCGGCCGCGTGCGCCGCCGGTGGTGAAGAATTTTGACAGCCGTTCCGGATTGACGACGGCCTCGAAGACGTCTGGAACCGGCTTCGATATCCGGCCGGCAACGGTGAATTTCAGCTCCATGGCTTTGGTGCTCCTTGCTTGCCGAGACATTATGTTATATATTTATAACATGTCAACAGAAGATCAACATGACGCGCTGTTCAAGGCGCTCGGCCACAGGGTTCGCAGGCAAATGCTCGACCTGTTGAAGGTCGGTCCGAAAACCACCGGTCACCTGTGCGAAAGCCTGCCGCAGATTGATCGCTGCACGGTCATGCAGCATCTGTCGGTCCTTGAAAAAGCGGGGCTGGTCGTGGTCGAGCGGCGGGGGAGGGAGAGGTGGAACCATCTCGATGCTCTTCCAATCCACGAGGTCCACCAGCGCTGGATCGGCCCCTATGCCGCCTACGCAGTGCAGATGCTGGCGAACCTGAAGCTGGAAGTGGAAGACGCAGACGGGACGGCGCAGGAACAGGGCAGCGACGAAACGGCGGATACCTGATTTCCGTCAGCCGGATCGATTCTCAGGAAGCTCAACTTGCTTTTTTGCTGTGCGCGCACTGCCGGCTATCGATAGCCGGTCAACTTGCGTTCGCTCGATAGTTAGGCACTCGTGGCGCCGGCATTACAACAGCGGGATTGACAGTAATTGGTTTTCGTCACATATTTCTGTCATGACAGAAATTACCGACAAATCCGACCCTTCGGCCAGAGAGAAGTTCATCCTCTACTGGGGCGACATGGGCAGCCAGTGGTCCGTCAATCGCTCGGTTGCGCAGATCCATGCACTTCTGTTCCTGAGCAGGGATCCCTTGAACGCCGAGCAGATTTCCGAGGAACTGGGCATCGCGCGCTCCAATGTCTCCAACTCGCTGAAGGAGCTGGTCGGCTGGAAGCTGATTCAGCGGGTGCCTGTTGCCGGCGACCGGCGCGAGCACTTTGTTGCCGAGACGGATGTCTGGGAAATGGCGCTGCTGATTGCCAAGGGCCGCAAGGAACGGGAGATCGACCCGGCGATCCGCGCCATCGACATCTGCGTGCGCCAGGCGGAGGACGAGAAGGATCTCGACCCCGTCGTGCTGAAGCGAATGCAGGAAATGCATCAGTTTCTTGTAACAGCGGACCGGTGGTCCGGGCAGATGATGGCCCTGCCGAAGTCGAAACTCGCCACCTTGATGAAGATGGGCGACAAGGTGCTGTCGCTCCTGAAGATCGGCGGCAAGAAATCGGACTGAGCGGATCGGGCTAACGAGCAACTGTGCCGAAGACCGGTATCGGGAGTGCACTTGCCGCCCTGGCCTGAAGACGTCGCAAGGGTGGACGTCCGGCTCGATTTTGATGCCGCTGTCAGGCTGAATGAATGGATTTTGCGAACCCCGCGTGGGTGATGAGGCGGTCGCAAAAATTTTTATCTGATTATTTCTCTTTATACAGAAATAACGGATCATACAGGAGAGGGTAACATGTTGAGCGACAGCGCCCTGCAACTTCGGCCGGTACAGGCCGACCGCCGTTTTCGCGATCTTCTGGGCGAGGCATCCTGGAAAACGCTGCCTGCTTGCGTGCGCCGCCGCTTCGGCAAGCGTCTCGGCGGTGGGGCGAGCGTCGTCTATCAGGGGCTGGTCGTGACCATGCGGATGAACCTTGCCGGGCGTCTTTTGTCGCAGCTAGCCCGGCTTGTCGGCGGACCGATGCCGTATGACCTCTCTTCGATCGGCCAGCCTGCCGTTGTCTCCGTCACCGAGGACATCGCCGGCAACGGCCAGTTCTGGATGCGCCAATACGGCCGTGCCGCGGGGTTTCCGCAGGTCATTCACAGCTCAAAGCGTTTCGACGGTCCGACGGGCATCGAGGAATACATCGGCGCGGGCATCGGCATTGCGCTGAGGGTCAGCGCTCTCAAGGACGGGCTTACCTTCGAAAGCGACCACTATTTCCTGCAGGCCGGCCACTGGCGGCTGCGGCTGCCCGGCTGGCTCCGGCCCGGCAGCCTGACGATCACCCATCGGGATCTCGGCCATGCCAGGTTCCTGTTTTCCCTTTCCCTCAAGAGCCGCGTTTTCGGTGAACTCGTCCACCAGGACGCGCTCTTTCAAGACAGCGAGGACTGATCCATGACTATCACCGGCCTTGAAGCTGCAGGCCTTGAAACCACGGGACTGGACCACCCCGTCCTCTGGACGCTGATCGCCATCCAGGTCTTCATGGGCGCGTTCGACACGCTCGTTCACCACGAAGGCAGCGAGCGGCTCGCCTGGCGAGCCTCCCAGAAAACGGAACTGCGACTGCACGGCGTGCGCAATTTCTTTTATGCCGTCATCTTCCTCTGCTTCGGCTGGCTGGAACCGCACGGCGCCTTCACCATCACGCTGGCCGCAATTCTCGCAGCCGAAGTGCTGATCACCCTCTGGGATTTCGTGGAGGAAGACCTCACGCGCAAGCTCCCCTGGACCGAGCGGATCAACCACACGCTGCTGGCGCTCAACTATGGCGCAATCCTTGCGCTCGCCGCACCGTATCTGTGGCAATGGTCCTTCCTGCCGACGGCGCTTCTGCCGGTCAATTACGGCTGGTGGAGCGTGCTTGCGACAGTCTCCGCACTCGGTGTCGGCCTCTTTTCCGCCCGCGATCTTCTGGCTGCAGCCCGCAGCGAACGGCTGGGGCGGGGAGACCCTGCCGCGCTGGTGGCAGGCCTGCCGGCGCGCCGGAACATTCTGATCACGGGCGGCACCGGCTTTGTCGGCCGCCGGCTGGTGGAAGCGCTGGTCCAGGCGGGACATTTCGTAACCGTGCTGACCCGCGATCCGCGCAACGCGGAAGGGCTCACTCACCCCGTTCGCGTGATTTCCAGCCTCGACCGGATTGACAATGCGGACCGGCTGGATGCGATCGTCAACCTCGCCGGCGAACCGATCGCGAACGGGCTCTGGACGGCGGGAAAACGCGCTCGAATCGTCGGCTCGCGGGTCGCCATGACCGAGGCCTTGCATGCGCTGGTGAAGCGGCTGGAGAAGAAACCCGCCTGCCTGGTCAGCGGATCGGCCATCGGCTGGTATGGCCTGCGTGGTGACGAGATCCTGACCGAGGAAGCCGGTTCGGCCCCCGCCTTCGTGCATGAGGTCTGCGACCGCTGGGAAAGGGCGGCGATGAAGATCGCCGGGGAGAATGTGCGCGTGGTCTGCCTCAGGATCGGCCTCGTCTTCGGCGTCGAGGGTGGCATGCTCGCCCGCCTGCTGACACCGTTCGAATTCGGCGGAGGCGCCGCAATGGGCGCTGGCCGGCAATGGATGTCCTGGATCGAGCGGGACGATCTTGTCCGCGTCATTGCCCGCGCGCTGTCCGACGGCAGCCTGGAAGGTCCCGTCAATGCGACCGCGCCGGAACCGGTGCGCAATGCCGAGTTTACGCGGGCCCTGGCGGCGGCTCTCAACCGTCCCGCCGTGCTGCGCATTCCCGCTCAGGTCCTTTCCGGGGCGCTCGGCGACATGGGCCGGGAGACGATGCTGGGCAGCCAGCGTGTCTTGCCGTCGAAATTGCTTGCATGCGGCTTCACCTTCCACCATCCGCATCTGGCACCGATGCTGCGGCAGATTACCGGGGCGAGGAACGCCGCCGGGCCGGCCGACCGGGTCACTTGTGCCGCCGGCTGAACGCTGCATGGACATTCCTGCCTTGCGCAGGCTCAACCGGTCAGAAGCGTGCCCGGCAGGCTCTCGTCCGGCCGGCGGAAGCCGGCCGATACCCGGTTGATCTCGGGGCCGTGGACCCGGTCGCGGCCGCGGATCTTGGCTTCATACAAGGAGGCATCGGCCCGGTACATCAGGTCGTCAAGCGTGGCGGCGGTCGCATCGCAAGTCGCGAGTCCGATGCTGACAGTCAGGGAAATCGGCCGATTGGCATGAACGATGTTAAGCTTCGCCACGGCCTGCCGCAGCCGTTCCGCCACGCGATAGGCATCTTCGCTGCTCGTCTCCGGCAATAGGGCTGCAAACTCCTCGCCGCCAATCCGGCCGAAGAGGTCTACATTCCTCAACTGCCCATGAACGACCTTTGAAAAGCTCTTGAGAGCCGCATCGCCTCCCGGGTGGCCGAAACGGTCATTGACCGACTTGAAATGATCCAGATCGAACAGAAGCAGGACTGCCTGCTTTCGTGTCCGGGCTGCCGCGGCAAGCATGGCCTCGGCACGTGCCGCAAAGGCCCGGCGGTTGTAGACCTTTGTCAGCGCGTCATATTCTGCTTCGTATTTCAGCGAACGCACCAACTGTTCCCAGTGGAAGCCGATGCCGACCATGCCGGCGACAAAAAGCACCAGGAGAAAGACATAGAGCGAGCCGGCCATCACGTTGCCGATTTCCGGCAGGCGGTCCGGAAGCGGGTGGAACGACGCATATGTCGCACGGGAAAGGTGAACGATCCCGGAGATGGTGAAGACGACCGCCAGCACTGTCCGCAGGTGTCCGTGGAGCCGGGATTGCCGCCTGAATTCCCAGGCAATCCCCAGGGCCAGAAAGCCGAGCCCGGCCGAGGCCAGGGCGAGGCGGTTGCTCATGCTGAACCGGATCTCCGGCACCTGGAAAGCTAGCAGCAACAGGACCGGCGGGGCCAGCACCACCGCCAGCCTGACTTTGCGGTGCGACTGAAGCCGCGCCGCCGCCCATGAAACGCCGGTCCCCAGGACAAGCAGCGTCATGGCGGCATCGATTGACAGCCAATCCGGAATGCGGGTGCGCAGCAGCATCAGGGTGAGTGCCAGCGTGCGGATGAAGAGGCTCACACTCCACCAGAACAGCCCGTATTCGGAGCGCTTCTGCCACCAGATGACAAAGAGTGCCGCACCGATCAGGAAGCACCCTGTCCCCAGGATCAGAAGTAAGGTCATGACGTCCAGATGCATCGTGCGGCCTGCTTGGCTTCGCTCCGGCGCAAATCGGCGGTTCCGGAACGGAATGTCATCCTGCCAAAGGCCTGTTAGTTCTCTGTTAAAATTGGCAAGGACAAGTGATCTTCCTGCGAGGCAAGTCTAATCGCTTCCATCGGCCGCATCCGGGCTCAGATGCGTGGAATAGGGCGTTGCCGCCTGCGGCAGCGCCACGGCCCTGCCCGGCGCGTCCGGCCGTGCCGGGCCGCGCCACAGGCGGTAGAGGGCAGCGGCGACGGTGAGAGCCTGTACGGACCCGATGAAGATGAAGATGCCGGAGGGGCCGAAGAACTGCAGCGCATAGGCGCTGAGCGCGGGCCCGAGCACGATGCCGCCGTTGAAGACGAGGACTAGCGTGCCGCTGGCGGCAATGATCTGCGATGGCCGCAGATGATCGTTTGCGTGGGCCACGCAGAGCGAATAGATCGGCAGCACGAGACCGCCGAGTCCGGCAACCCCGGCGATCAGGACTGCGGCCGGTGCTTCGCCTGCGGAGGAGACCGAAAGAAAAAGGCAAAGAGGCAGCGACAGACCGGCGCAGCCGAGGATCACCAGCCGGCGGTCCATCCGGTCGGAGAGCCGGGCGATCGGGAACTGCGCGACCATGCAGCCGACCGTGCACGCGCCCACGAGCGCTCCGACCGTTCCCGGCTGAAGACCGACCGCGGTACCGTAAAGCGCCAGGCCGATATAGAGCGCTCCCTGGCTGATGCCGTTGAGAAAGCTGCCGCTGAGGCCCATCGGCGAGATCCGGAAGAGCTCCGGCAGCGACACGCGTTCCGGCACCTCGAACTGCGGCGCGTCGCGGGCAACCAGCAGCAAGGGCACCAGGGCGAGCGAGATCAGGATCGAAACGAGCACCAGGAGCTGCGGTCCGTCGGGGGAGGAGAGGTTCAAGAGCGCCTGTCCGGCAGCGATACCGCCGCTCTGGATGATGAAATAGACGGAGAGGAGACTGGCGCGGTTGTGGTTCGAGGCCTGACCGTTGAGCCAGCTTTCGGTAACCACGTAAAGACCGGCGAAACAGAAACCCGAGAGCCCCCGCATCGCACTCCAGCTCCAGGGATCGCTGGTGACGAGGTGGACAAGCGAGGCCGTCGAGGCAATGGAGGCGAGCGCCGCAAAGCTGCGCGCATGACCGGAGACCACAACAAGCTTCGGCGCATAGAAACAGCCGAGGAGCGCCCCGAGCGGATAGGCCGACTGCATCAGGCCGATGGCAGCATCGTCAAACCCAAGGGCCGCCCCGCGCAGGGTCAGCAGCGTCGCCAGCAGCCCATTGCTGACCATCAGAAACGCCATGCCGAGAAACAGCGTCAGGGTGCCGCGGGAATCGGTGGTCATCGGGATGCGTTCCGGTCTGTCGAAGTGCTGCCTCCGATTGGAGGCGAGGAGAGGCAAGGGCCGGCGGGTGTTGTCCGCAGGCCTGAGTTCACAGAACATTTTCCGGAGGAAGCCGGGCGACACAACGCCCGGGAACGACCTTGGCCTACTCGAACGCGACAAACCCGCCCGGCTTTTTCCGGACGGGGTCCCCGTCAAAGGACCGTTGACCCGCCCGTTACGGGTTGAGCACGATCACCTTGGTCTGGCCGCCGTTGCAGGTGTAGCAGCAGCTGGAACAGCGGTTGCGGTTCTTGTAGCCGACGCCCCAGTAGAGGTTGGAGCGGTTGCGCACCCAGGCGCCGTAACAGACTCTCTCGCCGCGCTGGCAGGAGATGCTGATGGTCTTCACCGCATAGTCATCGAGCACGTAGATCTTGTTGTTCCCCGGCCACACATGCCCGCGCCGGGTGTCCGAATAAAGCTCGACATCGACGATGTTGGAATGATGACTTTCGAACCGCCACAGCAGCGTCTCGGCGATTGCCGGAGTGGATGCGCCGGCGAAATAAATCAAAGAAAACGCCGCAAAGAGGGCGCTGATAAATGCGCGATTCATATTACTTCTCCCCCAAGAAGTGCCAATGTGCCCCGAAGGCCTCCAAGGTGACCCGTGCATAGGGGGAAGTTTGCGGGCTTCCAGGACTGAAAATCAAGCAACCATAGATCTGCGACCGCCCGTTCCTGCAAGGTCGGATCTCGTTACTGGAGCTTTGCTGTCATTACCTTCAGACCCGCCAGGCCGAAGCCGATGGAAAAGGCAGCCTCGAACCAGCAGCGCAGTTTCAGATAGCCTCTGTTGAGCACCGGGATCGAAAAGAAAAGCGCATACGCGTGAAAGAGAAAGAAGCTCTGCAGGCCGACCGCTGCAACCACGAGCGCCAGCTGGAGGGGCGAGGCGGAAACGGGGACACCGATCGAATAGAGCGACCCGAAGAACAGAATGGCTTTCGGGTTGGTGAGGTGCAGCGCCAGTCCCTTGAAGTAGAGCGTTCTGTTCGACCCCAGCATCTGCTTTGGTTTCACATCCTTGGCCGAAAATGCCGATCTTGCGGATTTCCATGCGAGAAACAGCAAGTAGCCGGCACCGAAATACCGGATCGTTTCCAGCACCCAGGCATTTGCCGCCATGATCGCGCCGAGGCCGGCGGCCGCGGAAATCGACCAGAGCAGCGAACCGGTGGTAATGCCGCTGGCAAGCGAAAGCCCTGCCCTCCGCCCAGCGCCCATGGAAGTGCCGGCAAGGGCCAGCGTGGCCGGGCCTGGGCTGACAGTGGCAATCAGTGCCGCCAGAAGAATGAGTGGTAGATTGATGTCTTCAAGCACAGTCGGCTTCCCCCGCGGATGGATCTGCCATGATTGGCAGTGGCAAAGTTCGTTTGCAAGCCGGCTGCCAGGTTCCTGGAATTGCCTACCTTAAAGGCGCATGCGGACTCGCCGTTTCAGAATTGAAGCGGCGTCAGGCCCTATCCTGAAGCCAGTCGCGGAAAGCTGCGACCGGACGGGTGAGCGTGCGGGCGGGCGAACGAACGAACCAGTAGCCGGTGTCGAGCTCCACCAGCTTCCAGTCCGGCATGATGAGGTGGCCGGCGGCCAGTTCCTGCGAAACGAAACGCCTGTCGATCACGATCGCCCCCATGCCGGCAATCGCCGCCTGGATGGCAAGGTCGCGGCTCTGCAGCACGGTGCCGGATCTTGTTTCCGAATGCGTGAGGCCGGCTTCTTCCAGCCAGCGCACCCAGTCGCCGCGCCGCGAGGCACTGTGCAGCAGCCGCAGGCCCGCGAGGACGGAGGGATCGTCCGCATCCTTGCCGCGCAGGAGTCCGGGGGCTAGCGCCACCGCCAGGTGTTCCTTCCACAGAAGCTTGCTTTCCACCCCCGGCCAGTTGCCGGTGCCCAGCCGGATGGCGCAGTCGTAATTCTCGCGGTCGAGATCCACCATGCGGGTCGAGGCGGAAAGCAGCAGCTCCACATCCGGCTGGTTCGCCTGGAAATCCGGCAGGCGCGGGATCAGCCAGCGGGTGGCAAAGGTCGAGACCGTGCTGATACGAAGCTCCGTTCGCCCGCGCCGTCGGAAACTGTCGACCGCATCCTCGATCCGGTCGAAGGCATCGCCGAGACTGAGCGCCAGGCGCTGGCCTTCCTCGGTCAGCGTCAGCCCGCGCCCGTCGCGGTTTACAAGCGTGGCACCGAGTTCACTTTCGAGTTTGCGCATCAGATGCGACAGTGCCGAAGGCGAGACGCCGAGCTTCTCCGCTGCTAGGGACGCACGACCGTGGCGGGCGAGCAGGGAAAAGGCATGAAGCGCGCGCAGGGACGCCATGGCATGTCTCCGGAGAGTTGAGCTTTTCTCAAACTAGTGGAGTCGGGGAACCAGCGCCAGCCCGTCAGAGATATCAGCCCAAAGCGCCGAGCACCGCCTTCAGGAACCCGGCGAGGTCCTCCGTGACGAAGTCCACATGCGGCGCCGGCTTGCCTTCCAGGTCCCAGGCTTCGCGGAAAACCTCCCTGGAACCGGACGGTATGATCAGCGTCGTGCACATGCCGAGTTGGTGCGGTACCTGAAGATTGCGTGAAAGATCCTCAAACATGGCGGCGCGAGCCGGTGCAATCCCGGTCCGCTGCAGAAACTTGTCATAGGTCTCGCGGTTGGGTTTCGGAATGAGGTCGGCCGAGACGATGTCGAAAATGTCCTCGAAATGATCCGAAATGCCGAGGGCGGCAGCCGTGCGTTCCGCGTGCGGCCGGTCACCGTTGGTGAAGATGAATTTCCGCCCCGGCAGTTCCTCGATCGCCCTTGCAAGGTCCGGGTTGGGCGCAAGGCCCGAATAATCGATGTCGTGGACGAAGCGCAGGTAATCGTCCGGATCGATTTTATGCGTCGTCATCAGCCCGCGCAGTGTCGTGCCGTATTCGTGGTAGAGTTCCTTCTGGCGAGCCATTGCGTCGTCGCGGCTCAGATCCAGAAGCTTCTCGAGATAGCGCGCGATCTGCTCGTCGATCTGGGAAAACAGATCGCATTCGTGCGGATAAAGCGTGTTGTCGAGGTCGAAGACCCAGGCCTCGACACCTTTGAACATGCGCAGGTCGTGCCTGTGCGCGTGCGGCCCTTCGCCGGGCAGGGTGCGTTTTGCGGTCACGGGCGTATCAGGGTCCCGGCGCCGCCGTCGGTGAAGAGTTCCAGCAGCACGGCGTGGGGCACCTTGCCGTTCAGGATCACGACGCCTTCGACACCGCGCTCCAGCGCCTCGATGCAGGTCTCGACCTTCGGGATCATGCCGCCGGAGATCGTGCCGTCGGCGATGAGTTCATGCGCCTTGGCGACGGTCAGCTGCTTGATGAGGTTGCCTTCCTTGTCGAGCACGCCCGGAACATCCGTCAGGAACAGGAGGCGGGTGGCGTTCAGCGCGCCGGCAATGGCGCCGGCGGCCGTGTCGGCATTGATGTTGTAGGTCTCGCCGTCTTCGCCCGGGGCAACGGGTGCGACCACCGGGATGATGTCTTCCTTCAGCACGAGTTTCAGAACGGTGGGGTCGACCTTGTCCGGTTCGCCGACGAAACCGAGGTCGAGCACGCTCTCGATGTTGCTGTCTGGATCGACCACGGTGCGGGTCAGCTTGCGCGCCGTCACCAGATTGCCGTCCTTGCCACACAGGCCGACGGCCCGGCCGCCCTCGGCGTTGATCAGCTGCACGATTTCCTTGTTGATCGAGCCGGCAAGCACCATCTCGACCACTTCGACGGTCGCCCTGTCGGTGACGCGAAGGCCGCCCTTGAACTCGCTGACGATATTGAGACGCTGCAGCATCTTGCCGATCTGCGGACCGCCGCCGTGCACGACCACCGGATTGACGCCGGACTGGCGCAGCAGCGTGATGTCGCGGGCAAAGGCCTGGCCGAGTTCCGGATCACCCATGGCATGGCCGCCATATTTCACGACAACCGTTTTGTCGTCATAGCGCTGCATGTAGGGCAGGGCGTGGGCGATGATATTGGCGCGGGTGGCGGTGTCGGGCGTGGTCATGGATGCTTGAAATCTCTGCGTGGCTGAGAAGGGTCTCGCGAAAGACCCCTGCTATAGCGGGTTTACCCTGCCTTCACAATGACAGGCAGGGAACGCTTACTGGTTCGCCAGGAGGTAAAGCTCGGCGCGCAGCTCGTCGATGCCCTTGTCCTTCTCCGACGAGGTCGCAAGGATCTCCGGATAGGCGGCGACGCGCTTCTTCAGGATGTCCTTCGTCTCGGTGATCAGCCGCGTGAGCTGGGTCGGCTTGATCTTGTCGGCTTTGGTCAGTACGACCTGATAGACGACGGCGGCCTTGTCGAGCAGCTCCATGGCTTCGAGGTCGTTCTTCTTGATGCCGTGGCGGGCATCGATCAGCAGGATCACCCGGCGCAGGTTCGGCCGGCCGCGCAAGTAAGAGAAGACCAGCTTCGTCCACGCCTCGACCAGTTCCTTCGGCGCCTGGGCATAGCCGTAGCCCGGCATGTCGACGACGGTGAGCGGCGTTTCCGGCGCGACGAAGAAGTTCAGCATCTGCGTGCGTCCGGGCGTTGCCGAAGTGCGCGCCAGACCCTTGCGCCCGGTCAGCGCGTTGATGAGGCTCGACTTGCCGACATTCGATCGCCCCGCAAAGGCGATCTCGGTGCCGGAGGCATCGGGCAGGTTTGCCATGTCGGTGACGCTGGTCAGAAAGTCCCAGGGCCGGCAGAACATCAGCCGGCCGGCCTCCAGGTCTTCGTTGGAATAAGTTTGATCGTCGCTCATGTGCGCCTTCTACCCTGCCTTTCGGGCGCCGTCGAGCACGTCCTCGCCGCCTTCTGAAGCCGCCGCGGCTTCAAGGGCGGCGATGTCACCGGCTCGGATGGCATCGAGGTGCCGGGAGATCCTTTCCGCCGGCCAGTGCCACCAGGCGATCTCCAGCAGCCGTTCGATGGTTGCCTCGTCGAAACGCAGCTTCACCACCCGTGCGGGATTGCCGACGACGACCGCATAGGGAGGCACGTCGGAAGCAACCACCGCATGAGCGCCGATAATGGCGCCGGAGCAGATGGTGACGCCGGGCATGATCGTGGCATTGGTGCCGAACCAGACGTCGTGTCCGACGATGGTGTCGCCCTTCAGGTGATCGAAGATCGTCGCCGGATCGAAACCCTGTTCCCAGCCTTTGGCGAAGATGTTGAAGGGATAGGTGGAGAACCCGGTCATGGCGTGGTTCGCCCCGCTCATGATGAAGGTCGTTCCTTGCGCAAGCGCGCAGAACCTGCCGATCTTCAGCTTGTCGCCGACAAAATCGTAGTGATAGCGCACGTTGCGGTTCTCGAACTCGGCCGCGTGATGCTCGTCGTTGTAATAGGTGTAGTCGCCGACCTCGATGGTCGGCCGCGTGACGACGTTCTTGAGGAAAACCGTATGCGGTTCTCCGTGAAAGGGATGAAGCGCGTCGGGGGACGGACCGTGCATGGAGCCTCCGGGAAAGCAAGAAACAAGGGAAACTGGAAAACGCGCGTTGGGCGCGGTTGACCTGCCGGTGAGCGGCTTCGCCTTGCGGATCAGGTCTTGCCTTATCGGATCATCGGTCCGTGCACTCCTCATGAAGGGTCGATACTGCGGCGCCACTTCAATTGGCGCCCGAACAGCAGGACAGAAACACGGGTGCGCCCGCCGGGTCAAGCAGTGCCTGTCTGACTTTCCGGATTTGCAGGCCGGTTGTGTCTTTCCGGGTACACCACCCGCAGCGGTTCAAGCTTACCGCGAGGAAGGGCAACATCATAGCGGTATTTGGGAGGATCTTGCTGTGCGCGCCGTCACAGGGGATCTTCCGCGCCGGTCTCTATCTTTTGCGCATCGGACAGGGTGCCTGTCTCCACGCAGAGGAGAGACGAAAATGCCGCAGTTGCAATGGAATGCCTTCAAAAGGGAAGTTGAAGGACTGCAGGACATCTACCGTCAGGACAACAGATGGGTCGGCTGGTGGCGTCACGCCTCCTGGAACAATGCCTGCGTCATGCCTGCCTATATTCGTGCGGCCTTCCGGCTCTACGAGGCGACGGCCAGGAACGAACTTGAGTTCATCGTCCTGGGCGGCACCAGCATCCGCATGGCGCGGGACCTGATCTTCGCTTTCGGCATTACCGGCCACAACGGCATTCAGGATGCTCCGACCGTCGTTGCAGCCCGCGGAGCGCAAGCGGATCGCGCGGCACCTCGGGCAACCGTCGATCAGAACGGCGCGCCGCTTCCGCCGCCTGCAAATCCGGACAATCGCGTGGTCCCGGTCATCGGCGTTGGCAGCATCCTCAGCGAGGACCGCTGGACCCCGATCCTGAACGACGCGCTGATCGTCGGAGCGGCAACCGCGCAGCATGACTTCGTCATCGCGCTGGACCGCTATGAGCAGGGGATATGGCGTGAGTGCGAGATCACGCTGAAACCGGAACTTGAACGGATGCGCGCGCGCTACGCACAAAGGTATGGCGGCAATCCGCCTGACACATTCCTGAAGAATACGGAAGAATACAGGGAGATGGTCTGGCAGCGGTTCTTCAGCTGGAACATGGGCATGTTCTGGGACTCGAGGCTCAACAATCCTCGTGTCCTGACGCGTGAACTGCTCGGGCTTTCCATGTTCGGCTACGAGGTCAAGCTGGGCGACAAGCAGATCGGCTTCCGGCCGAACCCCGCTGCGCCGGATCCGAGTTTCACGACCTATGTCCACGGATTGCGCAATTTGCGCTTTCACGACAACACGGCACGGTCGCGGATCATGCAATCGCTGTCGATGTTTCTTCTCGGCAACAACCACGACATCGGCTTCACGGCAGACCGGAACGCCGTCCGAGGAATGCCGATCGCGGGAGGACAGCCGATACGGCTCGTGTGAGTGCCCGACGCAGAAACGGTCGCGTCAGGGGGGTTCTCAAGAATTTCACTTAAACAGGAATCAGCATCGGCTTTTGGCGTCGCAAGCGGCCTTGTCGCTGCCGGCGATGATTCGCAGGCTTTTTCTGGAGGCTTTCGGAGTGAAGCACGGAGGAACCAAACGATCACATCGGCGTTTGCGCTCCGGTACCTTCCTGGGGATTTCGATGATGGTCGATTGCAGTTTGAGGCAGCTTCGAAGTGAGTGAAATTGTCGGGTTGAGCGAGCCGATCCTCGCCCTTGCAATTCTCGCGCTGCTATTCGTGTCATTCGCGATTGAAAAATACCCTCCCGAAGTCAGTGCTTCGGGAGCGGCGGCACTCTTCATCGTCCTCGGGCTTGTGCCACGGGACGAGGTCATGGCGGCTTTCTCCAATCCGGCTCCGATCACCATTGCGGCCCTGTTCGTGGTGTCCGGCGCCCTGGTGCGCACCGGGGTGCTGGACGCACTCGCCAATCTGGTGATCGGCCGTGCCAGGACCCGTCCTTTGCTTGCGATCGCGCTATTCATTATTGCAACGATCGCCGCTTCCGCCTTCATGAACAACACACCGGTTGTCCTGGTTCTCATACCGGTGGTCATCCGGCTTGCCGCCAGCCTCGACCTTGCGCCGACACGGCTGCTCATCCCCCTGTCCTACGCTGCGATACTGGGGGGAACCTGCACACTGATAGGCACCTCAACGAACCTGCTTGTCGACGGTGTCGCGCGGGAAAATGGCCTTGACGGCTTCTCGATTTTCGAGATCGCGCCGGTCGGCATCTGTGTCGCTGTCGTCGGTGGCCTCGCGATGTTGTTGCTTGGCCCAATTCTCCTGCCCTCGCGTGCACGCAATGACAGTGTCGGCGAAGAAACCGAAACGGTTTTCCTGTCGGAAATCACCATACTCGCCGACTACGAACAGATCGGCATGCGGCTGGAAGAGATCCCGGATTTCCAGCGTCCGGGCGTGCGTGTGACAGGTATCCGCCGCGGCCAGAACATTGAACGGTCCGACTTGCCCGAGACGGTGTTGCAGAAGGGCGATTCGCTGATTGTTATGGCAACGACATCGGAACTGCTGACGTTTGCCGAGCAGCCGGGAATGCGGGTCGGGATGCGCCGAAGCGTCGACCTCGATCCCGATGCTCAGGTCAGCGTCGCCGAAGCCATCGTCACGCCCTCACGGAGAAGCTCCGGTCTGCCGATTTCCGACCTCGCCCTCGGACGCCGCTCCGGGATGAGGGTGCTCGGGGCATTCCGGCCCCGCCATGTTCCAGGCGCGGACCTGTCGAGCGTGAAACTGCGCCCGGCCGACAAGCTGTTGTTGGAGGGAACGGTGGAAGGGTTCGACGAGCTCGCCCGGTCCGGAGATCTGGTCTCCATCTCTGCGCCCGGCGGACGTGCGTATCGCCGGCGCCAGGCACCGGTTGCAATCGCGACCCTTGTCGGCATCGTCGGCCTCGCGGCTTTCAACATCATGCCGATCAGTTTGCTCGCGATGATCGGCGTCGCCGCCATTCTGCTGCTGCGTTGCATCGAGAATGATGAAGCCTGGCAGTCCATCGACGGTTCCATTCTCATTCTGATTTTCGCCATGCTGATCGTCGGTGCCGGCCTTGAAAACACCGGAGCGGTGGAATTGATAGTCGGGGCATTGACCCCCTGGCTGGCCGGGATGCATCCGATCGTGCTGCTTCTTGCGGTCTATTTCCTGGGGTCGTTCCTGACGGAGGTGGTTACGAACAATGCCGTCGCGGTGATTTTTACACCGATTGTCATCTCGATTGCCGTCCAGTTGGGCGTGGATCCGCGTCCTTTCGTGATCGCGGTGATGTTCTCCGCCAGCGCAAGCTTCGCCACGCCGATAGGCTACCAGACGAACACGCTTGTCTATGCTGCGGGCAATTACGCCTTCGTGGACTTTGTGAAGATCGGCCTGCCGATGAACATCATCGTCGGAGTGGCGTCCGTGCTGGCAATCCAGTTGTTCTTCCCGATGTGAGTTCTAGCGACGCCACCGGATACGCAAAAAAGAAAAGGCTCCGTGATGAACGGAGCCTTTCCGGTTTTCAGGGGCGGCCGCCTCAGCTCTTGTCGTCGGAGGCCGGTTTCTTTCGCTTGAACATCGAGCCCAGATTGTCCCAGAGCTCCACCTTCGCGCCCTGGCGGCGCATGATGACGTATTGCTGGGTCACCGAAAGGGTGTTGTTCCACGCCCAGTAGATCACCAGACCCGCCGGGAAGGACGCCAGCATGAAGGTGAAGATCACCGGCATCCAGGTGAAGATCATCTGCTGGGTAGGGTCGGTCGGCGCCGGGTTCATCTTCATCTGGACGAACATCGTCACGCCCATGATGAGCGGCCAGATGCCGAGCATCAGGAACTGCGGCGGGTCCCAGGGGATTGCGCCGAACAGGTTGAAGAGCGACGTCGGATCGGGGGCCGACAGGTCCTGGATCCAGCCGAAGAACGGCGCGTGGCGCATTTCGATCGTGACGAACAGCACCTTGTAGAGCGAGAAGAAGACCGGGATCTGGATCACGATCGGCAGGCAGCCGGCCAGCGGATTGATCTTCTCCTTCTTGTAGAGCTCCATCAGCGCTTGCTGCTGTTTCTGCTTGTCGTCCTTGTACTTGTCGCGGATTTCGTTCATCTGCGGCTGCACGAGCTTCATCTTGCTCATCGAGACGTAGGATTTGTTGGCGAGCGGGAAGAAGACGAGCTTCACAAGGACCGTGACGAGCAGGATGGCGACGCCGAAGTTACCGACCAGCTTGAAGAGCCAGTCGATGACGAAGAACATCGGCTTCGTCAGGAAATAGAACCAGCCCCAGTCGATCAGCAGGTTGAACTGCTTCACGCCTATGCTTTCCTCGTAGGCATCGAGGAGGGCTTTCTCCTTTGCGCCGGCAAAAAGGTTCGATGACGTCTCGCCGCTCGCGCCGGGAGCGACTTCAATCGCATTGCCCAGGTAGTCCGTCTGGAAGTTGTCTGCCCCTTGCACGTAGGAAAAGCGCGGCTGGAACGATGAACCGGGCGTGGGAATAAGGGTCGCGGCCCAATATTTATCGGTGATGCCGAGCCAGCCCT